>ENA-UOIZ01000034-UOIZ01000034.1-human-gut-metagenome-genome-assembly--contig:-P88-NODE-34-length-157182-cov-27.827394_pt1 | contig 157182 bp, 131 predicted proteins | sample MGYA00242336_ERZ723883 | MGnify/ENA metagenome assembly ERZ723883 | reverse complement strand
CATCACCGACATGTTCAGGCTCAACCTCGACCTCGTTGAAGCTGAAGCAGGCGGCAGCATCCCCAACACTCCCGTACCTCCCACTGATGCACCCATCACTGATGCACCCATCACTGATGCACCCATCACCGAGGCACCCATCACCGAGGCGCCCATCACCGAGGCACCCATCACTGAGGCACCCATCACTGAGGCACCCATCACTGATGAGCCTGTAACTCCCGCACCCGGTGACGTTATCTTCAGCGTCGGCGGCGTACACTATGTTGCAGCAGGCAGCCAGGTCAGCGTCGATCTCACCATCGACGGCGAATATGAGGCAAACGGCATGAACATCTGGGTACAGTACGACGCAGAGAAGCTCACGCTCAACAGCGTTGACGAAGGCGAGATTATGAAGGCCATCAAGGATCTTGGCGGCATGAACATCCTCGACTTCCAGAGCATCCCCGGCAGCGTACGCCTCGGCTCCATGCTTCCCACCGACCCGGTAAGCGGCAGCGGCAAGATCTTCACCATGAACTTCACCGTTGCGGAAGGCCTTGAGGACGGCACGGAAATGCCCATCGAGATCCTCGTTAAGGAATTCTTCAACATGCCGGTAGGCGGCGAGAACACGCCCATCGCGTTCTTCGCAGAGAACGGTTCAATCGTGGTCGGCGAAGCGCCCGTCACCGAAGCGCCCATCACCGATGAGCCCACCGCAGTTCCCACCGATGCTCCCAATCCGCCTATAACCGGCGCAATGAGCCTCATCGGCGTTGGTATTGCAGCGATCGTTGCGAGCGCAGGCGTTGTTATCTTCCGCAAGAAGGAAGAAGACTGAGCCTAACCTCGGTGCAGTGCGGCCGAAAGGCCGGCATTGCAGCAAACTGAATTGATTCACCCCGACTTTGTCGGGTGGCGGACCCCGCAGAGCGCAAGCTCTGCGGGGTTCGTGCGCTGCGGAGGGGCAGAGTGCGAAAATTCTCAAAAATAATGGGTAAAAACTTCAAATTCTTATATACTTGCTATGAAATGCGGTGCATAGTATAATGAATCGTTAAGAACAGCCGCAGTTCGGCGGCGTTGATACGGAATAACTGATGATTAAAATAAATGACATTAAATATTCATACGAGAACTCCGAAACGGAGGCTCTCCGCGGGGTCAGCATAAGCATTGCGGACGGTGAGTTTGTTGCAATTGTCGGGCATAACGGCAGCGGTAAATCCACCCTTGCAAAAATGCTCAATGCATTGCAGCTGCCGTCGTCCGGCAGCGTGACTGTGTTCGGAATGGACACGGCGGATGAGTCAAAAACGCTTGATATACGCAAAAAAGTCGGCATGGTTTTTCAAAATCCCGATAATCAGATCGTGACGACAGTGGTTGAGGAGGATGTCGGATTCGGTCCGGAAAATCTTGGCGTACCCACGGAAGAAATCCTCCGCCGCGTTCACGATGCACTTGAGGCTGTGGACATGCTTGATTACGCAAAATCCGCGCCGCATATGCTTTCGGGCGGGCAGAAACAGCGCATTGCAATTGCGGGGATGCTTGCAATTGAGCCGCAGGTACTCGTTCTTGATGAAGCAACGGCGATGCTTGACCCGCTCGGACGGAAGGATATCCTTCGAATTGTTAAAGACTTAAACCGCAAAAAGGGTATTACGGTGATTATGATAACACAATACATGGAGGAGGCAGTGATTGCGGACCGCGTGATTGTGATGAATGAAGGCCTTGTTGCGTTTGAGGGCACACCGGCGGAGGTGTTCAGGCGCGGTACGGAATTGCGAAAAATAAATCTGGACGTTCCGCCGATGGTTGAGCTGCGCGATGACCTTGCGGCAAGCGGCATCATTAAGCCCTGCAATGCAATGACCGTTGAGGAGATGGCAAACGAATTATGCCCATTATTATTGAAAATCTGACCCATACATATATGCCCGGCAGCGTAACTCAGTTCACCGCGCTGCATGATATTAACCTTACCGTTGAAGACGGCGAGTTTTTCGGCATCATCGGGCACACCGGCAGCGGCAAATCAACGCTTATTCAGCAGCTGAACGGTCTGATTCAGCCCACAAGCGGAAGAGTTATTGTTGACGGCTTTGACATGAACGAAAAAAAACAGCGAGCCGCAGGAAGAAAACTTGTCGGCATGGTTTTTCAGTATCCGGACTATCAGCTTTTTGACAGCACGGTTTATGATGATATTTGCTTCGGCTTAAAAAACTTAAAACTTCCGGAAGAGGAAATACGCACTCGTGCATATGAGGCAATGGAGCTTGTGGGGCTTGATACAAAGCAGGATGCGGAAAAATCGCCCTTTGAGCTTTCGGGCGGGAAAAAACGCCGTGCCGCACTGGCGGGCATTATTGCGATGCGCCCAAAATACTTGGTTATGGATGAACCTATGGCGGGGCTTGATCCCAGCGGCCGCAGGGAAGTTATGAAAACTATCGAGGGTTTGCGCGCAGAATTGGGCTGCTCCGTGATAATGGTCAGTCACTCAATGGAGGATGTTGCCCGCTCCGCTGAGCGCATTGCGGTGTTGAATAACGGCAAAGTATACGCAGTCGGCACGCCGACGGAGATTTTCTCCCGCACGGCGGAGCTTGCTTCAATCGGCCTTGACACGCCGGCAACCGCGCAGCTTGTTGAAAAACTCCGCGGTATGGGCTGTAAAATTCCGGATGGACTGTACACAAACGAAAAGTTCGAAAAGTGGCTGAAAGAGGTATTGCATAATGCTTAAAGATATTACTTTGGGGCAATACATTCCCGGCAATTCCGTCGTTCATAGGCTTGATCCGCGAACAAAGATTTTGCTGATGATTGCATATATCGTTGCGGTGTTTATCGTTAAACGAATTGAAATGTTTATACCTGTGATTCTGTTCACGGTGCTTATAACGTTGCTTGCAAAAGTTCCTGCGAACTATATGCTGAAAGCTCTTAAGCCCATGCGGCTGCTGCTGCCGCTGATGTTTGTTATGAACCTGTTTCTTATCAAAACAGGGAAGACGATTGTTGATTGGTGGATCATTCGTATATATGCGGACGGCCTGACAAATGCTGTTTTTGTCGTTCTGCGCCTTGCAACGCTTGTTTGCGGCACGAGTCTTCTGACGCTTACAACAACGCCCATCGCACTTACGGACGGGCTTGAAAAACTGCTTTCACCGCTCAAAATTATCAAGTTTCCCGCACATGAACTTGCAATGATGATGACGGTTGCGCTGCGCTTTATTCCGACGCTTATTGAGGAGGCGGATAAAATCACAAAGGCACAGCTTGCACGCGGTGCAGATTTTGAAAGCGGCAATGTTTTTAAACGTGCAAAGTCAATGCTGCCGATTTTGATACCGCTGTTTGTCAACTCATTTCGCCGTGCCGATGAACTTGCAATGGCAATGGAAAGCCGTTGTTATCACGGCGGCGAAGGGCGGACGCGGATGCGCGTTCTCAAATTTCATATGGGAGATCTTGCTGCGGTCATTATCTTTGCGGCATTTATCGCAGCGGTTGCGCTTGCACAAAGATTTTTGCCCGCTGTAAAACTCTTCTGATTTAACTTAACTGATTGGAGATATTGCGGGAATGAAGAACCATTTAAGAAAAAGTCCCGGAAATGTACCGGACGGTCACCAAAAAATCGAACCGAAAACGGCGCGGACGCTGCTTGTTATTGCTGCCGCACTGCTTATCATTGCACTTGCCTGGCGGTTTTTTCTCGAAAAAAACAGTTTTTCGGGCGGCATTGTGCGCAGCCTCGCCCAACACGGCTGCAATATCGAGGCGGATGAGCTTTATAAACACAATTTCGCCAAAAACACCTCAATTCGCGCACTTGTCGGTGACACAGATATGACCCGCGCTGCGGATGTTTCCCGCGAATGCGGATTTGATGCCGACATTGACAAAACAGGGGATGTCTACGTTCTGCTTGCCAATCTTGGTGATGAACAGGTGCTGACGGTTTATGTTGTTGATGAAACGATTCAGCTTGCCTTCATTCAAATTCCGAATTCGGACTCCGTGCTCCCGATTTCGGCTTGCGGCGATGCAGAGCCGACATCGACCGCTGATTGAACCGTGTGAAATATATTGAACCGAAATCGAAAAAAAGTGTTGACATCGGCTGAAAATTGCGTATAATATTAATGTTCAAGCAGAAGCCGCCCGCTTCTCACTTGCCGCAGGTATTTATGCAGGCAGAGTAACGGCAACAAATACATTCTATTTGTGCGTGCGCGGTGCTTAGGCAGCGCGTTTTTTGTTTGAATAATTCTTTCAAGGTGGTGAAACCCATAGCAACTCAGGAATTGTTGATCAATGAGGAGATCCGTGACAAAGAGGTTCGACTCATCGACGAAAAAGGCGAACAGCTTGGTATTGTCAAGATTGAACATGCGTTGAGAATCGCAGACGAAAAGGAACTCGATCTTGTTAAGATAGTTCCCAACGCAAACCCGCCCGTCTGCAAAATCATGGATTACGGCAAGGCTCGTTTTGAGCAGATCAAGCGCGAAAAGGAACAGCGCAGAAATCAAACCGTTGTCGAAACAAAGGAGATCCGTCTCTCTTCAACTATCGATACGCACGACATGGAGGTCAAGGCCAAGGCGTGTGTCAAGTTCCTGAAGAGCGGAAATAAGGTCAAGGCTTCCATCCGCTTCCGCGGCAGACAGATAAGCCACGGCAGCGTCGGTCTCGATGTTATGAACGCATTCTATGAGATGGTTCGGGATTATGCCGTGATAGAACGCCCGGCAAAGCAGGAAGGGCGCAACATGGCAATGATTTTGGCTCCCAAACCCGCAGCAAAGAACTGATTATTTTTTAGGAGGAATTCCCATGCCGAAAATTAAGACCCATAGGGGCGCCGCAAAGCGTTTCAGCTTCACCAAGAGCGGCAAAATCAAAAGGGGCAAGGCTTATAAGAGCCATATCCTTACCAAGAAAACTACGAAGCGCACCCGCAACCTTCGCAAGATCGGCTACATCGCTGAGGAAGAAGTTTCCAAGATTAGCAAGCTGATCCCCTACAAGAGATAAGGAGGATTATTCACAATGGCAAGGATTAAAAGAGCAGTAAACGCAGTTAAAAAGCGTCGTAAAGTTTTTAAACTCTCCAAGGGCTACTACGGAGCAAAGAGCAAACTCTATCGTGCGGCAAGCCAGCAGGTCATGAAGTCCATGGCTTATGCCTATGTCGGCCGTAAGCTCAAAAAGAGGGAGTACCGCAAGCTTTGGATCGCTCGTATCAATGCGGGCGCAAGGATCTGCGGAACCAACTATTCCAACCTCATCCACGGCCTCAAGGTTGCCGGTGTTGATGTGAACCGCAAGGTTCTCGCCGACCTCGCAATCAGCGACATGAACGCATTCAACCAGCTCGTTCAGGTTGCAAACAAGGCTCTGAATGCATAAGTTTATCCGTTTGGCGGCATAAACATTATTCATGAAACGAATATCGTGCGCGGCTCGCAAGGGCCGCGCATTTTCGTTTTGACCTCAGAATACGAAGATTCAGCTCCGATTTGCTGTCTTGCCGCCGAAAGCAGCATCAGCTGAGACAGCTTTTGACGGAAATCAGGGAGTTCCCGAAAGAGGGAAGCGGCTGACACGTTAATGCCGCATAGTGAGAAGTGTACCGGAGCTGTTTTATATAAAACGAACCCGGGCAGCATTTATTCGAAGCTGCCCGGGTTATTTTTGTGCATTAAAACGCGGATTCGGGTTTGTTCGGTGCGCTTTTAATGCGGGTTAATGATCTCCATGTGCTCGACTCAAATTCCGAGAGCCGTCCGCAGAATGATCTGAGCGTCCACAACGTTAACGCACATATCCTCATTGATATCGGCCGCAGCAAGCTGTACTTCGCTCGGCGTGACAAGCTCCATTGCAATTCGGAGAGTCAGGAGAGCATCGGTGATTGTGACACTTCCGTCCGCATCAACGTCGCCCGCGGTGATTGCAATGCTGTACTGCGCAACAACGATGGTTTCTTCGGTAATGCAGGAGGTATCCGCACTCCAGCCGATAAAGTTGTAGTACTCACGCACGGGTTCTTCGGGAAGTTCCGCTGCCTGTCCGTAGGCAACGAGCTGACGTGAAATCGTGCTTCCGTCCCAATCAACAAATACGACAAGGTAACGGTTGATTTCATACTGAGCGGTTGTCGTAACATCGGATGTGATGTTGGTAAGACTTGCATCCCAACCGATGAAAGTGCAGCCCGTTCTCTCGGGAGAGGGTATCTGCGCTGCGCTTTCGCCGTGAAGAACGGTTTCACTGCCGAGTTCTGTTCCGTCCCAATCAAGGAAAGTGACGGTGTAGGAATTGCGGGCATATTGCGCCGCAACGGTCATGCTGCAGGATACGCTTTCGAAATCATTATCCCAACCCGTGAAAGTATAGCCTTCGTGCGCGGGGGCTTCGGGAGCAGCGGCGGCGTTTCCGTATTCAACAACCTGCTCGGAGAGCGTGCTGCCGGTAAGCCCGTCAATGAATGTTACGAGATAACTGTTGACGGAATATTCGGCGGTAACGGTGATATCGTCGGTGATGAATTCGCCGTTGTCATCATATCGAACGAAGGTGTAGCCGTCGTGAATCGGTGCTTCGGGAAGAACGGCGTTCTCGCATTCGTTTACGCTTGTGGTGCTTATGATGTCTCCGGTGAGTCCGTCAACAAATGTGACGGTGTAGGTGTTGACATCCTCATTAACAGTGTGTTTGAAGAGCCTTACGGGGGTGTAGGCACTGTCCGTACGTTCGAAAATATCGAAACCTGCACTGAAGCCGGAAGCCGATACGCCGAACGAGAGGTAATTGTAGCCGTTGGCACCTGCATCGTTATGGCTGAGTCCGCCGTTGTTGTCCCAATTCCAAACCACATCGGTTTCGGTGCGAAGGCCGAGCCATGCATAACCCTGTGAGTAAATTGTGGACAGCAGCCTGCCGCTTGCAATATGGGTGACTGCCTGCGCATCTTCTGCGGAGAAGCTCCATTCGAAATTCGCAAGTCCGTCGTTCACGATAACAGCATTGCCGTTAACGGAGCTGACTTGCACCTGCTGACCGTTCAGACCGACTTCGCCGCCGATATGCGCCTGACTGCTCATTATATAGGTGCTGCCGTTGTAATCTGCGGCAATGAGGCAGGCCTCGCCGGGAACAATGGTATCCGTTTCGACATATGTCTTGCCGACAGGGATATTCCTGCGGTATTTTGCGGTGAATGTGATATCTTCTGAAACTTTATGGCCGCTCACAACCTTGTCAAAGCCCCAGAACAGGTGATCGCTGTCGGGTGTGATTTCGGGAATGTCGGCATCGGTAAGCACGGTTCCCTTTTCAAGCACAAGCCTTGCGGGACCGTTTACCGTGCCGTATTCACCTGCATCGAACATTACGATTGCATAATTTTCATCATCCGATTCAACAACGGTGATTTGAACGGAATCGGAGATGTTGAAGCTGTTCGTTGCCGTAACGGTTGCAGTGCCGGGGGCATTTGCGGTGATAACGGCATGATTGTCATCGCTTTCAACGATGCTGACAATATCGGAATCGGAGCTTGTCCATGTAAGCGGGCAAATAATCTCAGTGTCCGTATAGGAAGTATCGAATGCATAGAGCTGATTGATTGTCAGGCTGTCGCCGACAACAAGGGTTGAATCTTCCCTGTCCAGCTCAACCATATCCTCTTTGTTGTCCATGCTGACGTAAACATAGTTATAGTTGCCTGCATAGTCCATTGTTCTTGAAACGAAATCGGTTGCCGCATTGGAGAACCCGAGAGTCACGTTAGCTGTGCGTCCCGCGGGTTCATATCCGCCGTAGGTCACCTTATACTTGGCATATGCGCCGGTGTTAAGGTTGGCAAAGATTTCGGTGTAGTCAACGAAACGATTTTCGTTTATCTGATTCTGAACATAGTACTTTGCGCCGGAAACATAGAGCTTGACGGCGGTGACGGGGGCTTCCGTGTCGCATGTTACGGGGAATTCCCAACTGTCAATGCGCGTGTTGTCCTCAATGTCCGCAACAGCCTCAATGCGTACGATAACGGTTTGATTGTTTGCAAGCGTTGACCAGTCAAAATCAAGTTCATGACCGGAATACATACCCGCGCTTATGATATCGTCATAAATTGAATTGTAGTAGGTTTTGGGAACATAGCCCATATCCTTGCGATAGAGTTCCTCACCGGTTTCGCGGTCGGTGATGATATAGCGATATTCCTTAACATTTCTGTAAAGGCCGGTGACAACTTCAAGAAAATCGCGAATGCCGTCGCCGTTGGGAGAGATTGCATTGCGCTCATCCCAATACATCATTTGTGAACCTATCTGAATGCCGTAAGGCGTTTGACCGTTGCCCGAACGGGTATCGCCGAGGAACCATGTCTCGTTGTTGAGCTCGTCATATGTATAGACGGTGTTGGCAATAAGCGTGGTGTTTGCGGGATAATCCTCACTGGGCCAATCATAGAAGAAATTCTCTTCAATCGCAGGTGCATCGCGCCAGTCGCCGTAGAATGCAAGGTAAGGAGCCGAAATGCTTTCCCCGCCGACTTCGTCAAGAGTGATGAAGCCTTCAACGTATATGCCGTTCTCAAAGTATTTTTCAATATACTTGATGTCCCTCGCGGAAAGGGTCACGGTCACGGTGACGGAGACGGAAGAACCGGCGGCAACAGTCACGGTTTCGGGAGCATCGATGTTTGATTCAAGTTCGTACTCAAACTGTTCCATGAGGTACTCATAGGTGTGGTCGGGGTTTACCCTGCCGCAAACGGCGCTTTCGGTCAATGCGCTGACGCTGAGATTATAGACCTTTGTTTCGTTGGTGATGTTGACAACATCGAAAGTCATTGTGTAGCATCCCGTGCGCGCCCTGTCATCACCGAGTTCAAACTTGGACTTATCAGTGCCTGCAACATTGATATATGCACCGACGGAGACCGCTTTTCCTGCATCAACAAGGCCGGCGCCCTGCACACGGGGCGAGAAAGGAAGGCCGCTGTCGGCATCGGTGACGGGCGATGCGCTGCTCATCATAAGTTTGTCAACCGCTGCCGCAAGTTCCCTGCCGCTGAGGTTGGTTGTTGATTTGAGATACTGACGAACAAGAACGCTGATGCCCGCAATTGCGGGGGAAGCCATGCTTGTGCCGCTGGAAATTGCGATTGAGCCGCTTTTGTATGCGGAAACAACACTGCCTCCGATCGCCGTAATGTCGGGCTTGAGGGTAAGTTCATTGGTTGCACCCCAGCTGGAGAAGGGGGAAATCTGATTTCCGTCGGGACGGGTCACCCAATAGGACTGTACATGAATGGTATCGGGTATGATACTGTTGGCAAGGTTATTGCCGTAGAAATATGCCATGCCCACGGTCGGGATGGTGTATTCATCATGGGTCGTGTCGGGAATCTTGAAATTGCCCGCAGCATTGGTTGCGGGATAGAGAATCAGGCCGACTGCCCCGTGGGACTGTGCGATCCTTCCCTGTTCGTTAATGGAAAGTTCCGTGCTGAGCTTTGCGAGAACAAGCTTGCCCGAAACATCAACGCCTTCGTAATCCGCTTCCGCACCGGTATCAAGACTTACATATTCCCAGTCTCCGCCGAGCTTTGCGCCGAATCTGTATGCATAGGGGGATTTATCGGAGAACTGGTAGTTATATCTGTTTGCGCCGACGCTGAAGGTGAAGTAATCGAGTTTGCTTGCAAAGCCTGCCAAATAGGTGCTGTTATCGGCACTTGCAACGCTTATCGGGGCGTCGAAAGTTGCAGGCATGCTGAGAACGCCGATATCGGGGTTGCCGGCAAGGCCGAGGTCGTTGTTCCAAAGGCTCTTGTTGGTGCTGTTTGCATCGTTTCCTGCTGCAACCGCAACGTTTATGCCGGCGTCAAGGGCGGCATTGAACACGGCGGTTATTTCGGGATAACCTGTAACGGAGCCGCAGCTTGTGCCGAGGCTGAGGTTTGCAGCGTCAACGCCCAAAAGTATTGCGTCTTCAAGCGCAGCGGTAACATCCGTCATGCTTGCTCCGCCGTTTGTGTCGAAAACTTTCATAACAACAAGCTGCGCATCGGGAGCAACGCCGACGTTCTTGATGTTATAGGTGTTTATCAGGTTGGCGGTCGTTGCGCCTGCAATAATGCCCGCAACGTGAGAACCGTGTCCCATTGTGTCGGTTGAATCCGCATCGCCGTCGGCGTAGTCGAACTGGAACGGAATCTTTGCGGCGGAATAAAGCTGCTCCGCAGTGACTCCGGGAACGATTTGAGAAACATGAAGGTTCGATTCCGCCAAAATTTCCGCAACCTTCTCGGACGTCATAGACGGGTTTTCGGGTTGAACGGAGAACATTGCATGAGTGAGGTCAATGCCGGTATCGATTACGGCAACGGTCATGCCTTCGCCCGTATAACCTGCAAGCCATGCGGCTTCGGTATTCATATCGCTGTTGGCATTCTGCATCTTGGGATTGCAGCCGCCTTCGGCAAGAATGCCGATCGTTCCGTAATCATCGGAGGAGAGAACTTCGATGTCATCGCTGCTGATGTTGAATGAAGGAGCAACAAAGGCATATTTAACGCCGGGCAGCTTGTTGACAGCCTTGAGCTCGCCGTATTTCATCTGTGCGCCGAATCCGTTGAGAATGAGTGTGAAGTCATATTTCACCTTAAAGGATTTGCTGACACTGCCGATTTCGGATTCAAGCTTTGAATGCTGCAAATGAAGCTTTTCGGAAGCGTTCAGTGCGGCCTTTGTCAGCCCGCCGAGTTCCAGTCCGTAAAGCTCGTAAACGCTTTTTCCGTCAAGCACGACCATAACATCAACAAGTTCGTCATCGTCATACATTGCGGAGGGGCGTTTTACCTGCGCAGCTTCGGCAACATCTTCGTTGAATTCGGCAAATGCCGCCGTGATGCTGTTGACCGTATTCTGTGACGAATATGTGCGGACAGTATAGGAATTGCCGCTTTCATCGTAAATGGTTTCAACCTTATCCGGTTCAAAATTCATCAGATCGGCAAAATTTACCTGTTCGCTTTGAGCACCGGTTTCTGCATTGATCCAAACGTCGGAATCTGCGGTAAAGGTAAACCCGTCGTCAAAGCTTGACTCGAAGGTTTCGCCCTTTTTAAGGTAGATCCATTGTTCATCATCAGAACTGTTTACAACAGTTCCGCCGGATTGTTCAGCAGCAAATGGTTTGCCGTTGGTTCGTGACGTTCCGGCAAGCGAAATCGCCGTCGGCACGATCAGCGTGAAAAGCATCATCGCGGCAATAAAGGCCGAGAGGAGCTTCTTCCGAGAGTTCAAAAGCATGTTCAATATGCCTCCTTAAAATGATGGTGACTATATTATACCAAGCATACACATGACTGTCAATACATCCATAAAAAGAAGAATCAATACAAGCGTATGGCAAAAATCGGGATAAATGGCTTCGGCGATATTGACAAAGGTCGGGAAAGGGTGGTAAACTAACTTGAACGGTGCTGCAAAAACAGGCAGCATTACTGTAGAAAAGGATAATAATATGCTCATTAACAGAAAAATCAATCCCCTGCTGGAAGCCTTGCAGTATTACAATCGAAGAGTGAACGGAACCTCGGTATCAGACACAATGATTAGGTTGGAAAATGCATATCCGGAGCGTGTTCATGAAATTCATTCAACCGTTGCACCGATTCTTGAGCTTGACAATCTGCTGTCCGCCGAGCTTGTTCCGGATATGGACAGGCTGAACTTCTTTTTTAAGCAGTTCGAAGGGGTGAACGGCGCGGACAGCATAGGAACGTCTGCCGCATCCATAATCTTTTTTGAAGAAGCTTATAAGAATTTTGATGCTGCCGATGAGCTGTTTGAACATATGAGCAAATTTTCCCGTGCGGAGATACGCTCAAAACTCCGCACTGCATTCGGCAACTACACAACCATACAGCCCAAAGCGGAGCTTTCGTTGGAGGAATTTTGGGATTTTACCGAGTCCTGCCCTTTCCCCGATGAAACGAAGTGGAGAATACTTGACACATACCGGCATTATTATGAATATGTGTCGGAACTTTCGCATATCCTCGGTCCCGCAATGGACATTATAATCAGCCATTCGGAAAGGTTCGGCGATGCGCTTGAAAACTTTGCGGAACCGAATGACGAAGGACTTGACATTTATGACTATGTGCGTTCAATAATCAGCGTTGATATAACAGCATATCAAAATGTGCTTGTGTATCCGACCGTGATGGGGTTCAATTCCATGCTGCTGCTGTTCCCCGATTATGATGACGGCTCGGAGCCGCTTATAATTTACCTTGGAATACTGATGAAGAACCTGCGGCAGGAGAGCGTATCGATAGATATGGGCAGCCTCATTCGTCAGATAAAGTCCCTCGGGGATCAATCACGGCTTGAGATGCTTTGCAGCATAAAGGATAAACCTACATACGGGCAGGAACTTTCAAACAAATTTTCCGTATCGTCGACGACTGTGTATCATCATATGAATAAGCTCATTGTTGCGGGCCTTGTGGACAGCACCCTTGACGGCAACAAGGTCTATTTCACAATGAACAGAGCCAATGTGATTACATTCATAAGCCGACTGTGTACCCTGCTTCTCGATTGCGATATAAAAGATGTTTCGATGAATCTTTGACGGGTATAGTTTGCGATGCCGCCGAAAATGACGAATTGCGTCATCGAACACCGACTGAAGCGGCAAGCGAAATTACAAGTGAACAGTGACTGAATCAAAACAAAAGAACTCCGAACGCGCAAGGCCGAAAACATGCATCGGCAAACGCATTCGGAGTTTTTGAATATTACGTTTAAATATTCTTTAGCCGGAGTTTGTTCAATCAAAACTGCCCGAAAACATTTTTTTTCGCTGCGCCCGGTGTATTTCCGCCGCAGCCTGCCGAATCCCGCAGCAAGCGGGGGGCGTTGCTCAATCGGGAATCAGCAGTGCCGTTCAATCCTGCATTTTGGGAACAACTATCGTGCCGTCGGCAAGCATGTATATAACCTTCGCAAGGTCGCCGCTGCCCTGAAGAGTGACTTTATAGGCCTGCCTGTCGGACAGCAGTGCATGGGTCACGGACTGAATCGTATAACCGGGATATTCTTTTTCGACTGCGGAACGAATTTCCGGAACGTCCTCGGGTTTGACAACTTTGCCTTCCCGAAAATCGGCAATCTGCCCGCTGCCGTCCTCGGTGGGCTTTTCACTGTCGGGTGCATCGGTTCCTGCGGGTGAATCGGTGCCGGGTTCGGCTGTGTTCATGCCGTCGGTCGTGCGGGCATCCGTTGCGGCGGGAGTTGTGTTCAGCTCCGTCGTGCCGGGTGCGGTTGCGGTGTTCTGCGGACGCGGCGTGGGCTTATTGCTGTTGCCGCCGCATGCGGTGCAGCAGAGAACTATGCAAAGCACTGAAAGGACTGCTGCAATAAGCTTTCGAAATTTTCGTGAATGATTCATTCTTTCCTCCGAAAATGCCGTTTTACGGCAAGATGAGCGGGCAGCAATTCGCTGCCTGCCGAATCATATTCTTGCCGAAAATGCGGAGCATTATTCCAAGCGGAAAGAAAATGCGAAAACGCATTGCGAAATATCCGATTCCGAATTTTAAAATACAAATTCAATTTTTGAATCGGAACGGTGAACAATTTGCTTTTGCGGTCAAAAGTCCGGGCAGGTTCCTGCCCTTTCGCAAAAACAAACGGAGCTGTCCGACGCTGCCCGTCAGTTTTTGCCGCCGGAAGGAATATACGGCGCAATGGAGCCCGCAACGGCATTAATGGGCATGGTTTGAAGCAGAACCTTGCCCGGTCCCGTCACAACGGTGTTGAAAAAGCCTTCTCCGCCGAAGAGCACATTTTTGACTCCGCGGACGGTTTGAATATCCATTGTGCAGGTCGCACTCATTGCGGCAAGATAGCCGGTGTCTACAACGATGGACTGCCCGGGTCGGAGGTCGTATTCAACCGCATGGCCGTCGATTTCTATGAAAGCTTTGCCGAAACCGCTGAGTTTCTGCATTATGAAGCCCTCACCGCCGAACAGCCCTGCGCCGAAACGCTTTTGAAAATGGACGGAGAGCTCAACCGTGCTTTCGCTTGCAAGGAAGCCGCTCTTTTGAACGATGAGCGGGTTGTTGGGTGTGATGTCAAAGCAGCGCACCGAGCCGGGGAAGCTTGACGCGAATGCGATGGTGCCCGTGCCGCCGACGGCCGTGTAGCGATTTTGGAACATAGACTCGCCGGAAAACATCCTGCCGAAAACTTTGCCGATGCCCCCGTTGGAAGTTGTTTCCATTTTCATATTCGGGCTCATCCAGCACATGCTGCCGCGTTCGGTTATCATGCTTTCATCTGCGTTGAGCGTGCAGACAACTGCAGGGAAGGGTTCGCCGATAATGTTATAATTCATGGTAAAAGACCTTTCTGTTTAATTTATTAATTCAACGCTTTTATTTCCGGTGCTTCCGGCAGCGTACCGCAAAAAGCGGAATCTGCTATGATAAAAGCATAACATATATTCGAAAAGCTTGCAAGTATCTTTTCGGGGATGTATAATATTATTTGAGAAAATAAGGAAGAATCACCCGTGCGGCTCTGCTTTTCGGAATCTGCAACCCTTGCGGGAAATGAAACACGGTACCCGGTGCGGCGGCACGGCCGAAAACGACGGTGAGCTTCCTGCTGAAAAGGAGAAAATAAATGAGCAATACAAAGGTTCGTTACCCCGCGGTGGAGCAGTTTATCGATAACAATAAGGATGCGCTTGTTCGCTCCGTTCAGGAAATCGTTCGTTTTCCGAGTGTTGAAGCCCCTGCGGCAGGTCCCGGAGCACCCTTCGGAGAGGCGGTTCGCGGCGCGCTTGAAAATGCATTGAATCTCGGTAAATCATTCGGCTTTGAAACCACAAATCTTGACGGCTACGCGGGCTGCATAGACTACGGCTGCGGAGAAGAGATGCTTGGCGTTGTTGCGCATGTTGACGTTGTTCCCGAGGGCGAAGGCTGGATTCATCCGCCTTATGCTGCGGAAATTGCGGACGGCAGGATTTACGGCCGAGGCACAATGGACGACAAAGGTCCCGCCGTGTGTGCGATTTATGCACTTGCCGCAATCAAGGCAGCCGGCATTCCCATGCGCCGCCGTGTCCGAATCATTCTCGGCACGAATGAAGAAACGGGCTGGGGCTGCATGGATCACTATCGCAAGGTTGCGGAGATTCCGACGCTGACTTTCTCACCCGATGCGGATTATCCCGTTGTTAATTCCGAAAAAGGCATTTATCATGCCACGATGCGCTGCAATGCAAAAACAAATATCCGCATTAACGGCGGCACGCGCGCAAACGTTGTCTGCGGCAAGGTGAAGGCGTTTGTTCCGGTTGAAATTACGGAGGTTGAAAAGCACGTCAGCGGCATTCTTGCAAAGGGCTTCGGCGTTGAGCTTGAAGCACTTGCAAACGGCACGGAAATCACCGTTATCGGCCTTGATGCACACGGTTCAATGCCCGAACTCGGCAAAAATGCAATGCAGGCAGCTTTTGCAATGCTTGCGGAACTCCCGCTCACGGGCGAGGACAAACGCGTTATCGACATTCTTCACAACAGGTTCGGATTTGACATGCACGGCGAAAGCATCGGTCTGGATGTTTCCGACGCAAGCGGCAGGCTGAGCATGAATCCGGGCGTTATCGCTTGGGATGATGACGGATTCGAAATTTCAATCGATTTCCGTTACCCCATCTCCCTTGACGTGAACGAAGTCCGTTCAAAACTCAAGGCGGCACTTGCGGAGTTCAACCCCGTCTGCACTCATGAAAAGCAGCAGGACGGCCATTATATCCCTGCCGACAGCGAGCTTGTGAGCAAACTTTTGAAGGTCTATGCCGACAGGACGGGCGAATATAAGGAACCCCTTGCAATCGGCGGCGGAACTTATGCGCGCGCATTCCCCAATGCGGTTGCGTTCGGCAGCGAACAGCCCGGAATTTCGGGCCCCGTGCATATGCCCAATGAGTTCATCGGCATTGACGAGCTGATGTTCAACGCTCATATGATAGCGGATGCAATAATCGCGCTTGCCTGCGAGGAATAAAACAGTCGGTGCTTTCGGAGTTGGCGGAATAAATCGTAAACAAACCCGCAAATTCAAACAGCACACGCGGTGTTCGATATAAATGCGGACACCGCGCCCCCATTAAAAAACAGAAGAAAACAAGGAGAAAAAAATGAATTCAGAATGGTCATTGGATGAACTCTATAAAGGCTTTGACGACCCGAAGTTCGCTGCGGATCTTGCAAGATACGACGAAATGATTGTAAAAATAAACGAGTTTGCAGCTAAAATTTCCGACATGCAGCCGCTCGACGCTCTGAAAACCTATATTGCCGGCAGCGAAAGCTCAATGCAGCTTTTAACGGACATGTATTCATATGCCATGCTGCGTTCCTCCGTGAACACAAAGGACACCGAGGCGGCAAGCATCAGCGGCAGGCTCATGGCAAAGATGAGTGCAACAACAAAGGCGGAAACGATAATCAAAAAGTTCATTTCCGAAATTCCGAACCTTGATGAGCTTATCGAGTCCGATCCCGTGCTGAAGGAATACGAATTCCTGCTTAAAAACATCCGTGCGGATCAAAAACATACCATGAGCGATGAATGCGAAGAAGTCGCCGCACTTTACAACATCAGCGGGGCAAGCGCATGGAGCGATCTTCACAGCTACCTGACGTCCTCCGTGACTGCGGATTTCCGCGGCGAAAAGCTGACCCTTTCTTCCGTGCGCAACCTTGCGTATTCAGCTGACCCGGCGGTTCGAAAGGAAGCATACGAGGCGGAACTTGCCTGCTATGAAAAAATTCGGGATTCTGTTGCATTTTCGCTCAACAGCATCAAACTTGAAGTTATCAACAACGCACGTCTGCGCGGGTTTGAGTCGCCTTTGGCACAAACTCTGTATAATTCCCGCATGACGCGCAAAACCCTTGATGCGCTCATGGCGGCAATGGACGAACATTTGGATATTTTCCGCCGCTACCTGAGGCTCAAGGGCGAAGTCCTGGGTCATAAAAACGGGATTCCGTGGTACGATATGTTTGCGCCCATGGGCACAAACACCAAAAAATATACCGTTGAGGAGGCAAAGGCATATCTGCTGAAAATCTTCCGCGGCTTTGATAATGACCTTGCAAATATGGTTGAGCGTGCGTTTGATGAGGCATGGATCGATTTCTATCCCCGCGAGGGAAAGGTCGGCGGTGCATTCTGCGCAAATCTGGACGGACACAACCAGAGCCGTGTGCTGACGAATTTTGACGGCTCGTTCTCCGACATCGTAACGCTGGCACATGAACTCGGTCATGCGTTCCATAATCTCAACATCGCCGGGCACCGTCCGCTGAACAACGATTATTCAATGCCCGTCGCGGAAACGGCATCCACGTTCAACGAGAACGTTATCATGAACGCCGCCATTGAAGCAGCGGAAACCGATGAGGAGAAACTCTTCCTTATCGAAAGCCAGCTTCAGGACGCCGCTCAGATAATGTGTGATATTTATTCACGCTATCTGTTCGAAACTTCCGTTTTCGAACACCGTGAAAATGATTTCATGCCCGCGGACAGGCTTTGCGAACTGATGCTTGATGCCCAGCGCAGGGCATACGGCAACGGACTTGACCCCGAAACGCTGCATCCGTACATGTGGCTCTGCAAAGGGCATTATTACAGTACCCTCTCGTTCTATAATTTCCCGTATGCTTTCGGCGGACTGTTTGCAAGGGGACTTTATGAAAAGTACATGCAGGAGGGCGCGGCATTTGTTCCCGTTTACCGCAAGCTGCTCTATGCAACCCCGGTATGCACCGTTGAGGATACCGCAAAAGTTGCCGGAATTGACCTTACGGATAAGAAATTCTGGGAAAACAGCATGCTTTCCTACAGGCACAATGTTGACGAATTCGAACGGCTTTCGAAAAAACTGAATAAATAAGCACGGATCATCTATCGGCTTACAGGCTTATTGACGAACGGCAGGATGAATCGCATGATTGCGGAACGTCCTGCCGTTTTTTGTTTTCTGCACGGACAGAATGAATATATTGCGCTGTCGGGATCGCTTCTAAACGAACAGAAGCAGTTTGTCGCCGTCCTTAAAAGGTTCTGCGGAGTCCGGATTCAGTTCGCGTACACGCTGCGACGGAACACCGAAACGTTTTCCGATGTCAAAAGCATCCTCACCCGCACATGCATTGCAAAGAATAATGCCCGTGCTTTTTCCGCCGGCGTCGTTGGAATTATCGGTTTCCGCAACGCCTGCAACGGCTGAAACGGCGGATTCGCTGAAATATTCTGCCGAAACATCGAGATTGTAGGAAACCTGTGCCGTGCGCCCGCTGCCGCCGGATATGCTTGCCGAGGCGTTCAGTCGAAGTTGAGCAAAGTTTGCTTCCGAAGGTGCGGCCATGCGAAGCACGAAGGGAACATCATCGCTGAAACTGTAGATCCTGTTGCTGCTGCTGCGATATATGATACGCGTGAACAGCAGTCCCTCAACGGTCATGGTTGAATCTTCAATTGAAACATTTGTTGCGATCGGGCGCGCCGCCGCGTTCAATGCGGCAAAAATATCGGCCATTCCGTCCGGAACGGACAGATTTTCGCGCAGCGAATGCTGTGCAAACGAGCCGCCGCAGGCGTTTGCAACGGTCATTTTTTCGTACATGCAGCTGAAATTCAGTGACGGCGAATAAGCGTCCGTCGGAATGTCAATAACGGAGCGGCGAATGCCGAAAATGCGGAAGTCAATATCCGCATCGAATGCCAGAAGGGAAAACTCCGTGCCGAGTGCGCGCAGGCTGACGTTCTTAAGCTCCGCAACGGTATAAATCTCATCCGCACCGACTGCGGCCGAAAGGCTTTCGCGGAACGGAACGCCGCGAGTCAGCTGCATCAATTCGCCGTCGGAAGTTTTCAAAAGCGCATTCAGTGTTATTATGCCGCTGACGGATGTGCCGCCGTTTTCAATGGCCGTGTCGCGCACGGAGATTTGCGCCGAGAAGGAAAGCACGCTGTCCGCACCTTCGCTGCTCAACTCTTCCGAAAAACGTATTGTTTCGCTTCCGATTTCAACACGACGCGCTGTTCTGCACTGCATTGATTTGATTTCCATATCGGCCACTCCCGAAACTCCGGATAAAACGCGAACGGGTGCCGCCGATGTAACTATGAAGTCAATGTTCACATTTGCGCTGAAAGCTGCCGCACCGTCCGCCGCAAGCCGCATATCCAGCACAGCCACGGCGGGGAGTGCATTTGAAAGCATTCCGGCGGCAAAATCCGCATTCTCCGTGCAGTGGGAAAACGGTATTTCGCCGACAAATGCAAATGTGTCGCCTGTTTCGTCCGCTGCGGCAATTGTGATGCAGAGCCGACCTTCAAAATTCAGCTTCCCGGTTTCTGTTTTGCAGTTTGAAATTTCAACTTCGGCGGAACAGTCAAGCAATTCCGCTGCGCGGCATCCGCCGGGCGGCGGGATGCTGCCGGCAACTTCAACCTGTTCCGTGCTCCTGTGAATCAGTCGAAGCACGCTGAGATCATTCCATAACAATTCCATGTCGTTCACCTTTCATGTGTTTTGTTGCTGCTTTTATAAAAGAATACTCGCTGTTTTACGCAGATATGCCGTGATTGGGAAAGAAAGTCGAAACAAGAGTGCAGCTTGCTTTGCGAACGGGCGGTGGAAACACTCGTTCGACATAATGCGTACTTTTTATGGATTGGATGCGGTCGAGGCAGACGCGGAAAGAATTTACACATGCCTATATGAAATATTTGTAGGTTATCCATGCAAAAAAACGGGAAGTTATCCACATTATCCACAAGGTTATCCACTTTTGGGGCTGAACAGGCAGTTTTTTATGTTAATAACAGGTGTGACTCAATTTGAAATATGAACAAATTATATTGTGAAACGCACTTGACATTTGTCAAGAGGCGCATATGCTGTAAATTAATTTCAACATATATAAACACGAATAGAACATATATCAAACGGCAGACAAATCAGAGCAGCAAAAATGCGGCGAACCGCGGTCGGAGGTTAACGCGGTCGCCGCAAGGAGTGGGGGGAACAGGTTAATAAACATCGGAAAAGTCTGCCCTGTCGGGTGCGATTCCCTGCACCGCTGCTTCAGCGGACTTTGGTTATTTTTGCAGCGGGAGTCATTCGGCGGCAGCGTGGGCAAGCACCGTGTCGCGTCCGTCCTCAATTATCAGCTTGTCCGCAACAAGTGCAACAAATTCTCCGTTGGTGGGCTTATCGTTTTTTCCGTATACGTTAAATCCGAAGAGTTTGTTGATGTTTTCGATCTTGCCGCGTGTCCAGCTTACCTCAATTGCGTGACGTATTGCGCGTTCAACTTTGCTCGGGGTCGTGTTGAACCGTTTTGCAATGCCGGGGTAAAGCTCCTTGGTGATTTTGCTGATAAGCTCGGGTTTATAATAGACCATGCGAATTGCTTCGCGAAGAAAATGGTATCCCTTAATATGAGCGGGAATGCCGACGGAGAGGAAAACGGAGGTGATTTTTTCATCAAGGCTTTTGACTGCGGAAGGCGGTGCAAAACCGATGTCGCGCTCGTTGACACAGGTTTCAAGCAAATCGCGCATCCTGCGATACAGGAATTCGGGTTCCACCGGCTTAAGCATGACATAGCCGGCACCTTTTGCGAATGAACGCTGAAGCAGGTTGTCATTCCGCATGTACGAAACAACGATGATTACCGATGGTCGGTGCGCCGACTCAATACGAAGCTGATCCAAAAGATCCAGCCCGTCCAGTTTCGGCATTACCAATTCCGTGATAAGAACGTCAAAATGTTCTTCACGCATCTTTTCAAGAGCGGCCTGCCCGTCCGTCGCTTCTTCAACGCGGATAATTTCTTTGTCCGTTCGGAAGAATTCTGCGGTTGTGTGACGGAACTGAGCGTTCCCGTCCGCGATGATAACCCTGTATTCTGACATTGTCATGTCCTCCTCGGTGTTTTTTTGTTATGGTTGAATTATACCGCAGAAAAACGCACATTTCCACCAAAAAGTTTGTATTCTTTTGCGTTAAAAAAGAATATGACTTGTGCAATTTTGTATCCGTTCTGCAAAAGAAATTGAAATTGCGCACTTTTTTTAATTGTTTCAACCGTTTTGAAATCCAAAATGTATAAAAAAACGACTCTGCGCTGCAAAAAAAGCCGAGTATATATGGGGTTTTTGTGTCGATTCAATAAAAAGCAATGCGAAAACCAAAAAGGAAGAACGAAGCGGGAAGGTCGGGACAGTCGAAAAAGCGGATTTGAAATTAATATAAAAATCGCTCGCATTGTTACAAACGGTGCGGTAAATGAGCTGTGTCGGATTTGGTCAAACAAAAAAATTCACAGACTTTGAAATGCTTATGCCTGAAGTGCAGCAAAAATAAACATTCAAACAGCAAAAATATTAAACAATATCAAAATAATTTTACAAATTCTTTACATTTACCCCGTTGACTCGGCGCAAATGCGGTTGTAACATGTTATTTGTCCCATTTTGCGCAAAAGCGCGGGGCAGGATATAACGACGCAAATATTGCCGCCGATGCCGCGGGGAAACGGCACGGCGTGCTGATTCGGAGGAATGTATGACATTTTTTGACGTGCTGTCTTTGGTTGGCGGCATTGCTCTGTTCCTTTACGGAATGGATGTTTTGGGCAAATCCCTTGAAAAAGCAGCGGGAAGCCAGCTCAAAAGCATACTGTCAAAACTTACCAACAGCACAATAAAGGGACTGCTGCTCGGCGTTGCCGTCACGGCAGTCATCCAATCATCTGCGGCAACAACGGTAATGGTTGTCGGCTTTGTAAACTCGGGACTTATGCAGCTTGGGCAGGCTGTCGGCGTTATTATGGGTGCAAACATCGGAACGACCGTCACGGCATGGATTCTCAGCCTGAACGGCATAAGCGGCAGCAGCTTTTTTATTCAGCTTCTGAATCCGATGAGCTTCACGCCGATTCTTGCCATCATAGGCGTTGCACTTCAAATGTTTTCAAAGCGCGAACGCAGACGCAACATCGGTTCGGTCATGATCGGCTTTGCCGTGCTGATGTTCGGCATGAATATAATGAGCGAAAGCGTTGAACCGCTCAAAAATGTGCCCGAATTCACAAACCTATTCGTAATTTTCGGAAAAAATCCGATTCTTTCGATAATTGTCGGCTGCATTTTGACGGCAATAATTCAAAGCTCTTCCGCCTCGGTAGGCATTTTGCAGGCTCTTTCCGCAACCGGTGCGGTCACATTCGGCAGTGCGATACCGATAATCATGGGTCAGCATATCGGCACATGCATAACCGCAATGATTGCTGCGATCGGAACAACCAAAAACGCAAGAAGAGCATCGTTTATTCATCTGTACTTTAATGTAATCGGAACAATTATCTGCACGATCGTTTTCTACACGCTGAACGCATTCCTGAAGTTCGATTTTATGGATAAAACAATCGACACGTTTCAGATTGCGATTGTGCACACGCTGTTCAGCGTGATTTACACGCTGATGCTGCTGCCGTTCGGAAAACAGCTTGAAAGGCTTGCGGTGCTGTCCATTCCCGATTCAAAGGATGATCCGCAGCCGGTCATGCTTGACGAAAGGCTGCTTGCAACACCCGCAATTGCGGTTGAACAAACGCGTGTACTTGCGGCGGATATGGCGAAGCTTGTGCGGAAAAGCGTTCAGGCTGCAATTGCGCTGCTCGGGAACTACAGCGAAAAAGGCTATAATGAGGTTGCAAAGCTTGAAAAAGAGGCCGATAATTACGAAGATGAAATCGGCACATACCTTGTAAAAGTTTCTATGCAGGAGCTTTCGGATGCGGACAGCCGCGATGTTACAAAAATTTTGCATTCAATAACGGATTTTGAACGCATAAGCGACCATGCGCTGAACATTGCTCAGAGTGCACGCGAAATGGCGGAAAAGAAATTGAATTTTTCGCCCGCAGCGCAGGCGGAGCTTAAGGTTATGACGGGCGCGATCGATGAGATCGTCGGCATAGCAATCGGGGGGTTCGTTTCCGATTCCGTGGATGCCGCAAGGCATGTTGAACCGCTTGAAGAGGTTGTTGACGAGCTTAACACAAACATTCGCGCCGCGCATATCAAGCGGCTTAAGGACGGCGAATGCACCATTGAGCTGGGATTTGTTTTGAATGATATTCTTGCAAATTTCGAGCGAATAAGCGATCACTGTTCGAATATTGCTGTTTGCAAACTGGAGCTTGTTGAGGGCATGATGGATGCACATGCGTATCTGCATAATCTCAAAAACACAAACAATGAAGAGTTTGTGAAAAGCTATAACGAATACAGAGAAAAGTATGCTTTGAAAAATACGCCTTGAAGGAAACGGGAAACGGATTTCAAGGATTGGCATTTGACAACACCGCCCGCAGCGAAAACTCTGCGGGCGTGTTTGCGTTTAAGGGGAATCTTGCTTCGGACGCCTTGCAAAAATGTTGGTAAAAGGCTATAATTTAACGTGAAACAGTGTTTCCGCAAAGTCGGACGGAAAGAGGAACGGATGATATATATCGTTGAAGATGATGAGAATATAGGGCAAATGGAATGCTATGCCTTGAAAAACAGCGGTTTCGGTACGGAGCTTTTTGAAGATTCCGAAAGCTTTTTTTCAGCTGTTGCAAGGCGGCTTCCCACGCTTGTGATATTGGATCTCATGCTGCCGGGCGAGGACGGATTGACAATTTTGCGCCGACTGAGGGATTCCGCCGAAACAAGAAAGATTCCGATAATAATTGTGAGTGCAAAGTCAGGCGAAGCAGATGCGGTACGCGGGCTGGACAGCGGAGCCGATGATTACATAACAAAACCTTTCGGGGTTTCGGAATTGATTTCAAGGGTCAAAGCCGTTTTACGCAGAACAGACGGAGCGGCTCCGAATAATTACAGTGTCGGCGGCATTTCGTTGGATGACGGGCGAAGGCTTGTGTGCGCTGAAGGACGGCAATGCGCATTGACCTATACCGAATATGAGCTGCTTAAAGCTCTGGTTTCCAACTGCGGAATGGTACTGAGCCGCGAAAAGCTGATGGTTCTTGTTTGGGGAACCGATTTTGCGGGTGAAAGCCGAACAGTGGACGTTCACGTCAAAACACTTCGGCAAAAGCTCGGTTCATGCGGAGATCTGATAAAAACTGTTCGAAATGTCGGATACAAAATAGAAATGCAATGACAAAGAAAATCTACAATCAATGTATACCGTTTATTCTTATTGTGCTTTTGTCGGCGTTTGCAGCCGGAAGCATTTTCGGTGCTGCATCCGCATTATCGGAGCGGGAAGCAGGCGCGGAAACGCTTGCATGTTCCGCAAAGGAAATCTATGATTCAACCGGAGAAATTCATCTGTTAAGGGCATTTGCTCAAAAGGGCTGCATTGCGCTTGTTTCGGAAGATATGCAGCGGGTTGAAGCGGTGAATGCGGCGGGAAATGCGGAGAGCGTTTCGATTGACGATTTAAAAAGCGGCAGCAATTCTGCGCTTTGCTGTTTCGCAGGCAAAACCATTGAACGTTTGCGAATGAAGCTTGATGAGAAAAAGGGTCAGACAGCAGCCCTGCTTTGCAAACGGAACGGCTCTTTTTTTAATTTGAATTTCTGCACGATAACAAGGCTTAACAACGGTGACTATTTGCTTTTGTCCGTACACGGCGGCGATTCCGCAGCTGAAAACCTTCTTTTCGCGGGTACTTCGCTGCTTGCGCTCGCCGTATGCGCAGCGTTGTTTGCAATAAATCTTTCAAAACGCATTACAAAAACGCTTATCACTCCGCTTCAGGGCATTGCGGAACATGCGGACGGCAGCGAGTTTGCGGTTCCGTTTGACGAGCTGAAGCCCTTTGTTGAAACCCTGAAGCAGCGTCAGGCAGCAAAAAACAATATGGAACAGATGCGGCAGGAATTCACGGCAAATGTTTCGCATGAGCTGAAAACCCCGCTCACAAGCATTTCCGGCTACGCCGAAATGATTGCCACCGGCATTGCAAAGGAAGAGGATGTTCAGAATTTTGCGCGGCGTATTCATTCGGAATCCTCCCGTCTGCTGTCGTTGATTGCGGACATAATTCAGCTCAGCGAACTGGATTACATTGAGGGACGTGATGATTTTGAAAACGTTGATTTGCTTGACTTGGCACATGCGACCGAAAACAGCCTTGCTCCCGGAGCGGAAAAATACGGAATTGTGATTTCCGTTGAGGGTGAGCATTTTCAAACGTTCGGATGCCGCAGCCAGCTTGAGGAATTAATTTATAACTTGTGCGATAATGCAATTCGGTACAATAAACGGAACGGAAAGGTTTCGGTAACTGTTTTCGGCAGCGAGGGACGGCCCGCAATTTCCGTTGAGGACACGGGCATAGGCATACCGGAGGATAAGCTTGACCGCGTTTTTGAACGCTTTTTCCGCGTTGATAAGGGGCGCAGCAAGCGCACGGGCGGAACGGGACTCGGTCTTGCGATCGTCAAACATATTGCACTGCGTCACGGAGCTCAAATCTCAATTTCGAGTGAATTGGGAAAGGGAACAAAGATTACCGTTGTTTTTGAAGAGAACAAAGGCGAAAATTCCGATTAAGACATAAATAATTTCAACAAAAAACAGGGCTTTGCCGTTTCATTCGCAGCTAAGCCCTGTTTTTGTTCGCTATAAAGATTTGTTCTTTCAGAAAAATCGATTTGTTCTTTCGGAAAAAATCCGTTTTATGCTTTCAGCATAAAACTTTATTCTTTCAGAAAAAATCCGTTTTATGCTTTCAGCATAAAGATTTATCTCTTCGTGATAAATCCACTTTAAGCCTTCAGCATAAAGATTTATCTCTTCGTGATAAATCCACTTTATGCTTTCAGCATAAAGGCATGGTAAGCCTTAACTGCTTCGTACAGGTCGGCCTTGGAGATGATTTCCCACGGAGCATGCATGGACAGCACTGCAACGCCGCTGTCGATGACTTCCATGCCGTAATTGGCGCAGATGTAAGCGATGGTGCCGCCGCCGCCCTGATCGACTTTGCCGAGTTCGGCAGTCTGGAAGTTGACGTTTGCGTCATCCATCAGCCTGCGGAGCTTGCCCATGTATTCGGCGTTGGCGTCGTTGGAACCGCCCTTGCCGCCGGAACCGGTGTACTTATTGAAGCAAACGCCCCTGCCGAGGTATGCCGCATTCTTGCGTTCAAATACGCCTGCAAAATTGGGGTCATAGCCCGCGCTGACATCGCAGCTGAGCATACGGCAGGCGGTGAGTGCGCGGCGAACGAGCAGGTCGGAATATTCGCCTGTTGCGTTTACAAGCTCTGCAACAGCGTTTTCGAAATACTTGCCGTGCATACCGGTTGCGCCGACGGAACCGATTTCTTCCTTGTCGGCAAGCAGGCAGCAGCAGGTGTATTCGGGCGTTTCGTCAATGCTGAGGATCGCATTGACGGAAGCATATGCGCAAACGCGGTCATCGTGGCCGTAACCTATGATCATGCTGCGGTCAAGACCGAAATCGCGTGCTGCACCGGCGGGAACAACTTCCAGTTCGGCGGAGAGGAAGTCCTCTTCTTCGATATCGTATTTTTCTTTGAGCAGAGCAAGAACAGCAGCTTTGACGGGCTCTTTTTCTTCATCGTTGAGGGGTTTGCTGCCGATGATGATGTTCAGCTCTTCACCTTCGATAACAACGGAACCCTTTTTGCTCATCTGATCGCGGCTGAGGTGAGGAAGCAGGTCGGAAATGCCGATGACGGGATCGGAGGGATCTTCACCGATAACGATGTTAACAAGCGTGCCGTCCTTCTTTGCAACAACGCCGTGCATTGCAAGGGGCATTGCAACCCACTGATACTTTTTGATGCCGCCGTAGTAATGCGTGTCGAGATATGCAAAATCGGTGTCCTCATAAAGGGGATTCTGCTTAAGGTCAATGCGGGGGGAGTCAATATGAGCACCGACGATGTTCAGACCCTTGAAAATGGGCTGTTTGCCGATTTTGAAAAGCATGAGCGCTTTGCCCATGAAGTCGGAATAGACGCAGTCGCCGGGGTTGAGCTTTTCGCCGTTTGCAATGACGGTGTTAAGGTTGCGATAACCCTTTGCTTTTGCCATTTCAACAGTCTGTGCAACGCATTCGCGCTCGGTTTTGCCGTTGTCAAGGAACTTGACGTATTCGGCAGAAATTGCGTTGAGCTTTGAAATATCTTCTTCGGAATAGGTTTTCCAAGCATTCTTTCTTTCCATAGAAACAATTTATCCTCCGTTTTTTGATTGGGTAAACGCCGGTTTAAGGGCTTTGCGCAAAACATTCGGAACATTTTGCACAAAGCGCGGTTTAATCACCGTTCACCTGAGAGCAACTTTGCGCCGCCCGTTCCCGTCAACGGGCAAAGGCGGCGGGGATGCCTCTGTTTTCAAGCAATATGGTAACATTTTTGAAGAAAATATTCAATACCCGAACAAGAAAAAATTGCATCATACCGATAAATTCGGGCAAAACACTCGAATGCACGGCCGAACAGCGGATTAAACCGATAAAAAACATTTAAAGAAAACTTGAAAATCCTTCATGATATATGTATAATATCACTTGCGGAATACATCAAAACACGATGTGATTCCGCAAAGACTTTCCTCGGCACGAAAGGAGAACCATATGAAAAGATTTATTGCGGCAATGACGGCGGTTATCATGCTGCTGGCACTTGCCTGCACACCTGCGCTTGCACTGAGCGTTCGCGATGCAGCATTGGACGCAGCACTGAACGTTCCCGACGGAAACATTCAGTTCGTTACGGAGGGCGAGTATCCTTGGACTGTTGACGGTGCGAACGGTTGGGCAAAAAGCACCAACTTCCAAGTCAGCAGTTCCGAATCCACCGTCACGGCAACAGTCACGGCGGAAGAGGGCGATATCGTTTCCTTTGACTACAAAGTCAGCAGCGAAGCACGTTACGACAAACTCGTTTTCGCTGTCGATGGCAACCCTGTTGCTTCAAGCCCCTGGACTTTCTTCTCCGGCGAAATTGACTGGACGAATGTAAGCTATGCACTCACCGCCGGCGAGCATGTTCTCAGCTGGAGTTATCAGAAGGACAGCAGTTCCAATAGCCATGATGACACTGCCTACCTTGACAATGTTTATGTCGGTGCTCCTGCTGCGCCCGAAAGCCTTGAACTGACTCCGAGTCTGACGGTGCAGACTCAGCGCCGCGCGCAGCTCAACTGGACGGTTCTTCCCGAGAATGCATACAACAAGGAAGTTACCTTTGCTTCCGCGGATGAAAGCATTGCGGTCGTTGATGCAAACGGACTCGTGACCGGCGTTTCCGTCGGACAGACCGTTATAACCGCAACCACCGTTGACGGCGGAATCACCGCCGAGTGTGCAGTCACCGTTGAACAGGGGCCTGCGGCTGTAACGCTGAACGGCTTCTTCTCCTCAAAATGGTACAGCTTCATCGATGCGGATCCCGCTGCCGCTTCCGAGCTGCCCTATACAATGACTGCAAATGTCACCGCTGCCGAGTTTGCGGGCGGCTATGTTTACGGCTATATGACAAAGGATTATTTCATCCTTAACCCCGAAACGAGTGAAGTTACCTACCCTGCGATGAACACCGGCGATGTTACGATTCGCGATATGGCATATGACCACAGCGCACAGAAAATGTACGCAATCGGCACGGGTGCCGCTTCCGGCAAATTCCTTTACACCGTTGATATTTCAACCGGTGCGGTCACGGAAATTGCACAAATTGTGTGCGGCAGCGAAACGCCCATGACGCTTGCGATTTCAACCGACGGCACGGCATATGTTCTTACCGAAAGCTACTCAAATGCAAGCAAACTGTACAGCATCGACCTGCAAACAGGTGTCGGCACGCTTATCGGCAGCACGGGTTTCGGTCACAAACGCTTCCAGTCCATGGCATATGATCACAACACGAACCAGCTCTTCTGGGCAAGGTTCTCCGATTACGGTAACGGCGGCCTTGCCGTTATTGACACGGCAACCGGCGCGGCAACGGACCTCGGCATGATAAACGGTTCGGCGGTGCTCGTTTGCGGTCTTTATATTGCAAATAACCTTCCCGTCGGTTCCGTTATCGGCGATGAATGCACCGTAACTTTTGTTGACGGATTGTCAGACGAAACGATTTCGACGGCAACCGTTGACAAGGGCAGCGTACTCACTGCGGCTGACTTCCCCACCGTTCCCGCACACGAGGGCTATGCCTTCACGGGTTGGGATTACAACGGTGCGGCAGTCAACGCAAACATTATTGTGACTGCAAATTATTTCGATATCACCAAAGCTTCCGTAACGCTCCGCGTTATTGACGAAGTGTATCTTGACGGTTCCGGCTTCCAGATGCTGCTTGATGCCGATGCTGTTGAATACGGCGTCGGCATTCCCGAAACGGGTGATGTCCTGGCTTACGGCGCAGAAGGCGCGGAAGAGCTTTATTCACGCTTTGAGTATAAGCTCCCCGAGAATGCGGACGGCAACTTCATGACCGAAACGGATATCGTTTTCAACGGCGAAAGCGTCACCGTAAGCATTCCCGCAGGCACATACGACTGGTGCATTGCAAACCCGCGTTATTGGCATGATGACGGCCCTCAGATCGGGCTTGTCAGCGATATAGGCACGGCGCACGGCAGAAATGACGACTATGTTTTTGAAGCAGGCAAGAGCTATGTGTTCACGGTTTATCGTTACGGTGAACTCGGTGCGGTCGATGTTGAGATCACCGATTACAATTCCCAGCCCGGTACGGCAGGCGATGTTGACGGCAACGGCGTTGTCGAAACTGCGGATGCACTGCTTGCACTGCGCGGGGCAATGGGTATTGCCGCACTCACACCCGAACAGGCAGAGTGTGCGGATATGGACGGCAACGGTGTTGTTGACACGGTTGACGCGCTTGCAATTCTTCGCCGCGCAATACTTAACGGCTGAGTTCGGCAGCTGAATTAATCGGCAGCCGAGATTCACGGCTTTGAAACTGTGTTCGGCGCACTCGGTTCGGGTGCGTCGAATTCTTTTAAACAAAACATATTGATGAGAACATCAATGTTCATAAAAAATTGATAAAACGATGAATAACAAAGGAGCCTGAAATGTCCGTTGAAGTTGAAAAAGAAATGCTGAATGCGATAATTGCCGAACGGGACGAAGAATATGCGGATTTTACGGCAAAGCTGATTCCGAACGTTCCGCGGGAAAGCATTATCGGCGTGCGCACGCCGCAGCTCCGCCGCATTGCAAAACGGTTCTGGAAAAATGCGGGAATTAACGAATTTCTTTCCGCACTGCCGCATGAATATCACGAACAGAACCTTGTTCATGCATACATTGCGGAGAGCAAAGGGGATTTTGATTCCGCCGTAAAAAAGATTGAAGCGTTCCTCCCGTATGTAACAAACTGGGCTGTTTGCGACAGCATGACTCCGCGCATTTTTGCAAAGCATACCGGGGAGCTTTTGCCGATAATCAAAAAATGGCTGCAATCGGCACATCCTTACACGGTGCGTTTCGGGCTGCGGATGCTGATGTGTTTTTACCTTGAAAAAGAGTTTGCTTCCGAAATCAATGCCCTTGCCGCCTCCGTATGTTCGGAAGAATACTATGTGAATATGATGCAGGCATGGTATTTTGCAACTGCGCTTGCAAAGCAATACGATTCGACCGTTCCCTTTGTTGAAGAACACAGGCTTTCCCCGTGGGTGCACAACAAAACAATTCAGAAGGCGGTTGAGAGTTTTCGCATAACGGCGGAACAGAAGGCGCATCTTAAAACGCTGCGGCTGAATTTGCGCCGCAAGGGTGCGAAGCACGAACCCGTTTCAACTTCAAAAAGCGACAGCAACGAATCAAAGCGGATTGAAGTTGTTGCTGCAATCATTGAAAAGGATGGTAAAATTCTCATCTGTCGGCGTGCGGAAAACAAAACCCGTGCGCTGAAATGGGAATTTCCGGGCGGAAAAATCGAACCCGGGGAAACTCCGGAACAGGCCGTGCTGCGTGAATGCCGCGAAGAATTGGACGTCGATCTTTGCGTAAAGGGCGAATTTATGCGCGTTTTGCATTCATATCCGGATATTGAAATTCAGCTCACAGTGTTCCGAACAGCGATCATCGGCAGCGACCCGCGCTGCATTGAACATAAAGAAATTCGTTTTGTTTACCCGTCGGAACTTGCAGACTTCGAGCTTTGTCCCGCCGATATCACGGTTGCGGAAAAAATTATTTCGGAAGCGCATATTTTTTGAACGAAAGCATGTATGCGGGGGGAAAAACAGAAACGATGTTTAAAACCAACCGATAATAAACCGACGGAAATTGACCGTGAGCAGAAGTTAAAACAAGCAAACATGCCCCCGAAAGGATCGATCTTTCAGGGGCATGTTTGCGGATTATGCTGCGATAAACAGCAGAAAACATTTTGATTACGGACTGTTATCGAAATGTTTTATATTTTGTCAAGCATCAGCAAACGGTAGTGCCGGCCTTGCCCTCAAGAGCTTCAACCGCCTTGTCGAGGGAAGTGATGATGGCCTTCCTGCCGGGCTTGCTTTCAACGAACTTGACGGCAGCTTCAACCTTGGGCAGCATGGAGCCGGGTGCGAAATGCCCTTCCGCCATATAGCGGCGAGCCTCTTCAACGGTCATGGTTGCGAGGGATTTTTGTTCGGGTTTGCCGAAATTGATGCAAACCTGTTCAACAGCGGTCAGGATGACGAGTGCATCGGCATCGATGTCCTCTGAGAGGCGTTCTGATGCAAGATCCTTGTCGATAACGGCTGCCGTGCCGATATAGTTGCCGTTTTCGTCTTTGATTACGGGAATTCCGCCGCCGCCGACGGTGATGGCGATGAAGCCGCCGTTCATAAGGCATTTAACGGCGTCAAGCTCAACGATTTCAACGGGCATGGGGGAAGCAACAACCCTGCGCCAACCCCTGCCGGCATCTTCCTTCATGGTGTAGCCTTTTTCGGCTTCAAGCTTGCGGGCTTCGTCTTCGGTATAGAAGGGGCCGATGGGTTTTGAGGGTGCTTTGAACTTCGGGTCATCCTTATCAACAACAACCTGCGTAACAACAGTCACAACGCGCTTTCCGTTTTTACGGGCGCGGAGGACTTTCTCAAGCCCTTGCTGCATGTGGTAGCCGATGTAGCCCTGGCTCATTGCACCGCAAACGTCAAAGGGCATTGCGGGGGTGACGGCGGAAGCATATTCGTTCTGAAGCACGATCCTGCCGACCTGCGGGCCGTTGCCGTGCGCAAGAACGACATCATAGCCGCTTTCGATGATGTCTGCGATGTATTCGGAAGTTTTTTCAACAACTTCAAGCTGGGATTCTGCGGTTGCGGGCTTGCCTGCTTCCTGCAATGCATTGCCGCCCAGTGCAATAACGATTCGTTTCATTTTTTGTTTCTCCAAAGAAAAATAATGCGGCGAACATTGCGCCGAAGCCAATTATGCCAAATATCCCGCGGAATGTCAACAACTTTTTGAATTTTCCTGCTGAAAAATCAAAAACTTATGCAAACAGGTATTCATTCGACCGCATTTTCGCCGAAAAGAGCCTTAACAGCGTTGAACGTTATTCCGATGTTTCTGCTGCCCACGGAATAATCAACCCTCCGTTTTCCTGCCTGAGCTCAATTGCAACTGCGCAATACAGGGAAAATCATCGCACGGGATTCGGGCTGATTGCCGCTTTTTGATTTCCGACAGCAAAAAAGTCCGCGCGGAATCGCTCGGACTTTTCTTTGGCAGGGGTACTAAGGCTCGAACTCAGAAGAACGGTTTTGGAGACCGCTATGTTACCATTACATCATACCCCTAAGGCTTAATAAGTTTATCACACTTCGGGGCATTTGTCAACAGTTTTTTTAAAAACTCTTAATGATTAAGAAACATCATTGTTGACTTGGTTCGGATCGTCAACGGCGACGGGTTCAACGGGTTTTGCTTTTGCGGATTGTTTATACTTCTCGTTAATGTTTTTAATATGCTGTTGTTTTACGGATTCATCGACAGCAGCTAACGGGGAAAGCTTTTCGAAAATTGCATCGATCTGTTCAACGGAAAGCTGATTTCCCTTTTCCGCATAGTTTTTCTGAATTCGTGAAAGCACATCGGCGCGGTGAATGACGATAGCATGCGTTTTTTCAAGCTTAACATTCTTCAATTCACAACGATCACTGAATAAAACGTATGAGTATATAGGAAGGTTGTCAGAAGCAAGAAAAGCTTTGAGCTGCTTGATATGCCCCGCGTTTTGCATTATCGGGTTAAAAAAACGCGACTTTTGAGATTTACCCTTCCCGGAGGGCAGAGTTTGGGTCCAAAAGGTCTGCGACTCGTTCCCGAATATCCAACCGCTGTAATTTTTTGATTCAAAAACATAGATTCCGGATTCGTGAAGAAGAATGACATCAACTTCGGTCGTTTCTCCGTCGGCCTTGGGAAGATAACAATTAAAGATGAACTTTTTGTAGCCGTTGAGCGGAGCAAGGCATTGATAGGTAAAGTACTCTCCGATAAGCCCGATATCTTGCATTACTTTGTTGAACGGATTCCCTGTTTGAACAAAATATAAAGTTTTTTCGTATTTCTTTTTCTTATAAAGATTGATACAGCCTGCTGCGGCGAAAAGAACAACGATGACTGTAATAAAAATAATTGCTATTTCTTTCATGGTATACTCCTGACAGTGCTTTGAATCGTTAACGAATCAATGGCTGCGGACGGACTGCGCACATGCAGTGTACACAATCCGCCCAAGGGTTAAATGCTGTTTATTTTATTCCCCAAACTCCTCTGCGCATTTTTTAAGCATGCTTCTTATCGGCAGTCCGTAGGGACAGCGGGGTTCGCATTTGCCGCAGCCGATACATGCGCTTGCTTTTACGGGGAGGGTTTTATAGCGTCCTTTTGCCCAATCGGCAAGCCCGTAGCGTTCGAGATAGCCTGCAAACAGGAACACATTCGGGATGCTGATGCCGACGGTGCAGGGGGCGCAATAGTTGCAGCGGCGGCAGAAATTGCCCGTCAGTTCGGAACGGATTTTTGCGATCTCGGCATTTTCGTCATCGGTAAGGGGCGAAGTGTCGGAACCGGCGGCGGAATTTGTTTGAACTTCCTCTGCGCAGTACATGCCGGGGATCGCGACGGTTACAAGCTCGTTTGCGGCAAGGTAACGCATTGCAATGCGTCCGTCTTCAATTGCACCGCCCGCCATGGGCTTCATTGCGATAAAGCCGATGCTTTTGTCTCGGCATTTTTGCAGCAGGGGTTCGCACTGGCTTTCAACAATGTTATAAGGGAACATGATCGTTTCAACCCAGTCAAGCTCAAGCGCACGTTCGAAAACCGTCAGAGAGTGTGCGGTGATGCCGATATGCCCGATTTTGCCCGCATCGCGTGCCGCAAAAAGTGCCTCCAGTGCGCCGCCTGCACCGATTACGGTGTCAAGCTGTTCCATGCTGGGGTTGTGTACCTGATACAGGTCGATATAGTCGGTGCGGAGGTTGCGGAGGCTTGTTTCAATGTCTGCCTCCATTGCTTCGCGTGTGCGTGCCATGCTCTTTGTTGCAAGAACGAACTTGTCACGCCTTCCGTCGATTGCGCCGCCGATGTATTCTTCGCTGACGGTGTAGCCGCGTGCCGTGTCGATATAGTTTATTCCGCATTCAATAAGGGCATCGATAAGCGGCTTTGCCTTTTCCGCATCGATGCGCTGAATGGGGATGCCGCCGAAACCGACGCGGGAAATCTTAAGCCCGGTTTTGCCGAGTGTTACATACTGCATGAGTGTACCCTCCGAATTTGTATTAATTATTGCTTTTTAAAGTTAAATTCACTCCGCCGCATACCGTGCGGAGGCGGATTCCGTTTACGATATTATAAGCTTTTTTTCGCAAAAAAGCAAATTAATAAGAGCGTTTTAAAAAAGAGAACGGACGGGCCGCGCACTTTGATGCCGAAGTGTGTCAATTCCGCAACATCGCTCCGTATTCGCTTGACATTATGTCCGGCGGGAGTATAATATAGATTAAAGACAACGCTCGAAAGGAGACAGTGTTTTTAATATGCAAAAAGTTACACACAGCGAATACATTGCGCAAAAGAAGCCGCTTGCGAAGCAGCTTCTTGCAAAGCTGAACGAAAAATACCAATATGCATCCGTGCTCATCACCGATAATTATGAAAAAGGTTATCGTGCATCGCGAAGCGGCGTTGCAATTTCCGCAACAAACGCATTCGGCGGCAAGGGCATGATCGTGAAGGTCTATGACGGCAAAGGCTATGCCGAATACAGCACAAACGAGATCACGGCAGAAAACCTGCCCGAAATTGAAAGAGAAATCGAGCAGCAGCTCATGAATCCCGCAAACTTCATTCCCGAAGGAACCGAAGAGGCGGAGTACAAATGCATCAGCGATGAACCCTGCACGCTTTGCGAGGCAACGGATTACGAAATTCATCCCCGCGAGGTCGGCGACGAAAAGTTGATTGAAACCGTGACCGCGCTGCGCGAAAAGGCTGTTAAAGCCGATGAACGCATTCTTGACGCAATAACGGGCTTCAACTATCAGGAATATCACAAACTCTTCCTTTCCGCAAACCGTGAGCTTGAACAGTCCGTGCTCTATTCAACGGGCATCATGGCTCTTGTTGCGGCAAAGGGTGAGGAAATCAAGCAGAGCTTCCGCGGATTCTCCAACCTCGGCGGTGCGGAGCTGCTTGATAAAATGGAGTCTGCAATTCCGCAGTGCGTAAAGACCGTTACGGATCTTTTGAACGCCGAACCCATGGAACCCGGCACTTATGAATGCATCTGCACACCCGAAGTCACGGGCATGATCGTTCATGAAGCGTTCGGTCACGGCGTTGAAATGGATATGTTCGTTAAGGACAGGGCTCTTGCACAGTCCTATATCGGCAAGCAGGTAGCATCCCCGCTCGTTACCATGCACGACGGCTGCGCTCAGCGCGAGGTTGCAACCTATTTCTTTGATGATGAAGGCACCCTGTCCCACGACACCGTTATCATTGACAAGGGCATTCTTAAAGCAGGCATCAGCGATGCACAGTCCGCAATGTTCCTTGGCACCGTACCCACCGGCAACGGCAGGCGCGAGAGCTATGAGCGCAAGGCGTATACGCGCATGACGAACACCTATTTCGAACCCGGCAGCGATAAAGTTGAAGACATGATCGCTTCCGTAAAATACGGAATGCTGCTTGAAGAACCCAGCTCCGGCATGGAAGACCCCAAAAACTGGGGCATTCAGTGCATGGTCAACTTTGCAAGGGAAATCAAGGACGGCAAGCTGACAGGCAGGATCTTTTCCCCTGTCGTGCTGACGGGCTATGTTCCCGACCTGCTCAAGTCCATCACGATGATGAGCGACAATATCGAACTCGGCGGCTGCGGAGCATGCGGCAAGGGCTACAAAGAATGGGTCAAAGTTTCGGACGGCGGTCCCTACATCAAGGCGACAATTCGTCTGGGCTGATGAAGTTCGGAAAGAATTTTGATTCGAAAGGATGCTTTTATTATGATAGATATTATTAAAAACGCATTAAAAGAAGCTGAAATCAAAACGTGGCGCATCAACGAAAAGAAAGAGCACACTGCGGAAGTTTTCTTTATTCGCCGCAGGCAGGATATGCGCCGCATCAGGGATACCCATAAATACAACGTTGAAGTGTTCTGCGATTACGAAAAGGACGGCAAGCCGATGCGCGGCAGGTCACAGGTCACCATTGTGCCGTCCCAGTCGGAGCAGGAAGTTCTGACCCTCCTTAAGGAAGCGAAACATGCGGCGTCTTTTGCGGGCAACCCGTATTATGAACTGCCTGAAAAACAGGCTTGTGAACCCATTGCAGCCGCGGGCAGCCTTGCGGAGGTTTCGGCCGAAGAGGCGGCAAAGCGTTTTGCTGCGGCATTGTTTGCGGCGGATAACGATCCGCGCGCATTCGTGAACTCGGCGGAGATTTTCTCAAAGCAGGTCAAAACCCGTATCCTCGGCGATAACGGAACGGACGTTTGCTATTATAAAAACGATGTTGACGGCGAATTCGTCGTTCAGTGCAAGGAACCCGAGGATGTTGAAGTTTATCATGCATTCGGCTACGACAATCTGAATTGCGATGCGCTGCGCGAAAAGGTCACAACCGCGCTCCGCGAGGTGGCGGACAGGGCAATTGCCCGTGCGGAACTGCCGAGCGGAACTTACAACCTGATTCTCTCGGGCGAAAATGCGGCGGAAGTGCTTTCCTATTACATTGCGCGCAGCAGTGCGGGAATGGTCTATCCCGGATATTCAACATGGAAGGTCGGAACGGATGTCCAGCCCGAGATGAAAGACGGTGAAAGGCTCAACATGACCCTTCGCGCAAAGGTTCCCTTCAGCAGTGAAGCGATTCCCATGAAGGATCGCTCCGTGATTGCCGACGGCAAGGTTGAAACTTTGCACGGCGGCGCAAGAATGAGCTATTATCTCGGCATTGAGCCCACGGGCGATTATTCTGCATACAGCTGCGAAAACGGCAGTATTTCGTTTGAAGAAATGAAAAAAGAACCTTATCTTTACGCCGTTACATTCTCGGATTTCCAGATGGACACAATGTCCGGACATTTCGGCGGAGAAATTCGCCTTGCGTACCTTTTCGACGGGGAACGCGTTCGCATCGTGACCGGCGGTTCGGTAAACGGCAGCATCAATGCCTGCAGCGGCGGGATGAAGTTCACAACCGAACGCTACGACAGCAAGAACTACAGCGGACCGTTTGCGGTTATGCTTCCCGGCGTCCGCGTTGCGGGTTCGCTTGCAGAACAGGAATAAATAATTCGCCTGCGAAAGCACTTTATTAACGGAATAAAGCAGAAAAATGCGGCACTCGCTGTTGTTCGGCGGGTGCCGATATTTTAACGGGAGTACCAATTGTATGAGTATTAACATTGAAAAAAGCAGAAAACTTGCTTTGGTGGTTGACATGTACGGATGCCCGAACCGATGCAGGCATTGCTGGCTCGGCCGATTGCCGAATATTCCGCCGGAAAACGGTGCAGACGAAATGCTTGTGAACAGCTTTCGCCCGCACTTTGAACAAATTGAATATTACAGCTGGCTTCGCGAACCGGATTTTTGCGGGGAATACAGAGCGCGCTGGGAACGCGACAAGGCGTTGAGCGTTAATTGCGAACCGCAAAGGTTTGAGCTTGCAAGTTTTTGGCGGCTCGTCAGAGACGGGGAGTATGCAAAGTTCCTCCGTGAAGTCGGCGTAAAAATCGTTCAGCTCACATTCTTCGGCGGAGAGGAAACGACGGATAGATACATCGGCAGAAAAGGTGCGTATTCGGAATTGCTGAAAGCGACGGAAATTCTGCTGCAAAACGGCATTGCACCGCGTTGGCAGGCGTTTATAAATGCAGAGAACAAGGATGAAGTTGCGGAACTTCCGAAACTTGCCGAAAAGCTGAAACTTGCCGAACGCTGCCGGCAGATCGGGCAGAATTTTAAATTCTTTGTTCATGCGGGAAGCTGCGACGGTGAAAATCGCAAGCTCTATCCGATTCGCATCATCAAGAGTGACATCCCGCAATGCCTTGTGCCGTACTATTGGCAGTATGAAGAATTGCGCACCGAAGCGGAATGCGTTGAAAGCCTGCTGAAGCGCAGCGAGAATCCGGATTATTCCAACGGAGATTTCATTGTTCTTAATATTACGAATAATTTTGACATTTGGTACAATTACACGCATATGTCTCCTGAATGGAGAATCGGCAACCTGAAAATTGACGGTATCGAGGAAATAATGCGTCGTATTAACGAAGAAGACACTTTTGCACAGCGCGAAGCAAGGAAAATCACGTTTGCGGAGCTTGCGGAACGGTACGGCGATGCAGCCTCGGAACGTGCATTTTCCATCGGTGACTATGAATCCTATCTGTTTAATAAACACCTCGAACAGAAATATTCGGATTAAGTCGAAATATTCAGCAAGGAACCGAAGAATTTTTGACTTTATTTCCCGGGAAATTGAGCCGATCGGGTCGGACGGAATAATTATTTCCCGGGAAATTGATTCCGTTTACGTCAGTTTATGAAATGATGAAGGGCATTTCCGACAGGTTTGGAGATGCCCTTTTGAAATAATTCAATATGAAGTTGAATAATAAATTTACAAATCCTCAAAAATAGCGGTTCCGCTGCGCATTAGCCACGAACGCAGTACCGCAGAAAGAATCATGTTCAGTGCAAAAAACAGCATGAGGTAAAGCTCCGCTCCGAGTGCATGTGCACCGAGAAACCAACCGGCCCCGAACAGCAATACGTACAGCCACCCGCCGAAAAGAGCGAACATCACGCTTGAACTCTGTTTTATGGGCGTGATTTCGGTCGTCCAATTCAAATTCGGCTTTTTGAGATCAAGGAACAATCCGAATTCGGCAAGAAGGACAACGAGGGAAAGACATGCAAGGCTTACCGCAATCGTTGATCCTATCGGCACGGCAAATGCGATGCATGTGCAGATCGCGGCGAAAAGCACCGAAATTCCGGACAGCAGGAGCTGCATTGCAAGCTTTGCACGGAGGATCTGCTGCGTGGTTACGGGCATTGAACGCAGAATCCAAAGCGTTTTTCCTTCCAAAGAGACGGACGGCGCAGTCATATCGTTCATTGTGGACACAAGACAGACGACGGCGGCAGCAAGTATCGCAATCGTTCCCGTGCTGCTGTCGAAAAGCTCAAACAGCATTGAACGAAGAGCTGCACCCCTGATGAGAAGCAGAATGCCTGCAATGGGCATGATTATAACGCCAAAACCGCAATTGAGCATATATGCAGGGCTTGCGGTGAATCGGCTAAACTCACGTTTGAGCAAGGCGGAAAAAACGCCGCTTGCCTTTTGTCGTGCATTACGATTATACTTTGCGGTTACGGTATCGGAAGAAGCGGTTGCAAGCCTTAAAAAACTCTTCGACATAACATAAAATGTAAGCAATGCAAGCGCGGCTGTGCCGAATACGGGCAGCGGAGCGGAAACAAGGTTTCCCGCCGACATCCGCCCGAAAAGGTAAACAGGGTAAGCAAAGTTTTTGACGCCTGCCCCTATTGCGCCGGCATATTGCGTAAACTGCATTAAAAGGGTCGTGATATTGTTTACAACATAATAATACCCGCCGATAAACACAAGCGATATTATGACCGTGAGGAAGCTTTTCCGTTTCAGCTTGGAGGCGATTTTTGCAACCACCCAACCCAATGCGCAGGACAGAACAAAAACGAAGACGGAGATTGACAGCATTCCGAGAATGCAGCCCAAAAGCGTGCCGGCGGAGAAATCAATGCAGAGGTAAACTGTCGCTGCCGGAACGAACACAACCGCCGAGAACATCAGCCCCATAAGGTAGACGCCCAGCAGCCGAGAAAGCAGAATGCTTCCGACGGGAACGGGAAGGGAGAGCAGAAGGTCGTTGTCGTTTGCTTTGTAGAGCGCGGCATAGGTGTTGAACACACTGCCGAAAACGCCGAACATCAGCCCGATTATGCCGAACAATGCAAAATAGAGCCAGTCGAGCCCGGCGGCACGGAGCGGATTTGCAAGCTGATAAGCGCAAAATGCGAACATTCCGCCCAGCACGCAGACCATAAGAAGGGCATACAGCACGATGAACGCGGCGGATGCGAACTTTGAACGGCTTTTGCCCTTTTTGGGGTCATAGAAAAAGCTTCGGTTGAGTTCATAGAGCTGCCGTTTAAGAAGAATTTTAAGCATAAGTGCGCCTCCGAAGTTTATTCGGCTTCAAGCTCGAGAAAAACGGATTCAAGACTTTCATCGCCTTTGACCTCGTCCATGGTTCCGGAACGGATGAGCCTGCCGCCTTTGATGATCGCAACCTTATCACAAAGCTTTTCCGCAACTTCAAGCACATGGGTCGAAAAGAAGATCGCGCCGCCGTCATTGCAGACTTCCCGCATCAGTCCTTTCAAAGTATGCGCTGCTTTGGGATCGAGTCCGACAAAAGGCTCGTCCATAATGATAAGCTTCGGAGAGTGAATCCAAGCTGCGATAACGGCAAGTTTTTGTTTCATGCCGTGGGAATAGGATGAAACAGGCTGCGCAAGCGAGGCGGTGAGCTCAAACATGTCCGCATATTTATTGATGCGCTGTACCCGCTCCTCCGCTCCGATGCCGAAAATATCCGCGATGAAGTTGAGATATTTGATGCCTGTCATAAACTCATACATGTCGGGATTGTCCGGAATATAGGCGATGAGTTTTTTGCAGGTCAGGGGGTCCTTCCGAACGGAAGTGCCGTTCACAAGTATTTCGCCTGCATCAAACTGAAGGATTCCGACGCAGCTTTTGAGCGTTGTTGTTTTGCCTGCGCCGTTATGGCCGATAAAGCCGTAAATCTCACCCGGTGCAATGTGCAGAGAAAGGTCGTCAACCGCCTTTTTGCTGCCGTAAGTTTTTGTTAAGTGTTTGATATTAAGCATATTTTCCTTCCTTATAAAAACACATGAAATGACACATGAAATATTGTGTCGGTTTTTTAGGATAACACAGTTTAAAGATAATCGGTGCTTGATCATTGCGAATATTTTTTTCGCCGGTTCACACTGCATAGTATATTCAGCAGAACAAACAGCGCGACGAGCAGAACCGTTCCCCCGCAAAGGACGGCGAACATTGCCGGAAGGCTAACATCCGTTCCGAAAAAGCTGAGCCTGCAATCGACGGATTTCTTAATTACGTCAATAACTTCGGGAGCAAGACCCGCATCCGCTGCCGCGGAGAATGCACCGCGGAGGGCATGATTGCGAATAAGGCTTGTTCCGTATGTTCCGGGCAGAAACATAAGGATGTGCTGCAAGCCGGTGCTGAATTGTGCGATCGGCATATATGCGCCGCAGATAAAACCGTAACCCGAGCTGACGATCGTGCCGACGGCGGAAACCTGCCCCTGAGTCGTCAGAAAACGGTTCACAATGCTTGAAAGTGCGGTGCCGAAAAGCACAAGCAGAACAATGTCCGCAAACAGCAGCATCACGTCGGCAAAGGAAAGATACCAGCCGACCTTTGCAAGATAGATAAATCCCGCACCTGCCGCAATAAGGCAGACAAGCAGCGTTGAAGCAAAAGTTGCAAGATAATAGCTCAGCGCGAGCGTGGACTTTTTGACGGGGGAAACGGTGAGATCCCGTCTTGCACCCGTGACCTTGTCCAAAACCATGGTCATGTTGCAGCAAAATGATACCGTGATGCAGCTTACCGCAAGCAGGGAGGAAACCAACTGCCCGCCGACAATGCCGCCGATGAGCTTTTCCGCAGCGGGGAAACCCTCCGGAAGAGCGGAAATAAAGCTGTCGCGATACACATTTGCAAGAAATGCGGCATAAAGCACCAAAAGGATAACAGGCGTTATCAGCGAGGCAAAGAACATGCCTTTATCCTTGAAAAAAAGTTTGCAATTGCGAATAAAAAGATTGTAGCAGCCTGTCATGATTCGACACCTCCGGAAAGCTTTTTGCCAGTTGCGGCAAGGAACACATCATCCATTCCGCCTTTTTTGATTTCGTAATCGATGAACAGTTCGGGATGTTTCAAAATCAACTGCGTTGCTTCCGCCGTGTTTTTTACGGCAATGCGAATGCCGTCGCGTGTGGATTCAACTCTGTATTCGCCGAGAGCGGCGGCTTTTTCGGGCGTGACGCCGTAAAGCGTTACAAAATCACCTGTGAACCTGTTTTTCAGCTCCAGCGGTGTGCCTTCAGCAGCAATGCTGCCGGAATCCAATATTACAACGTAGTCTGCATCGGCGGCTTCTTCCATATAGTGAGTGGTCAGAAACACCGTAAGCCCGTGTTCAGCACGAAGCTGCATAACAACGCTCCAAAGAAGGAGGCGCGTCTGCGGGTCCAGTCCGGTCGTGGGCTCGTCAAGAATAAGAATCTCGGGTTCGTGTAAAAGCGCACGCGCAATGTCAATTCGCCGCCGCTGCCCGCCGGAGAGCTTGCCGATGGTTCGGTTCAGAAGATCACCGAAATCGAGAAGTTCCGAAAGCTCCGAAAGCCTTTTTTTGAACGCTTTTCCGTTGATGCCGTACAGTGCGGCTCGACTGCGGAGGTTTTCCCGAACGGTCAATGCCTGATCCAGCACGGAATTTTGAAAAACAACGCCGAGTTTTCGGGAAACGTGCTCAAAATCCCGCTCCGCATCCATGCCCAAAATCGTGACGCTGCCGCCGTCCCGTCGGAGCTGCCCCGAGATTATGGAGATGGTTGTGGATTTGCCCGCTCCGTTAACACCGAGAAAGGCAAAAAGTTCACCGCGGCATACACGGAACGAAAGGTCTCGAACGGCCTTTATCTCTCCGAAAGCTTTATTCAGTCCGTCAATGCGGATGATCTCGCGCTCGGTCGAAGCGAAGTGTTCACCGCACAGGTTGTCATATTGTGTGTTACTCATTAACATTTCCTCCGTTTTACTTCTTGCCGTGTTTTGAAGATGCAGCGGGAAGCGCATTCAAAAAAGCCGAAAGTGCGGCAAAAATAACGCCCGCAACGGGCCAGATGACCCATGATGTTTTGGGATTGCCGCCCTTGATGCCGAATGTTATAAGCAGATAAACTGCGGTCACAATCAGCCAATAGCAGGAAGATATGCGGCTTACGAGTCCGCTTTTTTCCTTCTTTACGCGGGTGTAGTCGCCCTCTTCGAGAAGTTTGTCAACGGCCGAATTATATGTTCCCCCGAGCACGAATGCGGCACTGCCGATGCCCGCAATAACAAGCGTAAGACTTACCGCCGCAGCGGGAGCAAAATCCGCATTTTCAAAGCAGACGGAAACAAAAATCGGAATCACCGAAAGTATGCAGAGCATGGTTCCGATGATATTGAGCCTTGAGGAGGTGTGCGCAAATGCAGCTTTGCGTTCGCGCAGCATACCGGCCACGCCGTATTCCGTTTCAAACGGTTCTTTTTCAAGAAATTCATATTCCTTTGCCTTTGCGCCGGCTGAAATAAAAAGCAGGACACCGATTGCGGCAAGCAGAATCAAGGCACAAAGACCGATGCCGCAGGCAAGGTTTTCGCTGATATTAATAACACGACTGTCGCTCATTGCGGCAAGAAAAATCAAAGCTGCGGGCGAAATAACGCAAAGAAAAGCTGCAAGCGCAATTCGCGGCGCGGAAACACGGCGAAGCTCAAGATAGGCAGAGGCCTGTTCCATTGTGACGGTGCGAAGCGGAGGCTCGGCACTGTCGTCGGAGGATTGAAAGGAAGGTTCGCATTCCTCGATTTCATCTTTAAGAAGATAATCGGTTGAAACACCGAAAATGCGGCTCAGCCGAAGAACTTTGTCCATATCGGGTACGGACTGTGCGCCCTCCCATTTTGAAACGGATTGACGCGAAACTCCGAGCTTTCCCGCAAGGTCCTCCTGTGACCAGCCCGCCTTTTTACGAAGATTGATGATTTTGTCTGCAAGTATCATTGCTGTGACCGTTCCCTTCCGTTTAACTTTTTCCGCCGCCTGTTCGCGGGCGGGTTTACTGCCGTAATGATACGCTTTTTTGCCGTTGCGGGCAATAAAGGGAGGCGGGCAATTTGTCAACCCGTGGCTGCGATATGCGCAACTGAGACGATTTTTGCCGTAGATACGGAAAAATTCCCATCACGGGAAAACCGCACTCCGTGCCGCTCCCGAAACAGGGGGATTCAGAGTGTGAACGGAAAAATATTTGATAACTGCAATTGCGCAATATCGGTTTTCAGTATAGCTTTGTTGAAAGTCGTTGTCAATATGGTTTGAAACAATATATGCGGCAGCCGTAAATTTGCCGTCCGATGCCGCTGAATTTCCATATTTTTTGTTTCCGAAAAGAATCATGAACACTTTACCGGGGGTGAATTGTTCGGATTCCGGGCAGAGGAGCATTGCGGTCGGAAACTTTTTCGTTAAAAACAATTAATCAGCAATTATCACAAAGAAAGCTTGACGGCGAGTATTTATAGGGATATAATGAGCAATTCCGGGATGACGCGTAAAATATTGAAATACTCAGGAAACATCCGATTTATTCTTGCAAACAGCATTGCGGAGGTGCAAATGGAATTAAACAACAGCAAAAATGCTGAGGCCGTCTTTTCACTTTCATTGCTTTCGGGCGGCGCGGCGCAGAAAAACGAAACGGGGCTGCTGCTGAAAAGCAACGAAAAAGCTCAAAAATACGGGCTTGTTCTTTCTCGGGAGCAGGCGGCAGCGATTATCGCAACACGAAATGCTGCATTGCAGCGCACGGGAAGGATGGAATTCGGTGCAGGCATTCTCGGCAGGATTGCGGAAGCATTCTGTGATTCGCCGTGGATTTCGCAGGAGGATTATGAGCAGACCCTGCATGAGGTCACCGGACTGTTTTATGAATTTAAAAATGAAACGATGGACATCGTTTCAGACGATGAACTGATTGATTTCATGAAGGAAGCTTTCAATGGGTTCTGCAAGGGTTCTCTCGAATTGCTTGCGGGACGTGCGCTGCCGATGCTTGCGGAACATGTTCGCAGCGGGGAACCGTTGGAAAGCTTCATTTACCGTGCGGAACAGTACGAACAGAGCTGAAAACGGCGGCGGTGTTTTGCAGCCGAAAAGAAGCTGAGGGATAAACAGCCGACTGAAAGGAGAACGACGGGAGCAATGGAAGAACACGGAGTTAAAATCCATGAAACGGAATCGGTGAAGGCATCCGACGGATTTGCAGCATCGGCGGGCGACAGCTTGGAGAAGCACGGGGCACATGCGCTTGACGGCTTCCGTCCCGATCCGACGGATTATTTTGCGTCACTTGTGCAGGCTGCAAACGCTGCGGGACTGCTTTCGGAAACGGATGTTTCAAGCTTGCAGGCGCAGCTTGCGGATCTGCTTAAAACGTTGGCGGATAAGCGAACGGGGGGCAGAAGCAGTTCATTGCCCGTTGAAGAGGGAAGAAAGCTGCTTCTTTCCGCAACATATATAATCGGGTTGAACCTGAAAAGGTATCCGAGTGCGGAAGAGGCGGCGGAAGCGCTTGTCAGTACTGCGCTTGTGCAGCTTTATAATGACGGCATGGCGGAAGCAAACCTTCGTATGAATCGCGCAAGGGGGCTTCAAAAACGCATTTTGCGAAACTTTTTCAAAAACCCCAACAGATTCTGGTTTTCAACGGTTTCGGACGGTATAAACGGGTTCTTTAAACTGTATTCGCCCGTGTTTTCGGCGCGGGAGATTCACATAACTGCGGACTATCCGCCGCTTGCGGGCAGGCCGAAACTTTGCGGAATTGAATTTGTTGAGCGGTATTTGCGTTATATTGACGCTGAAAATGCCTTTTTGCTTTTATTTCCGTCGGATAAATGCGATGGGCTGCTTCGGGAGCTTGCAAAGGATTATGCCGACAGCCCGGTGAACCTGTTTGAACCGATTCTGCTTTGTGCACTTGCGCTTGCACATTTCGGGCGCGAACCGCAGCGGCTGGACCTATCAGCAAAGGAAGCGGAAACACTTGAAGCGGAACTCGTTTCACTCGACTTGAAGCAAACTGCTGCATTTCTTATCGATGCGCTGGATAAATTGGACGCCGTTTTGAAACTGCCGAAAAGTGTCGGGCTGTATATCGTTCGCTGTATGCCGATTCTTGCAAGAACGGTTCATAACAATGTAAGTATCGGACGAAGCGTCTTCCCGCGGGTATCGGAAGCGTTCCGGATGGGTGAAGTCAATGTTCGGGACGGTGAAAGGCTCAGCGATGCAGAATACAGAGGGCTTCGCGAAAATCTGCTTGCGGCTCAAACCGCAGGCGAAAAGCTCGCGCTTATCACGGAAAACGTGCATTCCGCAGCGGACATAATCGATATTGTGTGCGATGATTTGCTTGACAGTGCTGAAATGAACGCGCTTGTCGAAATGCTTCCGCTGCCGGCATTCGTTTTGCTTTTGAAACGCTTTCCCTCCGTTGAGTTTGAGGAAGGGCGAAACGAAAAACAATTTGCGGAAGCCCTCAAGGCGCGCCGCAGCAGCCTTCCCCCGGAGCAGAGCCGTAAATTGGAGCTGATACTTGAGAATATGACTGTCGGGGAATGATTAACGATTATTTGTGAACCCGGAAGAAGAGCATTGAATCACAAAAAGGGCATTGCAAACGCCGAGCGGCTGCAATGCCCTGAATTTATGTTATGTTGCTTCCGAGAAGGTCAAGCGGCAGGATTTTTTCACGCTTCTTTAACTCGGAGCCGTTTGTGAGGCTCATTCGGGAAGATGCTCGGATTCATGTCCGGGCAAAATCCGACTGAGCTTCGGGTCAACAATGATTAATACTCAAAGAATCCCTTGCCGGTTTTTCTGCCGAGCAGACCTGCGCGAACCATTTTGCGCAGCAGGGTGCAGGCGCGGTATTTGGAATCATGGGTTTCGTTATACATGGTGTCCATGATTGCGAGGCAAACGTCAAGGCCGATAAGGTCGCCCAATGCGAGCGGTCCCATGGGGTGATTTGCGCCGAGCTTCATTGCGGTGTCAACGTCTGCGGGGGACGCAACGCCTTCCTGAACGATGGTGACAGCCTCGTTGATCATGGGGATAAGAATGCGGTTAACAACAAAACCGGGAGCTTCGGCCACTTCAACGGGTTCCTTGCCGATTTCGGTGCAGAGAGCTTTGATTGTTTCGAAGGTTTCGTCGGAAGTGTGCATACCGCGAATGATCTCAACAAGCTTCATGACCGTTGCGGGGTTGAAGAAGTGCATTCCGATGAACTTGTCCGCGCGCTTGGTGCAGGCGGCAAGCTCCGTGATGGAAAGGGAGCTTGTGTTGGTTGCAAAAATGGTGTGCTCGGGGCAGATTCCATCGATTGCAGCATAGAGATTATGTTTGATTTCCATATTCTCAACGATTGCTTCAATCACGAGATCTGCGGTTTTGAGGTTCTCATAGTCGGTAACAAAGGTGATGTGTGCAAGAATCGCATCCGCTGCTTCCTGCGTCATCTTGCCGCGATCAACGCGCTTTGTAAGGCTCTTTGTGAGCTTTGCGGAGGATTTGCCGATGCTTGCATCGGTTCTGCCGTATGCGGTAACGTTGTAGCCCGCGGTTGCGAAAACCTGTGCGATGTCAAGGCCCATTGTGCCTGCGCCGATAACGAATACGTTTTTCATAATGCTTAGTTCCTTTCGGTGAAATAGTTGTTTGGTAAACTTCGGGCCGAAGCCCTGATGTTATTTGCCGGTGAATTCGTCTTTTTTTGTTTTAGAAACGAATGCCGTCATTGCCATTTGCTGATCCTGCGTTTCAAAGCAGCTTCCGAAAAGCTCTGCTTCGGCGGCAAGGTCGTTGTCAAGCGAATTCATGTAACGAATGCGCATTGCCTTCTTTGCGGCACGAACGGCAATGGGTGCGTTTGCAGCGATCATTTCGGCAAGCTTCATTGCTTCGTTCATCAGCTCCTCGGGGGGAACAACTCGGCTCACAAGCCCCATTTGAAGAGCTTCCGCCGCGCTGACAGTGCGTGCGGAAAGGATGAGGTCGGCCGCATACGCACGGTTAACCGTGCGGGTCAATCTCTGCGTTCCGCCGAAACCGGGAATGATACCGAGACCGACTTCGGGCTGCCCGAACTTCGCCTTTTCGGAGGCAATGCGAATATCCGCACAGAGCGAAAGCTCGCAGCCGCCGCCGAGTGCATAGCCGTTGACTGCCGCAATGACGGGAACAGCAAGGTTTTCAAGTGCGCAAAATGCTTTGTGACCGTGCATACCGAAAGCGAACGCTTCGGGACGGGAAAGATCCTTCATTTCGGAAATATCCGCGCCCGCAACGAAAGCTTTGCCCGCGCCGGTAACGATAAGGCAGCGAAGCTCCGTATCATGTGCGATTTCGGTCACTTTTTCATAAAGGCAGTCAAGAAGCGCGGAATTCAGCGCATTGAGTGCCTCGGGACGGTTGATGGTGAGAATGCCGATATTGCCGGCTTTTTCATAAAGAAGCATGAAAAAAAATCCTCCTCTGCCTCAGTTTTCCTTTTCAACTGCAATTATACTCCATTTGAAGGCAAAATTAAATGCTTTTTAAATAAATATATAATCATTGTCCGATCAAGCGCAGAATTCAAACAAAACAAAGCCGAACAGCCGCAGCGTTGCTGCAAACCGTCCGGCCCGTTGATGCAGGACAGGAGAGAATTTATCTTACCTGCATTGCAAAGCGCATAACGCTTATCGCATCGGAAATGCTGATGTTTCCGTCCGCATCGATATCCGCCATGTTGAAATCACGAATAATAAAATCTTACAATCAATCTCAAAATGACAGAGAGACTGTTGATTTCGTTTGCCAATTTAATTATACAATACAAAAGACAAGAAAGCAAGCTAAAAATAAAAAACAACAAAATATATTATAATTGACGACAAATTCTTGGGCATTGCCAATGCCCCCTGCTTTATGGTAAAATATAAATGAAGAAAGAACCCCGGGCGGAGACCTGCAAAAGGGTGATGCTCCGTCCCTGAAAGGAGAAATTTATGCATTACACTTATAAGACCGGCGGAACATGTTCCACGATGATCGATTTTGACATTATCGACGGCAAACTGCACAATATTGTGTTCACGAACGGCTGCAACGGCAACCTCAAGGCCATCGGTTCGCTGCTTGAGGGAGCCGATCCGAAGTTTGCAATCGAAAGGCTTTCCGGCATTTGCTGCGGATTTAAGAATACATCCTGCGGCGATCAGCTTGCGCGTGCAATACGGCAGGCGGTCGGCGAATAAGCTCTTTTGCAGCAGGGCAGCCGAAGATGCTTATCACAAGCACAAAAAACGAAATTGTAAAATCTGTGCGCCGCCTGCGGGATCGTTCGGCGCGGCGGGAGAGCGGGCAGCACCTTATCGAGGGTGAACGGCTTGTTTTTGATGCGCTGGAGGCGGGCATTGTGCCGGAAACGCTGTTTATTGAGCAGGGACGCACGGATTTTGAAGCACGGGTTTCGGCACTCGGTGCGGAGTTTTTTTCCGTGAGCCGCGCCGTGCTTGAAACGGTGTGCGACACTTCCGCTCCGCAGGGGATTGCGGCGGCGGTAAGAACGCCGGATTTGACTGCTCCCGAAAGCGCGGAGGATTTTCCGCACGGGCTTATTGCTGCGCTGGACGCATTGCAGGACCCCGGCAATCTCGGAACGATAATCCGCACGGCCGATGCAATGGGTGCGGCGGCGGTTCTTCTCGGCACGGGCAGCACCGATGCATTTTCCCCAAAGGCTTTGCGTGCCGCAATGGGCAGCACATATCATCTCAGGATTTTTCAATGCGAACTCTCCGAAACTCTGCCGAAGCTGCGGGAAAGCGGGTTCTCGCTTGTTTGCGGACATTTGGCGGGCGAGGAGCGGCTTCCGATGCTGAACCGTGATTGCGTGATTGTTATCGGGAACGAGGCGAACGGCGTTTCGGACGGCATTGCGCGGCTTTGTTCGCTTTGCCGCCTGCCGATGTTCGGGCGGGCGGAGAGCCTGAACGCATCCGCTGCGGCGTCAATACTGATTTTTGAAACGGCAAAAAAAATCAACGGAATCGAATTCTGATTTTTGTTTTTATCTTACAGATATTTGATATTTAATATTTGAATGAAGCGGAGTCAGTTCAATCAAAACTGTTTTACAAAGCTGACTTAAAACCGAAACGGAGGCTGCGGAATGGGCGCAAAGCTGAACATGGATACCGGCGGAGAAATCATCAACTGTGCCGCAAAGCTCTTTGCAAAGCGCGGGGTTGGAAGCGTCAGCCTGCGCGACATTGCCGACGAACTCGGAATAAGCAAAGGCACACTGCATTATTATTTTAAAACGAAAGAAGATTTAATATGTTCATGCGCAGAGAATTGCGTTGCCGTCATCGGCGACGGGGTTTTTGAGCTTATGAACGGTGCAGCTCGCGGAGGAAGTGCGGAGAGCGTTTGCGAAAAATTTGTTTCCGCTTTTTTTGACGATGCCTCGCTTCCGAAGCTTCTGGTCGGGCTGCTTTGCTGCGAGTGCGGAAGAGCGGCGGAAATCTGCCGCTCCGCAATTGAAGAATGGCGCGTGATGTTTGAAGTTGCCGCACTTCGCCTTTCGCCGCGCAGCGGAGGGCAAACGGAGCTTTCGCAAGCGGCAATTCCAATCATTCTTGGGTTTGCGGCAGCTCAGGCCGAGCCGCAAGCGGCGCAAAAAGCAGCAACGGAGGCCTTGGCGGCTTTGATTTTGAAAAAATGATTAAGCAATAAAAAAAGTATACGTCAGAGGATGCGGGGCGGAAGAAGCCTTTGCATCCGTTTTTTTGCGAAAACATGCATAAAACGGATTATTTGAAGCGTGGGCAGAGCCGCCGCAAAAATAATAAACCCGCAGCGGGTCAAGTCGTGCTGCGGGTTTATTGAAGGAAATAGAAGCCTTTGAAGATTTGCAACAGCATAGTTCCGAAAGGGAGAAAATAAGAACTTGGACTGAAAACTTCAAGGCCATGAAAAAGCAGTCGTGCAGGAACAATCAGCCTCTTGTTCGGCGTTTGCCGCAGAGAACCGTTCCCGCACCGCAAACGATTGAAGCGATGCCGTATGCGATGATTGCACCTGTTCCTGTTGACGGAACGGACGGGGAGGGAACATCTGTCGGAGCAGCGGGTTCGATTGTCGGATCTTCGGGAACATCCGTGGGATTTTCGGGAACATCTGTCGGAGCAGCGGGTTCGATTGTCGGATCTTCGGGAACATCCGTGGGATTTTCGGGAACATCTGTCGGATCTTCGGGAACATCGGTCGGATCTTCGGGAGCATCGGTCGGGTCTTCTGGAACATCTGTGGGATTTTCGGGTGTATCTTCGGGGTATTCCCAGCTTACGCCGTCGAAATACGAACACCATTCGTTAAGACTGGCTTCATCGGCAAAGATATTCACAAGGTGATTCGGCCATTGTTCGTCGGGAGCGTAATCCTGATTGATATAAATCTGAAGATCGCTGAAGGGGTAGCCCGTTGTGTCCGTTGTGTCTATGTTGCTTGTGAAAACATAGCAGCCGTTTTCGGTCGGCATGTCGGTGAAATAATGTGGTTCATAAAAGTCGTAGGCAATTTGAACAAAACTGCGTGCGGGGTCCGCGGCGGCGGGCAGGGAGAAGCGGATCGTGACCTCGGATGAATGCGCAAGACAGTATTCGTCGGCAGCATCATAGCCTAAGCTTTCCTCCGGGTCGTGAACGATTATCTGCTCCGCAGGGAAATCGAACGAAACGGAAACGGGCGCATCCCGCCGCGAATCCGCAACGGCGGCACTGCTGAAGCAACAAAGAAAGAGCATCAGCACGGAAGTAAAAGCAAGCAGTTTTTTCATAGAACGTTTTTTCATAGAACGCCTCCTTAATATGATATGCCAAGCATAACAGATTATAGCGCAAATGTCAACAGCTTTTTTTAAAAAAATGGCAAAAAAATGAAATTATTTGAAAAAAGAAAGGCGGAGCGGGCCGATGAGCAATATCGAACCCGTTCCGCCGCGCATGGGCTTTGACACAGCCCCGTTCAAAACGATTCAAACAATTTAAAAAGCAGCTTGCGGCATCAATTCAGAACCGGAAGCAGAAGCTCAATCAGAAGAACGCCTCCGACGGCTGTTGCAACTGCATAAACTACCGACAGTAAGAACAGTAAGAAGGCTGATTTTATCCCCACCCGGAGAGCCGCTTCTCGCGCAAACGGAAGAACGCAGGCAAAAACGGCTATTTCAAGCGCCTCCGACGCATAAAAAAGGGGACTTCCTTTCAGGTAGAGGCTGTAAGTCAGGTATGTCGTGCCTGCGCTGATATAAAGCAGAAGCGCGGTTGCGGCAAGAAAAAGGAAGATTTTTTTGAGAACGGCTTTCATTGCAGGTTCCTTTCTTATTCATGATGGAGACTGTATACTGAAATACAGTCTCCATTTTTAGTGCATCTGACATATGTTCGTGTTCTAATAATTGTAATAAACTCCGAACTTATCAATACGCCAATCACTGTAAATTCCGGGGAATGGATTTGGAATCGTGGATTTTCTGGGTATTGTGGTGTAAAACCGATTGACCATGTCCGATGACCACATAAACTCAACTTGCATATACTGATTATGCGACATCTTTTCGAAGCATTTGAGCATAGCAGATCGATCCAAACTACGTAACCAGTTCCATCCCATCCCGATAACGACACTAACGGCTAAAGACGCAATAGCTGCAGGAGCTTTTGCTAATCCCAACATAGAACAAATTTTGGCACTTAATGCAGTTTCAGTGATACCAAGAGCAAATGACTCGCTTAAGTCTTGAAAGAAATTATAGTTCGCACTTGCAGCGAGAATGGTAGCGGCAGTATCCCATGTCAAAAAATCAACTTCCAAGGTATATGTACCAGAAAAAATTTCAGCAAGTGTTAACGGAGAACGATCTGAAGATGTGTCACGAGTCCAAGCAACACCAATTTTTCCAGAGTAGTATTGACCACCTGTGGTTGGCTGAACTCCGCAGGGAGAGTATATATTTTCTTCTTGCGCTGTTCTAAACAGATCCATGGCGGATTGGAATTTCAACCCGAACGATAGTCCAGATATCCCCATACGGATTTCATCTTCAGAATAACTATTTGAAGAAACATGAAAAGCTTTTTCAAATAGCAATGAAGCTTCTACAAGCGATAGACTTGCCAATTCTTCGTCACTCATAATCACAAGTTCTTCAACATAATGCCCAACGATATTGTTAGGATCTTGCTTTTGCTGTGCAAATGCTGTTGCTGAGATTGCCCATATCATAGACAAAACAAGCAAAAACGAGACAATTTTTTTCATTAGACGTACCCCCTCGCAAACAAATATGTTATATGTTGATTGTAACATAATATGTTAACAATGTCAATAGTTGGAAAAGTAAAGTTTCTATATTTAACTCTTAAAAACGTATTAGACGGATATTATTCGATTGTGTTTGCTATAAGTTGGTTTTTAAACATGATATCACGACAATAAACTAACAAAATCACGCTTTTAGATAATACACCTATTAACACAAAGATACATAAGACGGTCTTTAGACGCAATTAAACAGCCGCACCTACCTTTGTCGCCAGTAATTAGAAGAGTTAAATTTTTTCTCTTTTAATTGTGATATATTCAATTCAAAACAAATGTCAGTCCGCGCGGAGAAGCTCCGCAAGCGTTTCAAAAACAAAATTCACGCTTGCATTGCGGACAGCCTGCCTTCCCGCCGCACCGAAATGCATGGTTTTTGAAATTTCGAACTTCGGAATGCCGCATTCCGCTTTCCCGCCGAAATAAAAGCCGAAGCAGACGGTTCCGACGGGTTTTTCGGGTGAGCCGCCGGAAGGCCCTGCAATGCCGGAAATGCCGACGCCGATTTCGGCATTTGCTGCCGCCGCTGCGCCTTTTGCCATGGAGAGTGCGACACATTCGCTCACAACCCCGTGTTCCGCAATGGATTCCTCCGCAACGTTCACGAATTTCACCTTTGCTTGGTTTGCATATGTCACGAATGAGGCATCGAGAACATACGAAGCGTTCGGCACGTCCACGATACGTGCGGCGGCAAGCCCGCCCGTGCAGGATTCCGCAAAGGAAATATGCAGGCCGTGCTTTATCAGCGCATTAACGACCCGTTCCGCAATTGCAAAGCACGCAGCGCCTTGTTCATCTGTCAAAACAGATTGAGAGCATTTGTTTATAATATCGTCCATGATGATTGTTTCCTTTCTTTTGGTTTAAGTCCGCATATACACAGCAGTCATATCTATGAGTTTATCAGACGGCGGCGGGAATTGCAATGCCCGAATTCGGTTTGAAAAATGCAATAAAACTGCAACAATGAAAGTTTAAAACAACATGAAAACACAACAATTTAACACATCTGTTTAAAAATTTTTTCACAAATATTCCCCGTTTTGGGCTTAACAATGTACCGAACATGTGCTATAATATATGCATTCCGGCAGCATCGGACTGCCTGCAAAAAAAGTTCGAAAGGGAAAACCATGGCAAAAAGATTTTTGAGTGCGATACTCGCGCTTTCGCTCGGATTGTAAAATTCAAATCGGGTGAGTTCAGAATTTGAATGAACCGAAAGTAATCAAAAAATAAAAATACTCCGCTTCGGCTTTTCGTCGGAAGGTTGGGGCGGAGGATTAAATTTATATATATTGACACATTGTACCGAATTTGATATACTGAACACAGACAGAGCAGCTTCACTGCCGCCGAAATGTGCAGCGGAATCAGCGGCACGGTCAAAAAAATATTGGAGAAAGAAATGTACGAAAACGACCAAAACTCCGTTAACGGAGAATTAAAACAGCCGAAAGGCTTTGAACAGAATGAAAACGATGAGTTTGCTCCTGCGGGTGAGGACTCAAAAAACGAATTTACTGCCGCGGAATCCGAACCGAACGGTGAGCCGGCGGGCGGTTCGGAATACGAGTGGAATCACTATGATAAAACCGCCGCACAGCCCGAACCGAAGCAGGTCATATACAAAGAAAATGTGTTCATGGGAGTTTTGGGCGCGGTTCTTTTCGCAATTCCCGGCGGTGCGCTGACATTCGCACTGTCAATTTTCGGTTACATTGCTGCCATAAGCGGCATTGCGACCGCCGCACTTGCAATGCTCGGATACAGAATCTTTTCCGGCGCAAACAAAAACAAGGGCGTGAAATCATCCGTTGCTTCCATTGTGACTTCGGTTATTGCAACACTCCTGATGCTTCTTCTTGCGGAGTTTGTTGTTTACAGCTTTGTGATGTCAAAGAACTACGGATTAACAATCTTCGAAAGCATGTCCGTAATGCCCGAGCTGCTTCGGGATGCGGAGTTTCGGAAATACTTCATCACCGACGTTCTCGGAGTGTGGCTGTTTGCTGCAATCGGAATGGGCGGATATATCTGGTCTCTTGTGAAAAAGGGTAAAACCGCCTGACATTCGACGGCAGTTGAATGTCTGACATTGGCGGCAACCGAATGTTTGACAACATCGGCAGTTGAATGTCTGACATTGGCGGCAGCCGAGTGTTTGACAACATCGGCAGTTGAATGTCTGACATCGGCAGCCGAATGTTTGACAACATCGGCAGCCGAATAAGAACAAAACAGCCTCGGCCGTGCTTTTTAGAAAGGCGGCTGGGGCTGCGTTTTCGTTTTACGTCCGAATCAAATCATTTGCGCTTCAACTCTATTGAAACATTTCCGTCGTCATCTATAACAAGGGACATATTTCGGATATGCTTTTCATAGAATTGTTTGCGCTCCGCAGCGGACATTTCCAGCCGCGTGTTTCTCAGCGCGGCATCAAGCATTTCGTTCACATTGAGTTTGATTGAATCGTCAATCCAGCGGTACATTTCCTGAAAGAGCGCGTTGAGCTTGATATCTTCGGCATTCCCGGAATAGAAATCGTCAAGATAACAGTAGAATATTCCGGAATCGGCAAGCGCGGCTTTCATATCCGGCCCGCATTTTTCGCGCTCGATCATAACAAGGAACCGTGCATCCGAAAGGGAAGAAATAAGCCCCCAGTAGTCGGAATCGCTTGAAACAATAACGAAGGAATCAACTTGGTTTTGATAATGCTCCTGGCAGGCTCTTGCGGTCAGCTGAATGTCCACAAGGGATTTGTTCTGCTTAACGCGCTCTGTCATTATGTGTTCCACAGGGATTTTGACGGAGTATTCAAGAATCTTCCATGCGTTCACGGTGTGAACATCGTCAAAAAGGATTATTTTTGATATTTTCTGCATGACTTCATAGTCAAGGTTTCGCAGGGCGGCGCACAGCTTGTACGGGTCGGAGTTTTCGCAGTCCACAACGACGACGGTTTTTTGGCTGTCGTTTATAAAGTCATAGATGTTATTCTTAACAAAAGCTCCCGCATCCGAAACGCGGCTGTATTCGGTGAACACATCGTGGTGCCATTGATACAGAAGAGTCACGAATTTTTTATCGTTAAAAAGAATGTTCCCTTCATCCATCGGTTTCCAGTTGATATACATCTGATACGGATAGCATTGCAGGTTTGCATAGTAAATACTCGCGGCATCTCTCGTGCCCCCTTCGGCAAATCCGTTTGGCATTATAAACAGCTCTTTGACATACGACCAATTAATCCATATCGGGAAAAGGCTTTTGCAGTTATTGATCCTGTCGGAGACAATACGATTGATTTCAATAATATGATGACAAAGTTTGGTGCTGGATTTTTTGATGAAAGAGATTCCGTCCTCGCTGAGCTGCTGAATGCATTCGGAAGGGATGATTTCCGGCATGGACAAAAGTCCGCGGTAATCCGTTCGCATAATATCATTGATTTTTTTAAAATTGCGTTCGATGGATGTTCGGATGATGCAGAGATTGCGGATGATTCGTGCATTTTTGTCTTTTGAAAGACGGTTGAAAACATCGAGCTGCGGAGCCTCGTGCTCATTTTCAAAAATGCGCTGAGGGACGCCTATAAGAAATGCAACTTTTGAAACAAGTTCATATGTGCTGTCTTTATAAGCAATTTGTTCGCCGGAATAGTCGGCACTGTTCGAGGTTGCAGGTGTGTTCATGGTTTACTCCTTTCAACGAAACACTTGTATTGAGAGTTATTGATTTCGACAGGCACGATTTGAGATAAAACGGTTTTGCTGCATACACCCCTTCACCTGCCGGTCGATTATAACTCATAGGATATTATACACGGAAATCCGTTTAATTTCAATCATCAAAAGTCCGAATCAATAAGAAAACGGCTGTCGAATTAACGAAAGGATGCTCTGAATAATCTTTTCTTGCGGAAAGGGACTCTGTCTGCGGTGCTGCTGCAGAAATTTGTTTGGAACTTTATTCGTAACGGAATTTTTGAAAAAGGACTGCCGCAGGCAAAAAACCGTTTGCAGCAGCCCGGTCAATCTCGGTTTGTCGGGTAAAAACGCAAAATCAATCCGCAAAGTTTGAAGCGGAGTCAATGCGGTCGGTGTTCAGAATTTCAAGAAGTTCCTCAAAGGGGCAGACAACGCGTTCCGCCGCAGGGTGAAAATAGAACGTGCATGTGCGGTTGTCGAATGCGAATTCATCACCGGTTTCGCTCCAAAGTATTATGCGCTTGTTGCTGCGTGTTGCGAGAGCAACGCCAAGTTCGGTATGTGTGCCTTGCCCGCCGGGAAGAAGGGCAACGACAAGCTCGGCGTCGCGGACGGCGCGCAGTTCGTTGAAAGCAACTTCGCTCATGCGCTCTGCGCCTTCGTGACGAATGTCACCGTGGGTTGTCCAGTCGTACGTCTGTTCATGCCCGTTGCGGCGCAGAACCTCGGCGGCTTTACGCGCATGCTCGGCATTTACAAGACCTGTTGCAATATAAAATCTCATAGCCTTTCCTCAAGATTGCAAAAAACCGTTCGCGGTGCGTTTGATATGCACAACGAAAAAACAGCTGCAATCGCTTCGATTTTTAGATTTAAAATTAATCATTGCTAATTTTGCCCTCTGCCCAATGTTTTCGGCAGAGACCTATATATTTATCGTCGGCACCGAGGACGACCTGTTCACCGACTTTGGTAATTCCGCCTTTACCGTCAAGCCGCGCGTTCATGATCGCTTTCCTTCCGCACCAACAAATTGTTTTTATCTCTTCAATCGTGTCGGCAAGAGCCATGAGAGTGTGACTGCCCTCAAAAAAATTGCCCTGAAAATCAGTTCTCAACCCATAGCATATCACAGGAATATTGTATTTGTCAACTGCCTCAACAAGCAGCATGACCTGCGCTCGGGTCAAAAACTGCGCTTCGTCAACGATTATGCAGTCATAAACATGATCATGCACATCGTTCCACGGAATATCATCGAACAAAATGCATTCGTCGGTCAGCCCGCAGCGGGAACGCACGATGCGTGCACCGTCGCGAATATCAACAGCCGGTTTCGCAAGCAGAGCTTTTTGCCCGCGCTCGCCGTAGTTGTATTTGACCATTATTGCCTGAGCTGTTTTTGAAGAGCTCATTGCGCCGTAACGAAAATAGAGTTTAGCCATAGTTCGAAATCCCCCGTGCCGGGAGATTATAACATAATTATGCCGCAATTTCAATCACTGCGGATAAACAGGGACGGATTTATATGCCGAGCGTAACCGATAATTGAAGCAGGAAAAGCAAATGCCGAAAAATCGTATCAACCGCTTGACAAACGTGCAGACTATGATTAAAATATAAACTGCGGGGATTTATCAGCGGTTAATTCCGCATTAATCTCTGCCGAATTTCATAGGGCTGTGACGGAAAGAGTACGGACAGCTTCCGCTTTCAGAGACCCGGCGTTCGGTGCAAGTCGGGAGCGGGGTATCCCGAACATGGCTCCCGAGCCCCCGAGGTCGAACCGAAATATGCACGCATTGCATACAGCCGTGCAGAATTCATTAAGACACGGCGTGTGCGCACGTTACAGCGCAAAATGAGCCGACACGGCATGTTTGCGCATACAAACGCCTTTTGTCGGGAATTAGGGTGGTACCGCGACAACGCCGCATACCCGAACAGCGTTTCTGCCGTTTTTGCGGCGGAAAGGTTCATCGTGCATGACGGACGCCCCTATATCCCTTGACCGGATATGGGGGCGTTTTTAATTTGTTTTCAAAAAATTCAAAACGCAAATATCCGGAATACTTCCGAAGGAGAGTTTTTATGACGGAAATCATGAAAGAAAAGAAAACTTATTACATCACAACGCCCATTTACTATCCGAGTGCAAAACTGCATATCGGACACACCTATTGCACCGTGAACACGGACGCGCTTGCACGCTATAAGAGAATGCGCGGCTATGATGTTTACTTTTTGACCGGTGCGGACGAACACGGACAAAAGATTGAACGCAAGGCAGCGGAAGCGGGAGTTACACCTCAGCAGTATGTTGACAACATCGTTGCGGGGTTCCACAGCCTTTGGCAGCTTATGGATATTTCCAACGACGGCTTTGTTCGCACGACGGATGATTACCACGTTGCATGCGTTCAAAAGGTCTTTAAAAAGCTCTATGATCAGGGCGATATTTATAAGAGCAGCTACAAGGGCATGTACTGCACGCCCTGCGAGGCGTTCTGGACGGAGACGCAGCTCAAGGAGAGCGGCGGAGTGTGCCCCGATTGCGGCGGCAAGGTTGAAGAGGTTGAGGAAGAAAGCTATTTCCTTAACGTCAGCAAATATGCGCCCCGCCTCATCGAATACATTGAGACTCACCCCGAATTTATTCAACCCGCCTCCCGCGCAAAAGAGATGCTCAACAACTTCCTGCTTCCGGGGCTTGAGGATCTCTGCGTCAGCCGCAGCACCTTTAAATGGGGTGTGCCCGTCAGCTTTGACGACAGGCACGTTATCTATGTCTGGTTCGATGCCGTGCTGAACTATCTTTCAAAGCTCGGTTATTTGAGCGATGATGATTCAATGTTCAAAAAATACTGGCCCTGCGATGTTCACATCGTCGGCAAGGAGATAATCCGTTTCCACACCATTGTGTGGCCCATCATGCTGATGGCTCTCGGCCTTCCTTTGCCCAAACAGGTTTACGGCCACGGCTGGCTTGTTTTGGACGGCACAAAGATGAGCAAATCCCTCGGCAACGTTGTTGACCCCGTCAAGCTTGTCGAACGTTACGGCGTGGATGCAATTCGCTACTTCCTGCTGAGCGAATTCCCGTTCGGAAGCGACGGCAATTTTAACAACGAGGTGCTGATAACGCGCATAAACAGCGACCTTGCAAACGACCTCGGCAATCTGCTTTCACGCACGGTTGCAATGATTGAGAAGTATTTCGGCGGGGTTATCCCTGCGCCCGATGCGCCCGTTGAGGAAGAGGATTCAACCATCGTTCCCGCAGCAGCCGAACTTGCGGAAAAAATCGATGCCTGCATGAATGCGCTGCACCCCAATGAGGCCTTGGCAGAGATTTTCAGACTTGTTCGTCTTTGCAACAAATATATCGACATTACCGCACCGTGGCTGCTGGCAAAAGATGAAGCAAAGCGTGACAGGCTCGGAACCGTGCTTTATAACCTTGCGGAGTGCCTGCGCATTGTCGCCGTTTGCCTGCGTCCGTTCCTGACCCGCACCGCGCCGAAGATTTTTGAACAGCTCGGCGTTGCGGACGAAACGCTTAAGGAGTTTGATTCCGCTGCGGAATTCGGAAAGCTGCCCGAAGGCACGATCGTTAAAAAGGGAGAGGCGCTCTTCCCGCGAATCGATGTCAAAAAGGAGCTTGAACAGCTTGAGGCACTGCTTCCGAAGCCAAAGCAGGCAGCGGAGGAGAAGGCGGAGGCAAAGCCCGAAACGAAGAACGCGGACACGGAGGCAAAATCTGAGGTAAAATCCGAGGAAAAGCCCGCCGAACCCGCGCTGCTGCCGGAGATAAGCTATGACGACTTTGCGAAACTTGATCTGCGCCTTGCAAAGGTCATTGCCTGCGAAGAAGTTAAAAAATCCAAAAAACTGCTCAAATGCACGCTGCAAATGGGCGGTGAGGAGCGCATTGTGCTTTCCGGCATCAAAAAATGGTACAGTCCGGAGCAGCTCATCGGCAAAACAGTGGTTGTTGCTGCAAATCTTGCGCCGAAGACCATCTGCGGCATTGAAAGCCACGGCATGATACTTTGCGCAAGCGATGCATCGGATGAGAACCTTTCCGCACTTACAACCATGGGCGATATGGCAAGCGGACTGAAGGTGCGCTGAGGCGGCAAACGGAATCGGGAACACTCCCGGCGGCAAAAAACGCAAACGGGAGTTTCCGACGGTTCGTTTTTCAACCGAAAATAAGGGGGAGATTTTTATGACGGCGATAACATATAAACAGCTGCGGGAGGATGCCTCGATCCGAACCTACATCATTCGTGCGGACGAATCCCTGCTTGCGCTCGGATTCACGGAGCATTCGTTTGCGCATGTCACAATGGTGAGCGAAAATGCGGCGCATATCCTTGAAACACTCGGTTATTCCGAACACGAAGTGGAGCTTGTCCGCATTGCCGGCTATCTGCACGATATCGGTAACCTTATAAACCGCGTTGACCATTCACAAAGCGGTGCACTGCTTGCGTTTCGGCTTTTGGAGGAGCGCGGAATGAGTGCGGAGGATATTTCCCTTATCGTAACGGCGATCGGCAACCATGACGAGGGCACCGGTGTACCCGTAAACGCTGTTGCCGCTGCGCTGATACTTGCGGATAAATGCGATGTTCGCCGAAGCCGTGTGCGCAATCGCAATATCTCGACTTTTGATATTCACGACCGCGTAAATTACTCCGTTACGGAATCAAATATCCGAATCGATGACAGCAAGGCGACTCTTTCGCTGAATCTGACCATCGACACGCAGTATTGCTCCATTATGGATTATTTCGAAATATTCATGACCCGCATGAAGCTCTGTATGCGTGCCGCGAACAGACTCGGGTTGAGCTTTGCGTTGTTTATCAACGGACAAAAGCTGCTTTAAACAGGCACGGCTGCGTCGGTTTTTTTGACAGTGTAAATGCAATTCGAAAAATTCAATACCTGCAAAAAGCTCTCACCGCACTGTTTGCGGAGGGGGCTTTTAATTAAACAAAAAAGCCGCAAATGCGAATATTTCCGCGCTGCCGCTCATATCAATTCACAAAAGGATAAAGCCGATTCAGCGGCAAAACAGCAATCGGAGGTTATTATGGCAAGCACAGGCATTTATCGGGATATTCAAAAACGTACCGGAGGGGATATTTACATCGGCGTCGTCGGCCCCGTTCGAACGGGCAAATCGACATTTATCAAACGGTTCATGGACCTTATGGTTCTTCCGAAGATTGAAAACGAATATGCCCTGGCCCGAATTGTGGACGAATTGCCGCAAAGCGGTTCGGGCAAAACGGTTATGACAACTCAACCGAAATTTGTTCCGAATGAGGCGGTCGCGCTCACCATCGGCGAGGATGGCATTGAGCTGCGCCTGCGCATGGTGGATTGCGTGGGCTATATGGTGGAAGGTGCGCTCGGCAGCAGCGAGGGGGAGCAGCCGCGCATGGTAAGAACACCGTGGTTCGATTACGATATTCCGTTTGATGAAGCCGCGGAACTCGGCACGCGGAAAGTCATTACGGAACATTCAACAATAGGCATCGTCATTTTGACGGACGGCAGCATCACGGGAATTTCCCGCGAAGCATACGCGCCTGCGGAAGAGGCGGTGCTGCGCGAAATGCAGAACACGGGAAAACCCTATATCATCATTTTGAACAGCTCCGACCCAACGGGGCAGGCGGCAGCGGAGCTTTCGGCACAGCTTTCGGAAAAATACGGTGCGCCTGTAAAGCCGCTGGACGTTCTCGGAATGGAGCTTTCGGATATTGACTCATTGCTGGAAGGCGTTTTGCAGGAATTCCCTCTCGGCAGCATCTGCATTGAAATGCCCGAATGGATGCGCGCTCTCGGAACGGAGCATTGCCTTGTTAAAGCTTTGCTTGACAGGGCGAAAGCGGCAATGCCGAACCTGAACAAAATGCGGGATGCAGCATTGATTCAAAAGGTGTTCGGAGGAATGGAGGATTATAAACCCGTTGAGCAGGTTCGCATCAGCCTTGGCAGCGGCAGTGCGGTGTTCCGGCTTGTTCCGAATGATGATGTGTTCTATCGTGTGCTCAGCGAGGAATGCGGCTGCGAAATTAAAAACGAAAGCGAGCTTATTGCTTCGCTGAAGGATTTTGTTCTGGCAAAAAAGGCATATGACCGCATTGCGGGCGCACTCACGGCGGCGGAGGAAACGGGTTACGGCCTTGTTCCGCCGCAGATAGATGAAATGCAGCTGGATCAGCCGGAGATAGTCCAGCATGGTTCGCGTTTCGGTGTTCGTCTGAAAGCAAAGGCTTCCGGACTGCATATCATTCGCGTTGATATCGAAAGCGAGGTCAACCCGCTTGTCGGCACCGCCGAACAGAGCGAGGAGCTTATCGAATACCTTGTTGACAAGTTCGAAAACAAACCGGATGAGATATGGAGCACGAACATCTTCGGAAAATCGCTCTATGACCTTGTTAAGGACGGCATGGCGGGCAAGGTGTCGCGCTTGCCTGCGGATGTTCAGATGAAGCTGCGCGATGCGATAACAAGAATGGTAAACGAAGGCTGCAACGGGCTGATATGCATCATGCTTTAATAGCGGGAAAGAAAACAACAAAAAGGGGAACTGCCGCTGCAGCTCCCTTTGCATTGTCCGCATTTAATTGCGGAGCGGGTTTCAGTCCGCAAAATAGTCAACAAGCTCATCAAGCTTGACGGAGGTTTCAAAGCCGTCCGCCATGCATTTGATTTTTGCTGCTCCTGCCGCAAGCTCGTCATCGCCGAGAATTGCAACATATTCCGCAAAAATCTTGTTTGCGTATTTGAATTGCGCCTTAAAGCTGCGCTCCATGTGGTCGAATTCGGCAAAAACTCCGTTTTCGCGAAGCTTTTGAACAAGGCCGAAAGCGGCAAGGCGGGGCTGTTCGCCCATTGCGGCGAAATAGACCTTCACGGGCTTGGGCTTGGGAATGACGGCGTTTGCGTTTTCCATGACCATCAGCAAGCGTTCCATGCCCATGCCGAAACCGACGGCGGGAAGGGATTGCCCTCCGAGTTCTTCAACGAGGTTATTGTATCTGCCTCCGCCGCATACGGTGCCCTGAGAGCCGATGCGGGTGGAGACAATTTCGAATACCGTGCCGGTATAATAGTCCAACCCGCGGACAATATCCGGATCGACAACGTATTTCACGCCGCAGGTGTCGAGACAGCGCTTGAGTCCCTCGAAATGTGCACGGCAATCATCGCAGAGGTAATCAAGCGTGCGCGGTGCGCTGCGGCAGATTTCCTTGCAGCGTTCCTCTTTGCAGTCAAGGATGCGCATGGGGTTGCGCTCAAGCCTGTCCTGACAGGTTTTGCACATGCCGTCGATATGCGATTTCAGATAATCAAAAAGAGCCTTGTTGTATTCCCGGCGGCATTTTCCGCAGCCGATGCTGTTAAGGTGCAGCGTCAACTCGTCAAGCCCCAACCTTCTCAGAAGGGAGAGCGCAAGCATGATGATTTCCGCATCGGCTTCAAAGGAGGACGCACCGAAAAACTCAACGCCGAACTGATGATGTTCGCGAAGCCTTCCCGCCTGCGGCTTTTCATAGCGGAAAACCGGAGCGTTGAGATAATACATCTTTTGGGGAAGAGCCTCGTTGAAGAGCCTGTTTTCAAGGAAGGCGCGAACCATGCCCGCCGTGCCCTCGGGCTTGAGGGTGATGGAGCGGTCGCCCTTATCCTTGAAGGTGTACATTTCCTTTTGAACTATATCCGTCGTGTCGCCGATGCCGCGCATGAAAAGCTCGGTGTGTTCAATTATCGGCGTGCGCAATTCGTTAATGCCGTACAGGCGGCACAGATCGCGCATTTCTTTTTCGATATACTGCCACTTATAGCTTTCGCCGGGCAGAACATCCTTTGTTCCCTTCGGTGCCTGAATCTGCATTGTGTAACCTCTTTATATAAAATAAAATAATACCTTTCGCCGAATGCCGTTATACAGAACGTTTTCTGCTGTACTTTTTCTGCTAAACTTCGGTGATTTCAACCCCGAAAAGCTCAGTCGGAACGTCCTTTTTTGCAACAACGCTTCCGTCCTTGAGCACAAGCTCGACGCCGTGCGGCGCAATGCTTTCGCCCGCCGCGCGGCGGAGTTTTGCCTTCACCTCGGGTGTGTTTGCATAATTATAATTGGAACGCTTTGATTTGTCAAAGCAAATAAAAAGATTTTCGTTTTCGAGCCAATGCGCTGCCGCAAGCTGAATCTGAATGCCGAGCATCATATCCGTTTTCATCAGTGCCGCCATGAATGTGCGGAACAATTCTTCCGCTTCGGGCGTTGCGGCGGGCACTTCGAAACTGTCGGAAACAACGGGCGGCGTCGGAAGCGCCGGTTCGGCTGCTGCTTTTTCGGTTTTTGAAGATGCGGAACCCGCTTCTTTATTGTCCGAATTGTTCGAATTGTCCGAACGGCTGCCCGAACTTTGAGCCGAATCGGAGGCCGCTTTTGGTTCGGCGGAAACAAATGCGCCGCTTTTGAGCCTGCGTTCAAGCTCCTCCATACGGTCGATAAGGGCGGTCATCTCGGTTTGTTCATCCGGGTGACAGACTTTAAGAAGCGTGCTTTCAAGCAAAACCCGCGGCATGGTGACCCAGCGAAGGTTCGGCTGAAGCTGCATCAGAGCATCAAGCGTTCTTTCGAGCCGCGCCTTGCCGGCTGATTCCGCCTGTGCAAGGTAGCGTTCCATCGTGTCCTGCGTGCAGTCAAGAATATCCGCACAGCTTCCGCAAACTTTTGCAAGCAGAAGCGAGCGGAAATGGTTGGAAAGATCCTGAACGAAAACGCCGATGTCGCGCCCGCCGGAGACAACCTGTTCGATGTTTTTCATGACCGCCGCCGTGTCGGAATGCAGCACGGAATCCGCAAAATCAAACAGAAAATCCGCATTCATGCTGCCGAGAACGGACAGAACATCCTGTTGAGTGATAAGTTTTTGTTCCGTGCTGTCCGCGTCGCCGCAGAAACTCAGACACTGGTCTGCAATGCTCAGACAGTCGCGCATTCCGCCGTCCGCCGCACGCGCAATGCACATCAACGCTTCGTCTTCGATTTCAGCCCCTGCGGAACGAAGTACGCGCCGTGTGTTCGCCGCAAGATTATGAACCGAAAGGCGTCGAAAATCAAAACGCTGGCAGCGGGAAAGTATCGTTGCGGGGAGAGCCTGCGGTTCGGTCGTTGCAAGAATGAAAACAACATGTGCGGGCGGCTCTTCGAGAGTTTTCAGAAGAGCGTTGTTTGCACTTTTTGAAAGCATGTGCGCTTCGTCAATGATATAAACCTTTGTTTTAAGGTAAATCGGAGCAAACTCGGCCTTTTCGAGGAGCGCACGCATTTCGTCAACTTTGGAATTTGAAGCGGCGTCCATTTCGATAATGTCTATGCTTTCCGAAACGTCCGTAAGGCAGGCAGCGCATTTGCCGCAGGGTTCGCCGTCCTTCGGGTCAAGACAGTTGACGGCGCGGGCAAGTATTCGCGCCGTGCTTGTTTTGCCCGTTCCGCGTGAACCGCTGAAAAGATAAGCGTGGGCAATGCGCCCGGTGCGGATCTGGTTGCGCAGAACATCGGTGATATGCTCCTGTCCGACAACTTCGCAGAACCTGCTCGGACGGTACTGCCTGTATAATGCGTGGTAACTCATGCTGCACACCTCAATTGCTCAATTACTCGGTAGGTACGATTGACAAAAAAACAAAAATACACCCAAAACCCCGTTTCCGAATTAATCGGTTTAATTCGCGTTTGTTCAGCTCAATTTTTGAATTTCATCCGCCCAAAGCCTTTGAACGGCGTCACTCGGCATTCGCCAATCCCCGCGCGGGGAAAGGCAGACGGAACCGACTTTCGGCCCGTCGGGCAGACAGTTGCGCTTGAATTGCTGATTGAAGAAACGGCGATAGAAGTTTTTGAGCCATTTCAAAATCGTTTCATTCGAAAACTCACTTTCGCGGAATGCATGCTTTGCAATGCGGAAAAGCTTTGCAGGCGGGCAGCCCCAACGCAGCACGTAATAGAGGAAGAAATCATGCAGCTCGTACGGCCCTACAAGATCTTCTGTTTTTTGAGCAATATTGCCCTTTTCATCGGCGGGAAGAAGCTCGGGAGATATCGGGGTTTCAAGTATTGCGGTCAGGGTGTCGTGCAGCGCAGGGTTTTCGCAGTGCCGCGCATAATAACGCACAACGTATTTGATAAGCGTTTTGGGAATGCCTGCATTCACGCCGTACATGCTCATATGGTCGCCGTTATAGGTTGCCCAGCCGAGTGCAAGCTCGGAAAGGTCGCCCGTGCCGACAACAAGGCCGTTCAGCGCATTTGCAAGATCCATCAGCACAAGGGTGCGCATGCGCGCCTGTGCGTTTTCGTAAACAACGTTGTGACAGGTTTCGTCGTGCCCGATGTCGCGAAAATGCGAACGCACCGAATCCGCAATCGGAATCGTGTGAAGCGTTACACCGAGGGAATTGCAAAGAGCAACGGCATTTTGTTTCGTGTGTTCGGTGGTGCCGAAACAGGGCATGGTGACGGCGTGAACAAATTTGCGGTCAATGCCCATAAGGTCGCATGCCTTTGCCGCAGCAAGCAGCGCAAGTGCGGAATCCAGTCCGCCCGAAATGCCGATGACTGCGCTCATTGAATGAGTGTGTTCAAGTCGGCGTTTGAGCCCGAGAGCCTGTATTGTCAGAATATCTTTTGCGCGTGCGTTCAATTCGTTTTCGTCATGCGGAACAAAGGGATTGCGCGGGAAGCGGCGGGTAAGTTCCGTTTCGGGAAGATCCTCGCGCGGGGCGGGGCCGCATGAACCGAATCCGAGAGAGAAATCAACGAAAAGACCGGAATGGGCAGCATTGCCCGCGCAGAAGCTGTTCACGCGGCGCCTGTCGTAAAGCAGCCGTCCCAAATCAATTTCGGTGATAAGCATATCGTTCGCGTAGTCAAAAGGCGCTTTTTCGGCAAGCAGTGTGCCGTTTTCGTAAGCAAAGCAATGCCCCGAAAAGACCATATCGCTTGTTGATTCACCCTCACCAGCGCCGCAATAAAGGTACGCGCAAATGTTTTTTGCGGATTGAACTTCTGTGATGCGCTTGCGGTAATCCGCCTTGCCGATGATTTCATCTCCGGCGGAACAGTTAACGATTACGAGCGCGCCGGCAGCGGCAAGTTTATCCGACGGAGGGGAAGCAACCCAAAGATCCTCGCAGATTTCAATGCCGAAACGGAAATCGGGATAATCCGTGCATGAGAAGATGCAGCCGTCGGGATTGAAAAAAGTCTGCAATGAATCAATATAAGGCGCGGCGGCGCCGAGTTCCGTGCGGGACGGCACGGCAAAATGCCGCAGTTCATAGAACTCGCCGTAATTCGGCATGTGCGTTTTCGGAACGACAGCAAGCACGGTTCCGCGGGATATGACAACGGCGCAGTTGTAAAGCTTGTCCGCGCAGCGAATCGGCGCACCTATGACGGCAGCAAGCCGAAGGTTCGCGGTTTCGCGTGCGATGCGGAGAAGCTCGGTTTCAACGCTGTCCAAAAGCAATTCGTGCATGAAAAGGTCGCCGCAGGTGTAGCCCGTCATTGCAAGCTCGGGAAATGCGGCAAGCCGAACCCCGTGTGCCGCGGCGCGGTGCAGCGCGGCAATTATAGCATCGGCGTTGGCTTTCGGGTCTGCAAGCACAACTTTCGGTGAACATGCAGCAACTTTGATGAATCCGTCCTTCATATTTTTTTTCTGCCCGCCCGCACCGGTTCGGCATCGGGGAGCGACCTTTCAATTTTTTAAAATTTTATAACTGGTTTTAAGCTTTTGCAGGTTTTCCGCCTGCGGACGCATTATGCGGCAATTACCCGCGGGCAGACAGAAATCCGCGAACCGCTGCATCCGTCCCGCAAACGTTGGAAGGTTTTGCGGACCCGAAAAGTCGGCTTGGAGAACAGTTTGTGCAGCTTTGCGGAAAATAAAACTCTTCCACCAAATACATTATAGCACATCGGGGCTGAAATGGTAGCCCCTTTTCAGGGAATATTAAGTTTTTTTCGCTTTCTGCGCACAAAACGCAGACCCGGGGAGCTTCGTGAAAAAAGGAAACAAAAGTTTTGCATTTTTAAACGAAAGACAAAAAGGCTCAAAAAAAGTCCGCCTTCGGGAAGGATCCTTTCCCAAAGGCGGAACAATTTATCTGAAAACCTGCACGCAGCAGGTTGTTTCGATATTGCACCCCGCTTTAATGTGCGGCGGTGCGTTTTGGTTGTTCAAGCATAATCAGCGACTGCATTATTCGGCGGTTTTTGCCGTGCTGCGCTGGCCGAGAGTTACGGAAACATCGATTTGCGAATTGCTGCGCAAAATGGTGAGCGTCACGGTATCGCCGACTTTGAACTTGCTGACAGCGATGTAAAGTCCGTCGGAGCTTGAGACCGTTTCGCCGTTGACAGCCATGATAACATCATCCTTTTTCAGTCCTGCCTGCTGAGCCGCACTGCCGTCTTCAACGGATACAATGCAGGGATAGGTGTAAGCACTGGTGAAGAATCCGTAACCGGAGAGGGAAACATCCTGAGTGGAGACACCGAGATAGGGACGGCCGACAACAAAGCCGTAGTCCATAAGGCTGCCGATAACTTCACGGGCAAGCGTGGAGGGGATTGCAAAGCCAAGGCCTTCAATACCGCTGCCGCTGCTCTTTGCATTCACAATGCCGATGAGAGTGCCGTCCGATTCGCGGAACAGTCCGCCGCCGGAGTTGCCCTGGTTGATTGCGGCATCGGTCTGGAGCAGGGTCATGGTCACGTTGTCAATGGTAATGCTCCTGTCAAGGCCGCTGATGGAACCGCGTGTGTATGTGTTGGAAAGCTGGCCGAGTGCGTTGCCGATTGCAAACACGTCTTCACCGACGCTGAGCGTTGAGGAATCGCCGAACTTGGCATAGTTGAGATTGTAGGCATTGATTTTGATAACCGCAAGGTCGGTCACGCTGTCGGTGCCGACGAGAGTTGCTTCGTAGTCATTGCCGTTGTCAAGGTAGACGAAAATTTTCTGTGCGCCCTCAACAACATGGTTGCAGGTCACGATATAGCCGTCCGCCGAAATGATGACTCCGGAGCCCGAACCTGCAAGCACGCTCTTGTGCCCGCTCTGCGCCGTGACGTCGATGCTGACAACGGAGGACATGCAGTTTTCAATGGTTTTGTATTCCGAATCGGGTCGAGCCGAACTGCCGGCGTAAGAAAGCTTGTCAGAAGGAAGGTCGCCGGTCTTGTCGCCTGATGAACCGACGGTGCCGTTTGAGCCGGAAGGTGCCGATGTTGCTTGGGCGGAAGCGTTCTTTTCGGTCTGTGAGGCAGAAAGCGAATTGTTGATAAACTTGGCGCCGGCAACGATACCGACGGTCAAAAGGGCAACTATGAGAAGGCACGCAACGGCTGCGCCGATGGGCATCCTGATTTTTCTTTTCTCTTCCATGATGTTACACTCCTTTAATTAATAATGATAGTTTCTGTGAAAAGAGCTCGGAGTAAACATTGTTCATGCTGCTCCGCGGGTAAAACCCGTTGAACAGTCCGCCGCCGCATCCCTGTCAGAGCACCCTTGCGGGGCTGTTCGCCGGCCCGATTCTTTTCATGCTCCTATTATAACACGCGAATGCGGCAATTTTGGTTGCCTATCGGTGTATATTGCCTGACAGAATATGTACCTATTTTGTCATTCGACGCGAATATGCCGCTGATTGACCGAAAAAAGAATATTGTGACAAAGTGCGCATCTCGATATGTCAAATAAAAAAAGTACTTGAAACTTTGCTTAAAAGGCAATATAATATAAATGCACCAACCAACAAAGGAGCGTACAAAGTACTATGTCAGTCAAACAGCAGATACTGATTTGCGATGATCAGCATATCATTCACGAAACACTCGGCGTCTACCTCAGAAACGAGGGATTCGAGTGCATTTCGGCATTTGACGGCGAACAGGCGATTGAAGAATTCAACCGCAAAAAGCCGAACCTTGTTATTCTTGATCTCATGATGCCCAAAAAAAGCGGAATGGACGTTTGCCGCGAGATTCGCCAGAACAGCAGTGTTCCGATTATAATGCTGACGGCGAAATCCGAGGAGATCGACCGCGTGCTCGGGCTTGAGCTCGGTGCGGACGATTACATTGTAAAGCCCTTCAGCGCGCGTGAAGTTGTTGCAAGGGTCAAGGCCGTTCTGCGCAGGTATTCAATGCAGGAAACGGAACCCGCAAAGATTCTGCATTACGGAAACCTTGAAATCAATATAAATAACTATGACGTAAGGCTGAACGGCGAAAGACTGCCGCTCACCCCGAAAGAAGTCGAGATCCTTCAGCTGCTTGCCTCACATCCCGGAAAGGTTTTTTCGCGCGAAAAGATCCTTTCAATCGTATGGGGCTATGAATACTACGGCGATACGCGCGCCGTTGACACTCAGATTAAGCGCATTCGCCAGAAGCTGCAGTCTGCGGACGATTGCGGATGGGAGATAAAAACCGTTTACGGTGTCGGCTACAGGTTTGAGGCATACGGCGATCCCGATGACAGACAGGACAACGAGGAACGCAAAAAACTGCCCGAAACGCCGAAAGCATACGATTTCGTTGAAGAAAAGCCGACGGAATGAAACGGACAGATTTTGCCCTTTTGAACCGTTTTGCAAAAATGAAAATGAACTTCAGGGCGAACCCGAAAGGCTGAAACGCTGCGGGTTCGCCTGCTGATGTTTTTTCCGAAATGCGTGTGCGACGTGTTTCAGCACGGCCCCGCAGAAAACGAGAGATATGAAAAGATCAAGCCTGTTCAGAATAATTCTTTATATTGTGTGCGCAATCACGGTGCTGCTCGTGATACTTGTTGCGTGCCTTTTTTCCGTTGTCGGGCATGAAATGTACGCCGGAATGAAAATTGACGAACTGAAGCCGAAAGCGCAGTCAATATCGCAGCGCGTGACAAAGCTGTATGAATCAAACACGGACAAACGCACTCTTGCGAGGATGCTGCATCTCGGCGAATTTTCCGCATCGGATGCAACAATTTACATAATCGAACCTAACGGTGAGGTTGTTACAACGGCAGAACAGGATGAGTACGACCAAAGCGTTGAAACCGTCCGCCGCTGCTTCCAAACGGTCATTCAGGGAGAAGAAATTGCTCTTCCGTCAACCGATATAGGCATTGTTGTCGGCACGCCGGTGTATTCCGATTCGGGTGATATAATCGGTTCCGTGATACTTGTTGTCGGTTCAAAACAGGCTGAAAGCACGCTTGCAAAGCTTGCGGTGGAACTCGGCCTTGCAATGCTCGGCATTGCACTTTTGATGCTTATTCCGATAGTTATCATATTCAGCAAGGTAACAAAGCCCATTCGGCACGTTTCAAACGTTGCGCTGCAAATGGCGGGGGGAGACTTGACCGTTCGCGCCAAGGAAGAGGGAAGCAACGAATCGCGTCACCTTGCGCAATCGTTCAATATTCTTGCGGAAGCTCTTCAAAACAATATTGACAGCCTTGTTGTTGAGCGCAACAGGCTGCGCACCGTGCTTGACGGCATCGGCGAGGGCATTATTTCCGTGGATAAAACGGGCGTTGTCACGCATTACAACTCCGCTTCCGTGCAGCTTTTGGGCGGGAAGGAAAATACCCACCCCGCAGCGGCGACCGGTTATCCGAAAATTGCTGCCGTGGCGATAGAAGCTCTTGATACGGACGAAGTGCGCAACTGTGATTTCACGATCGGCGAAAGGATGCTCCGCATTGCGGCAACTCCGATTCACGAGGAGAACGGTTCGCTTTTCGGTGCGGTTGTGCTGATAACGGACGTTACCGAAAGCGAGAGACTTGAACAGACGCGAAAGGACTATGTTGCAAACGTCAGCCATGAGCTGCGCACGCCGCTTGCATCCATTCGAAGCCTTGCGGATGCGCTTAACGACGGAATGGTGCAGGATGAAAAAGACAGAAAACGTTACTACGGCTATATCCTGCGCGAATCGATACGCCTTTCAAACCTCATCAACGACCTGCTCGAACTTTCAAGGCTTCAGAGCGGCGGCGTTGCGTTCTCAAAGGGACGGGTTGAACTTTATGAAATTGCATACGATGTTGCGGACAGGATGAACGATGCGGCGGCACAGCGCGGCAAAAGCGTGCGGCTTGAAGCTCCCGAGGGCGAATACTATGCATACACAAATGCCGACCGCATTGAGCAGGTGCTCATAGCATTGGTTGACAATGCGATAAAACACGGAACGGACGGCTGCACTGTCAGCGTGAACCTTTTCGAAAATGCGGAAAAGAATCGCTACGAGTTTGTTGTCAGCAATCCCGCGGAAGTTGATCCTGCCGACCTTGAACATCTGTTTGAACGATTCTACAAAGCGGATCATGCGCACACGGGTGACGGCACCGGACTCGGTCTTGCGATAGTTTCAGAGGTGCTTAACCTTTTGGGCGAAAAAATCGATATCGAGTACGAGAACGGAATCATTGCGTTCCGTTTCACGGCCGAAAAATGCAGCACGCCGAAAAAACACCGCGCCTTGCAGAAGGCGGAGAATAAAAATGAGGACGGGGAACCGACGGCCTGAGACGGAGGGGTCGGAACGGAATGAAATGATTATTTCGGATATTTCATCGCAAGAAACAAAAATGCAGACAGAGGGCATTGAATCCTGCGGACTTTTTGCAAACGGCGGAAAATCATGCAGGCTTTGCCCGCTTGAGTGCGGGGTTAACCGTGCGGAACATGCGGGCGTATGCGGTGTGGGCGGATTTGCAGCGGAAAGCCTCGGAAACAGGAACCCGTACGAAACCGCGCTCATTGCAAGAGCGGCGCGGCATTACTGCGAGGAACCGCCGATTTCCGGCGCGGAAGGCAGCGGCGCGATCTTCTTTTCGGGCTGCAATATGGGCTGCGTTTTTTGCCAGAATATGGACATCAGCCAATCTGCAAAGGGCGTTGTGAAGGATGCGGGGGAGCTTGCGGACATAATGCTGCGCCTGCAGGAACTCGGTTCGAACAATATCAATTTGGTTACTCCCGCACCGCATGTGCGCATGATTGCAAAAGCCGTTCCGCTTGCACGGATGCGGGGATTGCGCATTCCGATAGTTTACAACACGAATGCTTACGAAAAGGTTGAAGCTCTGCGCCTTATGGAGGGGCTTGTTGACATCTATCTTCCGGATTTGAAATACGTAAGCTCCGCCGCCGCAAAAAAATACAGCCGAAGAGAGGACTACTTTTCCGCTGCCGCTGCCGCCGTGCGGGAAATGCAGCGTCAGTGCGGGGTTTTGCAGATCGATAAGAACGGAATTGCAAAGCGCGGAATGATCGTTCGCCATCTCGTTCTGCCCGGTTCGGTGGATGAAGCGCGCGGAGTGCTGGATTTTATCAGGGAGAATCTTCCTCTCGAAACACATATTTCACTGATGAGCCAGTATACACCGATGTTTGAGCTTCAGCCCCCGCTTAACAGAAGGCTCCTGAAGCGCGAATACAAAAGGGCCGTTGATTATGCACTTTCCCTCGGATTCGAAAACATCTACACGCAAAGCCTTTCATCCGCAAGCGCGGAATTCACTCCGGAGTTTAACGGCTTTTTCGAGTGATATGCGAGCGGAGAGAACGCATTGCGAATATAAAAAAGCGAATAATAACTGTTGTATACTGCCGTGAATGCGCATGACGCACACTCGCGGTTTTTGATTTTTGCGGAATGCAGGCGGCAAAAGGCGCATAAACTGCGGCATGAACGGATTTCAAAAAACGATTGCGGCTGTGCTGCTGGCGGCCGTGCTGCTGTTTATGATCTATCTGCCGAAATGTGCGGGAAAGATGCTTGAACGGGATCAATATCGCGAATGGCTCGAACCGGAGGAGGAGGAATTTTCGGGCGTTATAAACGTTTGGCATGTTGTCAGATTCAAGCCGTATATGGGCAGTGTGGGAGCATGGCTCAAAAAAATTGCGGACAGAGCGGAACGACGGCACTTCGGTGTTTTTTTTGAGGTTGAATCGATTTCGGAAGCGGAAGCGGAATCGAGGCTTCAAAACGGAGAATTTCCGGACGTGATAAGCTTTCCTGCCGGTTTTTTGAACGGCAGGGAGCTTCGAATCATGAACGGAACCGAGATTTTCGGTATCGACGGCACGGCTGTGGATTTCGGTGACGGATACGGGGCCGGGGAGCTGCCGGCGGGCTTTGACTGCGGCATGGACGGGCGGACGCTGCGCGCACTTCCGTTTGCGGCGGGCTGCAAGCTTGCGCTGTTTTATCCGGAAAGGGTTACTGCGGCGGAAATGACCGAAATACTGAAACCTATTGCGGAGAACGGCGAAAGCAAAGCCGGTGCCGATTCTTATTCAAACGACGGATTCGGAACCGAGGCAGGGAAGTTTGAACGGAGCAGCGTTGATGAATTTAAAAAGGGCAAGGGGGATTTCTGCATCGGTGATGCGCGCGCGGCGGGAGATATGGAAAGACTTGCTGCCGCAAACAAGGCAAAATATTTCGAGGTGCTGGCCTTTTGCAATGAAACGGACGAGGTGCAGTTTGTGGGCATTTCGGCGAAAACGGAGCGCGAAAAAATGGGCTGCATTTCTGAATTTATTGCAGATATGCTTTCCGCTGCGCGGCAGAGCGAGCTTTGCACATTGGGACTTATGCCGATGAACCCTGCGGCGGAGAAAAAGTTTGAGCAGTCGTTTTTGACGGAAGCATACGGGCTTTTGAGCGAGAGCATCCTTAACCTCCCGAACGCTTTTACCGGTGCAGCGGCGCGGAGAGCCGCTTTTTGACAAACGCCCGCCCGTTTAAGCCGTTTTCAAAAAAAGATGAGGACGAAAAACCTTTACAAACGCCTGTTTTTGCTGTAAAATACAACATGGGGATTTGTGCCGCGGCATGCATTCCGGAACGGGAAGCATTTGAACGCGATCCCCGAAACAGGAGGAGAGGAAACGGGATTTTTAATGGAAAAAAACGATATGCTTGCAAGGGCTCTCGGAAATCTGCCGTTCAGGCGGAATGTTCGGGCGCGGGAATTCACAACTTTCCGCATCGGAGGTCCCGTAACTTTTTTTACGGAGCCGAAGGATGCGGACGAGCTTTGCGCAATGCTTTCTGCGGCGCGGAGCTGCGATTACCCTGTGTATATTATCGGCAACGGCAGCAATCTTCTCGTTTCCGACAGCGGCGTTGAGGCTCTGTTCATCCGAATCGGTGCGCGCATGGCGGGCGTCGGGTTTGACGGAACAAGGCTGAAATGCGGAGCGGGTGCACTGCTCTGCACGGCTGCAAAGGCGGCCGTCGCCGAGGGACTTGCGGGGCTTGAATGGGCCGCGGGTATCCCGGGCACGGTCGGCGGTGCGGTTGCAATGAATGCAGGTGCATACGGCGGGGAGATAAAACAGGTGCTGAAAAGCGTCACCGTTGTTGAATGCGGACGCATTGCAAAAAAAATCGTTCATGCGGGCGATCTTGGATACAGAAGCTCTGTTTACGCCTTTCCGAATGCCGTTGTTGCGGGAGCGGAGTTTGAACTTGCTGTTGATGCCGACGGGGAAGCTCGGCGCAGAATGGAGGAATTCAATATGCGCCGCAAAGAAAAGCAGCCGCTTGAGTATCCTTCCGCAGGAAGCACTTTTAAACGGCCCGAGGGGCATTTCGCAGGTGCGTTGATAGAACAGGCGGGGCTCAAAGGCACAAGAATCGGCGGGGCGGAAGTCAGCCCGAAGCATGCGGGGTTCATCGTCAATTGCGGCGGAGCAACATGCGCGGATGTGCTTAACCTGATTGACCTTGTGCGCGAACGCGTATATAAAGAATTCGGTGTTCTGCTTGAGCCGGAGATCAAAATTATTAAATAAAATTCGAGTACAACAATATAAACAAAAACGGAAAACATACATCGGGATAAAACTGAGGAAAACAGAATGTATATTTTAATCGTCACAGGGCTTTCGGGTGCGGGAAAATCTCAAGTCCTCGGCATTCTTGAGGATATGGGTTTTGTATGCGCAGATAATATGCCCTGTCAGCTTGCAAAACAATACATTGAGCTTTGCAGCAGCAGCGAAAACAACATCGAACGCGTCGCGCTTGTTATCGACAGCCGCGAATCGGTGTTCGGCTACAATCCGCTCAACACTTATGATGAACTGCGCCGGCTTGAGTGCCCGTACGAAATAATGTTCCTTGAGTGCGAGGACAGCGTGCTTGTGCGCCGATACAGCGAAACGCGCCGCCGCCACCCGATGAATGACGATGTCGGCATAGGCATTCAAACCGAACGCGAAATTCTAATCCCGTTGAAGGAGAAGGCGAATTATATCGTTGACACGACGAACATGCGGCTGAACGAGCTTCGAAAAACGGTTGAGGATATTTTAATGCGGGGAAAGAATATTCCGCTCAGACTGATAATTTCAAGTTTCGGCTTCAAACGCGGAATTCCGAAAAATGCGGATTTTATCTTCGATATGCGCTACACCGCAAACCCGTTCTACATTGAAGAGCTGCGCTGCAAATCCGGCAGGGATGAAGAGGTTCGCCGATTTATTTTTTCCGATGCAAATGTTCGCAGGCAGCTGAACATGATAGAAAACATGCTGGATCTTGTGATTCCGGAGTTTATAAAGCAGAGCAAGCGGCGGCTTATGGTTGCGTTCGGATGCACGGGCGGCAGGCATCGTTCCGTTGCGATGGCGGAAGCACTTCACGACAGAATGAAAGACAAATGCTCCGTTCTGCTTGAGCATCGGGATCTTGTTTCCGAAGCGGATGATATAAGGACGCGGTTTGAACCGAAATAGAACAGTATTGAGATAAATAATGCGGCGGCGAATAAAAAAGCGCAGCGCAAAGGGCGGCACGAACGTGCACATTTGAAATGAACGAAAAAAAACACAACAGCAAAATCGACGGCAGCGGTTTTAAAACCGAAAATGCAAAAAAGACGGCGGAACAGAGCGAACACGAATGCCCGTCGTTCTCTGCCGGAGTAAAAAAGGAAATTTCGGAGCAGAAAATAAAGCGTGAGGCCGATGCGCACGCGCTTTTAAGCGCATTCACTCTGAGCATCGGTGCGCTGAAACTGATGCCGGCGAAGCGGCGCTGGGGTGTGCACTATGTGCTTGAAAGCGAAGCGGCGCTGAGCCTTGTTTCCAAGCTGGCGGCACAGTATTTCGGGCTTGAAAGCCAATTGAACCGCGTTAAGCACGAGCGATTGAATGCGGAATACTGCGAACTTCTGCTCCACGGGAACGGTATTGATGATTTTTTGACGGCGACCGGGCTTGTGAGCTTTGATGCGGAGGGCGAAAAGAGTTATGAGCCGCATGTTCCGAAGAGTGTTATCGAAACAGAGATGCAGCGGCGCGCATTTATTCGCGGGCTGTTCCTTGCCTGCGGTTCGGTGTCGGAACCAAAAAAAGCATATCACTGTGAGCTTGTGTTCAAAAATGCCGAGCTTGCAATGTTTTCAAAACGGATGATTTCCGATTTCGGAATTCGTATCAAGTGCACCGAACGCAAGGGCAGCATTGTGCTGTACATCAAAGAATCGGAGACACTGTCGGATTTTCTTGCGCTTGCCGGGGCATCGGATGCCGTGATGGTGCTTAACGAACAGCGAATCGTGCGCCAACTCAACAACACTGTGAACAGGGGCGTGAACTGCATAAATGCAAACATTGAGAAGGCAACGCGCACGGCAATGAAGCAGGCGGAGGATATTCGCCTTGTTCTGAGCGTTGTCGGCGCGGAGAATCTTCCGCCGCCGCTTCGCATTGTCGCGGAAGCGAGGCTCAACAATTTTGAAATGCCGCTGTCCGAACTTGCGGAGGAAATAGGCATCGGAAGATCCGCCGCAAATTATCGCCTCAGAAAACTGTGCGAAATGGCGGAAGACATACGGACGGAAATGCCGGACTGATTCAGTGGGGGCGGTTTCCGCGTTTTCCGCAAACAGTGCGGCATGGGGAAAAGGTTCATCGGCACATAAGGAGGAAAAAATGGGTTTTACGCATCTTCATGTTCACACCGAATACAGCCTGCTGGACGGCGCGGCGCGGATACGCGAGCTTGTTTCGCGTGCAAAGGAATTGGGCATGGATTCGCTTGCGATAACGGATCACGGCAATATGTACGGCGCGATAGCGTTTTATAAAGAGTGCATGAAACAGGGGATAAAGCCCATTATCGGCATGGAAACCTATGTTGCGCCGAATTCAATTTACGAAAAACAGGGCACGAGAGAAAACGGCCACCTTGTGCTTTTATGCAAAAACGAAACGGGGTACAAAAACCTTATCAAACTGTCCTCAATTGCGTTTGTGGACGGTTTTTATTATCGGCCGCGCATTGACTATAATTTGCTGGAAAAGCATTGTGAGGGGCTTGTATGCCTTTCGGCATGTCTTGCGGGCGATATTCCGCAGCTTCTGCTGATGAACAGATACGATGAAGCGCGCCGCCTTGCAAAACGCCTTCAGGGTATGTTCGGCGATGATTTTTACATTGAGCTGCAAAATCACGGAATCCCGGAGCAGCTTATAGTTCTTCCGCGTTTGGATGCGCTTGCAAAGGAACTCGGCATAAAGACTGTTGCAACAAACGATATTCACTATGTCCGAAAGGAGGATGCGGAGGCGCAGGATGTTCTGCTCTGCATTCAAACGGGGCATTTTGTGGACGAAACCAACCGAATGCGGATGCAGGCGGATGAATTCTATCTCAAATCGGAAGAGGAGATGCTTCGCCGCATGAGCGGCTATGAGGAGGCGGTTCGAAACACTGCCGAGGCGGCACAAAAATGCAGCCTGACGATCGAATTCGGCAAGCGGCACCTGCCGGGTTTCACCGCGCCGAACGGCATGACGAACGAACAGTATCTGCGCCGGCTTTGCACCGACGGACTGCGCCGCCGCTACGGTGAGCCGACAAAGGAACATCTCGAAAGGCTTGAATACGAACTGAACGTTATAATCTCGATGGGGTTTGTGGATTATTACCTTATCGTGTGGGACTTTATTCACTTTGCAAAAACGCACGGCATACCCGTGGGACCCGGACGCGGCAGCGGCGCGGCAAGCATTGCAGCATATGCAATGGGCATCACGGACATAGACCCGATTCGCTACAACCTGATTTTTGAACGTTTCCTGAACCCCGAACGCGTCAGTATGCCGGATTTTGACGTGGACTTTTGTTACGAACGGCGTCAGGAAGTCATTGAATACGTAAAAAACAAATACGGCAGCGATCATGTTGCGCAGATAGTGACTTTCGGCACGATGGCGGCACGCGGTGCCGTTCGCGACGTCGGCAGGGTGCTTCGCATTCCCTACCAGGATGTGGACAGAATTGCAAAACTCATCCCGCAGGAAAAGGATATCACCCTTTCACGCGCAGCGGAGCTTGTTCCGGAGCTTAAGAACCTTTGCGAAACAGATGACAGCGTGAAGCGGCTCATGATGCTTGCAATGAAGGTTGAGGGACTTCCCAGAAACACTTCAACTCATGCGGCGGGTGTTGTTATTTCATCCCTTCCGACGATGGAGCTTGTTCCGCTTCAGCGCAATGATGAGGCTGTCACAACGCAGTTCACAATGACGGAGCTTGAAGAGCTCGGAATGCTGAAGATGGATTTTCTCGGGCTTCGGACGCTGACCGTGATTCGTTATTGCTGCGAATACATAAAGCGGTCCGGGGGAACGCCTCCGGACTTTGACAACTGCAATTACGACGACAAATGCGTATATGACCTTATAAGTTCGGGCGACACCGTCGGAGTTTTTCAGCTTGAGTCGGGCGGGATGACGCATTTCATGATGCAGATGAAGCCCACAAGCCTTGAGGACATTATCGCGGGCATTTCGCTCTATCGCCCGGGTCCGATGGATCAGATTCCGCGCTATATTGAGTGCAAACAGAATCCCGGAGCGGTGAAATACGAAACGGAGCTTTTGCGGCCGATTTTGAACGCAACCTACGGCTGCATGGTCTATCAGGAGCAGGTAATGCAGATTGTCCGCGACCTTGCGGGGTATTCGCTCGGCAGGAGTGACCTTATCCGCCGCGCAATGAGCAAGAAAAAGCACGATGTTATGGCGCAGGAGCGCAAAAACTTTATCTACGGCGTTGAGGAAGACGGCGTTGTGAAAATTGACGGTGCACTGCGGCGCGGCGTTTCGAAGGAAGCGGCGGAGAAGATTTTTGATGAAATGATGGATTTTGCATCATATGCATTCAACAAGGCTCATGCGGCGTGCTACGCGGTGGTTGCTTATCGAACCGCGCTGCTCAAATGCCTGTACCCTGCGGAGTTCATGACGGCGCTCATCAACAGCTATCTTACTGCGGCGGACAGGGTCTCGTTCTATATTTATTATTGCCGCAAGCACGGAATAAGAATTCTTCCGCCGGATATAAACCGCAGCGAGGCACGTTTTTCGGTTGAAAACGGTGCTGTAAGGTTCGGCCTTGCCGCGATACGCAACGTCGGAGAGGGAGCGATGAACGATGTGCTGGAGGAGCGGAGCCGCGGCGGAGCGTTTTCGGATTTTTCGAATTTCCTCCGAAGAACTTCCGACGGGCTGAACAAACGCCTGCTGGAGGGGCTTATAAAGGCTGGCTGTTTCGATTGTTTCGGCGTTTCGAGAAAATATCTGACGGCTCATTTTGAACAGGAGTTCACTGCGGCCGCCGCCGAAAGAAAAAGACTTGAAACGGGACAGCTTTCGCTTTTTGATTTCGGCGGGGATGACGGCGGAAGCATGATGAACACGGTTTCCGAAGCGGATAAGGCCGATATGAAAACGGAGTTTGAGCTTGATATTCTGCTCCGTGCCGAAAAGGAGGTTCTCGGCGTATATGTCAGCGGGCATCCGCTCATGGAATATGAGGCTGCGCTTTCTGCATTAACGCCCTGCATTGAGCTTGCGGAGGCGGACGGCTCGGGTGCAATACATGATAACCAAACCGTGACGGCGGGAGGAATCATCGGTTCCCTGAGAACCCGTGCGGTCAAATCCGGCGCGGGGTTGATGGCGTATGCGGTGCTGGAGGATATGAGCGGAAGCATTGAGATTGCGGCGTTCCCGAGCATTTACCAAAAGTATGCTTCCCTTATCGCAAACGATAAATGCGTTGCTGTCCGCGGCAGGTTCTCCATGCGGGAGGACAGGGACAATTCAATATTGATTGACGAAATTGTTCCGCTGCAAAAGGGTTCAAAAAACGCGGGGGAAAAGCGACTTGCGCTGAATTTTCTTTCCGACGCGCTGCATCTTCGGAATGCGGCTGTTGAACTGCTGCACAGATTTCCCGGAAACACGGAGGTTTTGTTTCGCGATGCGGCAACGGGAAAGGTTTTGCTTGCGCCGCGCCACTGCTGCGTGAACTGTGCGGAGGAGCTGCTGTTTGAACTGAAGCGTATGCTTGGGGAAGAGAATGTAAAAATTGTCCGCAAAAAATAATATTGAGATTAAGACGAAATAAGCAATTAAGGGGCAAAAGATGAAACGAATCGGAGTTTTAACAAGCGGAGGCGACACTCCGGGCATGAATGCGGCGATACGCGCCGTTTTCAAAACCGGGGTGGATATCGATTTGCAGGTAATGGGCATTTACCACGGCTACAAAGGCCTTATTGAAGGCAGGGTCGGGTACCTTGCCCATGCCGACGTTGAAAGCAAAATGCACAAGGGAGGAACGATACTTCGCACGGCGCGGAGCGAGGAGTTTAAAACGGAGGGCGGAATCGAAAAGGCAATTTCCGTTCTGCGTGCATACGAAATTGAAGGGCTTATCGTCATCGGCGGCGACGGCAGCTTTAAAGGTGCGGATGCTCTCAGCAAGCGCGGCATTCCCGTCATCGGCATTCCGGGAACGATCGATAACGATATGGGGTATACGGATTTTACCATTGGGTTCGATACAGCCGTGAACAATGTTATGAACGAGATTTATAAAATTCGCGACACGATGCGTGCGCATGACAGGGTCGGCGTTATCGAGGTCATGGGAAGAAGATGCGGAGATATTGCACTTTGGGCGGGTGTTGCAGGTGCGGCAGACATAATTCTCGTTCCGGAACGTCCTCTTTCATGGGCGGATGCGGCGAACCGGCTTGCCGCAAACAAACTCCGCGGACAGCTCACAAGCATTGTTATGATCGCCGAAGGCGCGGGCAAAGCGGAGGATTTCTGTGAATATGTCCGAAAATACACCGATGTTGAGATAAAGGCGACGGTGCTTGGCTATATCCAGCGCGGCGGCAACCCGTCCGCGTTCGACAGAGTGCTTGCCGCTAAAATGGGGCAGCGTGCGGTTGAACTGCTTGCGGACGAGGCGCATATGCGCGGAACGGACTGTGCCGGAAGCAGAGCGGCTGAAAATAACGATTTGCGAGAGAACTTCGGATACGCCGTGGGCATAAGGGAAAACCGCATTATCAGCGTTCCGCTTGCGGAAGCAGTTTCAACGCGGGATTGCTTTGATGATAAACTTTATGACCTGAATTCGGTTATGGCAAAATTCTGAGTGCGGCTCAGTGAACGGAAAAGGAAGCAAACAGAAAAATTCATGGATTTAAACAGAAAACGAATGAATGTCGGCATAACCGCCGAGGATAACCGTTCGGAGCTGTCGGCAGGTTCGACGGTGACGCTTGAAATCACGGCGTACGGTTCGGAGGGGCAGGGGATCGCAAGGCATAACGGCATGGCTGTATTCGTGCCGGGCGCAATTTGCGGAGAAACCGTTGAAGCGGAAATAAAAAAAGCCGCACCCTCGTTTGCGGAAGCGAAACTTCAAAAAATCCTTCGGCCGTCGGCAGAAAGGGTAATTCCGCCCTGCCCGCATTATGCCGAATGCGGGGGCTGTGATATTCTTCACATGAGCTATGCGGAGCAGCTCCGCATGAAGCGCGAAACCGTGCGCAGCGCAATGGAGCGTATAGGAGGCTTTCGCGGGATTGAAATTCTTCCGTGCATCGGCGCGGACAAGCCCGAACATTACAGAAACAAGGCCGTTTTTCAGTTTGCAAATGCCGAAAAGACAAATAAGAAAAACCTTCGGCAGGTTCTTTCGGGCTATTACGAACAAAAAAGCCATAAACTCGTGCCCGTTGAAACATGCATGATTCAGAACGAAGAGGCAATGACGGCGAAAAGAATCGTTGCCGAATGGGCGAATTTGTTCGACATCCGCGCTTTCGATGAAAAACAAAAAAGCGGGACTTTGAGGCAGCTTATGGTGCGCAGAACCGAGGGCGGAACGATGGCTGCGATAGTAACAACAGGCGCGCTTCCGCATTCGGATGAGCTTGTTTCAATGCTGAAACGCGGTCTGCCGTCGCTTGCATCCTGTATCCACGGAATCAACCGCAACCCGCGTGATCCGGGTATCGGCAGCAAAACCGAACTGCTGTTCGGCAGCGCAGAACTTGCCGAAACGGTTTGCGGATTGAAATTCAACGTCGGTGCGCACAGCTTTTTGCAGGTGAACCCCGAACAGACGCAAAAGCTGTACCTTGCCGCCGCAAATGCATTGAACCTGACTGCAAACGATGATGTTGCGGATGTTTTTTGCGGGATAGGCACGATTTCCTTGCTTTTGGCTCAACGCGCCCGCTCCGTTCTGGGCATTGAAGCGGTTCCGCCCGCCGTTAAGGATGCCCGTAGGAATGCAAAACTCAATAACATCAAAAACGCGGAATTCATCTGCGAAAATGCCGAAACAGCCCTGCCCCGCCTCGTTGCGGAAGGCAAACGCTTCTCGGCAATTTTGCTCGATCCGCCGCGCCGCGGAGCGGAAAAGCCCGCTCTTGATGCAATTGTAAACAGCGGAGCCGAACGCATCGCGTATGTCTCCTGCAACCCCGCAACGCTTGCCCGCGACTGCAAAATACTCGCCGCCGCAGGCTATTACCCGATGTCGGTTCAGCCCGTGGATATGTTCCCGATGACACATCATGTCGAGACGGTGTGTTTATTGTCCAAACTTCAAAGCAAGGAACATATCGAGATCGAAGTGACTATGGACGAGATGGATTTGACTTCGGCAGAGAGTAAAGCAACCTACGAGGAAATCCGGGAATACGTTTTCGAGCATACCGGACTGAAAGTCAGCTACCTCTATATCGCACAGGTAAAGCAGAAACACGGCATTATTGAGCGTGAGAACTACAATAAACCGAAATCCGAAAACGCCAAACAGCCCCAATGCCCGCCGGATAAGGAAAATGCGATTATGGAAGCATTGAAGCACTTTGGTATGATTTTGTAGATGCCTTTTGAAAGAAATTGCAGGTGGCGGTCGGTACCAAATGATCTTTCGCTAACAAGCTGTCTAAAGGTTAAACTGTCAGTATAAGAATGCTAACGAAGGTGCGTAAAACACAGAACTGCGATATTGGGAATAGGCGACTAAAACAAGGGGAGTGCAGAAGGGGTCCTACATTAGGGATTTGATTTTCCCTGAAAGAATCGGCATAGTCGTGAAATGCGGCTATGCCGTTTTTCGTCCTGTTCGGGGATGTCTATTGCCCCGATGCAATTGTAGATAATACGGATTCTCTGTACCCTCCGGCCATCGACCTTTTCGGTTTTGAAGACCAGAATTTTCTCCACGAATTCCCGGATGATCTGTGCGTCCAGTTCCTGAATGTCCGTGTACTTGCGTACCAGCGAAAGGAAATAATCTGCGTTGATGGCTTTCTGCCGTGCATCGGACAGAAGCTTTTCCAGCTCGGCGGCCCGTTCGGTCAGTTGAGCTTGCTCCGCCTCGTATGTAGCCGACATTTTCGCAAACCGCTCATCGCTGATCTTGCCTTCCACGTTGTCTTCGTAAATTCGCTGAATCAGGGTATCCAGTTTGGTAATCCGAGCCTTGGCCTCGTCATACTCACGGCGGCTGTCCCTGATCTCCTTTTCGAGAGCCTTTTCAGAACTCTTGGTAACCAGCTGTATGAACTCCGCCTCGTGGTTCCGGGCATAATTCGTGACTCGCTGTAGGTCATCGAGGAGAAGCTGCTCAATCACCACATTCCGGATCTGATGGGAACTGCATCCGCCTTTGACATTTCGGTAGCTGGCGCATACGAAGTACTCTTTTTCGTGTGGCCGGTCTTTGCCCCTGACCTGATACAGTTTCGCTCCGCAATCGGCACAGAACAGCATTCCGGAGAGCATCGGCATGGCACCGAGGCGGTCCACCCGTCTGCGTCCGTCCCGTATGCGTTTTACGGCATCGAAGACGCCTTGCTCGATAATGGCCTCGTGGGTGTTCTCGAACACAGCCCATTCAGAAGGATCGTTGTTGATCTTCTTCTTGATTTTGAAGGACTTTTTATGGGTCTTGAAGTTCACCGTGCGGCCCAGATACTCCTGCTTATCGAGGATATCCGCTGCGGACCGAGGAGACCACGCATAGATGTCATCCGGCACCTTTCCGGGCGTTTTCACACCGATGGATTGCAAGTGCGCCGTAGGAACGGGTATCTGCCGCTCGTGCAACTCCTGTGCGATCTGTGAGGGGCCATAGCCCTTCATGCATAAATCGAAAATCGTCTGCACCACCTTTGCGGCCTCCTCGTCCACGATCCAGTGCATATTGTCCTCAGGGTCTTTCAGATAGCCGTAAGGCGGATTCGTGCAGAGCGGCTTTCCAGCCTGGCCCTTTGCCTTGAATACGGCACGGATTTTCTTGCTCGTATCCTTGGCGTAGAACTCGTTCATGATGTTGAGGAACGGGGTGAAATCGCTCTCGGTCTGGCTTGCGCTGTCCACGCCGTTGTTTATGGCAATGAACCGTACATCCGCCTCCGGGAATGCTATCTCGGTGTAGTATCCCACCTTCAGATAATCCCTTCCGAGACGGCTCAGGTCCTTTACGATAAGCGTCCCGACCCTGCCTTCATCGACCATACTGATGAGCCGTTGCCAATCCGGTCTTGTGAAGGTGGTCCCACTGTAGCCATCGTCCACGAAGAATTGGGTGTTGCTGTCACCTTGAAGCTCATCATCACGGGATAATCTGCAGTAGAGTGCGGCGATTCTGCTGTCAAGGGCCGCATCGATATTCAGCTGTCTATTCATAGACCTCCAGTTTGATCCGGCGGTTATTGATGCAATAGCGGTCCTTGTCGTAAGCCGGGAGCGAGGCTTTGAACAGAATCCGCATGCCTGTCCCGGACGGGCTGTATTCCGTATAGGTATTCATCCGGGTGATGATGTCTTTGGCCATATACGACAGCACGCCGTTCTCGACACAGCTGTCGATGTCGATGGCGCAGATGTCGCCGAAGACGCCGATGCCGATTCCGTCATAAGCGGCCCTGTGCCTGACGGCGATGGCGTAATCCGTGAAGGTGACCTTGTTAGAAGAATCAGCACAGAGGCCGTTCGTCTGATACGGCACCTTCGTCCTGCTTCCGTCTCGCTCCTCATATTTCCAGAGGCAGAAAGCACCTCGTTCTTTTAATTCCTGTGTCAGCTTTTCATACATATCTGTAATCATCCTTTCCGGAGGGCTTCATTCTGTCCTCAATACCCACTGGAGGAGAAACGTCCAAGTGGTCCGTTTTTTTGGAGAAAAAATCTCTTCTCACTTCCCACCGGTCATGAGAGACTGTTTTGACCAAAGATTTTTGAAGAAAATTTCTATCCCTCAACTGGTAGCCTCGGCAGAGGGTCAAAACTGACGGTTTCCGAAAATTTTCTCTCTCCAATAACCACCGGAGGGTTTTGCCGGTTTTGAACGAAAGAATTTCGATTTTTCTTTCCTCCGCTACCCAACGGACACGAGGTGCCGGGTTGAACGAAGAATTTCAACTTTTCTTTCTCTCAGTACCTACTGGACAGAAACTGCCGTTTTGGTCTAAAGAATCGGAAACTTTTTTCTCCCACTACCCACTGGAGGGAAATGGGCTGTTTGGCCAAAAAGTTCTGAAACATTTTTCTCCTCAATACCCCCTTGACAGTTCGGGACATTTTGAACGAAAGAAAATAAAAAAACCTCCGGGAAAATCCCGGAGGTCCAAAGTTCAAAATATATTTATTGATTTTTTCACATAAGTGTGATATACTGAATAAGTTAATTGAGATAAGGAGTCTGATGATATGGCCGTGAGTTATAAACCTCTAATGCATATGATGATCGAGCGGGATATTTCCAATGCAGAGCTGATGCGCCGTGCCAGCATATCCGCAAATATAATTACAAAAATCAAAAACGGGCAGTACATCGCCTTGGATAAGGTAGAGAGCATTTGCCACGCTATGGGCTGCTCCCCCAACGATATGATGGAGTTTATACCCGATAACCCGGAAGGAGAGAAAAAGGATGATTAACATACGGAAACTGGAAGCGGAACTGTGGGAATCCGCCGATCTCCTTCGTGCAGGGTCAAAGTTGACGTCTAATCAATACTGTATGCCCGTGCTAGGGCTTATTTTCCTGCGCTATGCGTACAGCCGCTTTAAAAAGGTAGAGGCCGAGATACTGAAGGACCGTCCCTCACGAGGTGGACGCGTAATGCCCGTGGAGGCGAGCGACTTTTCCGCAAAGAGTGCGCTGTTTCTGCCGAAAGAGGCGCAGTACGAGTATCTTGTCAATCTGCCGGAGAATATCGCGGCGGCAGGACTTGCCAATAAAGCCGGACATCCGATGAACAGCCTCGGTGAAGTGGTAAATAACGCTATGGCTTTGATCGAGGATCAGAGCGAACAGCTCACAGGCGTTTTGCCGAAAAGCTATACCGACTTCTCCGACGAGCTGCTGGCGGAGCTTCTTCGCATTTTCAATAACAGCGCACTTGATGACGTCGGCGGCGATATCGTTGGACGCATCTATGAATACTTCCTCAATAAATTTGCTAAAAACATCGCCTCTGATGACGGTGTGTTCTTCACGCCGAAATCTCTCGTAAAAATGATTGTAAACATCATCGAGCCGAAACAGGGTGTTCTTCTTGATTGCGCGTGCGGCAGCGGCGGTATGTTTGTGCAGAGCGGTGATTTCGTGAATGCCGCCGGGATGAACGCCAACAGTACCATGACTTTCTACGGACAGGAGAAGGTGGAATATAACGCACAGCTCTGCCTTATGAACATGGCGGTGCACGGTCTGACAGGCGTTATTAAATCTGGTGACGAGGCGAATACCTTCTATCATGACGCACATAACCTGAACGGCTGCTGCGATTACATCATGGCGAATCCTCCGTTTAATGTGGATAAGGTCAAAGCCGAATCATGCGAAAACGCCGGACGCCTTCCGTTCGGTCTGCCGAGCGTAAACAAGAACAAAGAGGTCGGCAACGCCAATTACCTATGGATCTCCTATTTCTATTCCTATCTGAACGAGCATGGCCGCGCCGGTTTCGTTATGGCATCCTCCGCTACCGACAGTCAGGGCAAAGATAAGGATATCCGTGAAAAGCTCATCAAGACCGGTCACGTTGACGTGATGATCTCCGTCGGTAATAATTTCTTCTATACGAAATCGCTGCCTTGCTCCTTGTGGTTTTTCGATAAAGCGAAGGGCGAAGCAATCCGGGATAAGGTTCTGTTCATCGATGCCCGGAATTACTATACAGTTGTGGACCGAACGCTGAATGAGTGGAGCGAATGGCAGCTTAAGAATCTGAACGCCATCGTATGGCTCTATCGCGGCGAGACAGAAAAATACACAGCTCTGCTGCAGGAATACCACCACTATCTGCACGATGAAGCCGAGGCCGCTGAAAATGACGATTTGAAAGATGCTGTATATCAGGAATCCTTTGTCGATATCGTTTCTGCGCTGAAGGAAAAGCTCTCCGCGCTCCGCAAGACGGCAAAAGCCGAAGTGGACGCCGCCGGAAAGCGTGACAAAAAGAGCGTTCAGCAGCAGTACGACGACAGGATCGCCTATATTGAAAGTATGCTGACCGTTGCCAAGGAAGCGCACTGGCTCTATGAGAAGTTCGGTGACGGCGTTTATACCGATGTCCCTGGCCTGTGCAAACTGGCAACGATTGCCGAAATCGAAGAAAAGGGCTGGTCACTCACACCCGGAGCGTATGTAGGTGTCGCTCCCGTGGAGGATGACGGTGTTGATTTTGCCGAGCGTATGGCGGAGATCCACAGGGAACTTCTGTCCCTTCAGGCTGAATCCAACGATCTAATGGATACCATATCGCAGAACATGAAGGAGATGGGGATATGAGCTATAGCAAGGCACAAATAGCTAATCTGTGTACTCTGGTGACTTCTGGCGGAACTCCGCTTACCTCTGTTCCCGCCTACTATGACCCTAAAGAAGTCCCTTGGTTGAAAACCGGGGAAGTAAATTACTGTCGCATTTACGACACAGAAAGCTATATTTCGAAAGAGGGACTGGCTCGTTCCAGCGCAAAAATGATTCCTGCGAATTCAGTTGTCGTTGCAATGTATGGACAGGGGGATACTGCGGGTAGGGTTGCAATTAACAAGATACCATTGTCTACAAATCAGGCATGCTGCAATCTTGTTATAAACCATGTAATAGCTGATTATGAGTATGTTTATTATGCCTTGTGTACGCTTTACGACCGTCTTGTTGCGTTAAAAAACGGAGGTGCGCAGCCAAATCTTAATGCTAAAAAGATAAAAGCAATTGAAATACCATTCCCAGACCTTGAGACACAGCGTACAATTGCTTCTGTTTTGGGAGCCTACGACAACCTCATCGAAAACAATCAGAAGCAAATCAAGCTGCTTGAAGAAGCGGCACAGCGGTTATATAAGGAGTGGTTTGTCGACCTCCGTTTCCCCGGATATGAGGATACATCTATCGTTGACGGTGTACCGGAGGGGTGGGAAAAGGTTCCGGTTGGTAATTTGATAAGTTATGAGATCGGTGGAGGCTGGGGTGAAGAAACGCCGACAGGAAAGTGTATTAGAGAAGCATATGTTATTCGTGGCACAGATTTATACGGTATAGCGCATGGTGATTTGCTGTCCATACCATTCCGTTATCATGTCGAAAGCAATCTATCTTCCCGAAAGCTAAAGGATGGAGATATCGTTTTTGAAGTGTCTGGTGGTAGCCGAACAGAGGGTGTCGCACGGTGCTTGCTAATAACATCGTCAATGCTTAATGTATGGAGAAAAGATGTAATGTGTGCAAGTTTCTGCAAATTGATTCGGCCTCAATTTGGCTTTTCACAATACTTGCATGATTGTATTAAACATTTAAGGGCAACTGGCAAAACGGAAGAATACGATAAGCGTAGTGCAAGCAGTATCGTTAACTACAGATGGAAGGATTTCTTATCGCAAGAGTTAGTATTAAGACCATCCGAGGAGATTTTGGATCATTATAATGGCGTTGCCAAAGAGATATATTCAAAAGCAATCAATTGTTCTTTGCAAATAGAATCGGCTAAGAAAGCCCGTGACCGTCTATTGCCGAAGCTGATTAGCGGCGAAATTGAGGTGTGATATGAGGAAGTCTTTTGCACAAGTATTAAGAGAAGGCAACGTAGATATCAGACAAGAGTATCGTAAGCTGTATTCGATATTACATCAAGAAGCCTTTGATCATAGAACGAAATCTCTATATGAAGTTTTTGGGGAGAACTTTGCTCATTTTTATTTTCGTGGGACATGCCTTAGCATAGAAGAATTCGATCAAAAATATGGCTTCAATTTTGAAGCAGAGCCAAATGATTTTAATATTGATTATCTGGTTTCATTTTGTGAATATCTGCAAAATATGCTCTTCGGCCTACAAGCGGCGGACTTCTCAGGAGGATATGGCGGCTTTGCATCTATGGAAGTGAACATTCCATTTATCCTCGAACAAATTCGACTTGTGATCGAAGCCATAGGATATACATCTGCAAGTGATGATGGAAAAACGATCTTCGTTGAAAAATCTCCTGTAGCTATTGCTGTATCAGAAAGCGACCTAATTCCGGCAGAGCTATCATACAAGGTGCTGGAATATGATCATTATGCCCTTAAAGGTGACATTGAAAAGAAAAAACATATTATTTTGCAACTTGCCCAGATACTTGAGGCAAAATCTAAAGAATTGCAGAAAATCTCATCTTCTTTGAAAGATGATCTGTTTTTCCTCTTTAATAATTTGAATTTGCGACATAACAATGTTGATCCCTCAAATAAAGGAAAATATAAACGAATCGTATCCGAACTTGACAAGGGGCAATTAGAACATTGGTATGACGAAACTTATCAAATGTGTCTTCTTGCATTTATGGAATTAGAGCAGGCAGAACGCAAAAAAGCATTTGATGAATTTAAAAAGCAAATTGTTGAAGGATAGGAGGTGGCGGCATGAGCTACGATTACTCAGAAAATATACTTGTGCAGGAAAGCGCCGGAAACCTTCTCCGGGACGAGCTCCAATGGGATGTGAAATTTGCATATAACACGGAGGTGCTGGGCGATAACGGTACATTTGGCAGGAAGTCGTATAAAGAGATTCTGCTTGTGCGGTATTTTCGTGCTGCTCTGAAAAAGCTAAATCCTTGGATCACCGAGGCACAGATACTTGAAGCGCAGGTCGCACTCGAAAAACGCCTGTCCACAGCCTCGCTCCTTCAGGTCAACGAAGAAAAGTATTTCCTGATCCGCGACGGCATTCCCGTGACAGTAAAGCGTCCGGACGGCAAAACGGAAACAAAGAAAGCTGCCGTGATCGATTTCCTTCACCCAGAGAACAACTATTTCCTTGCGGTCAAAGAACTGAAGATACACGGCGATCTCTATCGCCGCCGTACAGACATCGTCGGCTTTGTGAACGGTCTGCCACTTCTTTTCGTGGAATTAAAGAAAAACACCGTAGACGTTCAGAACGCCTACGATGACAACTATACCGATTATCAGGATACGATACCGCATCTGTTCTATTACAACGCCTTCCTTATACTGTCTAACGGCACCGAGGCCAAGGTCGGCACGCTGGGCAGCAAATATGAATTCTTCCATGAATGGAAGCGTCTTGACGAAAAAGAGCAAGGCAGCGTAGCTTTGGAAACGATGCTGCGCGGCATCTGCAAAAAAGAGAATTTCCTTGATCTGCTGGAGAACTTCATTCTTTACGACCACTCCGGCGGCAACACGGTGAAAATCCTTGCCCGTAACCACCAGTATCTCGGTGTCAACGAAGCAGTCAAGGCATACGAGGCACGGAAGCTCAACGACGGCAAGCTGGGCGTGTTCTGGCATACACAAGGTTCCGGCAAGAGTTATTCCATGGTTTTTCTCGCCCAGAAGATCCGCCGCAAGTTTGCAGGGTCTCCCACAATCGTTGTTCTTACCGACCGAGATGAACTGAACAAGCAGATCAGCGACACTTTTGAAAACTGTGGTCTGCTCGGTAAAACGAAAGCCTCACAGTTTATCGCCACAAGCGGCGGTGACCTCGTCACGAAGCTGAAAGGCAATCCGAGCTTCATATTCACGCTCATACAGAAATTCAACAGGCCGGACGAACAGCCGATTTACCCGGATCACGATATTATCATTATGTCGGATGAAGCGCACCGCAGTCAGTATGGCATCTTTGCCGACAACATGATGAAGTTGCTTCCGACAGCGGCCCGTATTGGCTTTACCGGCACTCCGCTCCTGTCCAGCGACAATATCACGGCGCGTACATTCGGCGGCTATATCTCTGTTTACGATTTCAAACGGGCAGTGGAGGATGGTGCCACTGTTCCGCTGTATTATGAGAATCGCGGTGAAAAGATACTTGACCTCCATAATCCGGAGATCACCGACCGCATCCTTGACGCCATCGAAAACGCTGATATCGACGTCGATCAACAGGATAAGCTTGAAGCGGAATTTGCTAAGGAAATCCATCTGATGACGGCGGAGCCTCGCCTGAAATCCATAGCGAAAGATTTTGTCGGTCACTATTCCGACCTGTGGACCAGCGGAAAGGCGATGTTCGTGTGCCTCAATAAGGTCACGTGCATCCGTATGTATAATTTCGTTCAGGAATACTGGAAAGAAGAGATCAAAGCTCTGAAAGCGAAAATCAAAACAGCCACTCAGCAAGAAGCGCAGGAACTGGAGCGCAAGCTGAAATGGATGGAAGAAACGGAAATGGCCGTTGTGATCAGTCAGGAGCAGAACGAGATTCAGACCTTCAAAAAATGGGATCTGGATATCAAATATCACAGGGCGAAAATGGAAAAGCGTGAGCTGGACAAGGAGTTCAAAGATGCGTCCAATCCGCTCCGAGTGGTATTCGTCTGCGCCATGTGGCTCACCGGCTTTGACGTGAAGTGCCTGTCCTGCCTGTATCTCGATAAGCCCTTGAAGGCGCATACGCTCATGCAGACCATCGCCCGTGCCAACCGTGTGAACGAGGGAAAGAGCAACGGCCTGATCATTGATTATATTGGCATCGTGAAAGCCCTCCGCAAGGCTCTGGCCGACTATACCGCAAACATAAACACGCCCGGCGGCGATCCGACCGTTGATAAGGACGAGCTGATAGCCCGTATTCTCGATACGATTGAAAAAGCGAAAGCCTTCCTCCGGGAACGCGATTTTGATCTTGCCGATCTGGTGGCAGCCGTTGATTTTGCGAAGCTGGCTCTGCTTCAGACAGCCGCCAACGCAGTATGCGGCACTATTGAAGATAAGAAGTCCTTCTCCACATACGCCTCGGAATTGATCCGCTTGATGAAATACACGGATCGTGACGATATTACCGGGCAGACCCGGAAGGAGTATGAAGCCATCGCCGCGATTTACGGGGAGCTTCAAAAAAAGCGCCGTCACGTTGATACTACCGATCTGATGGTGGAAATCAATTCTATCATCAGCGAGTATGTGGAAATAGATGACGCTCCGATGATGGTAAAAGAGGAGCCGCGCCGGTTTGACATCAGCGAAATCGACTTTGATCTGCTCCGTCGGGAATTTGCGAAGGTGAAGAAAAAGAACCTTGTGATGAAGGATCTGGAGGAAATCATCCAGCAGAAGCTCGACCGTCTGCTTTTCAACAATCCGGACCGTATTGATTATTACGAGCGGTATCAACAGATCATCACGGATTATAACAGTGAGCAGGATCGTGCCACCATCGAAAAGACTTTTATGGATCTTATGGATCTGGCCAACAGCCTCGATAAAGAGGAACAGCGGTATGTACGTGAGGGCTTTGAGAGCGACGAGGAGCTTTCTCTGTACGATATGCTTTTCCGGGACGATCTCTCCAAAGCGGATATCAAGAAAATCAAGGAAGTGGCCGCAAGTCTTCTGAAAAAGATCAAGGCGAAGATTGCTGTGCTTGACCACTGGACCGATAAGCAGGAAACGAAAGCAGCCGTGGATAATTTGATCCGCGATACGCTCTGGGCTGAGCTACCGGAGTGCTACGATGAGATCAGCATTTCCGAATACCGTCAGCGCATTTACGAATATGTTTACACGCGGTATAGAGTGGCAGCGTGATTTGACTGACAGGTGATATATGACAAGACCAGTAAATATTTATAATCTCTCTCGGATACATGAAGAAGACCCGTTCAATATTGTCGAACGGCACCATTCTCAATGTAAAGAACTTCTGCGGACACAATACCATGAAATCGAGTCCCTCAGATTGTTAACTGATGAGCTTCTGAAAAATGATGTCACTATTGCGGACATGGATGGCTTTTTCTATTCTTTCCAGATTCCGCAGATTGGCAAAGAATTTGATTTGCTGAAGTTCACAGACAAACTATGCCTCAATATTGAGCTGAAATCGGTCAGTGTACCCGAAGAGCAAATACTTAAACAGCTGTTGAAAAACCGACACTATTTAGGCCATTTGGGAAAGCGGTTACGGCTGTATTCGGTTGTAACAGATACGATGACCTGCTATAAGCTTTCATTGAATGATGAACTGATTCCTGTCGAGTTCGATGAAATCGTCAGTTCGGTAAAGAGAATATTTGACGATTATTCTGATACGATTGATAATTTGTTTCGGGCATCAGATTATCTTGTATCTCCATTGAACACACCTGCACGGTTTATTCAGGGCGAATACTTCTTAACACAGGCACAGGAGCAAATAAAGAAAAACATACTTAATGGGATTGATGCGGCTTTCCTTGGTGCCTTCTTCCATTTGACCGGCAAACCGGGAACCGGAAAAACTCTTCTTCTGTACGATTTGGCAAAAACACTCTCCCGGAACGGTAAAACGCTTATAATTCATTGCGGAAAACTATCTGCTGGGCAATACGAAATCAGGAAAGAAATCGAACAGCTTTATATCATCTCTGCAGGGCAGTTGCGGAATGATGATGTTTCACTTGCGGATTATAACTATATTCTTGTTGACGAAACCCACCGTATCTATACAAGCCAATTTGAAGCGATATGCGATTCTGTTAGGGGCAACGATCAGGCATGCATTTTCTCTTCTGACCCAGAGCAGATTCTGTCAAACGCGGAGAAGCGAAACGATATCGTAAACAAAATCAAGGCTATTCCTCTGGACGCAGAATATACACTGTCAGAAAAGATTCGCACAAATAAAGAATTACATTCTTTCATCGTATGTATGAAGAATCTGAACCACCGAGCAAGGGTGCCTATGGATTATTCAAGCGTAGAACTGAATTACGCCAATACAACGCAAGAGGCACAGTCCATGTTGGAATACTACCGAAACAAAGGGTACATCTTCATTAATTATTCAAAGTCAAATTATGAGGAAAGCCCTTATTCAGCATATGCGGAGGATTTCGATACGCACCATGTTATTGGGCAGGAATTTGATAACGTCGTAATGCTCATGGATTCTTCTTTCTATTACGATGAGAATGGTGTACTTCAGGGCATGCCACATCCCAATCCGGATTATTTGTATCCAAACCTATTCTACCAAGGTGTAACTCGCGTCAGAGAAAAGCTCGCAATAATAGTTGTAAATTCACCTGAGCTGTTTAGAAACGTGGTTTCGATAGTAAAACCGACAGAATCATAAAACAAGAAAAATGGCCAGACCGAGCTTTCTTTACTCAATCTGACCATTATTTCTGTTGGACTCGCTTGAAGGCTATCTCACTTGAAATATGGTTGTTTTGCCAAATCCCTAAGTGAAGCCCTCAGGAGGGAGCAATCTCCTTTGACGCTGGGTTTCCAATAGGGGCGCGTAGCATCCCTGTTGGCACACGATTTTGCTTCGCAAAGTCTAGTGTGTTATACCTTTGCTTCCGGCTGATGCGGGAAAGGGGTTGGCGGCGTACTCTGCGATGTGGCAGAGTGTGGCGACAAATGCTTTTCTGCGGCAGTAGGACAGGCGGATTTTGTGACGTGAGTTACGGCACAAATGCGGGATTTTTGAGAAGCAAAATCCGACTGTCCGGAAAAGGAAGCAGAGGTATATAAAAGCCCCCGTCCCGCCGCAGCGATACGCACTAAAACCACCACGGCAACTCCAGCCAGAGGTTGTCCATCGCCTCGCCTTCCAACTTTTTTGCCCGGCTTTCACTCAGGTTAAAATGAATTGCTGTGCCGATCAGGGTATGTCCAATATCATCCGTAAAGCCATAGCGGTACAGAAGATATGTCTGCTCCCGTTCGGAGATTTGTCCAAAGCCTTCATACAGCTCCCGCAAGGTTTCTCTGTCCTCATAAACCTGTTCCGGAGATTTGGCGGTGATGTCTGCAACAGCTTCGATCCGCAGCAGTCGCTCCTCACCGGGAAGAATCTCATCCAACCGGATTTTCTGCAAGGCAAGTCCGTCTGTGGTGCTGGTCATTTTCTGCTCATATTGAGAGAAAACATCTCGTATCAGGTCGGTCATGGCGTTGCGGATGAACGGTGCGGCATAGGTCAGAAACTTAATCCCCTTGCTGCTGTCAAAGAGAGGGATGGCGGTCAGCAGACCGAGGCAGCCTTCCTGTTCCAGATCGCTGGTTTCTGTACTGAGATCGCTCTCTGCCAGATTGGATTTCAAATAAATCTCATTGGCGGTTTTGCGGATGAAACCCAGATTGTTTTTCAGAAGAAGGTCACGAGCCTCTGTGTCCCCTTTCTGCGCCAGTGCACAAAGCTGCTCATTATCCTGTTTCTTCATCATCCTTCTCCTGTGATGAGGCTTGCTCTAAAGTGGTCTGGAAAAAGCCTGTCAACGCCTGTCCAAGCGTATTAAGTGCATCCCGATTGACACCATCCAAGCCAGCCACACTGCCGATAATCAGATCAGATACCTGCTCCGGTGTAATGGTTGGATTTGTCATATCCTGTCCCTTTGCAACCTCTGTAAACATTTTTTTGGTTTGCTCTGCGGTCATCGACTGAATGGCAGCAAAGTCATTGCCGATTTCTTTTTTCACTTCCTTGACCGCCAGCATAAACTGATTTTCAATGGTGGCAAGGTTAGCTTGATAAACCGATGTTCTCAGATGTGCGATGTCCCGTGCAGTTTGTTCGCCTGCTTCTGTTTTTACCGTTTTCCGCGTTAGGCTGCTGATAGTCGTATATAGCTGGTTCTGCGCGGCATACCCGGCGGCAACCGTATCGTTGAAATACTGCTCTAATATGTAGGTCAGATCAAGAAAGCGAGGACTTTCCAGCAGGTAATTGACCACCTGAGCGTTTGCTTTTTCGGCATAGAGGTTTCTTGCCGCCTGTGCAGATAAGCCCAGCTCGTCAATGGCATAATTCTTTTTATCAGGGACATTGGTTATGCCTAAAAGAAAGTCAGTGGAGACATTAAAAGCTCTGGCAATACGGATGATATTCTCGTCTCCGAGCTTGTCCGTTTTTCCGGTCAGAAACCTACTGAGCAAACTGTCACCGCAGCCAATTTTCAGCGCAAGGTCTGTCTGAGATACCTTGTAGTATTTCATCAGATCGGCAATCCGATCCCGGACAGTACCGGGCAAAAAAGTGTTCGTCATAGCTTATGTCCCCCTTTCCTCTGTCGGCTTTTTGATATACTTCCCGCTTCGGATTCTGGCATCGGCGGGCTTCTCCGCATTCTCCGGGATGATCCAACGGCTTCCTGCCCGCTGTGCGCCGGAGATACGCCCTTGATTGCAGAGAATGCTTACGCGCCGGTGGGAGATACCCCATTTCTCCGCTGTTTCAAAGGTCGATAAAAACTTCATACTGAGCCTGTCCTTTCTGCCAATATTTAATCTTATTATATTCAATAAGTGGAATAATATCAAGACGCATATTGTGAACAAATGCCGCTCTGCGTTTTTGCATTTTTGCAAAAATTCAGGGCGGCATTTTCTTTTTTTGCACGAATGCCGGATTTCCCGGCTGACGCCGATTTTCTCCGTATATTGAGGCGACAAGAGGAAATTGTCAAATAAATTACGGAGGTATGTGTATGAATTTATTTGAAAGTGTAAAGGCGGCAGTCACGGTGAGACAAGCTGCTGAACATTACGGTCTGGAAGTGAACCGTGGCAACATGGTCTGCTGCCCCTTCCACGCCGACCGCACACCCAGCATGAAGCTGAACGAGGATTACTTTTACTGCTTTGGCTGTGGGGCAACTGGTGACGTGATCGACCTTGTGGCAAAGCTGTTCAACCTGAGCAGCTATGGCGCAGCGAAAAAGCTGGCGGATGACTTTGGAATCGACCCGGACAAGCCCCCGGCTGCGGCAGCGCTGCGGAAACCGAAATATCCGCTGGCAAAGGCGTTCCAGAATGAGACGCTGCATTGTCAGCGGATATTGTGCGATTATCTGCATCTTTTGGAGCATTGGAAGATGCAGTACGCACCCAAAACACCGGAGGAATTTTGGGCCCCCGTCGGAACCCAGCAAAGCGGTTCCGATGGGGAGAGGACGAGCAGCGGAATGAGTGAGATTTCGCCGCAAGGCGGAAACGAAGGATATGAAGCTTGCGAGGACGAAGATGACCACTTTGTGGAAGCCTGCCAGATGCTCGATTATATCGAGGATCTGACAGATATTTTAACCTTCGCGGAGTTGGAGGTTCGCGTGAAAACCGTGGATATGCTTCAAAAGGACGGCATGATTGACCGGCTGGAAGAACGCCTGAAACGGACGGAAAAGGAGGTGGATGCCCGTGACGAAACGGAAATCGGCTGATTTAGACGCGCCCATCTGGTTTGACGGCACGAATATTAACGAGCACTGTTCTGTGATGAATTTCTGAACAGCCGGAAAATCATCTTTGCCAACGGTGCTTTCTTCACGCCGGACGGCAGGGTGATCGACGATCTGCCGCTTCGGGGCGAAATCTATGAGGAACTGAAATGCTGCGCCGTGAACAATATTCCCCGCAAGATCATCAACATTCTGGAAGTGATGAAGCTGGCAGCTCATGTAGAGGACTTTGTGCCGGAGGCAGATAGAATCCATCTGGCAAACGGCACCTTGAAGCTGGATGGCAGTTTTACCGAGGGCAGGCCGAACATTGTGCGGAGCAGACTGCCGGTGGCATACCGCCCTGACGCACCGGCTCCCGTTCGGTGGCTTTCCTTTCTGGATGGGCTTCTTTACGCGGAGGACATTCCCACCTTGCAGGAGTTTATCGGTTATTGCCTGATCCCAAGCAACAAGGGGCAACGCATGATGGTGATTAAGGGAAACGGCGGCGAAGGAAAATCGCAGATCGGCGCCGTACTGGGTGCGCTTCTCGGCAGCAACATGAAGGACGGCAGCATCGGCAAAATTTCTGAAAACCGTTTTGCCCGTGCGGATCTGGAACACATTCTGCTGTGCGTCGATGACGATATGCGGATGGAGGCGCTGCGGCAGACCAACTATGTCAAGTCCATCGTGACCGCTCAAGGCAAGATGGACTTAGAGCGCAAAGGCAAGCAGAGCTATCAGGGCTGGATGTTTGCTCGCCTGCTGGCGTTCTCCAACGGCGACCTGCAAGCACTCTATGACCGGAGCGACGGATTTTACCGCCGCCAGCTTGTACTGACCACCAAGGAAAAGCCTGCGGGGCGGGTAGATGATCCTGATCTTGCCGAAAAAATGAAAGCCGAAGCCGAGGGGATTTTCCGCTGGGCGTTTGAGGGCTTGCAGCGGCTGGTTGCCAACAACTTCAAGTTCACGGAGAGCCAGCGCACACGGGATAATCGGGAGGCAGTGAAGCGAGATAACAATAACGTCTTTGATTTTTTGGAATCAGAGGGCTATATCCGGCTGAAAGCAGACTGTACCATCAGCTCTAAAGACTTGTACGAAATTTACCGGATGTGGTGCGAGGAAAACAATCTGACACCGCTAAAGCGCCGCAGTTTCAGTGAGAGTGTGATTGCGAACCAAAACAAGTACAATCTGGAATACTGCAACAAGATCACCAATGCTGCCGGACGGCGTGTATGGGGCTTCTTCGGTATTGAAGCGATTGCCAGACCTAATATAAATGGGTTTTCCGATGTTTCAGAGCATACGTACGTACCGGAGGACTGGCGATGAATTTTCTGCGACTACGCAGTGTACGTATGTACGTTTTACTTTTCCTGAAACGCCGCTATATGAAAAACTCTGACCGGCAAAGCCTATATTTTCGGGCACGAAATCAAGCTAAGTGAAATCCGTAAATTATTTGCCTGATGGCAGAAATGGTTTCACGAAATCGCACTTCTCGGAACAGCAACATGGGTGCGCGGAAACGCGGGAAATCATACGCTTTAGAGCGAAGTCACACGGAACAGAAAAGTCGATAGGTGTCACCTGTGGACAGGACATCATAACGGCGATTTTGAGCGGATTTGAGAGTAAGGCTTTTTTCACGATGCAGCGAAGCGGATGCGCCGAATGGCGTACTGGCTTCGCTTTTTCATTATCTGAATTTTGGAGGGGATTTGAATATGAGTGTACGCAATGAAATCAAGGCGCAGATCGTCCGCGCCGGTTTTACCATGCAGGAAGTTGTTGACCTGTTACATGATGAATATGGCTGGTCGGACAGCGTTTTCAATTTGTCCGCCAAGTTGCAGCGGGAGAGCATCCGCTATAAAGAGGTCGTCGAGCTTGCCGACGCACTGGGATATGAAATTTACCGGGGTCCTCGCAAAGGCGATGCCTTTGTGGGGAGAGGAGGAGCAGCGGAACGGATGAACTCTGCCGCTTGCGGCGGAGTGAAGAATGTGGAGCTTGCGACGACGAGGCAGAAACGGAGGGAAAAATAAATGAGTAAGCCGCAGTTTGCGATTCTCCGCTTTGCAAAGTACAAAGGACCGGAGATTTCCAACATTGAGGCGCATAATGAGCGCACAAAAGAGGAATACGCCAGTAATCCGGATATTGACAAGAGCCGCAGCTGTCTGAACTTTCATCTGCTCGAACCGGAGCACAAATATCGTGCAGAGGCAGAGCGGCAGATCAAGGACGCCGGTTGCCGCACCCGTTCGGACAGCGTGCGCGTCGTGGAGGCTCTTGTGACTGCAACGCCGGAGTTCTTCAAGGGCAAGAAAAAAGCTGAAATCAAAGCCTATTTTCAGGAGGCGCTGAACTTTATTAGGGAACACCAAGTCCCGAAAACCATTATATCTGCTGTGGTGCATATGGACGAGAAAACGCCTCATATGCACCTTTCTTTTGTCCCGCTGACGGCGGATGGGCGGCTCAGCGCCAAGGAAATCGTCGGCAACAAGAGGAAGCTGACACAGTGGCAGGACAGGTTTTGGGAGCATATGGTCAGAAAATATCCCGATTTGGAGCGCGGCGAGAGCGCCAGCGAAACCGGACGTGACCATATCCCGCCGAGGGTGTTCAAGGAGATGACCCGCCTGACCAAGCAGAAGGCCAAGCTGGAAGAATTGCTTTCAGGCGTCAATGCGTTCAATGCCAAAGGAAAAGCAGCAGAAATCGGCGCTTTTTTGGACAAGTATATTCCTGCTGTGGAGCAGATGCACACGACACTGAAAGAGTACAATACGGCGTTCACGGTCACGACTGCCGAAAATAAAAAACTGAAAAAGAAAGCGGAGCAGTTGGAGCAGTCGCTGGACAAAGCCACGCAGGGAAGCACCTTGAAAAAGCTGGCCGACGCCAAGCTGCATCGGGATTATGAGGATGCCGTCGCCGTGCTGGATCGTATTCCGAAGTAAGTGCTGGCGGCATATACGCACAAAGCGGAGAAAGAGAGGGAAACTGCCTATGGTAGATGAATGGAGCGGTTTCGCCGCTTTGCTGGCAAATTTGATTGAAAAGTATGCCGTGGTTATGAATCTTGATGCGCTGCCCGATCTCGTCATAGAGGAAGCTGTGTCTGAAAAAGATGATACCGATAAGGATATTCATGAAAACGATATTGAACCCGTGAAAGCGGCATGATATAATTATCATGAAATAAGTGTCCAAACCGCCATTGCAGGAGCAAAATCTCCTGCAATGGCAGAAAACGAGGTGAAGTGACAATAGATCGCTGGGAGAATGAGCAGAACAATTCCAAAATGATGATTTATACCACAGAGGATGGCTTGACAAAGATTGAAACGGCCTTCGATGGAGATACCGTTTGGCTTTCCATTGATCAGATGGCAGAGCTGTTTCAGCGTGATAGAAGTGTGATTGGCAAGCACGTGCGAAACATTTTCAAAGAGGGAGAGCTTCAAAAGGAAGCAGTGTGGGCAAAATTTGCCCACACTGCTGCCGACGGAAAAGTGTATGATGTCGATTATTATAATCTCGATGTCATCATTTCTGTCGGCTACCGTGTGAAGTCTCAGCGCGGCGTGCAGTTTCGTATTTGGGCAACAGGAATTTTGAAGGAGTATATGCGAAAAGGCTTTGCTCTGGATGATGAGCGCCTGAAAAATCTGGGTGGCGGCGGATACTTCAAGGAGCTGCTGGAGCGTATCCGCGATATCCGTGCTTCTGAAAAGGTGTTTTACCGTCAGGTGCTTGAAATCTACGCGACCAGTATTGACTATGATCCCAAGGCGGAAATCTCCGTTCAGTTTTTCAAGAAAGTCCAAAATAAAATTCATTATGCCATTCATGGGCAAACCGCGGCGGAGGTCATTTACACACGCGCCGATGCGGAGAAAGAATTTATGGGCTTGACCACCTTTGCGGGCAATCAGCCCACGCTGAAAGAGGCGGTAGTTGCCAAGAACTATCTGAACGAGAAAGAGCTTCGTGCTATGGGGCAGCTTGTGTCCGGATATCTGGATTTTGCGGAACGACAGGCGGAGCGGGAGCAGGCAATGACCATGCAGGACTGGTCGGAGCATCTTGATCGGATTCTGACCATGAGCGGAGAGCAGCTGCTGGTTGGCAACGGAAGCGTCAGCCATAAGCAGGCTATCGACAAGGCAACCGGCGAATACAGAAAATACAAAGCCCGTACCCTCAGCGAAGTTGAGCGCGATTATCTGGATTCCATCAAGTTGTTGGAGAAGAAAACAGATAAAAAGTAAGCTGGGGTGGAGAAGATGCGATGAAAAAAGAAAAGATAAAAGTCTATATCTATACTCGCGTGTCTACTGCCATGCAGATTGACGGATACTCTCTGGATGCACAGAAATCCCGAATGAAAGCCTATGCCGAGTTCAATGACTATGAGATTGTGGGCGAATACGAGGATGCCGGTAAATCCGGCAAGTCCATTGAAGGGCGTGTAGAGTTTAACCGCATGATGGAGGATATCAAGTCCGGCAAAGACGGCGTGTCCTATGTGCTGGTGTTCAAGCTTTCGCGCTTCGGCAGAAATGCGGCGGATGTGCTGTCCACCTTACAGGTTATGCAGGACTTTGGCGTTAACCTGATTTGCGTGGAGGATGGGATCGATTCCTCCAAGGATGCGGGGAAGCTGATGATCTCCGTTTTGTCGGCGGTTGCGGAAATTGAGCGTGAAAACATCCGTGTGCAGACGATGGAGGGCAGAATCCAGAAAGCCCGTGAAGGGAAATGGAACGGCGGCTTTGCGCCTTATGGCTACAAGCTGGAAAAGGGACAGCTTTTCATCAATGAGGAAGAAGCAGCGGCAATCCGCGTGATTTTTGACCAGTATGTGCATACGGATACCGGCGCAAATGGTCTTGCAAAATACCTTGCAACCCACGGGATTCACAAAATCCAAAGGCAAAACGGAAAAAATCCCTTATTCGATGCAGCGCTGATCCGCAGGATTCTGAAAAATCCGGTATATTGCGGTAAAATTGCCTATGGCAGACGTCGGACGGAGAAGGTGCATGGCACAAGAAATGATTACCGGCTTGTGGAACAGGATGACTATTTGCTGGTTGACGGACTGCATGAGGGAATTGTCTCCGAAGAACTATGGCACGAGGCGCAGGTCAAGCTGCTGGCACAAGCGGAGAAATACGAACACGTCAACAGGGGCAAGGACACCAAAATTCATCTGCTGTCAGGTATCGTAAAATGTCCGGTCTGCGGCGTGGGAATGTACGGAAACAAAAGCATCAAGCACAAGGCGGACGGCTCAAAATACAAGGATTTTTATTACTATGGCTGTAAGCATCGTACAATGACGCGCGGGCATAAATGCGACTTCAAGAAGCAGATCAATGAAGAACTGTTGGACAGCGCCGTTGCGGAGGTTATCGTAAAACTGGTAAGCAATCCGAAGTTCGCTGCCATGATGCAGGAAAAAATCAGCATGAAGGTGGATACCTCTGCCATTGAGCAGGAGATTGCGGCGCATGAAAAGCAGCTTCGCCAGAGCTACTCCGTAAAGGCTCGGCTGATGGATGAGATTGATTCCCTCGACCCGGACGATAAGCATTACATCAAACGCAAAGCAGACCTTGATGACCGACTTTACAAGATGTATGATAAGATCGAAGACACGGAAAACCAGCTCGTTGCCGCCAGAGCTAAGAAGATGGCGATTGAGGCGGAAAAGCTGACGGGCGACAACATCTACAAGGTGCTGATTTACTTTGATAAGCTCTATTCCGTCATGGACGATCAGGAAAAGCGGCAGCTTATGGAATCGCTGCTTTCCGAAGTCCAGATTTATGAGGAACGGCAGCCCAACGGTCAGTGGCTCAAGTCCATCAAATTCAAGCTCCCAATCATTGCTGAAGATATGAGCTTGAGTTTGGACAATGATACACATATCGAGACGGTGGCCCTCTTGTCACGGGAAGCCGCTGCTGCGGGACTGAATTAAGCAAACTGCATTATTGCATGTCAAGGCATACATGCAGCATTAAGGAAAGAGGAAAGCAATGATTTACTGGATAAACGGTGCATACGGCGTCGGAAAATCGACTGTTGCGGAGCAGCTCAGGGCGAAGCTGCCGAAAGCGCATATATTTGATGCGGAGGAGGTCGGAAATGCTGTCAGGGACAATTATCCCGAGGAATGCAAACACAGCATTATTTTTGAGGGATACCCGCTTTGGAGGGAGCTGAACTGCAAACTGTTGAAGGATATAAGCAGCAAATACGATGGAGACATTATTGTGCCGATGACGCTTGTGCTTGATGTTTCGTATACGGAAATTATTCAGCGGCTGACGGACGGCGGCATTTCGGTCGGGTATGTTATTCTTGACGGCGATCGGCAGACAATTCACGACAGGATAATTAAGCGCGGAGAGGATGAGGAGTGCTGGTGCATGAACAATATCCAAACATGCCTTGATGCGCAATGCGGGGATATGCGTGCCGAGCACATAAACACCGTCGGAAGAACGCCGGGCGAAATCGCGGATGAAATAATTGAACGCTTCAAAAAGCTTTGAGAAAATCCGCAGATTTCGTGTTTATAACATCGAATAAGGGTTGAGGATATCGGCAAATGATTGAAAAACAATTCACGGCACTGCTGCGCAGTTTTGTGCAGGATACTGCGCCAGAAACGGAAGAACCGTGGGACATGGCGGAATTGCAGCGGGCGGCGGCACAGCAGAACATGCTGCCTGTGTTGGCGTATGAAAACAAGCGTTGGAGGCTCTCGGCTGATTCGGAAGTTTGCCGCCGACTGGACGGTTTTTTGTACGGTGCGATTGTCGGCAACCTGAACCGCCGCGTAGACTTTGAAACTTTATCAAAAGAATTTACGGTTCGGGGTATAGCGCATATGCCCGTTAAAGGCTATTATCTCCGAAAGCTTTATCCCGTTCCGGAGCTGCGCACGTTTGGGGATATTGACCTGCTTATTCATCGGGAAGACAGGCAAAAGGTACACGAGCTGATGCTTTCGCTGGGCTATTCGGTGAAACAAAACTGGGAGCCGACTTATTCCTACATTAAAGGTGCGGAATATTATGAAATCCACACGAATTTAATGGACGGCAATCTGGATAACAGAGCCGATTTAAAGGCATATTTTGATGCCGCATGGCGGTATGCGGAACCGGATGACGGGCTGCGGTACAGACCTGCTTCGGATTTTCATTTCATATATACGGTGTGCCATCTTGCAAAGCATCTGTACGGCGGCGGAGCGGGGCTGCGGATGTATTTGGATATTGCCCTGTATATGAAGAATGAGAGCGCACGGCTGAACATGGAAAACATTGAGCGGGAGATGGCAGCTTTGCAACTGACCGGGTTTTTTCATACGCTGATGAATGCATGCAGCGCATGGTTCGGCACGGAATGCGGCTGCTCGCTTCCGCCGCCGGACGAAGCGGCGATCAAAAAGCTTCTATGCTATACGCTGGATTCGGATCTGTTCGGCCATTCCCGTGACCATGCAGTGATAGAGCTGCGCAATTCGGAATCGAAGAAGACTGCAAAGGGCAAATTGATACGCAATATGCTTTTTCCGCCTGCGGGGCAAATCGAATCGCGCTATACCTTTCTTCAGGGTCGGCATTGGCTGCTGCCGCTGGCGTGGATCGTGCGTGCGGTGTCGAATTTGCGGCTGATTCCAAACAGACTGCACAGCATGAAATCCGTTGCAGAAACCGATATCGACCGCGTGGAAACGTATGACGGGTTTATGCGCCGAATCGGACTTTGAAAAATGCACGCATCGGAGCGGAAAAGCAATGCGGATTGAAACAAAAATCTGTTCGGCTTTAATCGGCTTTATCTGAAAAGTTAAAAAAACGAACAAAAATTGACCGCCGAGAGATTCGGCGGTCTTTTTATGAAATTTGTAAAATTCTGCTGTTGTGATTATTCGGCAGTCATGGCCGAACCGAGCTGTTCGCCGCTGATTGTCATTTCATTGATGGCAGAGTTCCAAGCCTCGAAAGATTCGGCATCATACAGCTGTGCGGTGAACATTGTCAGCATATCACCGGAGTAGATGTAGCATGCAATGACGTATGCACGAACATCTTCAACATCAACGGTTGTTTTGTAGTAAATAACCGGGTGATCACCGACGGTCAGTTTATAACATTTGTCGTCGGAAACGGTTCCGCCGAAAGCTTCCTTAAAGTAAGCTTCAATTTCTTCAACAGACTGACTGAAATTGATTGCGGCGTCATCGCCGATGGGTGCGTTCATGTAAATGACTGCATTCTGTGAATTTTCATCCACGCTGCTGGCAAAAGCAACGATTCCGCCGATGTTCATAAGCATGTAGCCTTCGGGTGCGGTCAGCTTGATGAAGTCGGTTGTGAATTCGCGGGTGGCTTGGTTGTAATTGTAACTGTCGGCAGGTTCCGCAGTGGGTTCTTCCGTGGGCTCCGCAGTGGGTTCCGCTGTAGGTTCCGCGGTGGGCGTCGCGGGAACTTCCGTGGCGGGCGCGGGAGTAGGTTCTTTCTTGTTTCCGCCGCATGCCGCAAAGCTGAGCAGCATCAGTGCAGCAAGGATAATCGCCGTAATTTTTTTCATTGTGAGTTCTCCTCTGATTTTTTAATTTTACACAACAAAACACAGGCAAGCGCAATGAGCAGCCGCGCCATTAGCTGTGCATAACATGATTATTATACCACGCCGAATAAATATGTGCAATACGGAAAACAGAAAATATACATATCAAGGGCTTTTCTGCAAAGCAATAATGAAAACAGCAAACAGGACGATCCTTCGGGAGCTGCCCTGTTTTTGTTTTGAGGTTTGTGCAGTTTTCGAAAAACAATTGTGCAGGCTTAATCGAGAGCTTATTGCCTGTCGATTCCTGCCTGTTTTAAAAAAATAACCGAATACGCAAGAAAGCAGACAAGATCGCTTAAGGCCGAAAAAAATCTTGTGTGATAAACAAAAACACTGTAAAAAAGAATGCCCGTTTCCGCAAACAAAAATACCGCCGGCATTGTACGGAGCAGTTTTCCCCATATCGTGTTTTTTCTGCCGGACCATAGGATTATTCCCAACACGGCACATACAAAAGCGGGCGGAACGCTGTATAGCAGCCAGCCTCCGATATGATTCGGTATCAGTTGGGATAATGACTCCTGCTGCATCGCTCCGCTGCGGTAGAGTCGGAAAGATTGGTGTATGGTCGTAACAAAAAACATCAGGAATATGTAAATTCCCACATTGATTGCCGCACATTTTCTGTTCTCGCTGAATAAAACAATCAACGAAGCCGAAAACATCCAGAAGCCGAAGGTGCTCGAACTCCAATAATAAAACGACCAGAAACCGTTGTCAGGCACTTCAATGAAAAACACAACGGAGAATCCTGCAAGCAAACCTAAAGCAACAACAAAAAAATAAGATTTAAGTTTGTCTCGGAATAAAACTTTCAAGTGAGTTCTCCTCTGCATTTTATTTATTGGCTGAAGCATATCAAATTGTGACTGCGTATCGCCGTTTCAATCCTTCCGCCGCTCGGAACGGCAGAAAACACAGCGACCGCAATCACAGCGACCGCAATCACAGCGAAAATCCGTGCAGAAAAAGGCATTCGGCACAGAAATTCGGGAAAAGAAATTTAATGTGCGTAAATGTCATTGATTCGGATCACGCAATTCAATTCTGTATCCCATTTTGACAATCAGCTTCAAGGTTTCAAGCGCGGTGTTCCTGTCATATTCCTTCTCGCTTTCCGCAAGCTCGTCATACGGAACGAGCAGGGGTGTTGTTTTTAAATCGTTGTCCTTCTTTTCACCGTAAGTCCAGCCTTCGGCAATTCTGCCTGCGGCCCACACTTCATGAACGTTTTCGGCAATTTTTTCCGTAAGAGCAAGCAGCTCCGCAGGAAGGACAACATCGCTTGTGTCGATGGGTTTGGGTTCGTACATATTGTAAATAACCTCCGGGTTTATTGTTATAAATCTGACGGTATGCGCCGGGCAGCGTATGCATTCAGCTTTGCCCGTTCGCAAGCTTATTTATGAGATTGCCCGCAACTTGGACAAGAGTGTCGGGCAAACTGTTTTTTGCTGCGTAAAGTATATCACGAAAAGAACAGAATTCAAAACAAATTTTCTGCGTTTAAATCTTTTGCGAAAACTATACGGTTTACGGGCGGTTTTTATGTTTGATATATAAAATCAACGGTGCATATGCAGAGATATGCATGAGAAATATGAATGTACATATATTTTAGCGTTCAAATTTAAACATGTCAACCGCTTTTTTAAACAAAGCTGAATTCGGTATGAATAATGCTTAAAGTCCGCCGCAATTCTTCTGTCGTGAAAAAGGCAGATTTTCCGCCGCATTTCGACTTGAAACTCGGATATATTTATTGTAAAATAATATTGCCGAATTGCAGCAACGATTTTTTCCGGTGTGCGGAGCGAATATGCGGCACGGGGAACGGGCAGGCACGGTTTTGGGTTAAGATTTTGCAGCTTCCGCTGTTTTACAAAGTTGTTCCGCAGGAGTATCCGCAGAATGAAAAAAACGGGAGGAACGAAAAAATGGGGAGAACATCGAACAAGGATAATAAAACTCAATATCAAATTTGCCGTGAAAACATGGGCTATTCGCGGGAAAAGGCGAGCGAAGTGCTGGGCTGGATTTCGGCGGATCGCATTGAACGAATTGAAAACGGGGGATTTGTGCCGCGTTCGGACGAAGTGCTTGAAATGTCCCGCGGGTACAGAAACCCGAATCTGTGCAATTATTACTGTGCGCACGAGTGTCCCATCGGGCAGCAATATGTTCCGGAGATAAAGGTCAAGGATCTGTCTCGAATTGTGCTTGAAATGCTTGCATCGCTCAACGCAATGCAGAAAAAGCAGGAACGGCTGATTGAGATAACGGCGGACGGACAAATTTCGGAAGATGAAATGATTGATTTTACGGGTATTCAGGCCGAATTGGAAAAGATATCCGTAACGGTTGAAACGCTTCAATTCTGGTTTGAGCAAATGGTTGCCGACGGAGAAATCAAACTTCAGAAAAACTATTGCGAAGCGGAAAAATAACACGGGCTGCACAGGTGCAGATTAAACCTGAAAACGTCGATTTATTCATTTAATCGGCGTTTTTTGCATTTTTTAAGGAAAACGGCAGGGTTATTCCGCAGTTTTTGCCCTTTTTCCGAAGGATGAACTGCATTATAATTCAGTCATACAAAAAAACAACAGCCGAAAGGAGATTTAAAATGACTGTTAAACAAAGGGTTATTGCCTCGCTTCTCGTCGAAAAAGCGGCGGAGAACAGAGAACTTGCGGACAAGGTCGGGCTTATCTGCCGGTTGAAGCAAACCGAGGCAATGCGGAAAATTTCGGAAATGAAGGTAGGCGAAGAAGAATGAAGATCATCGGAAAAATTCTTTTGGGTATTGTCGGCGTTATTGCGGCACTTTACCTTATTGTATTCATCACGGCGTGGCTGTAAGAGGAGGATGCGGACATGAAGAAATTTTTAAAGGTTTTGGGTGGGATTTTTGCCGTGCTGCTGGTGACGGCAATTGCGTTCGGATTCGGATACTTTTTCGGAAATCGTTCGAACGGCGGAAAAGCGGAAGTTGTTCCCGCAAGCAGCAGCGGCATCGATCTGAAGCTTCCGGGTGAAGTTGAAAAATCCATCATCACTGTGGATGAAGTTGAGGCGAAGATTCTTGAAATCGGTGAGCTTGCAACATGCGAAGGAGATTACACCGTGACCCGGGGGAAGGATTTTACCCGCTATTTTGTGGACAAGATTCCCATTCCGGGTTCAACGAACCATGTTGAATTGACCTGCACGGGCATAGTTAAAGCGGGCTATTCGCTTGAGGACATTGCCGTTCGGGTGGATAATGAAAGCATGAAGATCTATGTCGCTTTGCCTCAGGCGAAAATCATGAGCAATCAGCTGATTTGGGACAGCGTTGTATGCAATGAACAGAACAGTATGCTGAATCCGATCGATTTTGAGCAATATCAAACGCTGATTTCGGAGATTGAATCGGAAGGACTTGAGGAGATTCAGAAAAAAGGTTTTTTTGACACCGTTGAATCGAATGCAAAAAAACTTATCGGAAACTTTCTCGGCTGCTTTGCGGACTATACGGTTGAATTTATTTAAAACTGCGAAAGAGTTTGAACCAATGCTGACTGTTGCTCCTGTTCAAAACGTCATTTTCTCCTTATCAAACATATAGATTTACTCCAAAAATATAATGATTTTACTCCAAGAACAAAACCGCCTCCGAAAAGGGAAGCGGTTTTGTTCCTGCTTGAAGTTCAATAAAAAGCCTTTGCCATTTGGTTAAAAGTCTGCTGTATCAATCCGAATCTCTTGCCGCGGCGGGTGCGGAAAGAATCTCATTCCAGATAATGCCCTGGGTAACTGCGGGCTGAGCCGAGATGGCTTTAAGCAGCCTGTCCGCTCCGCTCTGCATTTTTTTTGTGCCTTCAACCGGTTGTTTTTGCTCATATGCGGGATCGTCATCGGGTCGGACTGCGGTGGCGGGCTGCCGTGCCGCAGTTTTCTTTGCCGTTTGGCTTGCTGCGGTTTTTTTGCCGGAGGATGCATTGCTGCGCATGTTTCCGCCGCCGGTTCCGTACGGGGAGCGCGGAGCGCGAACTTCGCCCTCGTGAGCACCTTCGTGAATGCTGCCGCCGGTGCAGTTTGCCGTGCCGCAATAGGAGTCGGATGCACTGTATGCTCTGCCCTCGGTTCGGTTCTGTGCGGCAGGCTTCGGTTTCCCCTGCGCAAAACCCGTTCCGAATGCGAATTCGTCCGATTCGTTTTCGGCAAACCGATTCGCAGCACCGTTTTCGGCGGTTTCAGGCTGCTTTTTCTTGCTTGACGCAAGAATTCTGAGAACAAAGAAGCCGATTGCCGCAATGAATATCAACAGCTGCATGGCTGCCTCCTTTCGATACGTTTGGATTCTGTTTGTTTGATTCCGTTAATTAAATTTCGTTAAATCGATTGCCGACCGTTTCCGCGACTGCTGCACGGCAGCCGCGGGCAGGGACGTATTTCGACTGTTTATTTAACGTCGGCAGAACCTGCGGTGGTTTTTCCGATGGATTCGCGCATTTCGGTGTCGGCGGCAAGATTCTTCATTTTATAGTAATCCATGATGCCGAGATTGCCGCTGCGGAACGCTTCAGCCATTGCAAGGGGAACCTGTGCTTCGGCCTCGATAACGCGGGCGCGCATACCTGCAACCTCCGCCTTGTTCTCCTGCTCCTGTGCAACCGCCATTGCGCGGCGTTCCTCTGCTTTTGCCTGTGCAATGCGCTTATCGGCTTCCGCCTGGTCAATCTGAAGCTTTGCGCCGACGTTCACGCCGACATCAACATCCGCAATATCGATGGAGAGTATTTCAAATGCCGTGCCGCTGTCCAAACCCTTGTTCAAAACGGTCTGAGAGATGGAGTCGGGGTTTTCAAGAACATCCTTGTGGCTGACGGAAGAACCGATGGTGGTAACAATGCCTTCGCCGACGCGGGCAATGATCGTTTCTTCGCCTGCACCGCCGACAAGACGGTCGATATTGACGCGAACGGTGACTTTTGCCTTTGCGCGGAGCTCAATGCCGTCCTTTGCAATTGCGGCGATAACGGGTGTTTCGATAACTTTGGGACTGACACTCATTTGAACTGCGGTCAGAACATCCCTGCCCGCAAGGTCAATTGCGCATGCCTTTTCAAAATCAAGTGCGATGCCCGCACGCTGGGAGGCGATGAGCGCATTCACAACGCGGTCAACATTGCCGCCCGCAAGGTAATGCGCTTCCATCTTGTTCAGATTTAAATCAAGACCTGCCTTCGTTGCCTTGATGAGCGGTTCAACAATGCGATGCGGGTTTACTTTGCGGATACGCATACCGACAAGCTGAAAAAGCCCGACATGAACCCCCGATGCTCCTGCCGAAATCGCAAGCCCGACGGGGAAGAAGGAGAAGAAGAATATCAGCAGGATGACTGCGCCGATTATGATGCCGATGATTGCGCCGACAGACATGCCGGCTGCGGGGGCATCGGCGAAAACCAAAGAGTTTTCAAATTGAATAAGGTTCAGTGCGTTCATTTTTGTATTTTCCTTTCAAATAAATACTGTTCAAATACTGTTCCGGAATATATGGCTGCGATGCGATACCGTTTGCGGCATCGGCGGCAGCCCTTTCCGGCTCAGCGCAAAGCTAAGGCGATAAGATACAGCAGTGCGATGAATGCAGGTACGCCGATAAGAAGAAAGATCCAGTCCCGCTTGCGCCGCCTGTTCAGCTCTTTGCTGCTCATTTCGGTGTTGTATGCATTTTTGCTTGCCGCTTCAATATCCGATGCGTCATAAAACTGAGAATAGAAAAACGGCCGCTTGTTCTCTTTTTTGTCGTCAATAGGTTTCTTTTTCATTGAGTGTGGATAAAACTCCGCTTCGGAGTCAAGGACGATGAATCATTCCGCTTCGTTCGGGCGTCGAACGCTGATGCGCAGACCTTCAACGGCACAAACAACGATCGGTTCATCTTTTGCAATGAATTCACCGTCGGCAAGCACATCGTAACGTTTTCCGTTGATAAGTGCAGCACCGCTCGGCCGCAGCGCAGTGAGCGCAATCCCCTGTTTGCCGATGAGCTCGGCTGATTCGGCGGTCACGCGGTCGGTCGCTTCCGCTGCAATGCTTTCGTTAAGCACGATGCGGGAGTTTTTGCCGCTTTTTCGTTTGCCGAAAACAACTTTGAATATTATGACCGCGGCGATGCTGAGAATTACAACAAGTATTGCAACCGAGAACAGCGCGGATATTGGGTCGTTCGAACCTATGATAAGCCCTGCAATCACGGCTGCCGCGCCCGATATGCCTGCAATGCCGAATCCCGGGATCAGCATTTCGACGATTATCAAAGCCGCGCCGATAAGCACGAGTATCAGCCCGCCGAGGTTCCAGCCTTCAAGCCAACGACTGAAAAAATCTCCGCCGGACAGCAGAAGCATTGTGTTCAGCAGCATATTTCTTCCTCTCTTTCGTGTAATGAATGGCGTAAAGGGTCGTTTGCTTTAAAAATCAGCTGCCGCGCATGAAAAGCTTCGCATACCCTTTCACAGCTATATTATACAACGCAGAGGCCTCGGTATTCAATAGGTTTACGCGAATTTAAATGTAATAATCTTGTAAAGAACCGCATAACAATGTGACATGAACATGAAGAAAACGATCGGAATGCTGCTTGCGGCGGGAATTGTCGGCTTATCGACCGCAGTTCTTTCCGCCGTGTCCGTCGGGGGACGAGTCCCGGCACCGCGCACGGCAGGCAGCGTGAATGCGGGCCTTGATCTGATGCCCGATATTGTGAGCGGTCTGAATCTTCTCGCAGGCGAAAAGTATGAAACGATACCTTCGGCAAACGGAATCGGAGTTTGGAACGGTGAGGAGGTCGTTCCGATGGATACGGAGGACTACATCATTCATGTCACTGCGGCGGAGATGCCCGCAACGTATGAAAAGGAAGCATTGAAAGCGCAGGCTGTTGCGGCCCGAACCTTTGCAATGAAGCACCTGACGGGTGAGCTTCGCTGCAAAAGCGGACATACCATCTGCACGGACTATGCCTGCTGCCAAGCTTTTCTGACCACGGAACAGCTGCGGGAACGCTGGGGCAGCTCGTTTGAAAACTATTATGCACGCATTGAAGCCGCCGTGCATGAAACTGAAGGGCTTGTTCTGACAAGCGGCGGAGAACTGGTGACTGCATTGTACCATTCTTCCTCCGGCGGGCGAACGGAAAACTGCGAGGCCGTATTCGCTGTTGCTCTGCCCTATCTTGTTTCGGTTGAGAGCGGCGGGGAAGAGGATTCACCGGAGTTTACTTCGGAAAAATGCTACACGACCGCTGAGTTTATCAGCAAAGTGAATTCGGCTTTTCCCGATGCGCAAATGTCCGACCCCGCAAAGGATGTTGACGTTTGGCAGCGCACGGAGAGCGGGCGGATTCAGCTGATTCGTTTGGGCGGCACCGTTGTTACCGGGCAGCAGCTCAGGAACGCACTCAAACTCCGCAGTACGAACGTCAAGTTTTCAATCACGCAGTCGAATGTTAAAATCACCTGCTTCGGCTTTGGGCACGGCGTCGGCATGAGCCAGTGCGGCGCAAATGCAATGGCAAAAAACGGCAGCAGTTTCGATGAAATTTTGCGGCATTACTATACCGGAGTGGATATAGAACGGTTTGAAGTTGACAGCGGGGAACTGTGTCTGCTTCCGGAGCAGACGAATGAATAGAACAGAAGCACCGAATCGCAGGGGGCTCTTTGCAGGAAAAGCTAAGGCGGTTCGGTGCTTAATTTCATTAAGCAGGTATATCTGCAAAAAAGTCAGCATGACCGAGTTTGAATAATTATACTCCAAGTACGCTGCGCATGACGATGATGGCGTCAGCAATATCGATGATGCCGTTGCTGTTCATATCACATACTTCAACACTGATTTCGGGCTGAAGCTCAAGCGCGGCGCGCATAATCAGAACTGCATCTTCTGTGTTGACTGCGCCGTCTCCGTTTGCATCTCCGGAAAGGAATGAAGCCGCATACTTTGCTGTCAGAGTGAAATCGGTCTCATGAATCGAAGCGATATATTCAGGACTGAGTGCGAATTCGGTTTCCGTGCTTACGAGTTCCCCGGATTGGTTCTCCCATCCGATAAAATCGTTTCCGTTCGATGAAGAGCAATAAACTTGCAAAAAGTCATTCGACTGGTCATATGATTCATCGTAAACGCTGAAGAACGCAAAACTCAGGCCGACGGTGCCGTTTTCGGCGGAGATTATTAGGATATGTTCCCCAACAGCCAGTTTTATCCGGTGAAGCGTATCATTATTTCCTTGGGTATTGCACCAATATATCGAGGGACAGTTCGTAAGGTCAATCTCATCCAACGGTGAATTTCCTACAGAAACGGCACGGAGATTTGAACATGCGTCAAAGTTCAACCGCGAAACGGAAGTGTCATCAACATACAGTGCATTTAAACCGGTACAGTCGGAAAGATCCAATTCTGTTAATGTGTGCGTAAAGGCAACACTGAGCTCAAAATCTGCCGTGCAGTCAGAAAGATTAACTCTTTCTATCGGACAATAGTCGGCGTGAACGACAATAAGACTGCTGCGCCCACTTAAATCAATGGAGGTGATTGCGGTCTCATTTGCTGAAAAGGCTTCAAGAACGGGACTTTCATCGATATTCACCTCTGCAAGCCCGGGGTTACTGTCAACCATAACTTCAACAAGTGCTGGTGCATTCTTAAAGCTGAAGTGTTCAAGGTCATTGTTGGGTGCGCCGATGTAATAAAGGTTTGGACAATTATCGGCAGATGCATAAACAAAAAGCCGATCTGCCATATCCGCACCGGCAAAGTCGGCCTGCTCGCCTGCGTAAAAGATTTCAAGCGAGGGGCAGTTATCGGCACGAACAGATGTCAAATTGTTTTGAGGTACATTAATGTCAACAAGGCTTTGACACCCGCTTAGGTCAAGATCTCCGACAAGCAGCATTTCACCTGATGCGGGATACTCCATGCCGGTAACGGGGTTGATTGTATACTCAGTGAAGTTGACTGACCAAAAACGAATGTAAGCAAGTTCACCGTCCTCCGTCCAGTCAATATTTGCCCATGTTGAAGGATCGTCCGCATCATAATCAACATCGGAATAATTATTGATTTTCTGTCCGTTTTTAACCCCTTTCGAATCCGTGATTTCGAGAAAAGCTCTCATCAATGCAACATCGTGTTCGTTATAAGAACTGATTGCGGATGGTGCTGCATGGAGACCGCTGCCGCCCGATTTGGACGAGAGCAGCGATGTCACCATGCTTTTTGAAGTGCCGCATTTTTTTTCGATTCTCTTACTCTGCGCAGGGGCAGCAGTTGCTGTTGATGTCGCCGGGAGACTGACTTTATCAAGCGCAAGAGCGGATGTGACGGTGCACAATGCGAACATGCAGGCAGTAAGCAGTGCAATAAGTTTCTTTTTCATGTTTAATCCTCCACATGCATAATAATCACTGTGCATATTATAACAGTGATTACTATGCATGTCAACAGCTTTCAAAAAAAATTATCCCGCACCCTTGACATAGACAACCTTTTTCGAGATAATAGTACCGATTTGGAGGCGAATAACTATGATTGAAATTAAAAAGAAAATTAACTGTGTGTTTGAAGCGGCAGAATACCTCTGCCGTCGTGGCAGCGGAAAAAGTATTTGCACAAAACTGTTTGAAGCAAAGCGTGATTGCGGAAACATGACAAATATTCCATTGGCATTATTTGAGGGAGCAGAAAAACTTGAAGCGATTCTGGATGAGCGAGTGCCGAAAAACGAGACAACGGAACTTTATTTTTCTCCCCTGTACCCGGATGTGACAGGAACGGGGGACGTGATAAGTCTCGGAAGACTGCTTTTAAGCTGCCCGGACGAAGCGCCTAATGACTACACAATTGATGATTTAATTAACTTTTATGAAAAAGCATCATTAGATGACAGGGTTCAAAAGTATGTTGCGGTAATGACCGTAGGCTGCGGCACGGGCCAGGCATTTTCAGCGCATAATATGGAGGAATACGTTAAGGAAATCAGCGAATTCTTCAGCGATGCGGAAACGAAATGGAATCTTATCGATATTGTTGTAAATCCTATTCCGCATATAAAACGAATAATGCCGCTGATTCAGACAACTGCGCAGCTGATTGCCGAAAATGAGCCGCTGTATGCCGATATAGTATGCTGCACCGAACGTGTTTGCAGTCAGGGAAATATCATTGAGCGGCTGAAGGAAATGAATATTGTACTGCCGAAGGATATTGATGATGTTGTAGTTTATCCGAGTCTTTTCCTTTTTAATGCTGTTTTTGTTGCTTTTCCGCAGGAGGGGCCGATCCGGGTTTATTTCGGCGTATTTGTTGATTACGTGTTTAAAATTCGGAATATGAAAAATTCAGCACAAGTTTATGCGGGCACTATGAAGGTACTGTCCGATAAAAACCGACTTGAAACGCTTCGCGCTTTGCGCGACAGTGTCTCCTACGGACAGGAATTGGCAGAGCGTTTTGATATAACCCGGAATGCTATGTATTATCATCTGGACAAACTTGTTCAGCTGGGATTTGTTGATTGTACAATAACTGACTACAAAACGTTCTACACAATGAACAAGGCTAATGTCTACTCATTCATCGAAAGAGTCAGGCAGTTTCTTCTCGGCGATTGGAAACCGCAGTGAACGCGCAAACTGCCGATGCGAATGCGGCTGCAGAAACCGCAGTATATGAGTTATTTGCGAACAACTGGGCTGTTGCAGCATTTTCAAACGAATGTATTGACCTAAGCAGCATCTCTGATACTGAGATACGACGACTTATCTATAAGTTGACTTTGTGTACTCGTGCATGGCTGTCAAGAAACCCGCCGTATATGAACGACGTAAGCTGCTGTGAAAAAATAATATATACAAAAATACCGTACACCCGGCACGGTGACATTACCGATACATTGAAAATGCAGCCGTCAGGATCTAAACTTGAATTTCCCAATGCTGTATGGTATACTCTTTCAGGAGGAGTTCAAACTCCGGATGATGAATTTGAGGCGGAGGAGACGATTATGAGCAAAAAGGTTAGCATACTGATTGCAATACTTGCGGCAGCAATCGTGGTGCTTTTGGCTGTACCGATCCCGAAGGCGGCACTCGACGACGGCGGAACGCGGGAATATGCGGCGCTGACATACCGCATTGTTAAATGGAAAAAGTTTTACGCCGGCGGAACATACGAAAAAACAAAGGTTTATTTCGGAAAGGATCTTAAAAAAACGCTTGATGAGCTTTGGGCAGAGGAAGAAGCGGGCATTGAGCATGTTTTTTATGCGGAAATTACGGAGATTAACGGAAGCGTTGTTACGGTTCGTCCCGCCGCAGGCACGGCGGAAGCCGCAAGCAGCGATAAAATTCAATTCGGCACAGGCAATCTTGAACGGATCGGATTTAATGTCGGGACGGTTGTGCAGGTGACGTATAAGGGCGGCATAAGAGAAACTTATCCCGCGCAGATAAACGCAATAAGCTGGAAAAATGCGGACGATTTGAGGAACAGAGACTTTGATGGGGAATGGCTGAACAAATCAACGGCCGAAAAAATCGAAAAGGATTCGACCGGCCACGTTATAATTACAAGAATATATGCGGATTGTTTCTTTGCAAGCCCCGTTATCCCCGCGCCCTATGAACTGAAGCTTAACGGCGGGCTTTCGGATGAATACTGCGTCGGCGATCATGTTATATGCAAGGTGGAAAACTACTGTGCGGACAGCGAAGCCGAGCATCACGAAGCGGATGTTCTGTCCGTTGAGCCGAGCGATTGGACACCCGATCCGTACGTTGCTTTCGTTAGTAAAACGTTTGTATATTGATTGTATAATAAATAGATTAAGCCCGAAAAATGGTACATGCAATAGGTTTTTATGGGTTTATAAGATGTTGACAAAACGAAGTTTTTGGAGGTGATGGAAATGTTGATTCAGGAAGTATGTGCGTTGCTAAAACAGGAACTTTTGGAGAATGGCTACGAATACGGATTCTTTTTGGATGGCATCACACACAAACCTGATATGACGAAAGGTTTTGATAAAGAATTCTTTGAACGTCTATTGACTGAATATCGCATTCAAGATCCAAAAGACACTATGAAGGCAAAAGTCGGCACGTGTAATGATGTTGTTGTTCTGATGAAATCTATTCTGGATGACCTTAGCATCCCAAGCAAAATATGGCTATTACATGATAAGCAAAACAGCAAATTCCATACCGTTTTAACCTTTTTTCTGGAAAGAAAAGCTGTTTATTTGGAGCTGACCCCACAGTCTGGAAAACCGTGGTACGGGCAGGAAATTGTTTTCGACAGCGAACAGAGTTTTGTAGATGAATATGCAAAAGATGATTGTGAAGTAATCGATGTCACCGAAAACGTTTTTATAGGCAAAGCTCCTGATTTCCTGCTGTCAAGGATGGTTTAACAAATGAGCGAAAACTGCACTTTTATCGGCGCGTATGACGGCGAATGCGATGATGAGAGCATTCGCGGCGCGGCGGCACGGGGCCGCGGCATCGGAATGAAGCTTATCGAACGCGCGAAAGAGCTTGCGCGGGAAAAGGGGTATCGCGGGATTTACGTCATTGCACAGGACAACAATCTCGGCGCATGTCTTTTTTACCTGAAATGCGGGTTCCGCATCGGCGGATTTGACACGGAAGTCTATCGCGGCACGGCGCAGGAAGGCAAGAGCGATATTATCTTTTACCTTGACTGCTGAGCCGGACCGCACGTCAATGTAACGGCGCAAACACAGCAGACACACAAACGCTGCACCCGAAAAAGGATGCAGCGTGTTTTGTTATTCAATCGGATTCAGTTGAAGCGCAAAACAAAATCAGGCGCGGAATCCGAATTGCCGAACGGCAGGGTAAAGCTTATCTGCCTGCGGTTGCAACCATAACGGCCTTGATGGTGTGCATGCGGTTTTCGGCTTCGTCGAATACCTTGGAGCAGGGAGCGCGGAAGACTTCGTCGGTAACTTCCTGTTCTGCAACGCCGTACTTTTCGTAAATCTCTCTGCCGACGGAGGTTTCAAGATCGTGGAAGCTGGGCAGGCAGTGGAGGAAGATGCAGTCGGGGTTATGGGTCATGTTCATCATGTCCATGGTTACGCGGTAGGGGGTGAGGAGCTTGATGCGCTCTTCGAACTGAGCCTCTTCGCCCATGGAAACCCAAACGTCGGTGTAGATAGCGTCCGCACCGTCAACAGCGGCGATATCTTCGGAGAATTCGATCTTTGCGCCGGTGGTCTTTGCAAGCTCGCGCATTTCTTCAACAAGATGATCCTCGGGGAAGAGAGCCTTGGGAGCGATGCCGACAAAGTGCATACCGAGTTTTGCGGAGATGATCATGAGGGAGTTGCCCATGTTGTTGCGTGCATCACCGACATAAACGAGCTTGACCTTGTTGAGGGGCTTGGCGATGTTTTCCATGATGGTGAGGCAGTCTGCAAGAACCTGAGTGGGATGATACAGGTCGGTGAGGCCGTTCCATACGGGAACGCCCGAATGCTTTGCGAGCAGCTCAACGGTCTCCTGCTTGAAGCCGCGGAATTCAATGCCGTCATAGAAACGGCCGAGAACCTTTGCGGTGTCCTCAAGGGATTCCTTTTTGCCCATCTGGCTGTTGGAAAGGAAGGTTACATGTGCGCCTTCGTCAAGCGCGGCAACCTCGAATGCGCAGCGGGTGCGGGTGGAAGTTTTTTCGAAAAGAAGAACGATGTTCTTGCCTGCAAGCAGATCACCGGGAATACCGGCACGCTTTTTTGCCTTAAGGTCGGCGGCAAGGTTGAGAAGATAACGGATTTCATCGGGAGTGAAATCCTTGAGGGTAAGCAGGGAACGCCCTTTAAGATTAACAGGCATGGTAAATCTCCTTTGTGTTTGTTTCGCGCAGGCCGATCGTCAAACCGACGAAGAAACCCGCGCATTTTCTGACATTTAAATTATAGCATATCGAAACGGGATTGAAAAGAGAAAAAAACCTTTGAAAAATTATATTATCAAAACAAAATGCAGCCGCCTGTGCGCATGAAAGCGAACGCAGTGCGGCTGTGCGGAACAAAATCGGGAGTTTAAGCAAGGCGGAAAGCAAACGCGGCCGAACGGAGCGGGTTGAGGAATGCTGCATGATGAGACAAATAAAAAGATGATAATATATTGCAAAAATAAAATAAAAACAGACTCGGATGTGCGAATTCGGGCTTGACAAAACGGGGGCATTGCGGCTATAATAACTAATTGTGACACTATGGGGTTTTCTTCGGAAATCTGCCGAGCGAAACTTTTTTCGCCGAAAATGCTCCTTTGAGCATGGGTCGGACAGATTGCGATATTCCCTTGTAAATAAGCAAGAAAGAGGTACTGTACACTATGAAGATGACTTTTCAGCCCAAAGTTAGGCAGAGGAAAAAGGTTCACGGTTTCCGCAAGCGCATGAGCACCGCCAACGGCCGCAACGTGCTCGCACGCAGGCGCAGCAAGGGCAGGAAGAAACTGTCTGCATAAGCCTTTTCTATGATTTGCGCCGTGTTTTTGCCCAATGCGGGGGATTGAACTTCCGAATTTTAAGCGAAACATGCGCGAATGCGGGACTTGCTTTTCGGCAGGCTCGCTTTTTTGAGACCTCAAACGAGGAAAAACGGTTTGCAGCCTGCGGCGGATTTAACCGGGCAGCCTGCTGCGAACATTGTTCACAAAGGCTTTTTACAAGAGCTTTTTCCGGCGAAGATCCCGCTTAATATGTTCGCCCGTACGGCGGAGCGGACTCGGTGTGCGGCTGTGCCGCACCCGAGGCGGTATCATTTCATAAGTTCATTAACATTTTGAACAACTGTGCTCCGATGAGGCGGCAGGCGTTCGGTGTGTTTTCGGTTGGTTTTGTGTTGAGGAGCTTTGCTTGCGCGTGATTTTCATAAAGCCTTCACAAAGCCATTGAATTGCTGCGGAAACGCTGTTTTGAACGGTCTTTGAGTTTTAACGGAACAAACGGAAAAGTAGTCGGCACCCGAACAATAACAATATAAAATATGTCGCGCGGCGGCACCGGATTGCGCTGCGCAGCATACGGTTTTAATATATGTTTTGATGTGCGGTATTGCCTGAAAAAACGACAGACCAACTGAACAAACGCTGATTTTTAAGAGTTTTTGCTAAAATCTGTATTTTGATGTGTATTCAGTGCTTCTTCGGCAAAAACGAATCGGTCGGCATATGCGTGATAATCTGAAAACTGAAAGTGAAGCGTTGCTATTCTCTCAAACGAAATAAGGAGTTCCGCAGAACCTATCGCATCGGGAAATCGGTCGGGGGGCGGAGCGTGGTTTTGATTTATGCCAAGGGCAGACAGGGCGAAGTCAAAATCGGTTTTTCCGTGAGTAAAAAAATCGGCAACGCTGTTGTTCGTAATAAAACAAAACGCCGTATGCGTGAGGCTGTGACCCCGCTGATTCCCTGCATAAAGCCGGGATGCAGGCTTATTTTTATTGCGAGACAGCCGATAGTTGACGAAAAGCTTCCGGACATTCGCAGCTCAATGAGATATTCTCTCAAACGGGCGGGGTACTTAAATACGAACCCACCGCAGGAGAAGGAAAAACAGCGGGCAAGCGATGCGGAGGCGGAAACGAAGGAAAGCGATAACGAAAATTGCGGCGGGAACCCGACATGAACTCATGGGGGCGCGAAAATGATTCCGAACGCGAACGGCTGAGTTTGCCCGCACGGCTGTTTATTCAGCTTATAAAAAGCTATCAGCTGTTTGTTTCGCCGCGCAGCGGTCCGTGCTGTCGTTATACGCCGAGCTGCTCTCAGTATGCAATCGATGCTTTGAGAATACACGGAGCGTTCAAGGGGTTATTCCTTGCGGTTTGGCGCATAATGCGCTGCAACCCGTTTTCAAAGGGCGGATACGATCCCGTTCCGAATAAGACATCCGAAAAAAAGCTTAATCTGATGCGTTTTTTTCGTTGCCGGAAGGCGGCGGCGAACGAAACGGAATCGGGCGGTGCGGCCGAAAAAGGGGAGACCTGTACGCAAAACGTACGGTATCGGAAAAATAAGTGCCGCAGACTGACGGACAGAAAGGATAAAATAACAGAAAATGATTAACGATTTCTTCCTTACCGAGTGGTTTTTTGATTTGCTTCGTTGGCTCTACAGCGTGCTTGGCAACAATTATTTTCTTACGATATTTATCGTTACGCTTGCTTTGCGCATAATTCAGATCCTTCCCGATATCAACAATCGCAAAAATCAGCGCAAGCAGGCAAAGATTCAGCCCGAAATCGAAAAACTGAAAAAGAAATATGCCGACAATCCGCAAAAACTCAGCATGGAGCAGAACAAACTCATGCGGGAAAACGGCATCGGTATGCTTTCAAGCTGTCTTCCTCTGCTGCTGACGCTTCCGCTTTTCTTCTGCTTCCTTGCAGCATTCCGCTTTTGGGGCTATGAACAGACCGTTCGGCTCACATACGAAACGATCGTTAACGAGGAAAAAGCGCAGGAGACTTTCGACAGCTACAGCTTCCTCTGGATTACGAACATCTGGCAGCCGGACAGCGGCTTTGCGCCTGTCGTCACGCCTGCGAAAACCGTTAAAACTTACGGCAATTCTTCGACCTGTGCGTGCACAAAATCAAACAACATAGGCAATCTTAAGCTTTTCCACACCGGGTACACCGATGCGGCCGGCAATAAGATTGAGGGCAAAGTGATTTGGAAAAAACTTGTTGAGGCCGGACTTGCAACCGGTGAATTCGGCTCGAGCAGCATGGATCTGCTGCCGACGGACACGGCCGTTGAAAAATACGATAACCTGATGAAAAAATATCAGCACGGAAACAATAACGGATGGTTCATCCTGCCGGTGCTTGCAACCGGATTCCAGCTGCTTTCGGCGTGGCTCTCAATGCGCCAGTCCAAGAAGCTGAACCCCGGTGCCGCTCAGCAGCAGCAAAGCATGAATTTCATGCTGTGGCTGTTCCCGATAATGAGCTTCTTTGTATGCTTGAGCTCCACCTCGGCATTCTCGCTCTATTGGGTTCTCAGCAGCGTGCTTCAGATTATCACGTCCCAGCTCACGAACCTTATCATGAGCAAAAAGGAAAATGCGGATGAGGTTTCTTCCGCAAAACCTTCAAAAGCAAAATAAAATTCACTTAATCGGTGCGCGGTTCCGGCGGCGGAACTGCGTACCGCATCGTTCATTTCGGACTTCCGCAGGTTGTCGAACTCCGTCCGAATTGCACGAAAGCAGCGAACCGCCGCAGCAAACTTCGGATTTTATCGGGCAGAGCAGCACATTATGACGGCGTCTTTCCCGTCCGCCCGTGTGAAAACAAATTAAAACACAAATAACGAAAGGATATGCCGCACAAACAGGCGCGGCAGCACTGCGGCACACCGTGCGTACAGCACCGAGTGCGCAGATGCTTCAGGGTAAAACACATGCGTTCAATCCAAGCAACGGGAAAATCCGTTGATGCAGCCATCTTCAGCGGTCTTCAGCAGCTCGGCCTGTCAATCGACGAGGTCACAATAAATGTTATTCAACACGGAACAAAAGGTCTTCTCGGCATCGGTGCAAAACCTGCAATCGTTGAGTTGACGGAAAAACCCGCCGAGGAAGTCGTTGTTCCCGATTTCACGGCGGAACTTGCCCGCGAACGCCGCGAACGCACCGAAAGGCGCGGAAACCGCGATAACCGCAGCGGACGTGACAACCGCGAGAATCGCGACAACCGCCGCAGAGAAGACAGAGAAACCGTGACGGCAATTGCAGAGGGCGTGGAAGAAACACGCAAAGAGATTATCGAACCCGAAATTCCGGAAACGGATATGCCGGTCGGAACGGAAACCGCCGCAGCGGAAGCGTATGATGAAAATGCAAAGTACGATGTTCCCGAAACAGTGAACAGGGCGGAGGACGAGTTCGCCGCCAAACCCGAAAGGAACGAAAAATACGAAAGAAACAATCGTGCAAACCGTGACAGCCGCGGCAATCGCAGCCGTCCGCAAAGGCAGAACCGCGAGGAAGAGCCCGCGCCCGAAGCCGTGAAAGAACCTCCCGTGAATTACACCGAGGAGGCTGCCGAGGGTGAACCTGCGGCTCAATTTGTGACGGAACTTATCGAAAAAATGGGCATCAGCGGAAAGGTGCTTGCGGCAAGGGAAGAGGATGCGATAAGGCTGCGTATTGACAGCGACACAATGGGCGTTCTTATCGGTCACCGCGGCGAGACTTTGGATGCAATTCAGTATCTGACAGGGCTTGTTATTAACCGCAATCGCAAGGTGGACGGCTATACACGCGTTACCATCAACACCGAGGACTACCGTGAAAAGCGTGAAGAAACCCTTATCCGTCTTGCAAGGCGCGTTGCGGCGCAGGTTAAATCAACGGGCAGGCCGAGGACTCTTGAAGCCATGAATCCCTATGAGCGCAGGATTCTGCATTCCGCTTTGCAGAACAACCCCTATGTTACCACCCACAGCGAGGGCGAAGAGCCGAATCGCAGGGTTGTTGTTGCGCCGAAGCGCGGCAGAAGACCGCAGCGTCCCCGCGACAAGGCATAAACACGGTAAACTCGTTTTGGCAGCATTGAAGGCATGAAAAAAATTAACACATGCAATGATAATATTTTCGCACTGTCCACCCCGGTGGGCGGTGCGATTGCTGTAATTCGGGCAAGCGGAAGCGGTGTTTTGCCCGTTCTCAGGGAGATTTTTTCGGGCAGAATCGAACATCGGCAGCTGAATTACGGCAAAATAACCGACAGAATTGAACCCGACGGCGGACAGGGCGAAGAACGGAAGGAAAACGATACGGGTGCTTTGGCCGTGCTTGACGAAGCTATGGCGGTTTATTTCCGTGCACCGCATTCCTACACGGGTGAAGATATGTTTGAGCTTAATCTGCACGGCTCCTATTCCGTCGTTTCGGCCGTATCGCGCGCACTGACACGGCGGGGGATGCGGCTTGCGGAAGCGGGTGAATTCACAAAACGTGCCTTTTTGAACGGAAAGATGGATCTTGTTCAGGCTGATGCGGTGATGGATTTGATAAATGCAGAAACGCGGCGCGGAGCGAGTGCGGCGTTGGAGCAGCTCGAGGGCGGATTGAGCAGGAGAATCGGCGCAATTGAAGAAAAGCTGCTTGATTTTGCAAGCGAACTTGCGGCAGCAATGGACTACCCGGAGGAAATGGAGGATGAGGTGCTTTCGGCTGCGCCGGAGGTGCTGAATTCGGCAATTTCCCGCATAAGGGACTTGATTGACAACGGGAATTGCAATAAAATTATACGCGAGGGGGCAAAGCTTGCCATTCTCGGAAGGCCGAATGTCGGAAAATCCAGCCTCCTAAATGCGCTGATGAATGCGGAACGTGCAATCGTTACAAGCATTGCGGGCACAACACGCGATGTTTTGGAAGAGAAAATCGATTTGCTCGGTTTGCCTGTTCGCATTGCCGATACGGCGGGCATTCACGAAACCGGCGATGCGGTTGAAAAAATCGGAATTGAACGCGCTCTGCACGAAGCTGCTTCCGCAGAATGTGTGCTGCTGCTGTTTGACGGTTCGGCGGGCATAACGCAGGAGGATGAGAGACTCGTTCAAAAAGTTTTCGGCATGAATTGCCGAAATATAATTTTTGTAATAAACAAATGTGATCTGCCGGATTGCGGGACGGCGGCTGAACAGCTGAAAAATATTGCGCCCGAAAATGTCGGGAGCATAAGCCGAATCAGCTGCCGCACGGGTTTCGGACTGGATGAGCTGAAACACCGAATTGCGGAGGCGGTCGGGCTTTCCGAGGGGCGTGCGATTGTGACGAATGAAAGGCATATCGAGTGCCTGAGTGCGGCTTGTGCGGAACTCTGTGAGGCGGCGGAACTCTTTTCCAAAGGCGGGAATGCGGCCGAAATGCTTCTTCCGCAGACCGAGCTTGTTGCGGAATCGGTCGGGAATGCACTGCACTGCCTCGGCGAAATAAGCGGCAGGGAAGTTTCGAAGGAGCTTCTTGATCGCATTTTTGAACGATTCTGTGTCGGAAAATAGCTGAACGGAAATGCAGGGCGCGGCGAAGGCTGAACCCTGTAAGTTAGGAGCTGAAATGGACGAAACGGCAGTCTATCTTTTTAATCACGGCGAAAATGCATATGCTTATCGCGCGTTGGGTGCGCACGAGCGGAACACCGGAGGCATCCGATATTGGGAATTCTCCGTTTTTGCACCGAATGCGGTTCGAATATCCGTTGTGGGCGATTTCAACAATTGGAAACAGGGCGCAAATCCGATGGAAAAATTCGGAGAAACGGGCTGTTGGAGCTGCCGTATTGCGGAGGCAGGAAAGGGCGACAGATACAAGTTTGCAATTACCGGCAGGGACGGGCAAACGGTGCTTAAATCCGACCCGTTCGCATTCCGTTCGGAACTTCGGCCGGGAACGGCAAGCGTGCTTCACGGCATTCCCCGGAATGTGTGGACCGACGGCGAATATCTTAAACTGCGTGCGCAGAGGAATCTTTTCACCGAACCGATAAACATATACGAGGTTCATGCCGGCTCGTGGAAACAGGGCATGAACTACTCTGAATTGGGACACGAACTCGTCGATTACTGCGTAAGAATGGGTTATACGCATATTGAGCTTTTGCCGCTTGCCGAACACCCGCTGGATGACAGCTGGGGTTACCAGGTCACGGGCTATTATGCGGTCACGGCGCGTTACGGTGCGCCCGAACAGCTTGCGGAGCTTGTGGATTATGCGCACAAATGCGGCATTGGGGTTATAATGGACTGGGTTCCGGCGCATTTCACAAAGGATGAGAGCGGATTGCGCAGATTTGACGGAGGAACATTGTTCGAACCCGCAGAACCGCTCCGCGCCGAGATGCCGCAATGGGGGACGCTGCTGTTTGATTACGGGCGAAGCGAAGTTGTGAGCTTCCTGATTTCGAACGCTATGTATTGGCTGCGCGAATTCCATTTTGACGGTCTGAGGGTCGATGCTGTGAGCTGTATGCTCTACCATGATTTTTGCAGGGATGAATGGCTCCCGAATCGTTTCGGCGGCAGAGAAAACCTTGAAGCGATAGAGTTCATTAAAAAGCTGAACGCTGTCGTGCACAGAGAGTGTCCGAACACGCTTATGATTGCGGAGGAAAGTTCGGCTTTCCCAAAACTTACCGAACCGGTTGCGTTCGGAGGGTTGGGCTTCGATTTCAAATGGAACATGGGGTTCATGAACGATACTCTAAAATATTTCAGCGCGGATGCGGCGGAGAAACGAACCATGCACGAAAAGCTGACTTTCCCGATGGTATATGCGTTTTCCGAAAAGCATGTGCTGCCGTTTTCGCATGATGAGGTTGTTCACGGCAAATTATCCCTGATAAACCGCATGAAGGGCAGTTACGAACAAAAGTTTGAACAGCTGCGGCTTCTTTTTGCATATCAGCTCGCACATCCGGGCAAGAAACTCAATTTTATGGGGAATGAGTTCGGGCAGTTTATTGAGTGGGATTTTAAAAAGCCGTTGGACTGGTTTCTTTTGGACTATCCCGCTCATGCGGCAATGCAGGAATTTTCATGCGCACTGAATTGGTTTTACCGCGGCACGCCTGCACTGCATCGCGAGGATGAAGACTGGCAGGGTTTCCGCTGGCTGAGCGCGGATGATTGCGAAAATTCCGTCATTGCATTTGCGCGGATCAACGGAAGCGATACTGTCGCTGCTGTTTTTAACTTTTTGCCGAGGGAGCATTCGGCATACAGGCTGAATATCGGCGCATTGGCCGCGGAGCTTGGGACAGCAAAGAGCAGGGCCGACGGAGTCGGGTTCGAATGCGTGTTTTCAACACATATGCGCAGCGCGGTGACCGTTCGGGTTAAAGGCGGAAAAACAGGGCGGAGGCGGAAAAAAACCTTGGATGATGCCGGGCATACGGTGGATGAGCTGTACTGCGAAATTCCGCTTTACGGCTATGAGGGTGCATTTTACCGCTTAAAGCGTATCGATAAACCCGTTCTTGAAAAAAACAGGGGAAACGAATAGAAAAAACGTTTCCGAAAACAGGTTCCGCAAACGAAAAGGCAGTTGAACAAACGGGGGGGAACATATGCGCGGAGAAATTGACAACAGAACATTTTTCGCGGGAGCCGAAACACAGGTTCTTCCGTCCGAAAAGCGATTTCTGCTCGGCAGAGTCGCAATAATCGACCGTGTGGCCTGCCTTGACTGCGGGGACTGCGATTCGGCATGCAGCTTCGGCGCAATTGAACAGGGAAAAAACAATGCCGACGAAGCATTTGCGGGTCACAGGATTATTTACGAAAAATGCATAGGCTGCGGCGGCTGCCTGAGCTGCTGCGAAATGCGGGCAATTCGGCTTGCTGACGGGGCAAAAGGTGCGCTTGATGCGGAAATTACGGCGCGCCATGATGAAAATCCGCTGCCGGAACTCGGAAAACCCGTGGACGTGTTCAATGCTTTCGGTGAAAAAATCAGCGGAGGACGCGTTACCCAGGCTCTTGCGGGCTCAAACGCCGGGCGTGCGGCAACGATTCGGTTTCGACTCCCCCGCGAATTCCTGTCGGATGGATGTTTTGCCCATGCGGTGCGTGAAGGCTGAATGCCGAAAGCTTCGGAACGCCGAAAGAAAATGCGAGATACGGAATTAATGAATCGGAGGATGCAAATGATAATTGTTGGAATATGCGGCGGCAGCGGCAGCGGCAAATCAACTTTTGCCGAAAGAATACGGGACGGTTTAAGCTGCTCGTGCGAAATCATGCGGCTTGATTGCTATTATTTTGACCAGGGCGGGAAGCCGTTTGAAGAACGTACAAAAGTGAACTACGATTCTCCAAAAATATTTGATTTCGATGAAATGCTTGCGGATATCCGCCTGCTGCTTGACGGAAAACCCGTGACGCGGAAGGGTTACAACTATGCAGAACACAGACGGGACGACAGCGAAGAGCTGATGTATCCGCCGGAGGTGCTGATAATCGAAGGAATCCATGTTTTTTATGATGACAGAATATGTGATGTAATGAATCTGAAACTGTTCATAAAAGTGGACAGCGATATTTGCCTTCTGCGGCGTATCGCACGGGATATGAACGAGCGCGGGCGTTCTCTTGAAAGTATTTCGGAGCAGTACAAAGCAACGGTGAAGCCGATGCGTGAAAAATACATCGACAGGTATATCGACAAGGCGGATGTCGTTGTTATGCGCGGCGGAATGAATGAACAGGCATTGAAAACGACCATATCCTATATTAAGTCCTGCGTGAAAGAGCAAAGGCTTGCCGAATCCGAAAAAAACGAAAGCGACGGAAACGATTCCGAATAAATCGGAACAACTGCGGATGAACAATCACAATGAAAGAATAATACCCGTAATTGTAAAAGGGGGGAAAGGTTTTGAGTAAACTGCGCGCACTTTGGAGAAACGGCAGAGGGATGCTTTTTGTAGTTCTCGTCGGCATTGCTTTTTATGAAATGCTTGAGCATTTTTCGTCGGTGAGAGCTGTAATTTCCCGAACGACATCGGTTTTGATGCCGATATTGTGCGGACTGATGGTTGCATACATAATCAATATTCCTGCAACGATACTTCAGGGAACTTTGTTCAAAAAGGCTCATGCTGCCGGCAAAAAATACGTTGTTCCGCTCACGGTTGTGCTGAGCTATCTTATCGTGTTCGGCATTCTCACCGCCGTGCTTATTATTGTTATTCCGAAGGCGGCGGACAGCGTGAAAATCCTGTTTGACAACTTTGAAACATATTACAACAGTGCGGCAAAATGGGCGACCGAATTTTGGGAGGGATTGAATCTCAGCGACGAAGTTACGGCGCGTGCGGTTGAAATTTCAAACAAGATACTGGACAATGTGGAAGTGTTCACAACCAATCTTGCTCCGAAGCTTTTGGGTTACACTTTCAATGCGGTAAGCACGGTTGCGGACATTCTGCTTGCGCTTGCGTTCAGCATATACGCAATCCTTGATAAAAACCGCCTGCTTGCACATTCACGGCGGTTCGTAAGGAGCGTTTTCAATGAAAAGCATTCAAGCGGGATTCTTGAAGTTTTTTCGTATGCAAACCTGACTTTTCGCGGTTATTTTGCCGGACAGATAACAAGCTGCACGATAATCGGCATATTGTGCTATATCGGAATGCGGATCATGAACATGCCGTTTCCGGAGATGATAAGCGTGTTTATTGCTGTATTCGCAATGATTCCGATACTCGGCCCGTGGCTCAGCACGATTCCGAGTGCGTTCATAATCCTTATGACATCACCCGGAAAGCCCGAACTTGTGCTGTATTTTGTGATAATGATTATCATAATACAACAGATTGACAACAACCTTGTTTATCCCCGCGTGGTCGGTGATGCGGTTGGACTGTCAAGCGCATGGGTTCTCGGAGCGGTCATTCTGGGCAGCGGCTTGTTCGGCATTGCAGGCCTTATTTTTGCCGTTCCTGTCACGGCTGTGCTTTATCGTCTGCTTGCGGACTGGACAAACGAACGCGCAAGGCAGCGAGGGGTTCCGATCATCGACACCGTGCCCGGCGTGAAATACGATCTGCGCGGGCATGTTCGCCGCAGCTTTAAAAAGAAAAAAAATAAAGCTTCGTCCGGCTCCGGAAGGCTGAGAACCAAAGAGACAAAAACCGAAACGGGCGAAACGGCAGCTGCGGACAAAGCGGGCAGAATCGAAAAATCCGAAAACAAAAACAGTGATAATAAGTGAATAAAAAATTGCGAAAAGAGGGGTAAAAATGAAATCGCAATCACATCCTTTCAAGCATCTCCGCACGGTTTTGCGGCATCGCCGTGCGGTGTTCCGCCATTGCGTTTTGGCAGGCATACCGTGGCAGGGAATCAAACATGACTTGTCAAAATTTTCGCCCTCGGAATTTATTCCGAGCGCAAGGCATTATGACGGGACACGCAGCCCGAACGAACTTGAACGCGCAGAATACGGCTGCTCATTTGCGTGGATGCACCATAAAGGGCGCAACAAGCACCATTTTGAGTACTGGACGGATTACAGCCCGATAACAAAGCGCATGTCTCCGGTTAAAATGCCGCTTCGGTATGTTGTTGAAATGTTCTGTGACAGAGTGGGGGCGTGCAAAACCTATAAGGGGAAAGCGTACACTTCGAGCGACCCGTACGATTATTTTATGCGCGGAAACGCAAAAAACGCAATGCATCCGGAAACGGCGGCTTTGCTTGAAAAACTGCTTGTGATGCTTCGTGACGACGGGGAGAAAAAAGTTTTCCGCTACATTCGAAAGGAACTGATGAAGAAACGGGACTATTGAACGGCGAAAGCATGATTTTAAATATCTGTACACAATTTGCCGCAAAGAATTCGTAAAAATTAGCAATTTGGGGCTTGCGGTTCGGCGGGCATATGTGCTATTATTAAACCGACGGAAAGCAAAGCCGAAGGGCTGAGCTTCCCGGAAAAATACAAGCTGCGGACTTCCGCCGCATTTCAGTCGAAATTCAGGAACATGCTTTCCGAATGCGCGGAACGCTGCGGCCCGAAAGAGTGAAAGGAAAAAACATGAAAAAATATTCCAAAATCGCAAGAATCGCCGCGTTCGCGCTGGCAGTCGTGATGCTGTTCGCCTTTGCGGGCTGCAGCGGCAAAAAGAATAACAACAACAAGAACAACGGCAGCGGCAACAACAACGGCGGCAGCGGCAACAACAACGGCGGCAGCGGCGAAAACAGAACCGCTCCCTCCAACACGCCCGTTCCTGCGCCTTCAACAAAAACTCCTCAGATGAACGATGATATGAAATCCCTTAACGAGCTCTTTGTCGGAATTCAGGCGGGAACGACCCCGATCACCGGCATTACGGTTAAAACAAGCTATTCAAATCCCAACGGCAACCCTTTGGAGTTTGATGCTGCAAATATCCCTGCGGAGCAGCAGGAGCTTTACAACAAAATAATCGATTTCATTAAGGGCATTAAAATCAGTTTTTCGGCCTGCAATTGGGACAAGTTCCTGAACGTGATCGGTGCGGCATCGGGAAGCAAAACCAATGAAACCGCATTGACAACGGCGATGGTCGAGAAGGGTTCGGACAGCGTTATCTACATCAAAACCGAAAGTCAGACCCTTGCATTGACTTTCATCAACGACGGTACGATTCTCCTTGCCGGATGCACCTTTGATGCGGGTGCGGCGGAAGGCAAAATCACTCCCTCCGCAACCCTTATCTGCGGCAGCTTCGACATGAATTATACAATGCAGCTGCGCAGCCTGTTCGGAGTGAAGTAAAACATCCGGGTTGAAGGCCGGCAGTCGGATAAAGTATATGAAAACCCGCTCCGCATGTTTCATGTGTTGGGAGCGGGTTCTTATATTAAAAATGGCGTTTGACTGAAACACAACCTAAACCGTCACAGCCTGTTCGGAAATATTGAATGCGTGCATTGATAACGGGGTACTGTGCATTAAAAAGCAATGAAGGTAATATGAATTTTGAAATATCTTTTGATTTTATAGTTTTTGAAACCGAACGTCTGCTGCTGCGCGAATTCAACGCCGATGACGTCGATGCGGTATATGCCTATGCGGGCGATGCGGAGAATACAATTTACATGGACTGGGGTCCCGCAAGCCGTGAGGAAGTTCGGAATTTCGTTCAATCCCGCCTTGCACAGCAGATAACGGAACCGCGGCGCATTTTTGATTTTGCCGTTTGCATCAAGGCGACGGGCCGGCTTATCGGCAGTATGGGCTTGTTTTTTGGCGATGACGGGCAGCAGGCGGAACTCGGCTACACGATTAACAAAGCATTTTGGGGCAAGGGATATGCCTCCGAAGCAGCGAAGGGAATGATTCAATTCGGCTTCATGAACCTTAATCTGCACCGCATAAGCGCAAGGTGCGACAGCATGAACACTGCCTCGGAACGAGTTATGCAGCGTCTCGGAATGCGGTTCGAGGGCGAAGCGAAGTCCGCCGAATATGTCAGAGTACGCGCGCGGCGGCAGTGGCGCAGCGTAAAGCACTATGCAATGCTGCAAAAAGAGTTCCTGAATCGAATGATCGACGGGGAAGAAGTTTGACTCGGCCGTGACTGAAAAATGCCCTGCATGTGTGCATTATGCGGCTATATTTTATATTTGACCGCAAAGGCTTTTTAATGCGTAAAAAAGCAGCTTGTTTTGACAAAAACATCCTAAATATATTTGCAACCGCGGTTGCAACAGGCTACAATGTAACCATGGAAAACGTGCGCACAGGGTCTTGTGGACGGCGAATGCGGGCGGTTTCGAATATATTTTTACACAATGGTGCGTTTCACGGGTTTCAAAACGGAGCGCTGCGGCAGCGGACACGGCGCAGAGAATTTCCGCAGAAACCGAATTTGATTTTTCCGCACGTATTTTCAAGGAGGATTATATTATGCAGACAGCAAACCGTATGCAGGGCGTTTCAGGCAGCGCGATCAGGGAGCTTTTCAAGCTTCTGGGTGATCCGAACATCATCTCTTTCGGCGGCGGCAATCCCGCGAAAGAGTGCTTCCCGAAGGAAGAGATCCGCACAATTACCGATGAGCTGCTCAGAGATAAATCCGACACTCTGCTTCAGTACGGTGCGACCGAAGGCTATCTGCCGCTGCGCCGCGCATATCTCGACAGCATTCTTCCCGACAGCGGGCTGCACGGCGAGCTTGACAATGTTCTTTCGCTGACCGGTTCGATGCAGGGGCTTGATCTTATTTGTAAAACTGTCATAAATCCCGGTGATGTTGTGCTTGTTGAAGAGCCGAGTTTTCTCGGTGCGCTGCAAACTTTCCATGTTGCGCAGGCGAAGCTTGTCACCGTTCCTCTTCATCCGGACGGAATTCACATCGATGAGCTTGAGGCGGTCGTTCGTGAACACAAGCCCGTGATGTTTTACACAATTCCCACCTTCCAGAACCCCACAAGCTGGGTTTCCGGCGTTGAAGTGCGCAGGCGCATTGCGGAGCTTGCTGCCGAGTTTGACATGCTCGTAATCGAGGATGACCCCTATGCCGCGCTCCGTTTTTCCGGTGAAAAGCTGCCCACAATCAAAAGCTTTGACACGAGCGATAATGTTATCGTTCTGACCAGTTTTTCAAAAACGATTTCCCCCGGTCTGCGCGTTGCGCTCTGCTTCGGCAACAAGGATCTCATCCGCAAAATGACGATAGCAAAACAGGGCAGCGATACTCACTCGCCGAACCTTAATCAGGCAATCGTTGCCGAATACATCAATCGCGGCTTTATGCCGAAACATATTGAGCATATATCGGGCGTTTATTCCCGCTCAGCCCGCATTATGACCGATGCGATGGCTGAGCATTTCCCCGAATGGGTTCACTTTGAGCAGCCCGTCGGCGGTCTGTTCATCTGGTGCACCCTTCCCGAGGGCTGGGATGCAAACGAAATCTTCAAGCGTGCGGTCGAGCGTAAGGTTGCGTTCGTTCCCGGTGCGCCTTTCTTCACAACCCCGGGCAAAGGTCAGAACACCTTCCGCCTGAACTTCTCCGCAGAGCCCGAGGAGCGCATTCGCGAGGGCATAAAGCGGTTGGGCGACCTTCTTAAGGAAATGGCGGAAGAACAGAAATAAAATTCGGTTCAAAAACCACCAAATCCACCGAAAGGATAATTTATATAAAATGGAGAACAACGAAATTGCCGCAAACGGCATGATTTCAGAAAATACAGAAAATACAGAGAATACAGAGAACAAATGCGCCGAAAAAACAAACGGGGTTGCAGGCCCCGGGCGCAATGCATACGACGTTCTGAACGAGCGCGGCTTCATTAAACAGTGCTCACACCCGGAGGAGCTTCGCGAACTTCTCGGCAAAGAAAAGCTGACGTTCTACATCGGCTTTGATCCCACGGCGGAAAGTCTCACCGTCGGTCACTATGTTGCAATGTGCGTTATGGCGCATATGCAGAAATGCGGGCATCATCCCATCGTGCTTCTCGGCGGCGGCACGGCAATGATTGCCGATCCGTCCGGAAAGACGGAGCTGCGCAAACTGCTCAGCGTTGAAGAGCTTGACAACAATGTTGCCGGCATCAAAAAACAAATGGAGCGGTTGGTTCGCTTCGACGGAGAAAACGGTGCTGTTATCGTGAACAATGCGGACTGGCTCCGAAACCTCAACTTCATGGATTTCATGCGCGATATCGCCGTGCATTTCTCCGTGAACGAAATGCTTCGTGCGGAATGTTACAAACAGCGTTTCGAGCGCGGGCTGACCTTCTTCGAATTCAGCTACATGCTTATGCAGAGCTATGACTTCCTCTGCCTGAACCGCAAATACGGCTGTGAGCTTGAAATGGGCGGCGACGATCAGTGGAGCAATATCCTCGGCGGTGCGGATCTTATCCGCCGCAAGGAACGCAAGCGTGCATACGCTCTTACGACCCGCCTTTTGACTACGGCGGACGGCAAGAAGATGGGCAAAACCGAAAAGGGTGCCGTATGGCTTTCCAAAGAGCGCACAAGTGTGTATGATTTTTACCAGTACTTCCGCAATGTTAACGATGCGGATGTTAAAACCTGCCTGAGTCTGCTGACCTTCCTGCCGATGGACGAAATCGAAGCGCTTTGCGCGGAAGGCGCAAATATCAACGAGGCAAAGCGCGTGCTTGCTTACACCGTAACAAGCCAGGTGCACGGCGAGGACGAAGCCAAAAGAGCCGAGGAAGCCGCGCTTGCGCTGTTCAGCGGCAAGGGCGACCTTACCCATATGCCCACAGTCGCGCTTTCCGATGCGGACATTGAAGAAAGCGGCATGAGCATCACGCGTCTGCTTGTGCTTGCAGGCATTGAAAAATCCAACTCTGCCGCAATAAGATCCGTTCGCGAGGGCGGCATCAGTGTTAACGACCGAAAGGTTACGGACACAAAGGCGGTTTTGGACAGTGCCGAACTTGCGGACGGAATCATCCTTAAAAAAGGCAAAAAAACTTTTGTAAGGCTGATTCACAAGGACTGATTCGGCGGATTTTCAACGCCTCTGTCGGGCGCTGCACCGCAACTGATTTATAAAAATAAACATTCTTTCAGCGGAGTGCGCTTTGATGTTCACTGCGCACTCCGCAAAAGTAACTCGATATGGCATTGAAAGCATTCAAAACCCCTGCTGCGGCATCCGAAACGGAGTTTGTTGTTAACAAATCGCGTTTCATCGGAAGAGCTTTTCCGGTTGAAACCGAGGCGGAGGCAATTGAGATCCTTGAACGGATACGCCAAAAGCATTATGATGCAACGCATAACTGCTGGGCGTATAACCTGCGCGGAGCTTCGCCGCTGCGCCGTTTTTCGGACGACGGCGAGCCGGGCGGAACCGCCGGAATGCCGATTATGGACACGCTTATCCGAAGCGAAACCGAAAACGCGCTCATCATTGTGACGCGCTATTTCGGAGGAATCCTTCTCGGCAGCGGCGGACTTGTGCGCGCATACAGCCGATCCGCTGCGGATGCGCTTTCAGCCGCCGGCAGCGTTACAATGACGCCCTGCGCCGAAATAGAGTTCGTAACGGATTATACGCGTTTCGGCGGGATAGAGGGGTTTGTCCGCAAAAATTCAACCGTCAGGAATATTGAATTTCTTGAAAACATAAAATTCAATTGCCTTGTTGAAACAAAAAAAGCGGATGCGTTCATTGCGGACATCATCGAACGGACGGACGGTCGTTCCGCTCCGTGCATGCTCGGTGAGGAGTACCTGCCCCTTGCCGAAAAGTGATGCACTGAGCGCGTCAAAACAAGATTCCAAACGGCGCTTTTTTTCGCACGGTTTGCGCGGCGCCGCATGAAATAAAACATCATTAAATTCTCTTTTTAAAACAGGAGGAACAAAAATGGATATCAAGATCACAAAAGCAACCGAGCTTAAAACAAAACCCACCATTGAGGAAGAAGCTTCCCTCGGGTTCGGCAAACGTTTCACCGACCATATGTTCATGATGAACTATGACAACGGCGAATGGCATGATGCACGCATCGTTCCATATCAGAGACTTTCTCTCGATCCTTCCTGCTCCGTTCTTCACTATGCACAGGAGATTTTCGAAGGCCTTAAGGCATATCGTGCCGACGACGGCAGAATCCTGATGTTCCGTGCAAAGGACAATGCTCAGCGTCTTAACAATTCCGCAAGGCGTCTCTGCATGCCCGAAATCGACATCGATTTCAACTATGAGGCAATGCGTCAGCTCGTTCAGGTTGAACGTGACTGGGTACCCCACAGCGCGGGTACAAGCCTCTATCTGCGTCCCACGATGATCGCGGTTGACGAAGCTCTCGGTGTACATGCTGCACACAGCTACCTCTACTACATCATCTGCTCTCCCAGCGGTGCATACTACAAGGCAGGCCTTGCACCCATCCGCATCCGCGTTGAAGACAAATACGTTCGCGCAGTCCGCGGCGGTACCGGCTCTGCAAAGACCGGCGGCAACTATGCCTGCTCCATCCTTGCAGGTGCAGAGGCCGAAAAGGAAGGCTACAGCCAGGTTCTGTGGCTGGACGGCGAGCATCTCAAGTACGTTCAGGAAGTCGGCGCAATGAACATGATGTTCCTTATCGATGGCAAGCTTGTCACCGCTCCCCTGCATGACACCATCCTGCCCGGCATCACCCGCCGCAGCGTCATGACTCTTGCCCGCGAAATGGGCGTTGAAGTCGAAGAGCGTCCCATTTCCGTTGATGAGCTTATCGCAGCGGGCGAAAACGGCAAGCTGACCGAAGCATTCGGCACCGGCACCGCGGCAGTCGTCTCCCCCGTCGGAGAACTTGCATATCGCGACAAGCATATCATGATCGGCGACAAGTCCGTAAACAACGGCATCGGCGAACTGACCATGAAGCTTTACAACACTCTCACCGGTTTGCAGTGGGGCAGGATTGAAGATACCCACGGCTGGGTAACGGATATCGATAAGAAATAATTCCGCAGCGCGGGCGTTTCAGCTTAAAGCTCAACAAATTTAGTATCAAAACAGCAATACGGCCGTCGGCTTGCCCGGCGGTCGTGTTATTTGTTTGGGTTTTGCATCAGAATGCGCAGGAATAAAAAACCTGCACCGCGTGATGAACGCGGTGCAGGTTCGCAATGTCGGCTGCCGACACGATACTCAGTCGATGCCGAGTGTGAAGAACAGCGTAAGCTCCGATTGCGCCGCATACTCCGTGCGGCATTGCTCCCAATTTAAATATACTTTAAAAAACGTGCATTTTTGCCTTGTTTTAACCTATAATGCAAGCTATAATAAGACTTGGACATTAAACCTTCGTTCTGTCCGCATTTTTTGCGTGTTTAAATGCAGGGCTGCATTTTGCGTGCGGCGGCGGTTCGCAGGGCTAATAAATTCTCAAGGAGGATAAAATCTCTATGGCAAAGACCGTCACTATCGATGGCAATACCGCTGCGGCGCATGTCGCATACGCATTTTCCGATGTTGCGGCTATTTACCCCATCACTCCGTCCTCTCCCATGGCAGAAGTTGCCGATGAATGGGGCGCACAGGGCAGGAAGAATCTTTTCGGTCAAAAGGTCCGCATTGCGGAAATGCAGTCCGAGGGCGGCGCAGCAGGCGCAGTTCACGGTTCCCTTGCGGCAGGCGCACTGACAACCACATTCACCGCTTCTCAGGGTCTTCTTCTGATGATCCCCAACATGTACAAAATCTCCGGCGAAATGCTTCCCGGTGTTTTCCATGTTACGGCACGCGCACTCGCAGCTCATTCGCTTTCCATTTTCGGCGATCACAGTGACGTTATGGGCGCACGTCAGACGGGTTTTGCAATGCTCGCTTCCGCTTCCGTACAGGAAGTTATGGATCTTGCACTCGTGACCCATCTTTCCGCAATCAAGGCGAGCCTGCCGTTCGTTCATTTCTTCGACGGCTTCCGCACCTCTCATGAGATTCAGAAGATCGAACAAATCGAATACGAGGATATGGCAAAGCTGCTCGATTACGATGCCGTTAAGCGTTTCCGTGAGCGTGCACTCAACCCCGAGCATCCCCATCAGTCCGGTACCGCGCAGAATCCCGACATCTACTTCCAGGGTCGCGAAGCTGCAAACATCCACTATGCAAAGGTTCCCGAGATCGTTGAATACTACATGGAAAAAGTCGGCGATCTGACCGGCAGGAGATACCACCTGTTCGATTACGTCGGCGCACCCGATGCAGAGCGCGTTCTCGTTATCATGGGCAGCGGCGCGGATGTTGCGGAAGAAGCTATCAACTACCTCAACGCAAAGGGCGAGAAGCTCGGCCTTATCAAGGTTCGCCTGTATCGTCCCTTCGCAGCGGACAAGTTCCTTGCGGCTATCCCAGCAACCTGCAAGAAGATCGCTGTTCTTGACAGAACCAAGGAACCCGGCTCCCTCGGCGAACCTCTCTACCTCGACATCGTTGACGCGATTGCGGAGGCAGGGCTTGACATCAAGTGCTACGGCGGCAGATACGGCCTCGGCAGCAAGGAATTCACCCCCACCATGGTCAAGCAGGTTTACGACAACCTTAAGCTCGACGAACCCAAGAACCATTTCACCGTCGGCATCATCGACGATGTTATGAATACTTCCCTCCCCGAGGGCGACTTTGTGAACGCCGCTCCCGAGGGCACGATCTGCTGCAAGTTCTTCGGCCTCGGTTCCGACGGTACCGTCGGTGCAAACAAGAACAGCATCAAGATCATCGGCGACCACACCAACATGTTTGCACAGGGCTACTTTGCATACGACTCCAAGAAGTCCGGCGGTCTGACCATCAGCCACCTGCGCTTCGGCAAGACTCCCATCCAGAGCCCCTACCTTATCGACAGTGCGGACTTTGTTGCATGCCATAACGCAAGCTACGTCACCCGTTACGATGTTCTTGAAGGCATCAAGGACGGCGGCGTATTCCTGCTCAACTCCCCGTGGACCGTTGAGGATATGGAACGCGAACTCCCCGCTTCAATGAAGCAGACCATTGCAAAGAAGCATATTCGTTTCTACAACATGGATGCTGTTAAGCTCGCCCGCGAAGTCGGCATGGGCAACCGCATCAACACCATCATGCAGAGCGCATTCTTCAAGCTTGCCGAAATCATCCCCGCAGACGAGGCGATCGATTACATGAAGGCAGCTGCAAAGAAGAGCTACGCAAAGAAGGGTGAGGACGTTGTTCAGAAGAACTATGCCGCAATCGACATCGGCGTTACCGGCATCACCGAAATCAACTACCCCGAAGCATGGGCAACCGCAACAAGCGGCGCAACCGCAATGCATGTCAGCGACGATCCGTATTTCGTTGATTTCATCAAGCCCATCCTTGCTCAGCAGGGCGACAAGCTGCCCGTCAGCAAGCTCGCTGCCGACGGCTATGTTCCCACCGGCACCACCAAGTACGAAAAGCGCGGCATCGCAGTTGAAGTTCCCATGTGGATCCCCGAAAACTGCATCCAGTGCAACCAGTGCGCCCTTGTATGTCCGCATGCAAGCATCCGTCCCTTCGTTATGACCGAAGAGACCGAAGCACCCGAAACCTTCGTTGCCAAGAAGGCGACCGGCGTCGGCGACGGCAAGCTCTTCCGAATTCAGGTCAGCCCCTATGACTGCACCGGCTGCGGCAGCTGCGTCAATGTTTGCCCCGCAAAGACAAAGGCTCTCAAGATGGCTCCTCTTGCAGAAGTCGAAAAAGTTGAAAACGATAACTGGAACTTCGCAATGGATCTGCCCACCCTCGACCTGCCCGTCAACAAGGCAACCGTCAAGGGCAGCCAGTACCTCCAGCCCATGTTCGAATTCTCCGGCGCATGCGCAGGCTGCGGCGAGACTCCCTATGTAAAGCTTGTTACCCAGCTCTTCGGCGACAGGATGATCGTTGCAAACGCAACCGGCTGTTCCTCCATTTACGGCGGTTCCGCTCCCACCTGCCCCTACACCGTAAACAAGCAGGGTCACGGCCCCGCATGGGCAAACTCCCTCTTTGAAGATAATGCAGAGTTCGGCTTCGGTATGAACCTTGCAACCACCCACCGCCGCGAGAGGCTTGCGGATCTCATCAGGCAGCTTGCTGAAGGCTGCGGCGATGAAGTCAAGTCAATCTGCAATGCATGGCTTGAAAACAAGGACGATGCAGAGGGCAGCCGCAAGGCAGCTCCCGCTGTTGTCAAGATGGCTGAAGAATGCATGAACTGCGGTTGTGAGTGCGACGAGATCTGCAAGGAGATCTATGACCTCCGCGACCTGCTCGTTAAGAAGAGCCAGTGGATCTTCGGCGGCGATGGCTGGGCATACGATATCGGTTACGGCGGACTCGATCACGTTCTTGCAATGGATGAAGACGTCAACGTTCTCGTTATGGACACCGAAGTTTACTCCAACACCGGCGGACAGTCCTCCAAGGCAACTCCGACCGGCTCCGTTGCAAAGTTTGCCGCCGCGGGTAAGCGCACCAAGAAGAAAGATCTCGGCATGATGGCAATGAGCTACGGCTACGTTTACGTTGCAAAGGTCTGCATGGGCGCAAACCCCGCTCAGCTGCTCAAGGCAATGGTTGAAGCGGAAGCTTACAAGGGACCGTCCCTCATCATTGCTTACGCACCCTGCATCAACCACGGCATCAAGGCAGGCATGAGCAAGGTTCAGGACGAAGCGAAGAGGGCTGTTGAGGCCGGCTATTGGCCCCTGTACAGGTATAACCCCGACCTCGCAGCACAGGGCAAGAATCCCTTCACCCTTGACAGCAAGCCCGCAACCGGCGACTACAAGGAATTCATCCTCGGCGAAAACCGCTATGCGGCTCTCAAGCAGCAGTTCCCCGAAGAGGCAGCAACGCTGTTTGCACGCGCAGAGCAGGAAGCAAAGGATAAGTACGACTACTATAAGAAACTCAACGACATGGAATAATCGCAGCCAAATGCGATTGACGAAGGCGGGATGATTCTGCACGGCATAATTGCACAACGGCAAAAGATGCCCGCCGTTGGTAGTTGAGTTCAAAATAATAAGAACGAGCTTCCTCCGCACCCCCTAAATGCTGAAGGGGAATCATGAAACGGAAACGAATCATGAGTGCGGGGGAGCTTTTTTTCAATTGAACGGAGCAGAAATTTTCAATTGAACGGAGCAGAAATTCAAAAGACAAACGGATATTGATTGGAAGCGGACGGATCAAAAAACAGCTTTTCGAAACAAAAGTCGAAAAGCTGCCGCTGATGCGCATAATTTGTAATTGAAGAATATCAGCCGTTCATGATTTTTTCTGTTAAATCGTCAACGGTCTTTTTGAGTTTTGCATCGGTCTCGATGCTTTTTTCGATTTGTTCACAGGCATACATAACGGTTGAGTAATGACGCCCGCCGTAGAACGCACCGATTTCGGGGAAGGACGATTCGGTGAGAATCCTTGTAAGATACATTGCGATCTGCCGCGGATAAGCAATGCGGCGTTCGCGCCGACCGGCTTCCATCTCGGCAGGACTTACCGAATAAAAATCGCAGACAACGCGGCGGATAAGTTCCGGCGTTACGGTGCGTTGCTTGCTGCCGGAAACGTAATCCTTAAGGACGTTTTCGGCAAGAGAAGCGGTAATGGGCTTGTTGATGAATTTTGCATAAGCAAGCACGCGGTTCAGACTGCCTTCAAGGTCGCGGATGTTGGAATAAACCCGTTCCGCAACAAGGCCGAGAACTTCATCGCTGACGTCAAGATTTTCCTGAGTTACCTTGCGGCGAAGGATTGCAAGCCGTGTTTCAAAATCCGGGGGCTGAATATCGGTGATAAGTCCCCAGCCGAAGCGCGTCCTCAAACGCTCTTCAAGGATGGGAATATCCTTGGGCGGTTTATCGGAGGTTATGATGATCTGCTTGTCCGCATCGCGAAGGTCATTGAATACGTTGAAAAATTCCATTTCGGTTGCATCTTTGCCCGCGATGAACTGAATATCATCGATAAGAAGCACATCAAGATAGCGGTATTTCTCGCGAAGGCTCGTGCGCTCCTTGCGTGCAATGGACTGAACAACATCGTTGGTGAAATTCTCACTTGAAATGTAAAGAATTTTGTAATCCGGATGTTCGCCGTGAATAAAGTGCCCGATTGCGTGCATAAGATGCGTTTTCCCAAGCCCCACGCCGCCGTAGATATAGAGCGGGTTATAAGCCTTTGAAGGGTTTTCCGCAACGGCAAGCGCAGCCGCATAGGAGAAACGGTTGGATTCACCGGTCACAAAAGTGTCAAAGGTGTATTTGGGAATCAAGGTTGGGCAATCGTTGCGGACCGTTACGGGCTTTACAAAATCGGGAGAAGCCTCGGCAACATCGTCATCGAGGGGCGTTTCGCGGGTCGTGAAGCGCACATGCAGCTCGCAGCCGCAGGATTCACGGATGCTTTTTTCAACCATGGGCGTGTAGAACCGCTCAAGAGTGCTTCGATAAAGCTCATCCTCCGTTTGGAGAACAAGCGTTGTGTCTCCCTCGATCCTGAGGGGAACCAGCGTCGCTATCCACGTGTTGTAACTCGCGTCCGTCATTTCGCTCTTAAGCGCGGCAAGAGCCTTTGACCATATAACAGATGCCGATAACAAAGATTGCCTCCCAACCGTTGCGAAAACACCGGAGCATCGTCAAAACAGTGCCCGGGTGCTTTTGCACAATGAATATTACCCGTATTTAAGCCTGATACCGATCATCGCCTGCTTGGTTTCGGCATTTCGACGCGGAACGCATTAATGCGGAACGCAGTACGCACGGTGCAGCAAAAGCATTAATACAAAGCGTGACAAATGAAGCATTGCTTTCATAGGGTGGACTAATATAATAACAAATTTGCAAAGATTTCGCAAGGCTTCATTGTGGATAATTTTTTCCGATTTGTACCGTTTTTTTTAAAAAAGCACCAGATATTGTGGAAAAAACGAGCATTATATTAGATATACTTAAAAAAAGAGAATAATATTCGAAATTTGCGGTAAAAAACGAGTTTGGGCAGGCATTTCCCGGGAAATATCTTTCGGATTCCGTGTGCCGCCGCGGTGCCGTGCAGTTAGATGCGTCTTGAAACAGCCTGTTCACAAAATGTTTACAAAAAAATTAATTTCGGTACTTTCCAATAAGCTGCAATTGGTGTATAATAACTCCAAATCCGGTAAATTTCACAGATTCCTCCAATCGGCGCGTTGATGCCTGCAATCAGCATGGTGATTTCTGTAATCAGCATGGTGATTTCTGTGATCAGCATGGTGATTTCTGTAATCAGCATGACGCCGTGAGCGGAACAAAAATCGGAAAGGATGAAAAAATGGAAAGAAAAACAAATAAAAAAAGCAGCGCGCTGCCTGTCATTATCCTGCTTGCGGTCATCATTGCGGCGGGAGTGGCTGCGTTCTTTTTGCTGAGAGGCGAAAAGTTCCTCGGCGGAAGGAAGGATATTACGATTACCGAAGCGGTAACGACAAACACGAACGGAATCACCGATCCGGAGCTTGGAAATCCGGATTGGATTGAGCTGTGCAATCCGACGGATGCGGCAATGGATATTTCAAACTATGCCCTCGGAGTCGGCAATGAGGAGGGCGGAAGGTTCATCTTCCCTTCAGGCACAACGATCGCGGGCAAAGGCTATCTGCTTGTTTACTTTAAGGATCGCGGAGTTTCAACAACAGGAAAACTTGTTGCGGGCGGCGATCTTGCGGCGGCGGGAGAGACCGTGACGCTTTACAACACTGCGGGAGAGGTTGTCCATAAGGTTGATATTCCCGAACTTCCGGCGAATATTTCTTATGCCATGGATTCCGCGGGTCATTTCGGCTACGCAAAAGTTCCGACACCCGGAGCGGAAAACAGCACTGCAATTTCCAAAACCCCTGACGGAGCGCAAAACATCGAAGCTCCGAAATCACTCATCGTAAATGAAGTTCTGCGCGGCGAGAACGGCTTTGTTGAGGTTCGCAACAATTCCTCAAAGACGATTCAGCTTCATGACTTCTACCTTTCCGACAATGCGGACAAGGTCAACAAGTGGCGGTTCCCGCAGCAGACGCTTGAACCCGGTGCGCTCGCGGCTGTGAACCTTTGCGGTTCCGCGTATGCAGGCTCTGCAACGGCGGACGGTGAAGAGGGAAAGCTGCTCTTCAATGCCAACTTCAAGCTTAACACCGAGGAAAACACCGTTTATATTGCGGGTTCCGGCGGGAATATAATCGATACATTCACCTTTGATATGAATATGCCCGGCGCGGTTGCGGCAGTCCGCACGGCAAAGGGCGTTGAATACACAGGCACGGCAACAAAATGTGCCGAAAACAGTGATTCCACATTTGCCGAGATCACATGGACGGATATGGATTCAAGCGACGTGCTGAGAATCAACGAATTCCTGCCGAAAAACAAATTCGATATTACAGACGGCGACGGTGACCGCAGCGAGTGGGTTGAGCTTTACAACAGCGGAAGCGAGCCTGTTTCGCTCCTCGGCTACTATCTTTCGGACAACAGCGCAGAGCGCGACAAGTGGGCATTGCCCGATATCACTCTCGGCGGCGGTGAGTATTTGATCGTTTTCCTTTCCGGCAAGGACAGGACGGACGGAGAAATGCACGCCTCGTTCAGCATTTCCGACACTGATGAAGGCATATTCCTTTCAAACTACAACGGAATGCGTTCCGACAGCCTGCTGCTTCCTTCCGAATTGAGCGCGAATGTTTCAATCGGCAGAGGGGAAAACGGCGAGGTTCTGTATTATGCACGTCCGACGCCTGCGGCAGCAAACACGGCGGCAGGTTTTGCGGAACCCATGGGCGTGGGGGGGTTCAACCCCTCCTCCGTTTATATCAACGAAGTTTGCGCGGTAACAACGCCGCGCAGCGGGGAGATGGACTGGGTCGAATTTTATAACGGCGGCGATGAAAGCGTAACGCTCACAGGCTGGCATATCAGCGACAGCAAGCGTGAACTGCAAAAGTTTGAGCTTTCGTTCATTACGGTTCCCGCAAAGGGTTATGCGGTGCTCAGCTGCTCCGGCAGCATTTCCGATGCCGCACCGACGGTTGCGCCGTTCAGCGTATCGGGCAGCGGCGACGGGCTGATTTTGACATCTGCCGACGGAACTGTCATAGACTATTTTGAAACGGGTGCAACCCGACTGGGCGTTACAAGCGGCAGGCAGACCGGCGGCGGGAGCGGTGACCGCGTTTTTTTTACGCAGGCGACCAAGGGCAGCGCAAACCCCGATGTTTGCTACCTTTCCTATGCGGCGAACGCCGTTTTTTCAAATACCGAACTTTATCACAGCGAGCCTTTTTCGCTTGAGATAAAAACGCAGAATGCAGACGGTGTGATAAGGTACACCACCGACGGCAGCAAGCCGACCGAGCAGAGCACGGAGTATACAGGTGCAATAACGATTTCTTCAAATACGGTTATTCGCGCTGCAACCTTTGTTTCGGGCATGATGCCGAGTGATGTTGCAACTGCAACTTATCTTTTTGAAACGCCGCACAGCGTGCCGGTTGTGACGCTTGCAATGAACCAAAAAGATTTTGACGATGTTTATGCTGTCAGCAGTCCGTTCGTTCCGGTTGTTGAACGGGAGGGGCATATACAGTATTTTGAAAAAGACGGAAGCCTCGGAGTTGAAACCTCCGCCGGCATTCGCGTTTCCGGAGCGTCAACCCGGCGTTATCCGCAAAAGTCCCTTGCGCTCATGTTTCGCTCCGGCTACGGAAGAAAGACCGTTACCTATCCTTTCTTCGGAAACGATTATATCAAGACTTTCGGTTCGCTCGTGCTTCGCAATGCGGGTCAGGACTGCCTGAATACCCGCATTCGCGATTCTTTCACAAGCACCGCCGTTCTCGATATGAACATCGATTCGTCCGCGGCAACTTTCTGCGCGGTTTATATCAACGGCCGTTACTGGGGGTTGTATGACCTTAAGGAGAACATGAACAAGGATTACCTTGCTGCGCATTACGGCGTTGATGAGGACACTGTAAACATCATAAAGCGCAACACCGTTGAGCTTGCGGGCAGCAATGCGGATTTTCTCCGCGTCAGAAGCTACGTTGTTCAACAGAATGCAAGCGGCGCAAACGTTGTTGTACCTTTGACGGCGGAACGGTATGCGGAATTTACAAAATGGGTGGATGCCGAGTCCATTGCGGATTATCTGATTGCAAGGGAATACTTCCCCGATGCGGATATGTTCAACCAGAAGTATTGGCGCACAACGGACTATAAGGTGCGCTGGCGTGCGATATTCTATGATTCCGATTTCGCTCTCAGTTCCGAGCGCGGCGATGTTCTCGGGCATTACTTCAACGTTGTCGGTGTTCCGAGTGCGGACGGTTCATTGAGCCAAATGGATCTTTACTGCGGACTGCGTTCCAATGAAGAATGGAGCGACTACTTCATAACGCGTTATATATATGTTACGAAGTACTATTTGAACAACGACAGACTGCTGCCGCTTTTTGATTCCATGGTGGACACGATTCAACCTGAAATGGACAGGCAAATTGCCCGCTGGGGACGCCCCGAATCCCGCAGCCATTGGGAAAACGAAATTTCAAAACTGCGCAGTATGCTTGCTGCCCGCCCGCAGTACGCAAAGCAGTGCCTGCAATACAATTTTAAGTTGTCCGAGGCACAATATGCGGAATATGAGGCAAAGGCGGATGAAATGTTCAATCAGAACGGCGGAGTTTTTAAGTAAGCTCACGTGAAGCGAAATGCAGACTGCATATTTTCACGGATTTGGTTCCGCATGAGTTTTTGATGACGGGATTCATGCGGAACACACAGAAAAAATATAGATTTTAATTTTTGCATCGAAAAGGTTTTGGCAAAAAAGAGAGGGCAATATGAAGATTATCATTGTCGGCGGAGGCAAAGTCGGGCACCAAATCGGAAAAAAACTGACAAATGAAAAGCACGATGTTGTTATAATTGATGACGATCCGGATGTGCTTGCACGCATATCCGACGAAATGGACGTTTTTTGCGTTGAAGGCAACGGTGCGGATTATAAGGTTCAGAGCGAAGCAGGTGCGGGGTCGGCCGATATTTTGATTGCAGCAACGGCGCATGACGAAATCAACATGCTTTGCTGCCTTATTGCACATAAACTGGGCGCAAAGCACACGATCGCGCGCGTTCGCGACCCGGAATACACCGTTCAGCTTGACTTTTTAAAGGACGAATTGGGGCTTTCAATGGCGATCAACCCGGAGCTTGCCGCAGCGGATGAAATTGCAAGGCTTTTGCGTATTCCGAGCGCGCTCAATGTTGAGCTTTTTGCACGCGGGCGCGTGGAGCTTGTCGAGTTCCGCATCGGTGAGGGAAATCCGCTTATCGGCCTCTCGCTCATGCAGATTTATAAAAAATACCAGATAAAAATTCTTATTTGCGCCGTTCAGCGCGGAACCGAGGTAATTATTCCGAACGGCGAATTCGAGCTTGAGCAGGGCGACAGGCTGCATATCACGGCGTCTCATGAGGAAATGGCGCGGTTTTTCCGCACTGTTTATCCCGATAAAAAGCGTAAAGTGAAAACGGTTATGGTCTGCGGCGGAAGCAGGATTGCATACTACCTTTCGCTTGCGCTGTCGAAAGTCGGCGTGCAGGTGAAAATAATCGAAAGCAATCCGCGGCGCGCCGAACAGCTCAGCGAGGATTTGGACAGTGCGTTGATAATCTGCGGCGATTCGACCGACCACGATCTTTTGATTCAGGAGGGCATAAACAGCGTTGATGCTTTTGTATCGCTCACAGGTATGGACGAGAACAACATCATAAGCGGACTTTTTGCAAAGTGGCAGGGTGCAGGACGCGTCATTGCAAAGGTGAACAACGAAGGACTTTGCAGCATCGTTCCTGAAAACGAGCTCGATTGCATAATTTCGCCAAAAACGATAACGGCGAACCAGATTTTGACGTTCGTCCGTGCAATGGACTGCAGCCCCGAGGGCAGCAATGTGGAAACCGTTCATCAAATGGTGGGCGGCAAGATCGAGGCGATTGAGTTTTCCGCAAAGGGCAATCATCCGATGTACGGGCGGCCGCTCAAGGAACTGAAGCGCAGCCTTCACAAGGATTTGCTCATTGCCTGCATTGTCCGCGGCGAAAAAACAATAATCCCGGGCGGCGATGACTGCATAAAAGCAGGGGATCGGGTAATTGTTGTTACAAAGCATATACTGTTTAACGATCTGACGGATGTATTGACGGAGAACCTTCAGTAAAAAGACGGAGATTCTTTGCAGCGTGACTGACCGGTTTACGGAAATAAGCGTGATTACAACGTGGGGTAATAAAAATGAATTTTCGCCTTGTTTTAAATATGCTCGGCAAGATTTTGCTGATAATGGCGGCACTGATGCTCCTGCCTGCCGTGGTTTCGGTATGCAGCGGCGGCACGGATCTTTTGGCAATTCTTGCTTCCGCAGCAATAACGGCGGCTGTCGGCGGCGGTATGCTGCTTTTGAAACCAAAGGACACGACCTTTTTTGCAAAGGAGGGCTTCGTTGTTGTTGCGCTTGCATGGGTAGTGATGTCCCTGCTCGGCGCACTGCCGTTCATGTTCGGCGGGGTTTTTACAAATTACATGGATGCAGTTTTTGAAACGGCCTCCGGTTTCACAACAACGGGCGCAACCGTGCTTTCGGGCGGCATATCCGCAATCCCGCACGGCATAGGCTTTTGGCGGTGCTTCATCATATTCATCGGAGGTATGGGTGTTCTTGTTTTTGTAATGGCTGTTTTGCCGCTTTCAAAGGAACGCTCAATGTACCTGATGCGCGCGGAAGTTCCCGGGCCGAGCGTCGGCAAACTGGTTGCAAAGGCAAAGGACACCGCGCTCATTCTGTATTCAATTTATTTCGCATTAATGGTGCTGATGGCTGTGATGCTTCTGTTCGGGGGAATGAACGTTTATGAGGCATTCACAACTGCGCTTTCAACCGCGGGCACGGGCGGCTTCATGGTTTATGACGCCGGCTTCATCGGGCTTTCGCCGTACCTTCAAACGGTCACGACCGTGTTCATGCTGCTGTTTGCGGTCAACTTCAACCTTTATTATTATATTTTAATGCGCAGAATCGGCGACGTGACACATAATGAGGAGCTGCGCTGGTTCCTCGGCATATTCTTTGCCGCCGTGCTGACGATGACGGTTGCAAACATCGGGCAATTCGGTTCGTTCGGCGAATCACTGCACCATACGGCGTTCAATGCCGCTTCGGTGTACAGCACAACGGGCTTCGCCAGTATTGATTTCGACAAATGGCCGACAATTTCAAAATGCATTATGCTGCTGTTGATGTTTTGCGGCGGCTGCACGGGCTCAACGGCCGGCGGAATCAAGACTTCCCGCGTTGCAATTTTGGTTAAAAACGCGTTCAATGAGCTTCGCCGCTTTGCTCACCCGAAATATGTCCGTTCGCTGAAACTGGACGGAAAAGTTGTTTCGGAGCCTGTCGTTCGTTCGGTCACGGTTTATTTTTCGGTTATAATCGGAATAATTATCGTTTCCATAATACTTGTTTCGGCAAACGGTTTTGATTTTGAATCCTCATTATCGGCGGTTTTTGCCTGCATTTTCAATATCGGACCCGGATTCCACGCATTCGGACCGACGGCGAGTTTTGCTCCGCTCAGCAATTTTTCAAAGTTGGTGCTGACTTTTGACATGCTTGCGGGCAGGCTCGAACTTTGGCCGCTGCTGCTGCTTTTTGTGCCGTCAACATGGAAAAAACGTGCGGTATACAAATAATCAACGGTAACGGAAACAAAAAACATTGCAAACGGAAAGGAATTGGGTTTGAAAATTTTTCTTGTCGCAAGTGAATGTGTCCCGTTCATAAAAACGGGCGGATTGGCGGATGTTGTGGGCGCACTGCCTGCCGCGCTGAAAAAGCTCGGGGCGGAGGTTTCCGTTCTGATTCCGAAATACAGCATGATTCCGCAGAAATTCCGCAAAGAAATGCAGCATATTACGGACTTTTCGATTCAGCTCGGCTGGCGGAATCAATATGTCGGCGTTGAGAAAATCCACCGTGAAGGTATCGATTTCTACTTTGCGGACAACGAGTTTTATTTTAAACAGGATTATGTTTATTCAAGCGGCGATTTCGAGGCGGAGCGTTACTGCTGGTTTTCGAAAGCGGCACTTGAAATAATGCAAAAGCTGGATATTGTGCCGGATATCATTCACCTGAACGATTGGCAAACGGGCATGATTCCGCTGCTGCTTCGGGAGCAATATTCCATATTGCCGGAATTCTCCCGCGTTAAAACGGTGTTCACGATTCACAACCTCCGCTATCAGGGGTTGATGAACCCGATGCTTGTGAATGATTTGCTGAGCCTCGGGCAGAATGCACTGGCGCAAATCGAGTACTATTGCAATATCAACTGCATGAAAGCGGGGATCATCTATTCCGACGCGGTCACGACCGTAAGCCCGACTTATGCAAAGGAGATCTGCACTCCACGCTGCGGCGAAACTCTGGATGGGCTGCTGCGGCATAAACACATTGCGGGAATCCTGAACGGCATTGACAAAAAGCTGTACAATCCGTGGACGGATAAAGCTCTTTGCAGCCGTTTCTCAAAAAATCAGCCGCAGGGCAAACAAAAATGTAAATCCGCACTCCAAACGGCTTTGGGACTTGAACAGTCGGAGGAGCGGCCTGTTGCGGCGGTGATTTCGCGTCTGACAAACCAAAAGGGGCTCGACCTTTTCCGCGCCGTGATTCCGGGTTTGCTGGATCTTGGTGCGCAGCTTGTGATCCTCGGCATGGGTGATGCGGAATACGAGCGCAGGTTCGCCGACCTTGCCGCAATAAATCCCTCTTCGGTTGCCTTCCGTGCCGAGATGAACGATGCGCTTGCGCGGCAAATCTATGCCGGGGCGGACATCTTCCTGATGCCCTCTGCATTCGAACCCTGCGGGCTGTCACAGCTGCTTGCAATGCGCTACGGTGCAATTCCCGTTGTGCGCGAAACGGGAGGCCTTGCGGATACTGTCATTCCCTATAACCGCTTCACGGACGAGGGCACGGGCTTTTCCTTCAGAAACTATTCTGCGGACGAGCTGTATAATGCTTCCCGTGCCGCAATCGAGCTTTATTGCGGAGACAAAGCCGCTTGGCAAAGGCTCACCGCCCGCGCAATGGCGGCGGATTTCGGCTGGAGCAGAAGTGCAGGGGAATACCTTCACCTGTATAAAACGCTCAAAATGAACTGATATTGATTATTTATATCGCAAAAGCGCAAACGCACCCCGAGTTTCGGGGTGCGTTTGCTGTATGTGAGAAGTAAAGAGAATGGCTGTGAAAAATCTTTATGCAACGCCGATGGCAACCCTTGCGATAAGAATTGCGTCGGTCATATCGATTCTGCCGTTGCCGTCGAAATCAGCGGCGGTTTCTGCATTGGGGAGTTCTGCGGAAAGGGTGCTTACGCCGATTGCACAGCGGGCAACCTGAATTGCGTCCGCAAGTGTAACGCTGCCGTCGCCGTCAACATCGCCGAGAAGAACGGGGGAGTAGTCGTCGGTGTAGCATGCAACAATGTCGATGCCTTCGTTGCCGGTGATAAGGAGCATGCTCTCTGTTGAAACAAGCCTACCGTTAACATACCATCCGCGGAATTCGCCGTTGTTCTCAGCATAGAGGGAGTACGAGACTTCAGAATTCGTAGGACTGGAGCTATATGAGAAACCCATGCTGCCTTCACCTTCAACACGTGCCGTTGTAACCTGCTGCATTCCCTTGGGGCTGAAAGCAATTTCCCGAAGGGGGCAGTCCATAATGCAGATTCCGGCAAGCACGGGGCAGTTTACAGCGGAAAAATAGGTGCATTCGGACTGGGCGTTGAAGTTCACATCGGTGAGCCTTTCGCAGTTGTCAACAATAACACCGGAAATATGGGTCTGCCCTGCATCGGGAGAGCAGACGCGCCTTACGGAAGTGCCGCTCAGGTTCAGCTCGCCGTATGCATCCGGTTTGATGGTTTCGATAATGTCTGCACAGATAATTTCGCCGGTAACGGGATCAGCAAACTCAACGCCATACCAGTAGTCGTATTCGAAGGAAAACTCTTCAAGGAGAGGTTCACCGGGAGTTTGCTGAACGGGCGAATACTTTGCAAAGGGAACAACATAATACGGGCTGTAAATCCAGCCGTGGTACTGAGCTATATCGCCGACGTCGAAAATCACATCGGCATTGCTGACGCCGGGCATGCCTGTTTCGTTTTGCAGAAAGGCATTGAGCTGCTCATAATCTGAGGGAAGAAATTTCGGGGACGAAGAACGCTCCGCATTCAGCCCGACAGGCAGGGAAGCAAGCACAAACAGCGCGGCGAGAAGGGTGGTAAGGATTCGTTTCATTTTTTGACCTCCTAAATCTTTCTTTAACAAAGTGAGTCATGGCGGAGGAACTCTTCTGCTTCAGCCGCAAAAC
>ENA-UOIZ01000032-UOIZ01000032.1-human-gut-metagenome-genome-assembly--contig:-P88-NODE-32-length-161535-cov-16.663649_pt1 | contig 161535 bp, 137 predicted proteins | sample MGYA00242336_ERZ723883 | MGnify/ENA metagenome assembly ERZ723883 | reverse complement strand
AATTAATTGTTCCTACGGGCATAGAACAGATTGAAAACCTTACGTTTGAGGGCTGCACAAGTCTGACGGAGATTGTGCTGCCGAATACGCTTAAAGAAATCGGGAAGATGGCGTTCATCAACTGCAAGGCTTTGACAAGCATAGAGCTGCCCGCAAGCGTGACGGCAATCGGTTTGGGGGCGTTCAGGTGGTGCGCGCTAAAAAAGATAGTCGTTCCTACGGGCATAGAACAGATTGAAAACCTTACGTTTGAGGGCTGTGCAAGTCTGACGGAGGTTGTGCTGCCGAATACGCTTGAAGCAATAGGCGCCAGTTCATTCTGGAATTGCAGCGCGTTGGAAAGCATAGAGCTGCCTGAAAGCGTGACGGCGATCGGTACGGGTGCGTTCAGAGAATGCGTCGCGCTAAAAAAAATAGTCGTTCCTACGGGCATAGAACAGATTGAAAACCTTACGTTTGAGGGCTGTGCAAGTCTGACGGAGGTTGTGCTGCCGAATACGCTTGAAGCAATAGGCGCCAGTTCATTCTGGAATTGCAGCGCGTTGGAAAGCATAGAGCTGCCTGAAAGCGTGACGGCGATCGGTACGGGTGCGTTCAGAGAATGCGTCGCGCTAAAAAAAATAGTCGTTCCTACGGGCATAGAACAGATTGAAAACCTTACGTTTGAGGGCTGTGCAAGTCTGACGGAGGTTGTGCTGCCGAATACGCTTGAAGCAATAGGCGCCAGTTCATTCTGGAATTGCAGCGCGTTGGAAAGCATAGAGCTGCCTGAAAGCGTAACGGCAATCGGTTCGAGTGCGTTTATGGACTGTTCTTCGCTTAAAAAAATAGTCGTTCCGTCCGGCGTCACGCGTATTGCCGACAAAATGTTTTACAAATGTGCAAGTCTGACGGAGGTCGTGCTGCCGAATACGCTTAAAGAGATCGGAGTAGATGCGTTCTACAACTGCAATGCTTTGACAAGCATAGAGCTGCCTGAAAGCGTGACGGCAATCGGTTCGGGTGCGTTTATGCACTGCTCTTCGCTTAAAAAGATAGTCGTTCCTACGGGCATAGAGCGGATTGAAAGCATTATGTTTTCCGACTGCACGAGTCTGACGGAGGTCGTGCTGCCAAGTACGCTTAAAGAAATCAGGGGAATGGCGTTCCTCGGATGCATTGCATTGGAAAACATAGAGTTGCCTGCAAGCGTGACGGCGATCGGTTCGATTGCGTTTGGTGGCTGCTCTTCGCTTAAAAAGATAGTCGTTCCTACGGGCGTAGAGCGGATTGAAGGCTCTACGTTTGTGGGCTGCTCGAATCTGACGGAGGTCGTGCTGCCAAGTACGCTTAAAGAAATCATGGGAATGGCGTTCCGCAAGTGCGAGGCGTTGAAAACGGTGATTTTGCCCTCGTCGCTTGAAGATATAGGCAAAGACGCATTCTATATGTGTCCGCTCGAAAGCCTTTTCTTCGACGGCACGGAAGCGGAGTTTCTATCCGTTTCCGTTGCAGAGGGAAACGACAGCGTTCTCAACGCGGCAGTATATTTTTATTCGGAAACCGAGCCGACGGAAAATCCTCAAAAATTTTGGCGTTACAGCGGGGGAAAGCCCTTGCCTTGGGCGTGACCGACGCGCTTTTGCACCTTGAAAAGCCGCCCCCTCAAAGACTGGGTTTTTCGGGGTAAAAAATTAAAAAATACGAATCAGAGGAAGTTGATGCTTATGAGAGCGGTAAGCAATGAATTTGCTTTTTTTACAACAGACACCAAATTAAAAATAATAAAAACTATTAAAGGAGATTATACTGTATGAAAAAGTTCAATTTGAAAATTTTATCCGTTTTTCTGGCAATAGCAATTGTTGTGTCGGGAGCGGCAGTCGTAGCCCCTTTGGGAGAAGAAGTAAACGCCCTGTCGCCGAATTATGACGGCAGCGACGTCTATTATTTTTGCGATTTATATCCCACTTTGACTTATGAAACCTTTTACAATACGTTCAGCGCATCTATTTATTACGACGTGCGTTGGGTAAGTGACTCTGAATTTTATAGGGATATAGAAGAACACTACTTTTATACACTAAACAACCGAGTCGTTATTATCGATATAAAAACATTTATACCGGACACCTTTCGTTTACTTATGTTGTTTTCACACTTTAAAGAAAACAATTGCGTGACGGGATTTGTTACGAGTTATTCCGAAAACGATTTCCCCGACACCGATTTTCTCGATTGTGTGGATATCTTTGTGGAAAATGCTCCCAGCGACAAAATGGACGTCTACTTTTCAGCGGCTTTCGAGGATTTGGACACAAACAGGGAGCTGTCAAATACGGTTTACCTGTTGGATAGAAGCGTTCTCAACGTGTATTTTATCGAAAACCGTGACTTTGGAGCATTGTGCGCTACATCCCGTTATTTGAATAAATTTATTTTCGATTTGTTGTATTTTGTGTCAAGTACCGAATATGAAATTTACGATTATCAGAATGCACTTGACGAATGGAATATAACAATACTTGTCTATGTCGGAAACAATCAATTTGTTGACTTGGCGACGTGGGAGAGATATACATTTTCCAGTACGCAGGAAATTTTGGAAGAATACGAAAAGGAGTATATCTGCTCGTTTGGTTTCGACATGTTCGAGGAGGAGTTTTATTGGTTTTTGTATAACAACGGTGTGGACTTAAACTATTTGTTCGAGGTCACTCCCTTAAGCTATGACTGCAACGGTCTTGATTTGAGATTAAATAATTTTGACTATACCGACGAAGCGGAGCTTTACCTTGTTGAAGCGCTGAAAGATTGGCTTTCGGTAATTTAAACGCTCTGCTTTGGCGGCAGCTCACGGAACAGGAGGAATACAATACCGACCCCGACAGGAAATCGTTTTCCGACGCGACAATATATTTTTATTCGGAACAAAAACCCGTTTCGGAGGGAAATTTTTGGCGTTACTCTGACGGAGTCGCCGTTGTCCGGTGATTTCTGTCGCGATTTAGACAAATTTACCGCTTTGCATAAACGCAAGGCGGTTTTGTTTTTTATGCGGGAGCACAATCGGGCTTTTAAAAGAATATTATTTAATAAGCCAATTACGGAGGTCATGATGGATAATATTTTCGGAACGGACGGTATCAGGGGAGTGTTCGGCGCGGAATTGAACTGCGGGAGCGCTTATCTTTTGGGGGCGGCGCTGTGCGGAGCGGACGGAGACTCTCCCGTCGTAGTCGTGGGCAGGGATACGCGTCCGTCCGGGGAGGAGCTTATGCGGGCGCTTGCAAAAGGCGTGCACGACAACGGCGGTTACGTCATCAACATAGGAATCCTGCCCACCAACGCCGTTGCTTACTTTACGCGGAAAATGGGGTGCGACTTCGGCGTTATGATTTCCGCAAGTCACAATCCGCCCGAATACAACGGCTTGAAGGTGTTTGACCGCTATGGCGTGAAGCTGTGCGAAAAAAAGCAGAGGGAGATTTCCGCTTTTATGGAGGACAGAGAGGTGTCGGACGCCGAGGGCGCGGAAGTGTGCGCCTTTGACAGCGCGGGAAAGCTGTATTGCGACTACATAGAAAACCTGATTATGCCCGACCTCAAAGGGCTTAAAATTTCTCTCGACTGTTGCTACGGGAGCTGCTACGACGTGGCGTCCTCCGTCTTTGCAAAGACGGGCGCTGCGCTGCACGTTTACTGCGGCTTCAACCGCGGAGAGCTGATAAACAAAGACTGCGGAGCCACCCACACCGAGTTTCTCGAAAAAATGATGAGGAGCAACGGCTGCGAGCTGGGCTTTGCCTTTGACGGCGACTGCGACAGAGTTGCCGTTTTGGAGCGCGGGCGGACGCTTGACAACGACAGACTTCTTTTTGCGCTGGCAAAATATATGTCCGAAAATGGAATGCTCAGAAAGGATATGGTAGTGGGCACTGTGCTCACCAACCGCGGCGTGGAAATGGCGCTCAACGGGCTGAATCTCAGGCTTTTGCGAAGCGACGTGGGTGACGCCAACGTATTTCATCTCATGAGCAAAAAGGGCGTTAATCTCGGCGGGGAGCGCAGCGGGCATTTTCTGCTTAGCGACTTTGCGACGGGCAGCGACGCGCTTTTGAACGCGCTGTTTTTCGCAAAAATATACAGGGAAAAGGGAAGCTTGTTCGACTATACCGCGGGTTACAAAAACGTGCCCTGCCGCGAAAAGAGCATAAACGTAACTCCGCAGCAGCTTAAAAGCATGAAAAACAGCAGTTATTTTGAAAAGGTGGCGGGCGAGGTGCGGGCGCTTTTCGGCGGAGTCAAGCTGGTGCTCAGGGCAAGCGGCACCGAGCCTAAGGTCAGGATTTACATCGAAGGAGAGGACGCGGGAGAGATTGAGGAGGCGATGAGGCACACAGCGTGGCAAATTTCCGATTTCGTCTGAAAGCGTTTGCGTTTTGAAATGGTTTGTAATATAATAAATCTCAATATGGACAAGAAGCGACGCAACAAAATCAGCTTCGTCACCACGCTGTTCGGATTGATTGCAAACGCCTTGCTTTGCGCGGGTAAATTTGCGGTGGGGCTTTTGTGCGGCAACATTGCCGTCACTGCCGACGCGGTAAACAATCTTTCCGACGCGGGCAACAATGTTGTCACGCTGATAGCAATCAAGGTGGCGGGCAAGCCTGCGGACAAGGAGCACCCCTTCGGACACGAAAGGGTAGAATATGTTTCCGCGCTGGTCGTCGCTTTTATTATACTTTTTTTGGGCGTGGAGCTGGCGGTGTCTTCCGTTGAAAAGATAATACTCAATTTCAAAGAGCCATATCTGCCCGAATTTGACGCGTGGCTGGTTTACGTTTTGTCGTTTTCCGTTGTCGTCAAGGTCGTCATGTTTTTCGTTTACAGGACAAACGGCAAAAAAGCGCAGTCTCCCGTGCTGGAAGCAATGGCGTTGGACAGCATTATGGACGTTGCCGCCACCGCCGCCGTGCTTGCGGCGATTCTTATCGGCAGATTGGCGAGCGTCAATCTTGACGGGTACATGGGACTTGCCGTATCCGTTCTGATATTTGTCGGCGGGATAAAGATAGCAAAGGATACCGTGAGCGGTTTAATCGGGGTTGCACCCGACAAAAAGCTCATTGCCGAGCTGGAAGCCGAAATCGCGGCTTACGACGGCGTACTCGGCGTCCACGACCTTTTGGTGCACAGCTACGGACCTTACAATACATTCGTCACTGTGCACGCCGAGGTGGACGCAAAAGCCGATATGCTTGCCGCGCACGAGCGGATAGACCGAATAGAAAGAGATTTTCTCGAAAAACGAAACATACATCTGTTGGTTCATCTTGACCCCACCGAAAAGGACAATCCCGAAATCGAGGCGGTTTTGCCGTCGATAAAGGAAGTTTTGTCGTCCGTTGCCGACGGTCTTAATTTCCATGACGTGCGACTTGTCAGGCAGGGCGGCGCGGAAAAAATATTTTTCGATATGGTTGCGCCTTTCGAGCTGGAAAAGTCGGATGAAGAGCTTAAAAATCTTGCCGAAAGCCGCCTTTTTGAAAAAACAGGCATGAGCTTTTCGGTTACGGTTGACAGAGAGTGATTGCAAAAGGAGAAACGATTTGAGCAAAGCAGACGAAATTTTTATCCGAAACGTAAAAGAAATTTTAAACGAAGGCTATTCCGACCGAAACCTCGACGTGCGCCCGCGCTGGAAGGACGGGACTCCCGCGCACACAATAAAAAAGTTTTGTATCGTCAACCGTTACGACCTGAGAGACGAGTTTCCGATAATCACTTTGAGGCGCACCTTTTTCAAGACCTGCATAGACGAAATGCTTTGGATTTGGCAGAAAAAATCCAACAACATACGCGACCTGAACAGCGGCGTATGGGACAGCTGGGCGGACGAAACGGGCAGCATAGGCAAGGCTTACGGCTATCAGCTTGCGTTGAAGCACAGCTATCCCGAGGGAGAGTTCGACCAAGTGGACAAGCTTCTGTATGATTTGAAGCACAGCCCGCAATCGAGACGTATGATTGCCAATATGTACAATCACGCGGACCTTAGCCAAATGAGGCTTTATCCCTGCGCCTATTCCTTTACGCTAAACACGAGCGGAAACGTACTCAACGGCATACTCAATCAGCGCTCGCAGGATATGCTGGTCGCAAACAACTGGAACGTGGTGCAGTACGCCGTGCTGCTCAATATGTTCGCGCAGGCGTCGGGGCTTGTCGCCGGCGAGCTTGTGCACGTGATTGCCGACGCGCATATTTACGACAGGCACATTCCGTTGATTGAAAAAATGCTCGAACAGCCTGTTTACGACGCGCCTGAATTTGTCATGGACAAGAGCGTAAAGGATTTTTACGCATTCAATACGACGCATTTCAAACTTGAAAATTACAGATACAACGATTTTGAAGTCAAACCGGAGGTGGCTGTCTGATGAACGCAATCGTAGTCGTAGACAAAAAATGGGGCATAGGCAAAAACAACGATTTGCTGTTCAAGCTGCCTGAGGACATGAAATATTTCAGACAGAAGACTTTGAACAAAATCGTCGTCATGGGCAGCAACACGCTGAAATCCTTTCCCGACGGGAAACCGCTGAAAAACCGCATAAACGCGGTGCTTTTTCCCGGAGGCGAAAAACGGGACGACTGTATCGTGGCGGACAGTCTAGAAGAGCTAAGGCAAGTGTTGACAAACTTCCCCGAAGATGATATATTTATCATAGGGGGAGCGATGATGTACAAAACCATGCTCCCTTTTTGCAAGCGCGTTTACGTGACCAAGGTGGACGCGGACGGACAGGCGTCGGTGTTTTTCCCCGACCTTGACAGGCTCGGTTGGACGCTTTCGGAGAGAGTTGCGAAAAAACGCGACGGAGAGTACGAGTTGGAGTTTGTGGTTTATTCCAATCCGTCGCCGCAAAAATTTTGACAAAACGGATATTTCGCCGCAGCGCGGCTGAGATAAATCTTGAAAGGAGGTTAAGTAAATGAGAAAAAGCCTTGAAAAAGTGTTCGATATCATCGGCGAAATACTTGCCGTGCTTGCTTTGATACTTTACGTGTTTCTTGCAATCAACGCGCAGTTCATGTTTTTGCCCGACGGTGTTTTGAACGTGCTTATGGTAATTCAGCAGTATTCGTTCATAATCGTGACAATAGTCGTAGGTTTTGAAGCTATGATAAAGCGCAATCTGTTGTTCAGAATTATATTCTACGTCATCGTTGCGGCAGTGGTTATACTTCAGTTCTTCCCCGGCACATGGGATAACCTCATGGGTTATGTGGGCGCGATGGCGCTGTAAAAAGCATAATGAAAACGTCCGCTTTAAAGCGGACGTTTTGTTTTGTTGATTTTCAAATGCAAGAAAATCAAATGAAATTATTTTTTTACCTTTGTGCCGCAATTTCCGCAGAAAACTCCGTAGGTTTCCGTGCGGCAGTTCGGGCAAATCAGAATTTCCGTCATTTCGTTTGAGCAGCGCGGGCACGTCGAATAAATGGATTCCGTTCTGAAACCGCAGTGTCTGCAATACAGAAGGCGTTTTTTAGGCGCGGGAGGTTGGCTCGGAGAGAGGGCGGGGGCTGCGGCGGATAAGCTTTCTTCCCGCCCGTCCGACGCCTTTTCGCCGCCGTCCGCTTCCGTCGCGGCGTTGTCGCTCTGCGCAGTCTGCGCTTGCGCCTCCTCGGACTGCTCCGTGTTTGTTTCCGTTTCCGCAGCGTTGCCCGTCTCTGTGACAGGCGTTGTTGAACTTTCCTTTGCGGAATTTTTTTTGAGTACAAAGTTTAAAAACAGTGCAAGCAGCAGCGCCGCAGTGAACACCGGCGAAGCGTAATATAACGATTTCAGCGTAAGCGCCGCTGCATTCTGCGCCGCCGCCGAATTTAAAACGTCGCTCATGGGAAGCACGGCGAGATAACCCGTTTGAAGCAGCAGTATACATATAGAAGCAGTGAGCCACAGCGCGCGGCTGAGCCTGTTTTTAGAGGTGAGCATAACAATCGCAGCCGCGGCGGTGAGAACGCCCAGCGCCGTTTCTGTTATTTCCGAAAGCTTGTTTGCGTTCAGTTGGCTTGAAAAGACTGCGGCAACGACGCGCATTGCCGCCGCGAGCGCCAGCAGCGAGAGTCCGACGACCGCCCGTTTGTTTTTGGAAATGAAGCAGGTCATGACGGCGAGAACTGCGGCAACGCCCCAGAGCGCCGCTACTATCAAATCCGGAATATCCGAAACTCCCAATGATTGCGTCAACAACAGCATAAAAGCGCCTCCGCTTAAATAATACAACTTTTTGCCTCTTTATGCAATGAAAAGAGAGAAAAAAAGTTCAATCGGACGTCGTGCTTACGGAAAGCTCCGCGTGTTCTTCGTCGCCGCTGCCGTCGTCGGACATTTCACCGCGTTTTTTGAAAACTTTTCGATAGCACCTCAACGCTATGGGAGCAAAGATGACGAGTGAAAGCGTTTCCGCTATCGGATAGGCATAGAAAAGCCCGCTCATTTGGAAGAAATAGTCCAGAAGATATGCCATGGGAATCAGGAAAATCAGCTGTCTCGACATACTGAGGAACATGGAGAACAATCCGATGTTGAGCGATTGGAACGTCGTGACGAGCAATATGCCCAGCGAAGCCGGCAAAAAGCACCAGCTTATGCACCTGAAAGCGTAAATAGTGTCCTCCCTGAGCGACGGAGTAGTCTCAAAAATATCCACAATGAGACCGGGACAAATTTGGAATAGCAAAAGTCCTACCGCCATAATGGCTACCGAAGTAATCAGAGACCTTTTCCAACAGTCGTTGTATCGCGCTCGGTCGTTTGCGCCGAGATTGTAGCTGAGAATGGGCAGTGTGCCCTGCATCAGACCGAATACCGGCATAAAGACAAAGCTTTGAGTGGAGAAATAAATGGTCAGAACCCTTATTCCGTTGGGATACGCTTTGAGTATGCTGTTGAGTATAATGGTGGTGAACGAGCCGAGCGCGTTTAGTATGAACGTGGGCAGACCTATGCGGAATATGTTCCACACTGTGTTCCATTTTAATTTCATTTTGGCGAGGTTTATGTTCACGTCCTGCTTTTTTACGATAAACACGAGAATAACGTACGCGCAGGCAACAAATTGTCCGATGATTGTGGCAATCGCCGCGCCCGCAACGCCCATGTTGAGACATTTCATGCCCCAGAATTCGTCGAAAATGAAAATAGGGTCGAGTATGATATTGACTATTGCGCCGAGCGCCTGACTTACCATAGGCGCTTTCATGTTTCCCGTAGCTTGAAGCAGCTTTTGCGCGACAATGCTGACTACGGAAAAAACGGACAGTCCGAGCATATAAATAAGGTACTCGTTGCCCATATCTATCATTTCCGCGTCTTCCGTAAACAGCTTCATAAAGGGGACGGACACGGTAAAGGCGAGCGCCACAAACAGCAGCGAGCCGATAATGGAAAGAAAAACGGCGGTGCGCGCGACATTGTCCGCGCCTTCGCGGTCGCCCTCGCCGAGCTTTCTCGATATGAATACGTTTGCGCCCACGCCTATTCCCAGCGCGAGCGAAATCTTTATCATCACCATAGGGAAAGAAATGCCCACCGCCTCGAACGCGACCTGACTGTACTGCGACAAAAACATACTGTCCACGATTGTGTAAAGCGCGTCGATAAACATGGATATGATGGCGGGAAGCGACATATTAAGCAGCAGCCTTCCCATGGGCATACTGCGCATTTTTGCCGATTGTAAAGTATCGTTTTTCTCTTGCATGATTTCACCTGACAAAAAGATTAAAGTTTAACCAAACTATTTTAACAGATTCGCGGCAAAAAGCAAGCGTAAAAGGTGCGCAAAAAAGGAAAAATTTGCGCAATCCTCCGACTGCCCGCAAAAGAAAAACGGCGCGACGCGCCGTTTTTCTTTTATATTGATTTAAAGGAAAATAGCGAGGAAAATACCTGCCGCGACGGCAGAGCCTATGACGCCCGCCACGTTGGGACCCATTGCGTGCATGAGCAGATGATTGTCGGGGTCGTATTTTCTTCCCACCGTATGGGACACTCTCGCCGCCATAGGCACGGCGGATACGCCCGCCGAACCGATAAGAGGATTGATTTTGCCTTTGGTAAGCCAGCACATGAGCTTTCCGAACAGAACGCCGCCGACGGTGGAGAAGCAGAAAGCGAACAGTCCCAGACCGATGATGAGCAGCGTGTTGAGAGACAAAAAGTTTTCCGCAGTTGCGGTCGCTCCTACCGAGATGCCGAGCAAAAGGGTGACTATGTTCATGAGAGCGTTCTGCGCCGTGTCGGAAAGTCTTTCGGTGACGCCGCACTCCTTAAACAGGTTGCCGAGCATGAGGCAGCCGAGCAGTGGAGCGACGGAGGGGAGCAAAAGCGCGGTGATGATTGTCACCATAATGGGGAAAATGATTTTTGCTGCCTTGGAAACGTTTTTGGGCGGCTCCATGCGAATCAGCTTTTCCTTTTTGGTGGTGAGCATCTTCATCAGCGGAGGCTGAATCAAAGGAATCAGCGCCATGTAGGAATAAGCCGCGACCGCAATCGGTCCGAGCAGGTGGGGCGCCAGCTGATTGGTTACGTAAATAGCCGTAGGTCCGTCGGCGCCGCCGATAATGGCAATAGCCGCAGACTCCTCGCCGGTAAAGAAGCACACCGCAATCAGGAACGCGCAGTAAATTCCGAGCTGCGCCGCCGCTCCGAGCAGCATTGATTTGGGATTGGCGAGCAGGGGACCGAAGTCGGTCATCGCGCCCACTCCGAGAAAAATCAGACAGGGATAAACGCTTGTCTTGACGCCTATGTAAAGTATATCCAGCAGACCGCCGTTTTGCAGCACGTCCATATAGTCGGGCTTGGAGTTGTCAAACCACATTTCGGGGTGGTAAATGCCCGTGCCGGGCAGGTTTGTCAGCAGCATACCGAAGGCTATGCCGACAAGAAGCAGCGGCTCGAATTTTTTGACAATACCAAGATAAAGCAAAACGCAGGCGATTAAAATCATGACTGCCTGTTTCCAGTCCATTGTGGCAAAGCCGGAGCTGCCGAACAGGTTGCTTAAAAAATCTCCTATGTTCATGTCGCTCCTTTCAGGCAAGCTCGTAAATGGGAGTGCCTTGCTCTACCTTTGAACCCTTCTGCACGTAAAACGCCGTGACGGTTCCGTCCTTGCTTGCCGAAATTTCGTTTTCCATTTTCATGGCTTCGATAGTGAGAACGACGTCGCCGCGCTTTACCTTGGCGCCGACGCTTACTTTGAGTTCCATAACGACGCCGGGCAGAGGGGACTCCACCGCGTTTGCGCCCTTTGTCACCGTAGCGGTAACGGCGTCCGCAGGCGCGGGGGCTGCGGTCTGAGTTTGAGCCGGCAAAGCGGGAGCGGGAGCCGATATGGCGTCATATTCTTTAAGAAGAGAGGCAACGCCTTTTTCCACCTCTACCTCGTAGATTTTTCCGTTTAATTTGACGTTATATTTCATGTCAGTCCTTGTTCTCCTTTTTTTCTTTTATGGAAACGAATTTCAGCTCGTTGAGCGGAGTTTCAAGCTCGTCCGCGACAATAGCCATAATCATGGCGGCTTCCTTGTCGGGCACGTCGAAGAGCTTTACGCTGCCGCACGAGCCGGGAGCGGGGGTTGAGTCCTCCTGCGGTTTGCCCGCGGGCTGCTTTTTGAGCGCTTTCTTTGTAAGATAGTTGAGCAGAGCGATTAAAAGCGCCATGACGGCAAGCACGACAATTATGAGCACAAAGCCTATGACGGAGTAAAGCGCCGCTTCGCCGAAAGTAAGCTCGACGTCGGCAAAAGATAAAAGATTCAGCATTTTCCGTTCTCCTTATTCCGTCACCGCTTCGATGGTGTAGGAAACGACGTTTTCTTCCTTTTTGCGCCTTTCCTCGAAGAATTTTTCCGCTACCTGAGGGAAAGCGATGTAGCTCAAAACGTCCTCGTCGCTTTTCGCCGTGCCGGAAAGCTCCTTTTTGGTTTTTTCAAATGAGGGCTTCAAAGTGTCAGCAAAACGGCATTCGATGGGTTTTTCGTCTCCCAACGCCTTTTTGACAAGCTCGGGGTTGACCTTGCCGGGCGCGCGGCCGTATTCTCCGTGCAGATAAGCCTTGACCTCTTTGCCTATGCTTTTGTAGCGTTCGCCGAGCAGCACGTTCTGCGTCGCCTGCACGCCTACCATCTGACTCATGGGCGTGACGAGCGGGGGATATCCGAGGTCCTCTCTCACGCGGGGAATTTCCTCCAAAACCTGATTGAGTCTGTCGAGTGCGTTCTGCTGTTTGAGCTGCGAAAACAGGTTGGACAGCATTCCTCCCGGCACCTTGTAATTGAGCGCGTCGGTGTCCGTGACCATAGCTAGCGGCATAAGAGTGCCGTCTGCTATGTAATCGTTGCGTATAGGCTTGAAAAAGTCGTTTACCTTTTTCATTACGTCGGCGTCGGCAACGCAGTCGTAGCCCAATTCTCTCAGAGCGTAAACAAGCGTTTCCGTCGCAGGCTGCGACGTGCCTCCCGAAAAAGCCGACGACGCGGTATCGATAACGTCCGCGCCCGCTTCGATACCTTTAAGATATGTGATGAAGGCAAGGCCCGTGGTGCAGTGCGTGTGCAGAACGACGGGCAGACCGACCTTTTCTTTAAGCGCTTTGACCAGGTCGTAACACTCCTGCGGTCCCATGACGCCCGCCATATCCTTGATACATATTGTGGACACGCCCATTTCCTTCATTTCGGAGGCGACGCCGACAAAATTGTCGAGGGTGTGGACGGGACTCGTGGTGTAGGAAATGGCTCCGCTTGCGATTGCTCCCGCCTTGACGGTTTCTTCGACCGCAACCTTAATATTCCTTGTGTCGTTGAGCGCGTCGAAAATACGGATTATGTCTATGCCGTTTTCCACGCTCTTTTTGACGAACATTTTTACCACGTCGTCGGGATAATGACGGTAGCCCAAAAGGTTTTGTCCCCTAAGCAGCATTTGCAGCTTGGTGTTTTTGACCTTTTTGCGGATTTTTCTCAATCTTTCCCAAGGGTCCTCGTTTAAAAACCTCAGACATGAGTCAAAGGTTGCTCCGCCCCAGCACTCTATCGAATAATAGCCCGCTTTGTCCATTTCTTCGAGTATGCCGTCGAATTTGTCGTAGGGCAGCCGTGTCGCGATGAGGGACTGATTCGCATCTCTCAAAACGGTTTCAGTGAATTGAACTTTTTGTGCCTTCATTTAACGAATTTCCTTTTTTATATTTTTTACGGCTTATGCCCGACTAGGCTCGAATTGAAAAAGTGTAGGCATAAACTATAATTATAGCGAATTAAGGTTGAAATTTTTTATAAATATGAATTTTATTCATATTTTTGCCTTTCTTTCAAGGGCAAAAGCTGCAAAAAACATGAATAAAATTCAGGTTTTGCGCCTTGAAAGGGCATAAAGCAGCTCAAAGCCAATCTCAACCAATATTATTTTAACAAATAAAAATTCAATGTCAACGGAAATGTATAGCTTGCTGAAAAGAAATTTTTTTGTATGCGGTTATAACTAAAATTTATCGACTTTGAAAACGCGGCGTTTGGCTTTTCCGTGTCGGCGGGCATAGTATAAAGAGGGAGGATATATGAACGAGAACGTCTGGCAGGCGCTGCTCTTTTCCGCGATAGCCGGACTTTCTACCGGTATAGGCAGCTTGATAGCGCTGTTTGCCAAAAAGAGCAACAAAACCTTTTTGTCTGTCAGCTTGGGATTTTCCGCGGGGGTTATGATATACGTCTGCTTTGCGGAGCTGTTTAAAAATTCTCAGGAAATGCTCGCCGCAAGCTTCGGACAGGTAAAGGGTGCGATTTTTTCGACTGTTTCGCTGTTTTGCGGCATTGCGGCAGTCATGCTGATAGAGGGGCTTTTGCCCGAAAAGGAAAAAAAGGAGTTTGGCGGGGAGGTTTGCGACGAGGAGAAAAAACGCAAGCGGCTGCTCAGGTCGGGGATATTTACGGCGCTTACCATTGCCGTGCACAATCTTCCGGAGGGGCTTGCAACCTTTGTTTCCGCGCTTGACAATCCCAAGCTTGCCGTGCCGGTGGTTGCTGCCGTAGCCATACACAACATTCCGGAGGGAATCGCAGTGTCCACGCCCGTGTTTTTTGCGACGGGAAGCAGGAGCAAGGCTTTCTGGTACTCTTTTCTGTCGGGACTTGCCGAGCCGCTGGGGGCGATTGCGGGTTATCTGATGCTTATGCCCATTCTCAACGAAACGGTGTTCGGCGTTCTGTACGGAGCGGTTGCGGGAATCATGCTTTACATAGCGCTTGCGGAGCTTTTGCCGTCGGCACACGAGCAGTCGCCGAAAAAGTTTGCGGTAAACGCGGGGCTTGTGGCGGGTATGCTGATAATGGCGATAAGCCTGATTTTGTTTATGTAAATGCAACAAAAAAACGCGCGGGAGCCGCGCGTTTTGTTTTTAAATTTATTTTTTTAAATTATGTTGATTTGGCAGGCGCGCATGGCTTCTATGGCGTTTCTGTGCCGCTCGGGAGTGACTCCCGCGCAGCAGCTTTCCACGACGTTTATTTCCGCTTCGGGTAAAAACGCTTTTAGCAAAAGCGCGTTTGAAATCACGCAGATGTCTGTGCAGACGCCTACGAGGTCAATGCTGTCGAATTGATTGTCAAGCGCGTACTGCGCAAGCAGCAGACTGCCGAAGGTGTATTTGTCGAATACGTTTTGGACATAATCCGACAGAGCTTCGGCAATCTGCCAACCCTTTGTGTCCTTGACGCAATGGGGCACGGGCAGTTTTCGTCCCTCCTGAGTCTGCGCATAGTTTTCGTCGTGAGTGTCGCGGGTGAAAACTATTTCGGCGCCCTGTTCGTCCGCGCGTTTTATGTACTCCGCGACTGCCGGCAAAATTTTTTCCGTATCCGAGTTTGAAAGCGCGCCGCAGATGAAATCGTTTTGCATATCTATGACTGCCACCAATTTTTTCATGCTTTTTCTCCCGCAACAGGATAGCACAAATTCGGAAATTTGTCTATTTTTAAAATTATGCGTTTCAAAGATTTAACATTTTTTGCGGGAGTGTGCTATAATAAAAACCAATTTTCAAGAGCAACGGAGATTATTATGCGAATATTTAAAAAGCTCAAAGCACAGTCTGTCGTCGTTTCATTGCTTTATCTTGTTCTCGGCATTTGTCTGCTTGCCGTGCCCGACGCAGCGAAACGTACCGTTTGTTATTTTGCGGGAGCCATGCTCATTGTCAGCGGTTTGGTGCAGATAATAAATTATTTTTTGTATTCGGTGGTTCGTTTCGGTTTTCTGTGGGGAATCATCGACGTTTTCGCGGGTATTTTTATTGTCAGCTCGGCGGATATATTCGCACAGACGGAAATTTTTGCTCTGCTTTTCGGCATTCTGCTGGTCGGGAAAAGCATTTTCGAGTTTCAGACGGCTGCGGACATGAAGAGGTTCGGAGTAAAATTCTGGTGGGCGGAAACGGCGTACGCGGCGCTGCTGCTTGTCTTGGGAGTGGTGCTGCTGTTCGACCCCTTCGGAGCCGAAAGGGCGTTGTTTGTTTATCTCGGCGTGTGTTCTCTGCTTAACGGTATTTTGGGCTTTGCGGTTAACTTTTTTGTTTCCGGAAAGATTAAAAAGGTAAAACATACGGTGGTGCGGGAGCTGGACAGCGACCAATTTGAATTGAGAGACGCGCCGGAGGAGTCCGACGGCGATTGACGGGGCGACGACGGGCTTGAATAAAGCTGTCTATTATTGTTTAAAATGTGTGTTATAAGCGCAGGCGGCGGGCGTTGGAGACGCAAAACGTAAAAAGAGGAAGCTCTTTGCGCCGCCTGTTGGCCGTCAAACACGTTTTTTTCAGGCGGAAAATATTGAGTTAAGCAAATTTCGTCAAATTGTTTGCTTTTAAACTCGGCAGCCCGCGCCGCAGCGTTGACAAAACAGCGTCGTTCTGTTAAAATAAACGCACGCCGAGCAATATGCGGTAACGGTGTTGCATATCAAAAAGTAAAGTTTGGTTCCGCAGTCGTTTAAATCGAAAAATTGCGCAGCTTTTTTGAAATTAAAATTACGGAGGCATATCGAAGCGGTCACAACGAGGCGGTCTTGAAAACCGTTTGCCCGCAAGGGCACGGGGGTTCGAATCCCTCTGCCTCCGCCAAAAACAAAGGAAAGGGCGCAAAGTTGCGTCCTTTCTCTATGTTTTTCGCGGCGCGTCAGTTTTAATTTAATCGGGTATTCGCTGCAGCGGCAATTACTTTTTTTATATTTATGTAATTATATTGCAAACGCTTGATCTGTTTTCTTTTTTATGTTATAATATAATTGCAGAAGCGAAATTATGGAAATAAATAAAGTTTACAATGACGACATAATGAATATATTGAAAGCTTTGCCGGACAATGCCATTGATATGATTTATAGCGATCCCGATTATAACGTCGGCATGAAGTATAACGGCAAATCATATACAAAATCTTTTGCCGAATACATTGATTGGTATATAGAGTTGGCAAAAGAGTCATTGAGAGTTTTGAAGCCTGACGGCAATATGTTTTTTATAAATTATCCTAAACAAAACTCATATTTAAGGGTAAAATTTTTAGACGAACATTGTTATAATGTTTTTGATTACGTTTGGGTTTACAATACCAATGTGGGGCACTCGCCGAAGAAATTCACCACCGCCCACAGAAGCATATTACACTGCACAAAATCAAAAGAAAACAAATGGTATAAAGAACAAGTGGCGGAGCCCTATAAAAACCCTACGGATAAGCGTATAAAACAAAATATAGCCAACGGAAGTTGCGGCAGAATGCCTTACTCGTGGCTATATTACGATTTGGTCAAAAACGTTTCAAAAGATAAAACAATGCATTCTTGTCAAATTCCCAAAAAGCTAGTCGAAAAACTGATCTTGGCGAGCACACAACCGAATGACACAATTTTAATTCATTTTGGCGGTTCCGGCGGTGAAATTATTCAGGCAAAAGAATTGGGCAGAAATTTCATTAGCGCGGAACTTGACTCAAAATACGTTGATTTAATCAATGACAGATTAAACAATAACGGGCAAATCGGCGAACAATTTAAATTGAAATTCAACAAGCAATCAGAGCTGTAAAAAAGGATTTAACAGCTCTGCCAATTTCTTATTCGACAACGGGTGAACGCCTTTTGTTCTTGAAAAGGTTTGAGCAACATTTATGACGATAGAGAAATCGATGTTTGCTTTATCATCTTTATGCAACAAAACCTCGTCTACAAATTCTTGAAAAAGAATCGGGATGGAAATGCAACTCAAAATAGTGTTTATCCTGCCCATTTTCGGTTTTTTGACGACAAAATTCAAGCCGTCGTTATTGGCGTGGGTTTTCATTTCGTCGTTCCAACCCAAAATATCCATAAAATGAATAAACGCCAAGATATTCACATTTAAATTGTTATGAATTGCGTCTGTTTGAATTTCCTGTATTTCGTTTAACAGTTCAGTTGACGGCGAAAATCTCACTTTGCCTTGATTGTCGGTAAAATCGATTAAATATGCAACCCTGTACAAAATTGCGGAAAGTTTTTTATAATTGTCAAAACTTATTGCATTTCTCAATTTGCAAAGCAATTGCCAAATATCGGCAAATGAAAATTTAGTAAATAAATCTCCTACATTAGGGGACATATCGTTTAAATTCGGTTCTTTTCTGGAATATTCCTTGCCGGGCTTAAGAAAATAAACTTCATTTCCGTCCGGCAGAGTATCTACAACAAATTTAACAGGTTGACGGGGATTGTCAAATTTAATATCCAACGCTTCCTGAATCCTGTTTTTTCTTTTTTCAATAAGTTCTTTCGGACAACCTTTTACTACTTTTGTTATCATAGCCAATACCCTTTGTAAATTAAAAACATTATAACACAAAAAAACAATAAAACAAAACAATAGAAGAAAATGTAAAATTTATCCAAGGCGCTTATAGCGCATAAGGGAATATTTTAAAATGTTATTTATGGTTCAACCGTGAGCGGGAAAAGGCGGGAGCCTTTGAATAAAAATATTTTTGTTGTAAATTGCGCCGGAATGTGATATAATAATACAACGCTTTTCTCCGTCGGTGTGACCGTCGGAGTTAAGGCGCCGAAAAAATGAAAGCAATCAAAAAATATATCAAACGGAGTCAAACCGGCTCAAAAAAGGCGGCGCGTCTGATTTTGCGTGCGGAAAAGAAGCTTTCGCGCACTCTCGACGACGAGGCGTTGCGCGACCTTGCGCGTGAAGAGAGGAGAGTCAAGACGCGTTCAAAGGAGGGGTTAAGCGCCGCGCAGGCGGAGGATTTCAAGCTCAAAAAGCGGATAACGGAAGCAGCGCGCGAGCAGTTTACCGATGCGGAGTGGGTAAAGCTCGACAACGCCGCTCTGATTTTTCCGTCCACTACGCGCGCGGACAAAAACAATCTGTTTCGCGTGAGCGTGCTACTAAAAGAAAAGGTAGAACCTCTTATTCTGCAAAAGGCGCTCAATTTTCTTGTGCCGCGTTTTCCCGCGGTTACGAGCGCCGTCAAGCGAGGGTTTTTCTGGTATTATCTCGAACCGTCCACGCATCCGCTGACGGTTGAAAAGGATGTGGATTTTCCGTGCAGAAAAATTCCGCTCGATTCCCGTCATTCCAGCATACGCGTTTTGTTTTACGAAAACAGGATTTCCGTCGATTTTTTCCACGTTGCGACGGACGGCAACGGAGGGTTGACTTTTGTCAATTCTTTGCTTGCGTGTTATTTAAAGCTCAAATACGACGTTGAAATAAAGGACAAAAACAATTGTCCCGATTTCAGAGACAAGCCCAAGCGCGAGGAAATGGTTGACAGTTTTTTGCAGATGGCGGATTTGAAAACGCCCAAAGCCGAAAAGGACGTCGTTGCTTATGCGGTCAAGGGGACAAGGCTCACGCCCTATTCCTCTTGCGTGATTATGGGAACAATGAGCGCGAAGAAGGTGGTGGAGGCGGCGCATTCCGCAGGCTGCACGGTAACGGAGCTTATAACCGCGTGTATCATCTGGGCGACGGAGCAGGACCGTATTTTTTACGGCTATTCCAAAAAGCTGCCGGTGGCTGTCAGCGTGCCCTGCAATCTCAAAAGATATTTTCCCAGTCCCACGCTGCGCAATTTTATCGCCGTTATGCCCGTTATCAACGACGGCTCGGTCGATTTTCAAGCGGTTCTCGACAACGTAAAAGCGCAGTTTGAAAAAAAGAACAACAAAGAATTTTTTATGGGCGTAATAAACTTCAACGTGAAAAGTCAGCTCAATCCTCTGATAAAAATGGCGCCGTTGGTAATCAAGGATTTGGCGCTCAGGTATGCAATCAGGCGTTTCGGAGACAGGGTGCGCACGTCCACCTTCTCCAATCTGGGCGTCGCCAAAGCGCCGCGCGAGTTTGAGGAGTTTGTAGAAAGGTACGAATTTTCGCTGGGACCTCAGGTCAGGGAAACCACGGGTTGGAGCGCCGTCACATACAAGGACAATTTCGTGCTTTGCGCGGCTCGCACGATAGTGGAAAGCAACATCGAAAGACTTGTTTTTTCCAAGCTGGCGGAGCTGGGGCTTGACGTCACTATAGAGACCAACTGCGAGGTGTGAGCGATAAAATGAAATATTGCGAATATTGCAAAGTGGACGTAAACGAAAATCTCGAAAACTGTCCTCTGTGCGGGAGTTATCTTTCGCGCAGAGAGGGTGCGGAGGACGGGTATTACGCCAAAAACATACAGCCTCTTGCCGTTTATCCCAAACTGGTTGCCAAAACGGAGGACAACAACAACTTTTTGCAGAAAAAGTTTTTGCTTATTCTCATATTTGTGGTGGCTGCCTGCGTTGCCATAAACCTGTTGATAGTCAGGGGCAGCCTTTGGTCGGCATACGTGGGTATAAGCGCGGTGGTGCTTTACGCCTGCGTCATAACCTCGATTTACAGGAGAAGCAGGCTCTATTCGATTTTGTTCGTAAGCGCGCTGTTCGTGTCGCTTTCCTTTGCGGGTTACGACATAGTGCACAGCGTCGAGCGTTACGGTACGCTCGAAGGATTCGGCGTGTCTTTGGAGTATATCATTCCGGCATTTTTGTTGGCGATGATAGTGGCGACGGACGCCTTGCTGTTTGTTCAGCGCACCAAGTACAAGTATTATTTCGTGTCGCTCGTTTTGACAAGCGTGATTGCCCTTGTGCCGCAGATTCTCATGTGGAGCGTGCCCGCATTTGGAAAATTTGCCGATTGGCTTACCTTTTCGTTGTTTTTCTTTTCCATACTCAACATTCTGATTCTGTCTACGGTTTTCTGGAAACGCTTCAAAAACGAAATAACGCGCAAATTCAATGCTTGAAAGGCGGGGCAAAAGCTCCCGCCTTTAATTTTTTTATTTCCAAAATTCAAGATACTTCAACAGCACGGCGAACGTCGCTATGTGCACCTCTTCGTCCGCTATTATGCACTCGACTGTTTCTATTATCGATTGGTTTGTAAGCTTGGCTATCGTGCGGCGATAATTCTGAATTGCGGCTTGCTCCGCTTTTATGTTGTCCAAAAGCATTTCTTTGAGATTGACGGCGTAGTTGACGTTGGCTCCCGTCCACCAACAATTGTCCGCTCCGATGACGGGGTTTCCTCCGAGCCGTGCTATTGTAGTGCCGAGAATATCGTGGTGGTGCATTTCGGTGATTGCGATTCTTTCGAGAACGTCGGCGACGTCCTCGTTGTATAGCCGCGTTATGTAATTTTGGTATATGTAAGTCATTATTGCGGTCGTTTCGCTGCCTTTTCCCGCGTAATCGGATTGCAGAACGGCGGCTTCCGCGGGATTGGGCGCGTTTATGACGATTTCGGGATAAACTCGCTCGCTTTTGGTTTTCAGCTCTTTTATATCCAAAATAAAATACCTCCTGTCCGAATATTTTATGCACCCTTCTCCGAATTTGTGAAAAGGACGCGAATATATCTGTTTGAAGGCGTATAATGTTGATTTTTAAGCGGCGGGAAATTATAATTGAAGCAAGGAGTGTACGATGAAAGACGTTTTCGACGTTATTATCGTGGGCGGCGGCGTGGTAGGCTGCGGCATTGCCCGCGAGCTGTCCCGTTTCCGTTTGAATATAATAGTGCTTGAACAGTTCAACGATGTGTCTGTCGGCACGAGCAAGGCAAATTCGGGCATAGTGCACGCAGGCTTCGACGCGGAGCCGGGTTCGTTGAAAGCAAAATACAATATCGAAGGGGCGGCGATGTTTCCCCGCCTTGCGAAAGAGCTTGACTTTCCTTACAGACAAAACGGCGCGATGGTGCTGTGCTTTGACGTCGGTGATTTGCCGCGACTGAAAAGGCTTTTGGAAAAAGGCATGAAAAACGGCGTTGAAGGACTGCGCATAATTGACGGCGACGAGGCAAGAAAAATAGAGCCGCATATCTCCCGGCGGGTGCTCGCCGCTCTTTATGCGCCGACGTCGGGTATAGTAAGCCCTTACGAGATGAACATCGCTTACGCGGAAAACGCTTACGCAAACGGCGTGCGTTTCGAGTTCGACTCGCGTGTGACTTTTATTTCACGCTCGGAAAATCTGTTTTCCGTTTCAACCGACGACGGAAGAAGCTTTGTCGGACGGACGGTCGTAAACTGCGCGGGCGTGTTCGCCGACGAAATCAACAACATGATTTGCGGGAAAAAGCTTGAAATAATCGCCCGCCGCGGCGAATATTCCCTGCTGGACAAGGAGTGCGGCTTTCTTACCGACACCACGCTGTTTCAGCTGCCGACGGACATGGGCAAGGGGATTCTGGTTGCTCCGACCACTCACGGCAACATTCTGGTGGGACCCACCGCGCATGACACGCGCGACAAGTGGAACGTAGACACCACCGAGGAGTGTCAGAACGAGCTTTTTGTAAAAGGCTCGATGTCCGTACCCGCTCTTGACAGACAATACGTAATCAAGCAGTATTGCGGACTGCGCGCGCACAGCGTTGCCAACGACTTTGAAATCGGTTGGAGCGACGTCGAAAACTTTTACAACGTCGCGGGAATCGAGTCTCCGGGGCTTAGCGCCGCGCCCGCCGTTGCGTTAAAGGTTGCTTCGGATTTGGCGGCGCGTTTAAATGCCCGAAAAAACGAGAGCTTTGCAGGCGAAAGAAAAGGGATTTTTCGTTACGCCGCGGCGACGGAGGAGGAGAGACGCAAAAAAGCGGAGGAAAATCCGCTTTACGGAAAAATCGTGTGCCGCTGCGAGTCGGTTACCGAGGGAGAAATAGTTGACAGCATAGTGCGTCCGCTGGGAGCGGTGGACCCAGACGGAGTAAAAAGACGCACGCGCGCGGGAATGGGGCGCTGTCAGAGCGATTTCTGCTTTTCGCGCGTAGCGGAAATTCTTTCGGAGAAACTGGGAATACCTGCGGAAAAATTGAGATTCAACGCCAACGCAAAAGCGGTAGCCGAGCGCGCAAGGCGTATGAAAAAAGACGGAGAGGACAAATCTTGACGCGCAAAAATACGGAAAAGTTTTTTTGCGCCTGTCAGTCGCAGCTTGCGGCAAATTTTTAATTGGGAGGAAAACCGTTGGAGTATATTCTTGCGCTTGACCAGGGGACTACAAGCTCGCGCGCAATAGTTTTCGACAAATGCGGACGGATTGCAGGCATGGCGCAGCAGGAGTTCGCTCAGATTTATCCCTTTAACGGCTGGGTGGAGCACGACCCCAAGGATATATTGGGCAGTCAGATAGGCGTTATACCCGAAGCGTTGATAAGGGCGGGCGTATCGATTGACGAAATAAGCGCAATAGGCATAACCAATCAGCGCGAAACCGTTTTTGTCTGGGACAAAATTTCGGGAAAGCCGATTTGCAACGCGATAGTATGGCAGTGCAGGCGTACCGCGCAGCTTTGCGAAAGGCTTAAATCCGACGGACTGTCCGATTTTATTTACGAAAAAACGGGACTTGTGCCCGATGCGTATTTTTCTGCCACCAAGCTGAAATGGATACTAGACAACGTGCGGGGGGCGCGCGACAGGGCGGAAAGGGGCGAGCTGTTGTTCGGTACGGTGGACACCTTTCTCATGTGGCATTTGAGCAAGGGAAAAATCTTTGCCACTGACTATACAAACGCTTCGCGCACCATGCTGTTCAATATTCATACCTTGACGTGGGACGACGAGCTTCTGAGGCTGTTCGGCGTTCCGCGCGTTATGCTGCCCGAGGTTTATCCGTCGGGACATGACTACGGCGTCACGGCAAAGTCTCTTCTCGGTGAAAGCGTGCCCGTCCTTAGCGTCGCGGGGGACCAACAGGCGGCGCTGTTCGGACATCTGTGCGTGGAAAGCGGAAGCCTGAAAAACACCTACGGCACGGGCTGCTTCGCTTTGGCAAACACGGGGGACAAGCCCGTAAGGTCGGCTCACGGACTGATAACGACGCTTGCCGCGGGCAGGGACGAAAAGCCGCAGTATGCGTTGGAAGGCAGCGTGTTTGTCGGCGGCGCGGTTGTCAAATGGCTGCGCGACGAGCTGAGAATGATAAAAAATGCGGAGGAAACGGAAGCGTACGCCCGACGCGTCCCCGACACGGGCGGGGTTTACGTCGTGCCCGCTTTTGTGGGACTCGGCGCGCCTTATTGGGACTCCGACGCTCGCGGCACGGTTGTTGGGCTTACGCGCGGCACGACAAAGGAGCATTTTGTCCGCGCCTGCCTCGAAAGCATAGCTTACGAGGTGTGCGACATAATAGACGCAATGGAAAAGGACATAGGAAAAAAAGTCGGGCTTGTGGCTGTGGACGGCGGAGCGAGCGCAAACGATTTTCTCATGCAATTTCAGTCCGACCTGCTCGACAAAAAAATCTGCCGCCCCTTTGTGACGGAAACCACCGCGCTTGGCGCGGCATATCTTGCGGGACTTACCTGCGGCTTGTGGAGCGACGTTTCGGACATACGCCGCAGCGCAAACTGCGGCAGGGTGTTCGAGCCGGATATGCAAGACGAAAAAAGAAGCGCGCTGCTTGCGGGCTGGAGGAACGCCGTAAGAAAATCGAGACTATAAAACAAGTTTGACAAAAACGGGAGAAAGCATAAAACGCTTTCTCCCGTTTTTGCGTATCTGAGTTTAGGAAAATCCGCTTTGAAAAATGTTGAAAAAATTTTTGTCCGCAGTGTATTTTTTGTCCGTAGGGGTATAATCGGAATATAATTTCATTTTAAGGAGGGTACAATGAAAAAGAAAATAATTGCGCTTGTTTTGACGTTACTTTCGGCGCTTGCCGTCTTTGCCGCCTGCGGAAAGGGCAAAACGCTCGAATCCGTCGAGGTAACCGCGCAGCCGGACAAATCTCTTTACAAAATCGACGAAGCCTTTGTCCCGACGGGAGCGAGGCTTACGGCGACCTATACGGACAAATCCACAAAGGTCATCGAGGTGACGGAGGAAATGTGTTCGGAGGTTGACACTTCAACCGCAGGCTCGAAGCAGGTGACGGTAAGCTACACCGAAAAGGAAGTGACAAAAACGGCGACAATGACGGTGACGGTTGTCGGCGCGGAAATTTCGGGACAATCCATCGAGGTGAAAGGTGCGGACAAAAATATGCTTACAGTGAAATTCAAGCTTACGCAGGAGCTTGAGCTTGACGCATGGGACGTGGCTGACGGAACGCAGGAGGAGCAATGGGCGGAAATAACCGCGCTTTACCGCGACGTTGCCACGGGCGCCGCCGAGCAGTCTGCCGCCGCCGCGAAAAAAATAGGCTCCGACGTGTTCGCCGTCTTTTACGGACTGACCGAAAACGGAGAAAAAATCCTGCTGACAAAGACGGAGGGAGCAAACCCCGTCATCAAAAACAAGGGCTGGTCGGGTTGGCTCAACACTTCGGACACGGAGCATTGGGAGCCAAACGGAGCCGATAAGATTTACGTCGGCGCGACAATCCCCGCCGAACAGGAATTTCAGACTTCCGTGAGCGGACTCGACGGATATTACAACTGGGCGCAAATCAAGGAAAGCGGCGCCGTCTACTGCGATTTGGTGGTGGTGCAGAGAGGGCATGTTTCCAAAACGACGCTTAAAGCAGAGCTTTAAAAAACAAAAAAGCACGGGCTTCCGTGCTTTTTTGTTGTGGATTTTGTTTCGTTATTTGAAATTTTTTGTCGAAAACCCATTAACAATTTATAAAATCACTTATTTTTCGGAAATAGGTATATTATGCAGAAGTGTAAAGAATTAAACAATGGAAATCACAAAAGCATTTTCTTTAAGAATAAACGAACTCATAGACGAAACCGGACTGAGTCTGGAAAATCTGAGCCGCGCCGCAGGCGTAAGCGTTTTTACATTGTTTCATCTCAAAGGGCAGAACAATCCCAAGCTTCCTTCCACCAAGGTGCTTTTAAAGCTCGCGGATTATTTCAAGTGCTCGCTGTCTTTTATGCTAGGACAGGAGGAATGCAATTCTCTGCCGTCGCCCAAAACCGAGCTGCCCGCATTTTCCGACAGACTTAGGGAATTGATAGAAGCCAAAGAGCTCAAATTTTTTCTTATGAAAAAATCGGGGCTGAAAAAGGACTTTCCCTCCATGTACAACTGGCTCAGCGGCAAGTATATACCAAACGTCTACAATCTCGTGAGACCGGCAAAACTTCTCGACTGCTCGGTGGATTATCTTTTGGGCAGGGAATAATTTAAAACAAAACGTCGGGACTAACCCCGACGTTTTTGTTTAAGCGTATTTTTTTACTCGGCAAAACAATGCGGAGTTTCAAACGATTATAAAAATTTTTTAAGTTTTTTATTTATAATACGGCATAGAAAAAATTTTTGTTATCGGTTGCAGTATTCGTCGAACAAATCATTAGGGGTGCAATCCAAAATATCGCACAGAGCTTTTAAGTTGTCGAACTTTATTGCCGTCGTCTGATTGTTTATTATGCGGCTGAAATTCTGATAGCTCAGCCCCATTTGTATATACAGCCAATATTTTGTTTTGCCTTTTTCTTTAAGAATATCGATAACTCTTAAACGCATTATATCATCTCCGCAGTATATAATGAGCAAATGATATATGTTTTAAACGCTTGACGTATAGACAATTACATTATATAATGTAAACATGAGGTACATTATTATGGAAAAGAACGCCGGAAAATATTTAAGTATTTCTTTTGCGGTTTTGACATGCATTGCGTTAATCCTGTCTTTGAAAATAAGTTTGGTATATATCCGTGCCGAAAGCTATTACGGCAACGAAACTTATTTTGAAAATGGTTTTCATTTTTTAAAACGCGATATAATTACTCTTGCAAATGAATTGTTTTACGATGTGGGCGCGTCGTCTATCAAAATCATTTGTCTGCTATGTGTGGTTTTCGGCGCAATCGGAGTTGTTCTTTCTTTGTCGGGATTGCTGTGTTCCGTCAAGAACGCCAAGCTGCTTTGTACAATCGCCGTCTCGGTTGCGTTGGTATTTTCGCTGATTTATACGATTTTGGGAATAGTCTATGCCGAGGCAGTCGAGGTAATTATTTCGGAGGAAGAGTTAAGCGTTTCCGTTTCTACGTACTCATATTTTTCCTTTGTTGCGGTTTTGGTGGCGGGAGTACTTTATTTCGTGACGGCTCCTAATTTCGCGACGGCTCCGAAAACCGATAAAGTCGCGAAAAGTTCACAATCGCAAATCTTGGAAGAAAAAGAGTTGAAAACCGTTGAAGTTTTGCTCAGATACAAGGAACTGTTTGACAAGGGAGTTATTACCGAACAGGAGTACGAAAACAAAAAAAGAGCGTTGCTTGGAGAAAGCAAAGAAAAAAGTTGAGGAAAAAAGCTCCGATAAATATCGGAGCTTTTTCTAAAAGAAAATACCGGACAAGGCAAAGGCGTAGTCCGGCTAAGTGGTGGGATTGAGTAGGCTCAGCAAGGAGCGAAGCGACGGAACAGCGAGAGGGGAATAACCCCGCGAGCGTCACAGAATTCGTCTCCAAACAATAAAACGAAAGACGGAGTCGCCCAAGACGCAGTTCGGAATTTTCTTTTTTCAAAAGAAAAGACCGGACAAGGCAAAGGCGTAGTCCGGCTAAGTGGTGGGATTGAGTAGGCTCGAACTACCGACCTCGCGCTTATCAGGCGCGTGCTCTAACCAACTGAGCTACAATCCCGTTATTTTGGTTGTGGTTTGGAGTGGTGGAGATGAGCGGAATCGAACCGCTGACCCCCTGCTTGCAAAGCAGGTGCTCTCCCAGCTGAGCTACACCCCCGAGGATTCCAAACGCTTGAATATAATAACATTTAGAGAGTTTGCTGTCAATCGTTTTCAACAATTTAATGAATTTTTTTGGCATGTTATTTTACTGCAAAAACAAACCCCCGCGAAATTTCCGCGGGGGCGGGTTGTAGGTTTGTATTGATTTGTCGTTGCAACCGAAAGGTTTTTCAGTCAATCAGCGCGATTGCCTCTATTTCAACCAACACGTTTTTGGGCAGGGTTTTGACGGCAACGCAGCTGCGCGCGGGTTTGCCCGTAAAATACTTGGCATACACTTCGTTGAAAGCCGCAAAGTCGCCCATATCGGCGAGGAAGCAGGTGGTTTTGACTACTTTTTCGAGATTTGTGCCTGCCGCTTCGAGTATGGCCTTTACATTGCGGCAGGATTGCTCCGTCTGCGCTTTGATATCCGCGGCGTCTACGTTGCCCGTGGCGGGATTGATGGGTATTTGTCCCGACGTGTAAATCAGACCGTTTGCGCACACCGCCTGAGAATAGGGACCTATTGCTCCCGGCGCGTCTTTGGTGCTTACGTAATTCAATTCTTTCATTTTTATGTCTCCTTTTTCTGCAAATTTTATTCAGCCGACGATGCGGAAGCCCTCGGCTTCCAACGCGTGCTTTATTGTTTCGATATGCTCGAAATCCCTTGTTTCGAGGTCAAGCTTTATGTAACAGAAATTTATGTCCGCATCGGTGGAGGCGCGCTCGTGGAATGCGGAAATGACGTTTGCGCCGTGTTCGGCGAGCACTCTTGCCACTTCGCTGAACTGCCCCGGCTTATCCATGAGCCTGAGCGTAAGGCTGCAACGTCTGCCGCTGTTGATTAGACCGCGCGTTATGACGCGGCTTAGCTTGTTTACGTCGATGTTGCCGCCCGAAACTATGCAAACCACGTTTTTGTCTTTCAAAGGCAGCTTGTTGAACATTGCCGCCGCTACGGAAACGGCGCCCGCTCCTTCGGCAACCATTTTTTTGCGTTCCATGAGAGTTACTATTGCGGTGGCTATTTCGTCCTCGGATACGGTAAATATGTCGTCCACATACTTTTTGGTCAGCTCGTAGGTCAGCGTGCCGGGGTGCTTGACGGCGATTCCGTCGGCAATTGTGTTGACCTCGTCAAGGGTTATCGGAGCGCCTTCCTTGACGGATCTGTACATACTCGGAGCGCCCTCCGCCTGCACGCCGTAAACCTTTATTTTGGATTTCAGGTTTTTTATGGTGTAGGCAATACCCGATATCAGTCCGCCGCCGCCGATAGGCACGACGATGGCGTCTACCTTCGGCATATCTTCTAGTATTTCCAATGCGACGGTGCCCTGTCCCGCAATAACGTCCTCGTCGTCGAAGGGGTGGACAAAAGTGTAGCCGTACTGTTCTTTCAGTTCGAGAGCCTTCTGATAAGCGTCGTCGTAAACGCCCTTGACAAGACACACGTCCGCGCCGTAGCCCTTTGTCGCCTGAATTTTGCTTATGGGAGCGCCCTCGGGCAGGCATATAAGGGACTTCACGCCGTGTTTCGTCGCCGCAAGCGCGACTCCCTGCGCGTGGTTGCCTGCGGAGCACGCTATGACGCCGCGTTTCTTTTCTTCCTCGGTCAGCTCGGAAATTTTGAAATACGCGCCGCGTACCTTGAAGGAGCCTGTGGATTGAATATTTTCCGTTTTGAGGAAAATATGATTGTCGCAAAAGATTTTGGAGGCGGGCAGAATATCCGTTTTGCCTGCAACCTCTTTCAAAACCTCGCTTGCCTTGTAGATTTTTTCCAAAGTCAGCATAATGAGTGTCTCCGTTTTTTTATTTTGTCTTCCGATTCTATTTTGCAACAAAAAGCGCGTTTTGTCAATGAAAAGGCGTCAGGTTGTCAGTTATGGTTTAACGCGCCGCCGCAACCGAAAGCCTCGGACATTATATTCCGAAAATGCCGACTTTATTTCCCGCGCGCGACGGGACGGGCGTTTGACGTTTTATTTTGGCGCCGGAGCATTTGATATGTATGCTTTAAACAGCAACTTTTTGCCGAAAACGAGGCGTTTGAGCGAGTGCGGCGGACAAAATAAGGGTGCGGAAATAAATTCCGCACCCGTAGTTTTTTAAGACAGACCGTTTCAGCCGTCCAGACTTGAAGCGATTTTTTGGGAGAGAGCCTTGATGTCGGCGAGTTGATTTTCTTTGAGAGCCGACTTGATTGTGACGACGTCTCCGATAAACTCCGTGTTTTTGCATTTAGACAATTTTTCCTTCATGAGCATACCCGCCGTAGACGCCCAGCTTCCGTTTTCAATCAGGGCGACCTTTCTGTTCTGCAAAGCGTGCTTTATCAGGTCGTCGATGAGTATATCCATATTTTCAAATATGCCCGCGTTGTAGGTGGAGGAGGCAAAGACCAAATGACTGCACCTGAACGCTTCCGCAACCAGATAAGAGGAGTGCTGTGCGGACACGTCGTAAACCTTTATGTTTTTGACTTCCAAATCCGCAAGGCATGAAGCAAGTATTTCCGCCGCCTCCTGCGTGTGTCCGTACACCGAACCGTAAAAAATCGCCACGGCGTTTTCTTCGGGAGTATAAGAGCTCCATTTGTCGTATTTGTCAACAAACCACGCTATATTTTCGCGCCATACGGGACCGTGCAGAGGACATACGGTTTTTACGGGCAGGGCTGCCGCTTTTTTGAGCAGCGCCTGAACGGGCGCGCCGTATTTTCCCACTATATTTGCGTAGTAACGCCGCGCCTCGGGAAGCTTTTCGCTCACAAAATTGATTTCGTCCGCAAACAGATTTCCGTCGAGCGCTCCGAACGTGCCGAAAGCGTCGGCGGAAAACAGCGTGCCGTCGGTTACGTCGAAGCTCACCATGACCTCAGGCCAATGAACCATGGGCGCGAAAACAAAACGGAATGAGTGGCGTCCCGTTTCCAACGTGTCCTGCTCGGTGACGGTTCTGACGTTGAGCGCCGCCTTTGCTCCGAAAAACTCTGCTATCATAGCTTGCGTTTTGGCGTTGCAAACGATTGTGACGTCGGGATAACGCAGCAAAAACTCGGCTATACAAGCCGCGTGGTCGGGCTCCATGTGGTGCACGACAAGGAAATCGGGGCTTTTGTCCTTTAAAAGAGCGGCGAGATTGTCGAAATATCTCGCGGAAATTTCTTTGTCCACCGTGTCGAAAACCACGATTTTTTCGTCGAGCAGCACATAAGAATTGTATGCGACTCCGTTTGTGAGCGGATAGACGTTTTCAAAAAGCGCAAGCCTGCGGTCGCTTCCGCCTATCCAATACAGGTCGGGACTGATTTGTTTGTAGCAATACATAGGCAATTCTCCTTAACGAAAAATTCTGTGTCTATTTTATCATGTTTGACGGCTTCGGGCAATCGTGCGGCGGGAAAAAACTCAAATGAATTTAAATTTGAAATATTTTATAATTATAAATTTATTTCACTTGCAACTTGTTTCATGCCAATCCTTCAAAGAAAAAATGTATATTTATCGAAAAATACTTGCCAACCGCAGTCAATTGTGCTATACTTGGACGAAAGTATTTTTCGTACTTTATTCATTTTGAGGTTACGGAGGAAAAAGACGTGACAAACCGACAATATACCGCCGGCGACATACAGGTGCTTGAAGGTCTCGACGCGGTGCGTATGCGTCCCGGTATGTACATAGGCACGACGGGCGTCAAGGGACTGCATCACATTTTGTGGGAAATAGTGGACAACGCGGTTGACGAGGCGGCAAACGGCTTCGCGGACAGGCTCAGCATAGTTTTGAACACGGACAACAGCGCCACGGTTTCGGACAACGGCAGAGGCATACCCGTCGATATCCACCCCCAGCTGAAAATCAGCGGCGTGGAGGTGGTTTACACGCAGCTGCACGCGGGCGGCAAGTTCAACAACGAAAATTACAGCTATTCGGGAGGGCTGCACGGCGTGGGCGCGTCCGTCACCAACGCGCTTTCAAAGTGGCTCAACGTAGAGGTATTCCGCAACGGCAAGAAATACGTTCAAAGCTTTCACAGCTTTTACGACGAGAAATCGGGAAAGGTCAAGAGCGGCGTTCCCGTAAAGCCTCTTGAGGAGACGGAGCGCGGCGAAAACGAGCCGGAGCACGGCACGCGCGTTACTTTTCTTCCCGACAAAGAGGTTTTCGGCAACGGAGCGTTCAATTTCGACACGATAAACAAGCGCGTCAAGGAGCTTGCGTTTCTCAACAAGGGAATCGAGTTTTCCATCACGGATTTGAGAACGGAAGGAGAGGACGGCGAGCCGTTGAGCGCGGTTTATCGCTACGAAGGCGGGCTTGCCGATTTCGTCAGATATCTTAACGAAAACAAGGCGGTGCTGCATTCGCCTATATGCTACTCCGCAAGCAACGACGTCATGATTATGGAGTTTGCCATTCAGCAGACCACGGGTTATTCGGAAAATATCTTTTCCTATGTCAACAACATTCCCACGCCGGAGGGAGGCACCCACGAGACGGGCTTCAAGGCGGCGATGACCAAGGTGTTCAACGACTACGCGCGGGAAAAGAAGTTTCTTAAAGAAAAGGACGACAATCTGATAGGCGAGGATTACCGCGAGGGAATGACCGCCGTTCTGTCCATAAAAATGAAGAACGTCCAATTCGAGGGACAGACGAAAACAAAGCTCGGAAACGTGGAGGCAAAAACCGCCTGCGACGCGCTGACGCAGCAGGGACTGACGGAATTTTTGTCCTCCCATCCCGACACCGCGGAGGTAATCATACGCAAGGCGGTTTCCGCAGCCAAGGTTAGAGAAGCGGCGCGAAAGGCAAAGGAAATCGCCCGCACGAAGAACACTATTCAGAACGCCAATCTTGTAGGCAAGCTGTCAAGCTGCACTTCCCGCGATTATACCTCAAACGAGCTGTTCATCGTAGAGGGCGACAGCGCCGGAGGCTCGGCTAAGCAGGCGCGCAGCAGGAAATTTCAGGCTATTCTGCCGCTGCGCGGTAAGCCGCTCAACTCTGAAAAGAAGCGGGTGGATCAGGTGCTTGCCAACGAGGAAATAAGAACCATTATCTCCGCGCTGGACACGGGCATAGGAGAGGAATTCAATCTCGCCAATCTCAAATACGACAAGGTAATTATCCTGTCCGACGCCGACCAGGACGGGGCGCACATCAGGGCTATTCTGCTTACCTTTTTTTACAGGTATATGCGGGAGCTGCTTGCCGAGGGGCACGTTTATATCGGTATGCCGCCGCTTTACAAGGTCTGGAAAAAGGACAAAATACTTTACGCCTACGACGACAGCGAGCTTGCCGACTGCATAAACGAGGTTGGCAGGGGATACACGCTGCAAAGATACAAGGGCTTGGGAGAAATGAATCCCGAGCAGCTTTGGGAAACGACTCTCAATCCCGCAACGCGCACGCTTATGAGAATCACGGTGGACGACGCCGCCGAAGCCGAGCGGCTTATAACCACTCTTATGGGAGATACGGTGGAAGCGCGCAAGGCTTACATTATCGAAAACGCCGATTTCAACAAGGAAAGGGACGAGGTTTTCGACGAGTATAATAAATAACGACGGGTGAATAATATGAAGCAACTTGAATTTTCGGTAAAGGAGACCTCCAAGCTGCCCGACGGCAGCACTCTGCTTACCAAAAACATGAGCGACATAATGCACGATTCTATGATGCCTTATGCCGAATACGTAATTATGGACAGAGCCATTCCGCGCGTGGAGGACGGTTTGAAGCCCGTACAGCGCAGGATTCTGTACTCCATGCACGAGCTGGGCTTAAAGCCCGACAGGCCTTACAGAAAAAGCGCGGCCGTTGTAGGCGACTGTCTTGCAAAATACCACCCGCACGGCGACACCTCCGTTTACGACGCTATGGTGCGTCTTGCGCAGAAGTTCAACATGAGAATGCCTCTCGTGGACGGACAGGGCAATTTCGGCTCTATGGACGGCGACAGCGCGGCGGCGATGCGTTATACCGAAGCGCGTCTCACGCCTCTTGCTCTCGAAATGCTGCGCGACCTTGACATGGATACGGTGCGCTGGTGTTGGAACTACGACGACAAGTTGCAGGAGCCTGAAATGCTGCCCAGCCGTTTTCCCAATATTCTGGTCAACGGCAGCAGCGGTATCGCGGTGGGACTTGCGACAAACATACCGCCCCACAATCTCGGGGAAGTCATTGACGGCGTGGTTGCCTATATAGACAAAAAGAACATTTCCTTGAAGGAAATGATGAAAATCGTCAGAGGTCCCGATTTCCCCACAGGCGGCTACGTGGTTGCCGACGAGCTGGAACAGGCTTACGAGACGGGCAAGGGAAAAATAACCATGCGCGCCAAGGTGCATATCGAGGTATTGCCCAACGACAGAAAAAATCTTGTGATAACCGAGCTGCCTTATCAGGTAAACAAAGCCGATTTGCTGACGAAAATTCTTGCCTTGCGCGAGGACAAAAAGGATTTGCTTGCCGGTATTGCGGAAATAGTGGACGAGTCCGACAAGGAGGGCGTGCGCGCGGTTGTCAGAATAAAAAAGGATTACGACCCGAAAAAAATTCTGGATATACTTTTCAAGCACACAAACCTTCAATGCACCTACGGAATAAACATGGTGGCAATCGCGGACGGCAAGCCGCAGCAGATGGGGTTGCTTGACATCATTGCCTGCTACACCAACTATCAGCGCGACGTGGTTTACAACAGAACCAAATTTCAGCTCAAAAAAGCAAAAGAGCGCGCTCATATTCTGGAAGGACTGATAATAGCCATTAAGAATATCGACGAGGTGGTGGCGATTATCAAAAAATCGCAGTCCACGTCCGAAGCGCGGCAGAATCTGCGCAGCCGTTTCAATCTCACCGAGGTGCAGGCGGACGCCATTTTGGAGTTGAAGCTTGCAAGGCTGACCAAGCTTGAAATAACCAAGCTGGTCGAAGAGCTTGAAGACCTCAACAGACAAATCGAGGAGTTTCAGCGGCTGATAAACTCCAAGCAGGCGCTTATGGAGCAGGTCAAAAGCGAGCTTCTTGCAATAAAAAAGCAGTATCGCGACGCCAGGCGCACCGTTATCGTAAACAAAATCGAGGACGTGCGCGTGCCGAGCGAATCGGACGAAAAGGCTGTCGAAAGCTTTGTGGTGGGGTTGACTGCCGACGGTATGATAAAGTGCATTCCCGCCAAAAACTTCGCCCTTTCGGCAAAGGACGCAAACGACAAGCTGACTCAGGCAAATCTGCACACCGAGCTGTTCACCGCTCTGTCGACGAGCAAGGTTATGTTCTTTTCCGACAGGGGCAATTGTTATCAGACAACTGCCGACAAGCTGACGGAAACTAAATTCCGCGAAAACGGAATGCCCCTCAAAAAGTATTTCAGGGACTGCGAGGAGGGCGAAAAGCCCGTCAAGGTGTTTGTTCTCGGCGAAGCCTTGCCCAAAGGCAAGCTGTTGTTTTACACGGCGCAGGGGCTTGTCAAGCTGACCGATTGGAGCGAATACGAGCTTTTGAAAAGCGCGTTTCAGGCAATCAAGCTCAAAGAGGACGACGCGCTTGTCAAGGTGGAAACATTGGAAAAGGACAGCACGGTGCTTTATGTCACAAAAGGCGGTCTCTGCCTCAATTTCTCTCCCGACGAAATTCCCGAGCAGGGCAGAGTGGCGGGCGGCGTCAAGGGCATGATGATTGCTGACGACGACAGTCTCGTGTTCGCAGGACAAATTCACAGCGAGGGCGAGGTCGTCGTGGTGACGGACAAGTGTTTTTCCAAGCGCGTTCTTGCCGTGGATATAGACCTTATGACGCGTTACAGAAAGGGCGTGAAAATATGCGACATAAACGGACTCAACGGCAACGGCGTGTTTTGGGCGGGATATGTCACAAAGCCCTTTGACATTTTGTTTATGGACGCGGCGGGTATGCTTTTGCTCAACACCGAGGACATAAATATAGAAAACAGAACCACCAAGGGCAAGCCTCCCAAGCTGCGCAAAAAGGGGATGGCTTTGACCTTTGCCACAAGATTCGTGACTGCGGCGGCTATGGGCGAGGACGCCGACGCCGGCAAGTGACGGTGACGACGGCAGGCGAAGCCAAAAAGGATTTCATGAAATACAAAATCGACGAACAGTTCAGACCGCTTGACTTGTTGGGGCACAAGCCCTTAAACCGCGCAAAGCTTGCCGCAAGCAATATATTTCTCAAAAACTTTTTTACCCTTACAAAAAGGAAGGGCGGGATTGTTTACAGGCGTTACAGGCTTAAAAGCTTCGACGGCAAGCATTTCGACACGCACACCTTCGTGCCGCGCGAGCGTGCCGACGGCGTGACGCCCTGCCTGATTTATTTTCACGGCGGGGCTTTCAACACGGAGTGCAGCATTCAGCATTTCGTGGTGCAGAGACTTGCGGAAAGGTTGGAATGCAAAATTGTGCTTCCCTTTTACAGACTTGCGCCGGCGTATCCCTTTCCCTTCGGTTTCGAGGACTGCTATTCCACGCTTCAATGGGTAGTCAGGCACGCAGAGGCGCTTAAAGTGGACAAAAACAGGATAGCGGTCATGGGCGACAGCGCGGGAGGCAATCTGTCCGCGGCGGTGTGTCTGAGAAACCGCGACGAAAATTTTTGCGAAATAAAATTTCAGTCGCTTATTTATCCCGTAACGGACGACTCGATGGACAGTCCGTCCATGAAAAAGTATGTGGACACTCCCTGCTTCAACGCCGTTTTGAACAAGGAGATGTGGGAGATGTATCTCAAAAACGGATATTGCGGCATGAAGGATTATGCCGTGCCCTTGAAGGCGGGTTCTCTTGAAAATCTGCCTCCCGCGCTTGTGGAGCTTGCGGAGTTCGACTGCCTGCACGACCAGGGCAAGGCTTTCGCCGAGGCTTTGGAGGCTGCGGGCAACGAGGTCACGCTTTTGGAAACAAAAGGCACTCCGCACGGCTACGACGGGGTACTCAACAGCACCGTGGCAAAGCAGTGTATGGACGTGAGAGTCAGACTTTTGAGAAAAGCCTTCGGTATGGGCGAGGAAAAAACGGAAGAAATTTAATTAGGGAAAAACGGAGCGGAACACTCCGTTTTTTGTTTTTGGCAAAAAAAAGCATTAAAAAATTTTTTATAAATATGATTAAATAGGGTATGTCAACGGACGCTTCGCGCGTCTGCTCAATGTTCTCGAAAGTTCGTTAAAATACGACAAAATATTTCAAGAATATAGGTAGTTTTTTCGTTGCGCGGGTGTTATAATGGGAGGGTAGTTTTTTTGGATAAAAAGTTTCGTTTAAAGGATAAATTTAATTTCTCCAAGGTAAAAATACTGAAAATTTGCGCTTACACTTTGTGCCTGATTGCTTCCATAGCGCTTTTGGCAGGATTTAACTTTCAACCTTTTGCGGCAGCGGTAAACAGCAGAAAAATTCCCATTTATTGCGTGGACAGGAGCGACAACAAGGTCGCGATTACTTTCGACGCGGCATGGGGAGCGGACAAAACGCAGAAAATTCTGGACGTTTGTCATCGTTACGGCGTAAAAGCGACTTTTTTTCTTGTCGGATTCTGGATAGACAATTATCCCGATATGGTGAAAAAAATCGATGAAATGGGGCACACAATCGGCACGCACAGCGAGACGCATCCCAAAATGGGCAGTCTTTCCGCCGAAAAAATCACCCAAGAGCTGTCAAGCAGCATGAAAAAAATCACCGACCTGACGGGAAAAGAGGTCAAGCTTTTCCGTGCGCCCTTCGGAGATTACAGCAACAGGCTTTTGGAGGTTGCCGAAGGCATGGGGCTGTCCACAATACAATGGGATGTGGATTCGTTGGATTGGAAGGGAATCAGCGCGGTTGAGCTTGCCAACAGAGTACAAAAGGCAAAAAGCGGCTCGATTATACTGTGTCACAATAACAGCGAGCATATAGTGGAGGCGCTTCCGATAATATTTGAGGCGTTGAAGGCGAAGGGACTTGAATTTGTCACCGTCGACAGCCTCATTTATTATAAGGATTTCTATATCGATCATGCAGGGAAGCAGATACTTAACGCTCCTGTTTCCTGAACTGATAAACAATTTGAAAAATTTTCAACACACATTAAGGAGGATTTCTTTTTATGTACGACAACACCAACGCCAGCCCGACAAACCGGGTGACGCTGACAGGGAGAATATCTAGCGAGCCGAGATATTCGCATGAAATTTACGGCGAGGCGTTTTACGAATTTTCGCTGGAAGTCAAACGACTGAGCGACATGGCGGACACGCTGCCCGTCGTGGTCAGCGAAAGACTGCTTCTTTGCTGCGAGGTCAAGGTGGGCAAAAACGTGACGGTTGTGGGGCAGCTTCGCAGCTACAACAAGCTTGTGGAGGACAAAAGCAGACTTATGCTTAATGTTTTTGTACGCGATATATACGACGCGGACAGAGCTTCCACTCCCAACGCAATAGAGCTGCACGGCTTTTTGTGCAAGCCTCCCGTGTTCCGCACGACTCCCTTCAACCGCGAAATATGCGATATTCTTTTGGCTGTGAACCGCGCTTACAACAAGAGCGACTACATACCCGCAATCGCATGGGGACGCAACGCGAGGTTCGCCAAATATCTGTCGGTGGGCGAGGAGATTGAGATAACGGGCAGACTTCAAAGCAGGGAGTATCAGAAGAAAATTTCCGAGGAGGTTCTCGTTACAAAGGTGGCTTACGAGGTGTCGATAAGCAAAATCGACGTCATCGGCGCCGCGTTCAAGGCGGGCGACTTCAACCGCCGTTTCGACCCCACGGAGGCAAAGCACGCTTACGGCATGGAGTGCGGCGGCGTGGAAATAGGCGGCTGATAATATATTGGTTTGACAAATCCGGTCCGGACACAGCGTTATTTAACGTCTGTCCGGACTTTTTATAAAAACTATTGTCGTCTCTCATTGATTTGTGCTATTATTACGTCGGGTAAACAGTTATGGTTTATGTTTGTCATTATGATTCGCCGTTGGGAGGGATTACGCTTTCCTGCAACGGAGAGGCTTTGACGGGGCTTTGGTTTGACGGTCAAAAATATTTCGGAGATTCCCTTCCCGATTCGTATGAAGAAAAGTATTTGCCCGTTTTCGGACAGACAGTCCGCTGGCTGGATGTGTATTTCGGCGGCAAGGCTCCCGATTTTACGCCGCCGCTCTTTTTGGATACCACGCCTTTCCGCAAAATCGTTTGGGAAATAATGCTTACGATTCCTTTCGGCAAAACGATGACTTACGGAGAAATTGCCCGTGAAACAGCCAGGCGGATGGGCTTGCCGAGAATGTCCGCGCAGGCGGTGGGAGGCGCGGTAGGGCACAATTCCGTTTCGCTTGTGATACCGTGCCACAGAGTTGTGGGCGAAAACGGCAGTCTGACGGGATATGCGGGCGGAATCGAAAAGAAGATAAAGCTGCTGGAACTTGAAGGAGCGGATATGACAAGGTTTTTTGTGCCTGAGAAGGGGAGCGCGCTTTGATACGGCGTACAGACGGCATATAATTTAAATTATCAACGCGAAATTTTCCGCCGTCTGCCGTTTGTCGCGTCAGACAAAAGAGCTGCCCGTTTAAGTTTTTTTATTTCTTTTAGGTAACACAATTTTGCTTATTTCCATATTGTGAATTGTAAGCCCAAACGGCTTTACCAAGATAATTGTCAGAGGAGGTAAAAAAATGTTCAACGGGTTGTTCGGCGGCGGTTGCCCCAACGAGGATGCAGGCGTAAACGGCTGCGGCGGCGGCTGCAACTGCACATGGATTATACTTATCGTTCTGTTTCTTTGCTGCTGCTGCGGCAAAAACAAGAGCTTCAGCCTGTGCGTAAATCCTTGCTGCCTGATTCTGATGCTTGCGTTGCTTTATTGCTGCGGCGGCATTCGTTTCGGCAAGGGCTGCATGTAAACATAGCCGAAAAGGCGGAGAAAACTCCGCCTTTTTTCTTTGGCGGCGGAAAATATGAATTTGTTTCGGGTTTTTTGCGAAAAATTGTTTTTGATTATTGTATTTTTTCTTTTTTGGTGGTAATATACTTTCAGGTCGTATCGGAATGTCCGAGCGATACTATGTTTTATCTTTTTTGACAAAAAAGAAGTCTGCGACCCGAGCGGCGCAGAACGGAGAACAAAAATGGCAGACAGGTCCAAAAAATCCTTTTACGTGGCAATGTACGGCATTATGGCGGCGACAATCTTCGTCGCGATGTTCATCGACAAGGCGTTAAGTTCTTTTTTGCCTATATCGATGGCGGTGGTGGTGCTCATTGCTACATTTTCTTTTTGTCTGGTCATGAACGATTGGCTCATGGGCTTTGCGGCGGGAGCCGTGTTCGGGCTGGCGTCTTGGGTGAAGGCAATGATTTTCGGCGAGGCTATTGCAATCAACCCGCTGGTTTCGCTTGTTCCGCGACTGTTCGTAGGCATTTCGTGCTTTGCGGTGTACAGGCTGGTGCTGTGGCTGGTCAAAAAATGCACCAAGGAAGATAAATTTCTTTCCGCGACAAAGCAGCAAAGATGGTGGAGACAGACGGGAGCCATGACGGCGGGCATTTTCGTCGGACTTGTAGTAAACACCGTGCTTTTTTTGACTGCCACGAATCTGTGCAAAAGATTTCTCGGTCAGGAGTATACGGGACTTCTGGCAATAATCAAAACGGTGCTGTTTACCAATATTCTGCCCGAGTATCTCATTTCCCTTCTGGCGGTGCCTCAGATTGTGCTGGGCGTCAGACGCGGACTCAGACTGGGCATAGAAGCCGACAGGCAAAAGGAAAGGGTTGCGGAAACGCAAAAGAACGAAATACAGACGACTGCTTAAAACAATCGCAAACGGAGATACTTTATGATTATCGCCGCCGATATCGGCAACACCAACATCAAAATAGGATTGTTCGACAAAGACAGACTGGTAAAAAGCTGGCGTATTTCCACGGACGTGCACCGCACCTCCGACGAGCACGGCTCAATCTTGAAGCAGCTGTTTTTTGCCGCGGGCATAGACGCGGACAGCATTACGGGAGGGATTATCAGCAGCGTTATTCCCCAACTGAATTATACCATCATGCACATGATGGAATTTTATCTCGACGTCATTCCCATAGTGGTGGGCGCGGGCATAAAAACGGGGCTTAACGTAAAGTATGAAAATCCCAAGGAGCTTGGCAGCGACAGACTGATTAACTGCGTCGCCGCCGCTAAAAAATACGGCGCGCCCTTTGTGCTAATAGATTTCGGAACGGCGACCACCTTCAACGTGGTCAACGAAAAATACGAGTTTGTGGGCGGCTGCATAACGGTAGGCATAAAGACGGCGGTCAAAGCGTTGGCAAACTCCACCGCAAGACTGCCCGAGGTGGAGCTGAAGCCTCCGCAAAAGGTCATCAACGCAAGCACCGTCAAAGCCATTCAGAGCGGCATAGTGTGCGGCATGGCGGGGCAGGTGGAATATATAATAAAGCGCATAAAAAAAGAAACGGGACTCCCCGATTTGAAGGTCATCGCCACGGGAGGCTTGAGCGAGCTTGTTCACGAGGTCAACGACTCTCTGTTCGACATCATGGACCGCGAGCTTTCCTTGGAGGGACTGAACATTCTTTACCACCTAAACAGCGGGGGAGCCTGAGTTTTTACGGAAACAGAACTATGGATTTCAAGCTTGTAAGCAAATACAAGCCTACGGGGGACCAACCGCAGGCAATAAAAAGCCTTTCCGAGGGTCTGGAAAACGGTCTGCGCACACAGGTGCTCAGGGGCGTCACCGGCAGCGGAAAGACTTTTACTATGGCGAATATTATTGCCGAAACAAACCGTCCCGCATTGGTGATTTGTCACAACAAGACGCTTGCCGCACAGCTGTGCAACGAATTCAGGGAGTTTTTCCCTTACAACAGGGTGGAGTTTTTCGTTTCCTATTACGATTATTATATGCCCGAGTCCTATATACCCTCGCGCGACCTTTACATCGAAAAGGAAATGAGCATAAACGACGAAATCGACAAGCTGCGTCACTCGGCAACCTGTTCGCTTTTCGAGAGGAGGGACACGCTTGTAGTCGCAAGCGTTTCCTGCATTTACGGTCTGGGCGCTCCGGGCGAGTATTATCAGATGAGCTTGTCTTTGCGTCCGGGCGACGTCGCAGACCGCGACGCGGTTGTCAAAAAGCTGGTTGAAATTCAATATCAGCGCAACGACATCGATTTTCACCGCGGCACTTTTCGGGTGCGGGGGGACGTGCTGGAAATTTTTCCCTCATACAGCTCCGACAAGTGCATACGGGTAGAGTTCTTCGGCGACGAAATAGAAAAAATCAGCGAAATCGAGGCTGTCAGCGGAAGGACGCTTGCAACGCTTCTGCATTGCTTTATTTTCCCTGCGAGCCACTATGTGGTCAACGGCCTTACAATGGAAAAATCCATTGAAAACATAAGGCGGGATATGCTGGACGAAACCGCCGCGTTGGAAAAGCGGGGCAAGGCGATAGAGGCGTACCGTTTGAAGCAGCGCGCTTCTTACGACATAGAAATGCTCAAAGAAATGGGCTTTTGCAGCGGAATAGAAAACTATTCGCGCTATTTCGACGGCCGCAGCCCCGGTCAGCCGCCTTACACTCTTTTAGATTATTTCCCTGAGGATTTCATTACCTTTGTCGACGAAAGCCATATGACGCTGCCGCAGATACGCGGTATGTACAACGGAGACAGAGCGCGAAAGGAAAATCTCGTGAATTACGGCTTCCGCATGAAAAGCGCGTTTGACAACCGTCCGTTGACCTTCGGGGAGTTCGACGCAAGAGTAGGGCAGTTGATATGCGTTTCCGCCACGCCTGCCGAGTACGAGCTTTCCCGCGCGGACAACGTGGCGGAGCAAATCATCCGTCCGACGGGACTGCTCGACCCGAAAATCGAGCTTCATCCCGTCGAGGGGCAGATAGACCATCTGTTCGGAGAAATCGCAAAGACGGTGGAGCACGGCGGCAAGGTGCTGGTCACCACACTGACAAAGCGCATGGCTGAGTCGCTGACCGACTACATGACGCAGCGGGACGTGCGCGTCAGATATCTGCACAGCGACATAGATACTTTGGAAAGGGTGGACATAATAAGCGGACTCAAAAACGACGAGTTTGACGTGCTTGTGGGAATAAATCTGCTGCGCGAGGGACTTGACCTGCCTACGGTCGAGCTTGTGTGCATACTCGACGCGGACAAGGAGGGATTTTTGCGCAGCGAAAGCTCTCTGATTCAGACGGTTGGACGCGCGGCGAGAAACGACAGAGGTCGGGTTATTATGTACGCCGACGTCGTTACTGGAAGCATGCGCAGAGCTATTGACGAGACAAACAGGCGCAGAGCCATTCAGGACGACTACAACAAAAGGCACGGAATAGTGCCGAAAACCATCGTCCACGACGTAAAAAACACTCTTGAAATCACGAAAAAAGAAAACGCCGTCGGAGAAAAGGATATCAAGGCGGAGATAGAGAGACTGACCGCGTTGATGAAGGAGTACGCTTCCCGTCTGGATTTTGAAAGGGCGATAGAGCTGAGAGAGCAGGTCGCAAAGCTTGAAAAGCGTCTCAATGCGCTCAAAACCAAAAAAACGGGCAAAACAGGCTGATTCGGCAATTTATGAAAAACGAAATTATTATCAAAAACGCAAAGGAAAACAATCTGAAAGGCATAGACCTTACCATACCGCGCGACAAGCTGGTGCTGTTTACCGGCATATCGGGAAGCGGAAAAAGCAGTCTTGCCTTCGACACTATTTTCGCGGAGGGACAGCGCCGCTACATCGAAAGCCTGTCGGCTTACGCAAGGCAGTTTCTCGGTCAGATGGACAAGCCCGACGTGGAAAGCATCGAGGGACTTTCTCCCGCAATCTCCATAGACCAAAAAACCACATCGTCAAATCCCCGCAGCACGGTGGGCACTGTTACTGAAATTTACGACTATCTCCGTTTGCTGTACGCAAGGGTGGGCACGCCTTATTGCCCCAACTGCGGAAAGGAAATAAAGCGTCAAACGGTGGACCAAATTGCCGACAGGGTGGCAGGTCTCGGTCAGGGCGCGAAAATTCAAATCCTTGCCCCCGTTGTCAGGGGACGCAAGGGCGAGTTTCAGAAGCTTTTTGAAAGCCTTAAAAAGCAGGGCTTCGTGCGCGTCAACGTGGACGGAGAGCAGCGTTTGCTCGAAGAGGAAATAAAGCTCGAAAAGACCTACAAGCATACGATAAGCGTCGTTGTGGACAGACTGTCCGTCAAGGAGGATATGTCTCAAAGGCTTTACGACAGTCTGGAAACCGCGCTTAAATTGGCGGAGGGGCTTGTCGTTGTCAAGACGGAGGACTCGGAAACCATGTACTCCGAAAAGCTGTCCTGTCCCGACTGCGGCGTGACACTCGAGGAGTTGGAGCCGAGAATGTTCTCCTTCAACAGTCCGTTCGGGGCGTGCCCCGACTGCACGGGGCTGGGGTTCAAGCGGGAGTTTGAGCCCGACCTTGTCATACCCGACAAAACCAAGTCGCTTTCGGGCGGCGCGGTCAAGCTTATGGGGTTCAATCTGGACGGCGGAGTCATGCAGCTTTATTTCAAGGCATTGGCTAAGCGCTACGGCTTTGACCTTAACGCTCCGGTCAAAGAGCTTCCCGACGAAATCATGCGTATCCTGCTGTGGGGAAACGACGGAGAGCCGCTCTCGATAGAGTATCAGACGCGCAGCTTCGAGGGGCAGTACACAAAGCATTGGCACGGGCTTATCCCGACGTTGGAGCGTCGCTACAACGAGTCGACAAGCGACACGGTCAGACGGGAATACGAAAACTATATGGTGGACAGGGAGTGCCCGACCTGTCACGGAAAGAGACTCAAAAAGGAAGTGCTGTCGGTAAAAATCGGCGGCAAAAACATTTATGAGCTGACGCAGATGAGCGTCGGGGAGTGCGCCGCTTTCTTTGAAAATCTGCGCCTTGACGAAACAAAGACGCTCATCGCCCGCATGGTGTTGAAGGAAATAAACGCCCGTCTCAAATTTCTGAAAGACGTGGGGCTAGACTATCTTACGCTTGCGCGTTCTTCCGGCTCGCTTTCGGGAGGCGAGGCGCAGAGAATAAGGCTTGCCACGCAAATCGGCAGCGGGCTTGTGGGAGTGCTGTACATCCTTGACGAGCCGAGCATAGGGCTTCATCAGCGGGATAACGAAAAGCTCATCGACACTCTGCTGCATCTGAGAGATTTGGGAAACACTCTGATTGTCGTCGAGCACGACGAGGACACAATCCGCGCCGCCGATTTTGTCGTGGACGTGGGGCCGGGCGCGGGAGTGCACGGCGGAGAAATCGTCGCGACGGGCACACCGAGCGAAATTATGGCGTGCCCGCGCTCCGTTACCGGGCAATATCTGTCCGGCGCGAAAAAAATACCCGTACCCGAAACGCGTCGGGAGGGAACGGGCAAATTTCTCAGTATCAGGGGCGCGCGCAAAAACAATCTGAAAAATCTCGACGTGGACATACCCTTGGGCGTGCTCAACGTCGTTACGGGAGTTTCCGGCAGCGGCAAGAGCAGTTTGGTAAACGAAATTCTCAATCCTTATTTGTCGGAAAAGCTCAACGGCGCGCGTCATACGGCAGTGGAATGCGACTCGGTGGAAGGATTGGAGCATCTCGACAAGGTAATCAACATCGACCAAAGCCCGATAGGACGCACGCCGCGCAGCAATCCCGCGACCTATACGGGGATGTTTACGGCAATACGCGATTTGTTCGCTTCCACACCTGACGCCAAAGAACGTGGCTACAAGGCGGGACGTTTTTCCTTCAACGTGGCGGGCGGCAGATGCGAAAACTGCGCCGGCGACGGCATACTCAAAATAGAAATGAACTTTCTGCCCGACGTGTACGTTCCGTGCGAGGTGTGTCACGGCAACCGTTACAATCGCGAAACATTGCAGGTCAGGTACAAGGGCAAAAACATTGCCGACGTTCTGGATATGCGCGTTGAGGACGCGCTGGAATTTTTCGACAGCATTCCTGCAATAAAAAACAAGCTGCAAACGCTTTACGACGTCGGATTGGGATATATCAAGCTGGGACAGTCGGCGACCACTCTTTCGGGAGGCGAGGCGCAGAGAGTCAAGCTGTCCACCGAGCTTTCAAAACGAAGCACGGGCAAAACCGTCTATCTGCTGGACGAGCCGACCACGGGGCTGCATACGGCGGACGTGGAAAAGCTGATTAAGATTTTGCAGCGTCTGGTGGCGAGCGGCAACACGGTCATTGTCATAGAGCACAATCTCGATATAATAAAGGTTGCCGACAACGTCATAGATTTGGGACCAGAGGGGGGCAACGGCGGCGGCTCGCTCGTCGCGCAGGGCACGCCCGAACAAGTCGCAAACGTCAAAGGAAGCTATACGGGACGCTTTTTAAAGGCCGTTCTGGAGAAATAAATTTGTATTGCAAGCGGCAGGGCTGGACAAAGCGCTGCAAAGAACATAAATAAAGGAGACGAAGGTATGGACAAAAGTAAAAAACTTGTAGCTTATTTTTCATGCACGGGAACGACGGCGCGGGCGGCTTCGGCTCTCGCTGCCGCGGCAAATGCGGAGCTTTTTGAAATAAGACCCAAAAAGCCTTATTCTCCGTCCGATTTGGATTGGACGTCGAAAAAAAGCCGCAGCAGCGTCGAAATGAGCGATGAAAGCTGCCGCCCCGAAATTGCCGAAAAAGCGGCGGGTATGGAAAATTACGACACGGTGTTTGTAGGTTTTCCCATTTGGTGGTACGTTGCGCCGAGAATAGTGGAGACCTTTCTCGAAAGCTATGATTTTGACGGGAAAACCGTCGTGCCGTTCTTCACGTCGGGCGGAAGCGGCGCCGGCAGGACGGATTCCGTCCTGCAACAAATATGTCCGTCCGCCCGTTGGAAGCCGAGCAAACGCCTTTCCGCAAACGTGTCGGAAGCCGAGCTTAAAGGCTGGCTGGATTCGCTTAACGTCTGAAAACAGATAGTTTCAGGCGGCGCGAATACAAAAAACGCGCGATTGGTTTTTCTGTTGCCCGGCAAAACAACAAAAGTCCCCGCCCCGCGAAACGCGGGCGGGGGCTTTGTTTTACAAAATGTGTCTCAATTTGGGCTCCGCCAAATGTCTGACGTACATTGCAAGTCGTTTTACTACTTCAAGCTGAACAAGACATGACTCGAAGTCTTTGTTTTCGACGTATCCTTTTGTTTCGGAAACTCGCAGATTCAGCTCGTAAACGTCGCTGTGCGGCAGGAAAAATTCGCATTTTTCTCTTACGTCGTACCACATACTGTCGTAAGCGTCGAATTTCTCCTGCGTCAGCTCTTCGTTTTTCGCAAGCTCGATGAGTTTATCCGTTTCCGCTATGAAGTCCTCGAAAATATTGTTTACGATGAGGGCTTCGGCAATGCCCGCGCCCACAAGGAAAATCAGCACGAGAATGGGTATAAGAATATTTTTCACAGCAATTTTTCCTCCTTACGCGTCAGGTCGAAGCTGAAAATAGGGCGGTTGTTGGGCTGTATGACCACGTGATTTGTTTCGTCGACGGTCATAAGCATTACGTTTTTGAGCTTTATTTTGTGCTTTTGCAAAAGAGCTTCGGCTTTGCTCCTGTCAACGCCGTGCTGTTTGAGGTCGTCCTCCGACCACTTGCCGTCGAAAATCAGCGGAATGGGCAGGCGTTGCTGTTGTTCCTCCAAATTTTTTTTGGGGATGACGGAAAGCTGTCCGTTTGTTTCCATAAGCGCGTACTGAATTTCCTCCACCGAAAAATAGCCTGCGCTGCGTATTGCCTGCATGAGGTCGCTTGTCTGCATATTGAGTTTTTTCAGCAGCTCCTTGTCGATGCCGTTTTTGTTTATGACAAGCAGCGGCTTGCCGGATATGAGAGATTGCATTTTGCTGCTCTTCATTAGCAGAACGATAAATTGATGCACGACGTAAAGCGTCAGTATGCACACTATGCCGTAGATTAAGGGGATGCTTCTGTCGCCCATGGGTATGCAGGCGATTTCGGATATTACTAGCGTAATGACAAGCTCGAACGGCTCCATCTCGCCTATCTGTCGTTTGCCCATGAGCCTTATTATCACAAGCAGAACGGCAAAAATGATTAGTCCTCTGAAAAATATCGTCAACATAATTTTATTTTGCGGATTGATGAAAAAAATATACGAAAACGGTTTACAAACGCGCGCGCTGCGTTTATAATGTCATCAGCAAAGTAGGGCACGCGCGTCAAGTGTCGGCGGATGGGAAGTCGCCGCCGGACGAAAGACGGCAGTCTGCGGTGCGTGTCCGCGTCCGTTGCGACATATTTTTTTCGCGCGTTTTTGTTGCGCCCGCAACTGTTTTCAGGCGGATTACCCGAGCGAAAAGGCTTTATCGTGCGGACCTTTCTGAAATTTTGGGAGGTCTTTTTCTTATGTCCAAAAAAACTTACTACATCACCTTTACCGCCGTTTTCGCGGCGCTGGGCATCGCCATGAATCTGCTGTCCTCGTTCATGCCGAGAGTGGACACCTTCGGGCGCATCAGTCTGGTTTACGCCTTCTGTTTTCTTACGGGGTGCGTTCTCGGTCCGTATCTGGGTGCGGGCGTCGCCGCGATTGCGGATTTTCTGCCGGCGATAATTTTCCCCGAAGGTCCGTGGATGCCGTTGATAACGCTGTCAAACGCCGTCATGGCTTTAATCGCGGGGCTGTTCTACAAGTATCTGCCCACAAAAAGCGTGGCGGTTAAAATTTCGCTTGCCGCGGTGGTGACCTTTGTCGTGTGCACTCTCGGTCTTACCACGCTGGGAGAAGCGCTGCTTTACGATATGGGCATGCAGGCTTACTACCCCACGACGACGGCGCTTGTCAACAGCGGGATGTCCGTCTACGTGGCGACACTGGTACGCAAAGCGGTTGTTCAGTGGTTCTGGCTGTTGCTTAACACGGTCGTTGCGATATTGATACTCAAATGTCCCGCGGTGGTCAGGTTTTTCCGCCGCAAGTCCGTCGACGCCAAAAACGCCGCCTGACAAATAAAAAACAAAAAAAGCGCAACAAAAAAACGGTCTCCTTTGTGGAGACCGTTGGTTTTTTCAGGCAATTTTTTTCGCCGTTTTGCGATAAACGAGCATAAGTATTATCGGAGGCACGCAGGTTGCGGCGGCGAGGATAAAGCTTGCGGAAAAACCGCCCGTCGCTTCCACAAGCAAGCCGCTGAGCCAATTGAAAACCACGGAGGAGAAGCCCAGCCCCAGCATGGCTATGCCGTAGTTGGTGCCGCTGAAACGCGCGCCGCTTATATCCGTAGTCATTGCGGGAAAGGTGGCGGAGGGGCCGCCGTAGGCAAAGGCGGTCAGGGCGATGACTGTCACGTAAAAAACGCCCTGCGCCCAAATCAGAGCGACGGCGCAGACTGCAGTGAGCGCCGCGAGAAAAATAATGGTGTTTGTGCGTCCGATTTTGTCCGAGGCGGTAGCCATGCCCAGACGTCCCGCGGCGTTGGCGATGCCCGTTATGCTTACGGCAAGCACGGCAATGCTTTCGGACAGGCCGCGTTCCATGCCGAGACTTTTGATGACGGGCACGACGATATTCCACGTCGCGTTGATAAAAAAGCAGCTCAAAGCTATGCACCAAAAGGGGAAAAGCCGCATCGTCCGCAGCGGAGTCAAACCTTCCGCAAGCTGCGCGGGTTTGTTTTGGTTTTCGACCGATTGGACGCGCGGCGGCAGTCTTACGAAGCAACACGCCGTCATTGTCGCCAAAAGGAACACTCCCGCAAGCGTCATGAAGGTGTGCGGCACTCCGAGTCTGTTTAGCAGCGTCTGCGCCACAGGACCGAACAGCACTGTGGACAAGCCGAAAGCGGATACGCTAAGCCCCGACGCGAAGCCTCTGTTGTCGGGAAACCACTTTTGCAGACAGCTCAACACGCAGCCGTAGGCAAAGCCGCACCCGAGTCCGCCGAGCCCGCTGTAAGTAAGGTAAATCAAAGCGACGGTTTTTTCCGTGAGAAGGGAGGTTAGAAAAATGCCCAGACAGAACATAAAGCATCCGACGAAGGAAATCAGGCGGGGATTGGTTTTGTCCTGCAAAAAGCCTCCTATGAGGTTTCCGAGAACAAAACCGAAAATCATAAAGGAGGACACCATGCTTGCGGAGCGCGCGTTCCAACCGAAGTGCTCCGTAACGGCGTTGTTGAAAACGCTCCACAGATAAAGTATGCCCACGCAAAGCTGTATCAGAAGGCAGGCGACGACAACTACGATTCTCATTGATTTTTCTTTTTTGCTCATAACTGAAAATTATAAACGGCGGCGGCGGAAAAAGCAATCTTTTGACGCGGGTTTTAAAAACGAAAAGAGGCGCATATACTTTCACTGACGGAGAAGATTTTTTTATGGCAGAAATATCCAAAAGGCACACGCTTGTAATCGACGGAAACAAAAAAGTAAGCATAAGCGGAGTGGAGAGCGTAAACAGCATTTTCGACAAAGAGGTGGAGGTCGCTTTGTCCGACCGTCGTCTTGTAATAAAGGGCTCGGGGCTCAACGCAAGCAAGCTTAACGTGGAGGAGGGGACTCTTTCCATTGAGGGAGAAGAAATAAGCTCCGTCAATTATTACGCAAATTCTCAGAAGCTGTCTTTGAAGCGGCTTTTCAAATAATGTTTAAGTCCGAGGGGCAGATTTACATATTCGCCGCTTTCGTATTCTGCGGCGTGGCGACGGGGCTGTGGCATTGGTTGAGTCATCTTTGCTGCCCCTGCGGCGCGAAAAAATGGAAAATCTTTGTGTGCGACGCCGTATTTGCGGCGGGCTTTGCCTTTCTGCTTTTCGCGTTTTTTTATTTCGTAAACGGAATTCAGCTGAGATGGTATTGTTTTTTGGGGCTTGGACTGGGATTTTTTGCCTACGCGAAAATTCTCGGCGAGCCGCTTGACTTTCTCAAAGCATGGATATATAATAAATGGGACAAAATAAAAGGAGTGTACAAATGCAGGAAAAAAGAAACACGAAAAAAATCCAGCTCGTGACGGTCATCGCCGTCGTGGTGCTGTTTATACTCATACTCGTGCTGGTCACTCTCGTGTCCCAAAAGGTGCAGATGAACGCAAAGAAAAAACGTCTCGTCGAGCAGCAGGACGCTCTTCAACAAATGATAGAAAACGGTTTGGAGGACTACGAATACCGTCAGTCCTTGGAGTATATAGAAAAATATGCGAGAGAAGAGCTAGGAATGATAGACGCAGGCGACACAATTTGGAAGCAGGCGGATTGATTTTCGCAAGGAATATCGTATGATTTTGTCGCTCCCCGTTCAATACGGGGGCGTTTTTTTAGGGCGTTGTACCAATAACCGAAGCGGAGAAATGGACGGATACTTTTACACTGTTGTTTTTCAAAAAAAGGAGGAGAAGCGGCTTAAAGGGCTTTTGACGTGGCTGGCGCTTTTCAGAGCGGCCTTCGTGTCGGCGGCAATATGGTTTGTCGTGGAAATGCTCCTCGATTTCGGACGCAACGGCAGGGCGCTTTGGGCGCTTGCCGTCTTTGTCGCGCTGTCCTTTGCCGCTCTGTGGATTGAAATCAGGCTTGACGTTCTGATAAAAAAGCTCAACGGGTTTTTCAGAAATTCGGAGGAGCCTGCTCTTGCGGCGTTTCACAGGGATATGGGCGAAACGCTTACGCGCACGGGAATTATCAAAAAATCCCGTTACGCCATACTTTTCGCCACGCTCGGCGTAATAACGATTCTTCTCGTGCTTTTGCTTTCGGGAGTTTTCCCCGATTATGTTGTATATTATATCAAAATTCTGACCTGCGCGTTCAGCGCGCTTTACGTTTTTTCGCTGTTGGTATTTACAACGCGCGTAAAAAGTCTGGAAAACGGTTTTTTAAAGCGCAACGAGGGCAGGGTGGTCAGACTTTCCTGCTTAAAGGGCTACACGAAGGGCAACGACGATTTCAAGGTAAAAAAACCGAGTCGTTTTCTGAGCTTTGTCGGAACCCTGTTTTTCGGCAGGGCTTACGCGAAAAGGACGCTTAAAATGCGCGTGTTCGACAACGCGTCAAAGATAAAGCCGCCCTATATCCTGCTTGTAAACCATCAGTCCGGCTTTGATTTCCTTGCGCTTCATCAGGCAATGTATCCCCGTTTGGTAAACGGCGTGATTGCCTACAATCAGATGTTGGGGCACAAAAATCTGTGGCTGAAAATGGGCATGATTCCCAAGCGTCAGTTCGACCTGAGCATAGGTTTTTTGCGTCAGGCAAAGAAAGTCGCCGAAAACAAAGGAATCATTGCTTTGTATCCCGAGGGCAAAATCACCTGCGACGGTCGTCGCGGAGAGATGAGCCCCGCGGTAGCCAAGCTGCTTAAACTTCTCGCTCTGCCCGTTGTCGTGTGCTGCATAAAGGGCTGTTACCTGTTCCGTCCAAAGTGGGCGTACAAAAAGCGCAAAAGCGGCGGCGTCGAGGTGCACATCAACCCGCTGTTTTCGACGGAGGAAATAAAAACTCTTTCGGTCGAAGAAATTTTCGACAAGGTGCTTAAAGCGTTTGAGCACGACGAATTTGAATGGCAAAAGCAAAACGGTATAAGGATAACCGAGCCTTTCAGGGCGGAGGGGCTTGACAGGATTCTTTACAAATGTCCGCACTGCAAAGAGGAGTTTGAAACGGGCAGTCTCGGCGACACGGTTTTCTGTTCTGCCTGCGGCAAGCAGTGGAAGCTGTCCGAAACGGGGCGGCTTGCCGCAGCCGACGGCGAGACGGAGTACGAAAGCATACCCGATTGGTACGACTTTCAGCGAAAAAGCGCAAGAGAGGCGGTGGAGGACGGTTATCTCAATTCAGAGAGGTGCACGGCTTACGCCTTGCCCGACCTCAAAGGCTGGAAGCTGTTGGGAGAAGGCAGTCTTATGTTCGACGGCGACACGCTTACCTATTCCAGCGACGACGGCGACCATATAGAGTTTGACGCAAGACCGCTTTACACAGTGCCTTACGGTTTTTCGGACGGGCTGCTGCTTGCCAAGGACAATGTGACGTATTCTTTCGTGTTCGAGGATATGCGTCAGGCGACAAAGCTTAATCTGCTTATAGAAGAGAGCTACAAAAAAAGAAACGAAAACAGGCAATAAAAAATCCCCTCTTAAAAAAGGGGATTTTTTTACATATTTACTTCGGGAAAGGACTTGTGCCGCGAAAGAAATTCGCTGTCAATCGAATATTTTTTCTTGGCTTCCAAAATCGCTTCGGACATTTTTTCAAGACCTTCTGCCGAAACCTGCGGCGCTGCTCCCGACGAGAGCGGACCGAGCTTGTTGAGATAGAGGACAGCCTTGCGCAAAGTTTCCGCAAAATCGTATGCCTCCTCGCGTGTAAAAGAACAGGATATACGCTCCTGCATTATCGCGGCGCAGACCAAGGAATTTTCGTTGAGAATTTCTTTGCCCTTGTCCGTCATTTTAAGCATTATGCGCGCTTTTTCGTTGTCGTAAAATTTTTCAAAATAACCGTTTTTTATCAGTCCGTTCAGGTATTTGTTCAGATTTTTGTATTGAATGCCGACAGCTTGCGCCGCGTCCTTCAAGGAAACGGCTTCGTCGCACGGCAACAGCGTGAAAAATCTCGATTCGGTGCGTTTGATTTTTCCGTATTCCAAACCGAGCTTTTGTTTTATATCAATGAGATAGTCGATTACGTTCACGCGATAGTGCGTCGACATCAGGTCGCCGTACATGCCGATTAGCAGCGTGGGAAGAAAGTCTGTTTTTTCCATATTCAATATATTAAAGCAATTGTCCGTCGTTTTAAAATGCTTGCCGGAAAAAAATTGATAAAATTTATGTCAAATATTTGTTGACGGCAAGATTTTGCTATGATATAATATGTATCGTACAATTACGATAAATCGTAAGAGTAAGGCAATTTTAAAGCAAAGGAGGCAAAAGAATTGAAAAAAATTTTGAGAACGGTACTGATAAGCATGGCGGTGTTGCTTATGGCAATGGTGAGTTTGGCGTCATGCGGGAAGAGGACTTACAGCGTGACGTTCAAGAGCGGAACGGAAACGGTGGCGGTAGCGGAGACGGACAAGGAGGGGAGAGTATACCCGGCATACGCGGAATGCGCGGAGGGAGTGCGGTTTGTCGGTTGGTACGAAAGCGAGGAGTCGACAACTCCGTTTGACTTCGAAAAAGAAATAACCTCCGACATAACGCTGTACGCGCGGTTTGCGTCGTTGACTTACGAAGTGAAGTACGACGTTGGGTGCGAGGGGTTGAAGGCGCCCGTGCAGGAGAGCGTCAATCATGACGGAACGTTCACCGTCAAGGCTGCGCCCGAGAGAGTGGGCTACGAGTTCAAGGGATGGACGGACGGCAGCGGGCTTTACTTCGACGGCGACGTATACGTTGCAGACGGCGGCACAATCACTCTTGTCGCCACTTGGGAGTACAGACAGGTAGAAGTAAAATTCGTAGGTTACGACGGCGAAATAGTCAAAAAAGCGCCTTACGGTTCGGACGTGCTGCCGCCGGAGGATTTTGAGCTTCCGCACCAGTTGTTTTGCTATCGTTTGTCCGACTGGGAGGGCGACGGCGATATGACCGAAGTGACGGAAAACCTTACCTTCAACGCCGTTTACGAATATACTCCTACGGCGGAAGAAAATTTTGAATTTACTTTAAACGACGACAAGCGGAGTTACAGCGTTGCAATCAAAGCAGGCTCCGTAAGTTTTCCCGAGGGATTGGCTATTCCTTGCGAGCACGACGGATTGCCCGTGACAAAAGTCGGCGACTGCGCTTGGCTTGAAGTAAACGGCGACGTTTACGTGCCGTCGTCGGTCAGGGAGCTGCTTGCAGGCGCCTTCGCGGGGCTTTCGGGAGCGTGGCGAATAATTGCGGCGGAGGGATTGGAAACGATAAACAACAACTCTTTCGCTTATATTACCGATACGGACATACTGCTTCCCGCTTCCCTTGCCGAAATGAACGGAAAGCCTTTTTACGATACCTCATTGTCATTGATAAGCTTTGCCGAGGGCGGCGCAAATTTCAAAATAGAAAATGACGGTTTGTATTCCGCAGACGGAAAAACTCTTTTTTTTGCGGACAGTTCCGTCGTTACGTTCACCGTTCCGCGGACGGTCGAGCGTCTTGCAGACGGATTGTTTGCCGACTTTCAGTCGCTGCAATCGGTTGTAGTCGATGCGGACTTGGAGACGCTGCCTTCAAGCACGTTTTATCAGTGCGGCTCTCTTACAACCGTAGTATTCAACGGCGTTGTTAAAAAAGTGCTCGGTTTCAGAGAAAGCGAGAATATAACCGGCAACGAAAACGACGTCTATACCGATGCAAACAATTTCGGTGCGTTTTTCAACTGCCGCTCTCTCAAATCGATTGTGTTCAAGGACGGTCTCGAATACATAGGCGACGGCGTTTTTACCACATTCGGAAGCGCTCTTGAAGAAATAAGCATACCCGCGTCGGTCAAAGAGATACATCCTTTCGCTTTTTCCGAAGCAAACTTTTATTCAGGCGGACTTAAAAAGATAACGGTTTTCGGCGACACGACAAATTCGAGATATTATTCCGACGCCGATTCCGCCTTAATCGAGCGGAACGAAAACGGCGACAGGCTGCTTTTGTTTGCCAACGGCTCGCCGCTTACCGAGTATGTCGTGCCTGCGTCCGTTAAAGAGCTTGGCAGAAACTGTTTTTTCAGAAACGCCAACTTAGTCAAAGTAACCTTGCCGTCCGACATAACCGAGCTGCCTTACGGCTGTTTTGCGGCGTGTCTTTCGCTCAAAGAAATCGTTCTTCCCGCTGCGTTGAGAAATGCGTCCTGCGACTCGGCGGACGGAGCGACGAACGGTTTTGTGGGCGGTTTGCAGCCTTCGGGCAAAAGCGGCGTGTTCGGCGGCTGCGAGTCGCTGGAAACGATTAATCTCGGCGATACCGCGCTTGAATACGTTCACGAGGGTATGTTTTCGTATTGCTCCAAGCTTAAAAGCGTCACTCTTCCCGCGACCGTCAGGGGAGTGGGAGCTTACGCTTTTGAAGGCTGTCCCGTAGAGGCTTACGCTTTGAGCGGAGAAAGCGAGTTTCTTTCCGTCGAGGAGGGCGTGCTTTACGACAAAGGAAAAACTCTGCTGATTGCTTACCCGCAAGGCAGAGAGGAGCAAGCCTTTACCGTGCCGGCAAGCGTTGCGGAGATTGCAGTCGGCGCATTTGCCGACAGTCTGCTCGAAACGGTAGAGTTTGGCGACGGCGTGGCGGTAATCGGAGAAGGAGCTTTTTCCTTTATGTCCGCGCTTAAACGTCTCACGGCGGGCAGCGGAGTTGAAAAAATCGGAGAAGGAGCGTTTTTCAACTATTATTACGGCGGCGACGAAACGGATACGCAGGATAATGCAAACGACGTCCGATTTGTATTCGGCGGTAGCGCTCCCGTATTCGACGGTACGGAGTTTTTCCCTCAAAACGCAACGATAAAGGTGCCGACGGAGCATTTTGCGGGCTGGTACGCCAAGCTGTTTCCTTTCGGGCACTCCGTGCTGCTCGACAAAACGGGCGTGCCCGAGACGACGTTTGTGCTTGTCGGCGCGGACGGAAAAAGGGAGGAGCTTAAAGCGTTGGCAATAGACGTTATGCCTCTGCCCGACGGCGGCGCGTCGGGGAAATATTTTACCGGCTGGTTTTTTAAGGATGGAAGCGTAGACGGTGACTGGGGAACGGAGGCGGCGTTTCCTTTGGTAGGCGACGGCATTGAGACAACCGTTACCGTTTATTCAAGGTGGTCGGACGAGGCGCGGGAGGACGGAAGCTGCAAGGAATTTGCTTTCATTCTTACGGACGAACCCAAAACTTTTACACTCTCAAACGGCGTTTACGTTTTCAGATACGACTATAAAAAAACGGAGTTCGGCTTCCTGTCGTTGCAGTGTTCGCTCGAAGCGCTTGACTTTGCCTATATCTTTTCGGTAGAGGATACGACGGGCAAAACTTATCTTCCAAACGGAATTTTCGTCAACAGCCCGACGACGTTGTATTTCACTGTCGTTATTTCCGATATGGAACAGACTTGCGACTGGGAGTTTTTTATTTCGCAATGAAATGTCGCGCTCAAACAAAAGTCGGGGTTTACCATAGGGAATTTTTACCACAGTGAAAGAAGTATAGCGCACTGTACCTTGCGAGCAAGGCAGTGCGCTAATTTATTTTACTTTCTAAATCATTTATTATATAATTACAGTAAGGTAAAAAGTAACTTAGTAAAGAGGTATTATTGATATGGTATGTCCTTATTGTAAGAAAAAAATGTCTGACGGTTATATTCCTGCAATTCAAAGTGCTTTAATGTGGATTCCCGACAATGAGAAAGTGCCGCTATTTGTTTTTAGTAAAGCAAAAGGAGGCGTAAATTTAACAAAAGTTCCGTTTTTTAAAAGGCAAAAGGCAAAATCTTATTATTGTGGCAACTGCAAAATTGTGATTACTCCGGTAGCTGAAGATTATTAAGACAAAGTTAGAAAATGAAAAATAATTTAATGATTGGGAGACAAATTTTAATTCATTGAGTAAGAAAAAAAGAGCGGAGATTTCAAAAATCTCCGCTCTTTTTTTGAGATATTTAAGAATTGCACTTTTACCCATGCTTTGTGTTTTAATATTTGTCCGTGTAAGGCTGGTCGGAAATGCCTTGTGCTTTGAGCTTGGCAGTCATTTTGTCGAGGCGGGCTTTAAAAAATTTGTTGAACCATTTTGTCTTGCCGAAGATTTTTACTGCCAAAGGACTGACGGCGTAATAGAATCTGATAAACATGCGCCCGAAAAAGGTTTTGTCAAGCTTTTCGTCGCGGTAGCGGCGCAGCGTCCACACTTCGGGACAGTCGTAGCTGCCGTATACGCAGGTGGCGACGTAGCATCCGCTTGCTTTTTTTGCTTTTTTGTTGGGCTTATAACCGCTTATTTCGCCCGATTTGATTTCCTTGTCAAAGTATTTTAGCAGCAATTTGTTGAAGTCGTCCATTATTTTTTGTTCGGTTGTGACGGGATAGGTTATTTTTCCGTCTGCAATGTAACCGCGTCTGATTTTTTCCGTCTGTTTGTAGTCGGGCGTGAGCGCCACAATCAAATTGAAAGACAGATTTGCCGCTGTCGGGCAGTACAGAATTTGCGCGGAGGGCATAGACGGAAAATCATCGTTTTTCGACTCTGACAACCGCTTTGCCCATCCCGAAGGAAAAATTATCAGCTCCGTCCCGCATATCAAACAGCGGTCGAGCAGTTCTTTTGAAAACTCCGTACCTTCTTGGATTTCCACAATCGGTACCCGTGTGGAGGTGGAGAGGGAAATTTCTCTTATGTTGGGAGTGATAAGTATTTTCTTTACTTCATCGATATGGCAGTCGAAAGAAAATTCAATGGCGTGCACGTCGTCGTCCGTTACGCCGAACACGCCGTTTTTGGTTAAGAGACGAGCGTCTGCTATGGCGATGACGCCGTCTTTTTTTCTATTCAATGCCGCATTGCGCGCCTCAAAAATCTGCTTTTTTGCATTTTCGTCCATAAAAGGAGAAAAAACGTCGTAGATTTGAGGCAGAGCAAACAGTCCTTTTTGTTGTATATAAGCTTCTTTTAAATATTCTGCAACGGTCGGGCAGTATTTTCTCTTTTCCTCTTCCGTCAAACTTTCGAGATAAGAGAAAAACGGTTCCAACCAGTAACTTACAACGTACTTAATTTCTCCGATTGCGACAGATTGGTCGTATTCGTTTAACATGTAGGAAAAAAGGTCGGGAAACAGCCTGACTCCGTATTGTCCATCAAATTTTTTTATTTCGTCGGCGTCGGCAAGCCTGTAAAAATTGCTCATGCATTTGCTGAAAGGCGTCTTTTTTTCGGTAGCCGCACAGTAAAACCAATATTCGGCTTTTTCCGGAGACAGTTCCGCCGCGCGGCAAAACTCTTTGTGAGCCTCCTCCGAATTGTCCAGCTTCAAAAGCGTCAGTCCGCGTTTGAAAAAATCCGGCGCTTCGTCCTTTTCGTTGCCCATGATGATTTTTGTCACGTTTTCCGTGATGTTGTGCACGGTGTTGTAATTGTTGACGTAGTTGTTTATTACCTTTTCCGTGACAAAGGCTGTGCCGCAGGAGGGGCAAATTCCCGCTTCTTTGGTTTCGTCAACGATTATGCTGTCGCCGCATTGCGTGCATTTTGCAGGTTTCATACAAAAGTTCTCCCGATATTTTTTTCATTATATCATGCGAAAAAATGCCCTGTCAAGCGCGGGCGAAAGGCGAAAACAGGCAACAAAAAGCCCCCGACTTCGGGGGCAAAAAGGGGAGGGGAATTTAATTTTCAAACAAAGGTCTGCGGCTTGCGAGAATGTCGTTTTCCGGGTCAAGGCTGAAAATGCCTTTTTTCAAAATCGGCACCACGTGTTGGTCAATCATGTGGTCGATTTCCTCGTCGGACAGGTCGGGCTTAATCATGGTGCGAAGGGCAAGGAAGCTGTTTATTCCCATAAACAGATAGGCTGCCGAGTCCACGTCCACGTAGTCGGCCAGCTCCTGTCTGTCGTAGGACAAAGAGCGGATATAGCTTGCGCCGAAAGAACGGTAATAATCCACGAAAAGGCTTTTGTCTACCGTCAGGCTTCCCCACAGTATTTCAAACATATCGTGATTTGCCGCGCCGTATTTGACAAACGCCCGCAAACCTTCCTTTTCCTTTTCAAGACGTGTGGTGCAGTTCTTTTTAAGCAGCGCTTCGTTTATTGTATCCTTGATTTCGCGCTGTACGTCCTCCATCAGGCAGCGGTAGAGGGCTGTTTTGTCGTCGAAGTAAATATAAAACGTGCCGACGGCAGTATTGCTCTCGCGGCAAATGTCGGTTATGGACGTCTGATAAAAACCGTTCTTGGAAAAAAGCTTGCGCGCGGCTTTCAGAATCTTGTCCATTTTGCTTTTGCCGAGCTTTGTTTTGGGTTGTGTTACGCCTTTGATTTCGGAATTGTTCATGTTTTAAAACCTTAATTTTTTGCTTTGAAAACACTTTTTTGTTTTTGCCGTGTATATAATAATACTTCCCGTTCAAAAAAGCAAGCGATTTGTGAATCTTTTTCATATTCAAAACAAAAAGTTCTTTAATCGGTTTCGGGCAGGCGAATAAAAATGAAAAAATCACCGTGCCGTTATTTTTTAAACGGTTGACTTTGCCTGACGGCGAGGCTATAATTAAATCGATAAAAAAATATCGATTTAATCTTATCGATAAGCCGTGTATTTAAAAAACAGGGGATTTTTTCAAAGAAAACGGGCAATAATTAACAAATCCATGCGTTTTCATTTTTAAAATCCGTTCGCCCCGTTGACAACGGTTGGTTGTTGGGCTAAAATATACGCGTAAATATGAGGATTGTTCATAAATGAAATCGTTTCATATTTGCGGTTTTTAAGAGCAATATATTTAAAAGGAGATAAATATGAATTACTCGGAAATCAAAATCGGTCAAAAGGCATCGGTCACCAAGACCTTCAAGGACGAGGACGTAAGAAAATTCGCCGAAGTCAGCATGGACGTCAACCCGATTCATCTGGACGACGAATACGCGAAAAAGACCGTTTTCGGTCAACGCATCGTGCACGGCATTTTGACGTGCGGACTTATTTCCGCAGTGCTTGCCAACAAGCTTCCCGGAGAGGGAACTATTTATCTGGGGCAGGAAGTGAGATTTACGTCGCCCGTGCTTTTGGGAGACACAATCACCGCCGAGGTGGAAGTCGCGGAGATGAGAGACGACAAACACATCATCAAGCTCAACACCGTCTGCAAAAATCAGGACGGCAAGGTGGTTGTCTCCGGCGTCGCGACCGTAAAACACGACTAATCTGAACAGGAGTATCGTTTAGAAATGGACAAGGTTTTTAAATACGAGTTATTCAACAAGATGATAAGGGATTTCGCGGTCAACGAGGTCAAGCCTTTGGCTCACGAGGTTGACGAGCAGGAGCGTTTCCCTTACGAAACCGTCGAAAAGATGGCAAAGCTCGGACTCATGGGCATAATCGTACCCAAAGAGTACGGCGGCATGGGCGGAGATTACAAAATGTATATCAAAGCCGTGGAGGAGCTTTCCAAGGTCTGCGCCACGACGGGCGTTATACTTTCCGCGCACACCTCGCTGTGCATTGCTCCGATTATGGAGTACGGCAACGAAGAACAAAAGAAAAAATATCTGCCTAAGCTTGCGTCGGGAGAGTGGCTTGGCGCTTTCGGTCTGACAGAGCCGAACGCGGGCACGGACGCCAACAATCAGACAACCACTGCGGTGAAAGAAGGCGACCACTGGGTGCTCAACGGCAGCAAAATATTCATAACCAACGCCGGTCCCGCCAACGTGTATTTCGTCATAGCGGTCACGGGACGCAATCCCAAGGGCGTGGAGTGCGCCGCGTTTATAGTGGAAAAGGGCTTCCCCGGATTTTCCGTGGGCAAGAAAGAGCTGAAAATGGGTATACGCGGCTCGTCCACCTGCGAGCTTATATTTGAAAACTGCATAGTTCCCGAAGCCAATCTGGTTGGCAAAATCGGCGAAGGCGTCAAAATGGCGCTCAAAACTCTGGACGGCGGCAGAGTGGGCATTTCCGCTCAGGCGCTCGGCATAGCAGAGGGCGCGTTGGAAGCCACCGTCGCATACGTCAAGGAAAGAAAGCAGTTCAACAAGCCTATTTCGGCATTCCAAAACACTCAGTTCTGCCTTGCCGACCTGTACACCAAGATAAACGCCGCGTCTTTGCTGGTTGAACGCGCAACCGAAGCCAAGCAGAACAAGTCGCCCATGCTGGGTATGTACGCCGCGCAGGCAAAGCTGTTTGCCGCGGAGACGGCAATGGAGGTCACGACCAAGTGCGTGCAGCTCCACGGCGGCTACGGCTATACGAGAGAGTATCCCGTCGAGAGAATGATGCGCGACGCCAAAATCACCGAGATTTACGAAGGCACAAGCGAAGTTCAGCGCATGGTTATTTCAGGCGCGCTGCTCAAAAAATAGGAGATAGGCAGAAATGAGAATTTTAGTTTGCATGAAACAGGTTCCGGATACGACGGACATAAAGATAGACCCCAAAACCAACACCCTCAAAAGAGACGGCGTGCCTTCCATTATGAACCCCGACGACAAAACCGCTCTCGAAGTGGCTTTGCGCTTGAAGGACGAGTACGGCGCGGAAATAGCGGTCATCTCCATGGGGCCTCCCCAGGCGGAAATCATGCTCAGAGAGGCTCTCGCCATGGGCGCCGACGAGGCTTACCTTATGACGGACAGGGCGTTTGCGGGTTCCGACACTCTTGCGACCTCCACAATCATCGCCGCCGGCATCAAAAAAGTGGGCTGCGACTTTGTTATCGGCGGACGTCAGGCAATCGACGGCGACACGGCTCAGGTGGGACCTCAGATTGCCGAGCATCTCGGATGGCCTCAGATAACCTACGCCGTAGAACTCAAAAAGGACGACAAAGACGTGTTTACAGTCAAGCGTCAGTTTGAGGACAGATATCAGATGCTCAAAGTAAAGGCTCCTTTCGTGGTTACCGTTCTTTCACAGATGGCGACTCCGAGATATATGCACGTAAAGGGCATTGTCGAGCAGGAAGAAAAACAAATCAACATCATCAATTTTGCCGACCTCGACCTCGACGTCAACAACATAGGTCTTGCGGGCTCTCCCACTAAGGTCAAGACCACGTTTACTAAACAGTTTGACAGCAACAAAGAGGTCGTGGAGCTGCCCGTTGAAGAGGCCGCTAAGCTTATCGCCGAAAAATTGGCTGAAAAGCATTTCATCTGAGGTCGGGAGGAATTTAAAATGGCTAAAAATATTTTCGTTGTTTGCGAACAGAGAGATAACAAAATCCAAAACGTAAGCCTTGAGCTTTTGGGCGTCGCCAATGAGCTTGCCGCAGTCACTAAGGAAAAAGTTTGCGCGGTTGTTTTGGGCGACAAAATCAAGGAAGCGGCGAAAGAGCTTGCAGGCTACGGCGCGGATATCATATACGTGGTGGAGGACAAAGAACTTAAATATTATCTGACGGAGCAGTATTCGCAGGCGGTGTATCAGGTTCTCAAAACCTATGAGCCGAACATTGTTCTTTACGGCGCGACGAGTATCGGTCGCGACCTCGCTCCCAGACTTTCGGCACGTCTGAGGACGGGACTCACCGCCGACTGCACAAAGCTCGAAGCGGACGAGCAGGGCAATCTTTACATGACGCGTCCCGCTTTCGGCGGCAATCTGTTCGCCACCATAGTGTGCCCCGACCATCGTCCTCAAATGTCCACCGTCAGAGGCGGCGTTATGAAAAAACGCGAATTCGACGCGGGCAGAAAGGCGGAAATGGTGGAAGTCAAAATAAATTGGGACAAATCCCGCTTTGCGGTTTCCGTTGTGGAAGAAGTGCTTGCCGAGAAATCCGCGGAGAGCATAGACGACGCTAAATTCCTTGTTTCCTGCGGAAGAGGCGTCAAAAACAATCTCGAAAAGGTCGCCGCCTTTGCCAAGAGCATCGGAGCCACGACAAGCTCCAGCCGCGCGTTGGTGGACTCGGGACTCATGCCTTCCGAAAAGCAGGTCGGTCAGACGGGTAAAACCGTGCGTCCGCAGGTGTATATGGCTTTGGGTATTTCGGGCGCGGTACAGCACCTTGCGGGTATGGAGGAGTCCGAATTTATCGTTGCAATAAACAAGGACAAGGACGCTCCCATTTTCAAGGTCGCGCATCTCGGAGTGGTGGCGGACGCCAACGCGATTCTGCCTTATCTTGAAAAGGAAATCAAAAAACTCGCGAAATAATGGCTTTTGCAGCCGCCGATTAAGCATTTTGTATTAAAAGGCGGCTGTTTTGCTAAATTTCGATGTTTTCAGGGGAATAATGTTAATAAATTTGTCAAATACTATTGACATTTTTCCAAATAATGGTAAAATTTGGATATGAAACATATTCACAAGTGAATCGGTTTCATATCCTTTGATTAAAAACAAGGAGATGGAAACAAATGTGTGACAAAAAAGTTTTTGTAGTCGCCGCCAAGCGTTCCGCCATAGGCAGTATGTTGGGTTCGCTTGCCAACACTCATCCCGCCGACCTTGGCGGAGCAGTGGTCAGGGCTTTGCTTGAAAGCGCCAAGGTTGCTCCGGAAGCCGTAGACGAGGTTATCGTAGGCAACATACTACCTGCCGGAAACGGACAGGGCATAGGCCGTCAGGTCGCAATCAAGGGAGGTATTCCCATCGAAACGCCCGCTTACGCCGTCAATATGGTGTGCGGCAGCGGCATGAAGGCCGTTATCAACGCCGTTGCGGAAATCAAGGCGGGCATGGCGAATCTCATTGTCGCGGGCGGCGTCGAATGCATGAGTTCGGCTCCTTACCTTATTCCCAAAAACGCCCGTCAGGGTATAAAAATGGGCGACTTCAAGGTTACCGACCACATGGTTTTTGACGCTTTGACGGATGCGTACAGCAAGGTTCACATGGGTATTACGGCGGAAAACATAGCCGAAAAATACGGGATTTCCCGTCAGGCTCAGGACGAGTTCGCTTACGCCTCGCAGACCAAGGCAATCAAGGCGGTTGACAGCGGCGCGTTCAAGGACGAAATCGTTCCCGTTACGGTAAAGGTCGGCAAGGAAGAAAAGGTTTTCGACACCGACGAATATCCCAACAGAAACACCAATCCCGAAAAGCTTGCCAAGCTGCGTCCCGCATTCAAGCCGGACGGAACGGTGACCGCGGGCAACGCCAGCGGCATAAACGACAGCGCCAGCTTCACCTTGATAGCAAGCGAGGAGGCTGTCAAAAAATTCGCACTCACGCCTATGGCGGAAATTATCGCGGTAGGTCAGGGCGGCGTAGACCCTCAGTTCATGGGACTCGGTCCCGTGCCGGCGATTTTGCAGGCGCTTAAAAACAGCGGACTCAAACTCAGCCAGATGGAGGTCTTGGAGCTTAACGAAGCGTTTGCCGCGCAGTCCTTGGGCGTCATACACGAGCTGTCGCAGAAGTGCGACTTAAAGAAAGAGGAGATACTCGCGCGCTGCAACCCCAACGGCGGCGCCATCGCGCTCGGACACCCTGTCGGAGCCAGCGGAAACAGAATTATCGTAACACTGCTGCACGAAATGATAAAGGCGGGCAACAAGCTCGGTCTCGCAAGCCTGTGCATAGGCGGCGGAATGGGCACCGCGGTCATACTCAAAAGAGACTGATTGAAAAAAAACAAAGTCGAAAATAAAAAATTTATTCAGAGGTGTATATTATGAGACTTAACGGAAAAGTTGCCGTTGTTACCGGCGGCGCAAAAGGACTCGGCGGCGAAATGTGCCAGCTGTTTGCAAAAGAAGGCGCGAAGGTTGTGGCTGTGGATATGATGCCTTTGACCTATGAAAACGCCAATGTGGAGTTCTACAAGCTCAACGTCACCAGCTCCGAAGACTGCAAGGAGTTTTACGACTACGTTATCAAAAAATACGGCAAGGTTGACGTATTGGTAAACAACGCGGGCATCACCAGAGACGCCATGACGCGCAAAATGACCGACGAAATGTGGAACGCGGTTATTTCCGTCAACCTTACGGGCGTGTTCAATCTGACTCGTCTTATCGGACCTCAGATGGAAGAAATCGGCGGCGGCAGTATAATCAACATTTCCTCCGTCGTAGGCGAATTCGGCAATATCGGACAGGCCAACTACTCCGCGACCAAGGCGGGCGTTATCGGTCTCACCAAGACATGGGCAAAGGAATTTGCCAGAAAGGGCGTGCCCGTGAGAGTAAACGCAATCGCTCCCGGCTATATCATGACGGACATGATGAAAACCGTGCCCGAGGATTTGCTCAGAAAGTTTGCGGGACAGACCATGCTCGGCAGACTCGGTCAGCCCATAGAAATAGCCAACGCCGCGCTGTTCCTCGCTTCGGACGAAGCGTCTTACGTGACGGGACATCTTTTGAGCGTAAACGGCGGAATGAGATTGTAAACCGACGAAATTCGGTCTCGGTATTTTTACTAAAGCAAGGCAATTCTCTCCCCAAACGGGAGAGAATTGCCTGTCGGTATTTCGGTTGTTCTTTCGGACGACCTTTTGCAGGGCTTGCCGCGTGTGATATCGCTTGTTTTTGTCAATAATATAATGCGGTATTGCGACGGAAGCGACCTTTCGGGGGATTATTTTCGGAAATTAAAGGAGTAAAAGATTATGATTGACGTAGGAATTGTCGGCGTAGGGACGTATCTTCCCGAAAAAACCATGAAAGCGGCGGAAATTGCCGGACTCACCAACGGAGTATGGAGCGAGGACGCCGTTATAAACAAACTCGGAATAAAACAGAGATATTTGCCCGGTCCCGATGACGGAACTCAGGAAATGGGAGCCAAGGCGGCTTTGAAATGCTTGGAAAACACCGGCGTCGACCCCAAAGAAATAGACGTTATTCTGTGTATCGGCGAGGAGTGGAAGGAATATCCTCTCACCACGTCCGCCTGTCACCACAGATTGTATAATCGCATTTATCGCCGTCCACGCAAGTGCCTTTCCTTATCAGTTTCGCGCCGATAAGTTCCATAGACGCATAGTCCACGTTGCACAGCGCAGGCATAATTTCGGTAAGTCCGAATTGTTTCGCAAACTCCGCCGCGGGGCAAGCCGTAAATTCGTAATAAATCGGCTTGTCTTTTTCGTATGGCGCAACATTCATTTCGTAATCGTGCCACCTGTCGCACTTAGATTTAGCCGAACAAAACGCTTTATACATCAACTTTTTCCAGAACGGTTTGTTACAATCGACGAATTTCAGTTTGCGAAAAGACGGCAAAACGAGGTTTTCTTCTATTTCTTCAATCTCCCGAAAAGAAGTGACGTCTTTGCAAACATCATAATAAGTCATGATTGCAATGCAATCGTATGTACCGCCTTTGCCGTTGTGAAAGTTCTTTTTACCGCCGAGGTCGGTGCGCCACTCGCTTAAAAATTCGACGTATTTAAGCTGCACTTTCGTCCATATTTCATCGCGCAAATTTTCGGGATAATGCAAAGCGATTTTCTTCTTTATCTCTTTTTCGCACTCTCTCGAATATAAAACGTGGCAATTTCTATCAAATCGCAACTCTTCGTTTTTCATTATACAATATACCCTCTTTTTGCCGTCTGAGTTTAAGTTTACTTAGGGATTCCATTCGTCATTGCCTTGCAAAAAACTTCCGAACGCACCGTTCAAGTATATTATATCTTTTTCTGTCTAAAAAATCAAGCAAGTTAGCAGTGTCTAACAGAAAAATTGCAATTATACTGTTTTTTTGAGGCTTACCTTTCTATTTGCTCGTTTTACCGAATAGCCATATTCAATTTTTAAAGAATTTTATCTTCTTCAAGATGTAATGATTTAAGCCAATCTTCTTTTTCTTGTTTTATCTTTTCGTAACTCGCTCCGCCGGGATTACAATACGATAACAATAAATTATAACGTTTTAATTTTTTTCTTATCCGACTACTTTTACAAAGAACAAGATGTGCAAGAAAGCAGACACCTTTATGTATAAAATAAGCGTAACCGTTTGGTTGCGCTTAAAATTCTTTTTCTAAAAAATTTCTAAAAAATATTTTTTAGGATGGTGCTAAAATGTAGGGAACTTTTTATTCGTTCTCTCCGTAAGATTTATATATTAAGTTTTTAGCGGTTTTCAAAGCCGTGGTTTTGCGCTATTTTTTAATCTGCGCAGTCCCTGAAGCGAAGCGTAATCCACGGTCAATTCGCTTTCGAAATCGAATAAATACTCCTTATAATTTTCCACTCGTAATGAGCGATTAGCTGTCCCACACTCCGTTATCGTAAACCTTTCCTCGTCCAAAAGCTTCTCTTGTCTATCTCTTGAGCAATTCATCGAATCTGTCAGAAATCCTCTTTCGGAAACGACTCGCCAAAAAGGTATTTCACCTTGCGCATAACACTCGAATATTTTCCGCGTGTCAAGCGCATCGCATATAAATTCTATATTTTCGACATTGAGTTGTTTCCTGACGTAGTTTTCTATATCAACATATCTCGTCAACCGACCTTTCGGCACAGCCCGTAAAAGGTTTATATAAACCGCATATGGCACACGCACGCATGCTTTTGCCGGTTTATAAACTACTTCTTTTTCGACAGAAATATCACCCATATGACGCCTCCTAAATCAATTATCTATATTATATCGTATTTTCAACAAAGAATCAATCCGAATTGCGATTACAAAAACGAAAAAAGTGAAACATTTTTAATAAATTTCTTTCTATTGCCATTCAAAGTCAAAAAAAATCAGATACTCTTTTACGAATATCCGACTTTAAGCTATCATTTGAAGGCTGTTTTCTATATTATTTTGTATTTTTTGTTGTGTTTTTCGGAAATCCCTTTCACTATTGATTGCAGGAACGAATTTTGCAAGTCGCACCCGGAATATACAGACGAAAAGGGCTTTCGGAGGAATAAATAATGAAATATCATATCGAAAAGAACACCGTACAAGAAACTCTGGTCATTCCGCTGTATGCAAGAAAGAAAGCGGCGGAAATTTTCCCGAATTTGTACGAGGACAAAACCGCCGCAAAAATAATCGAGCAAATCGATTACGACTTTTCGGCGGCGGAAAAAACTTCGGGCAAGACGATGTACCGCTTCGGGTTTTTGGAAGTCGCTATGCGGCAAAACGACCTTGCCATAGAAATAAAAGATTATTTGAAAGATCACCCGAAAGCTGCGGTTGTCAATCTCGGCTGTGGACTGGACGACTTGGGCAGAAAGTGCGACAACGGCGAGTGCAAGATATACAATCTCGATTTTGACAGCGTAATTGCGGTAAGGAACGAACTTTTGCCCGCGGGCGAGCGTGAAGAAAACATAGCGTGCGACCTGAACGACACGAGTTGGTTTGAAAAAATCGATTCCAGCGGCGGCGCGGTATTTTTTGCTTCGGGCGTGTTTTATTATTTTTTGAAAGAACAGGTGCGCGCACTCGTTTGTAAAATAGCGGAACGCTTCCCGAACGGAAGAATGGTATTTGACGGAGCGAACAAAACTGCCGTAAAAATGATTGCCAAAACGTGGCTGAAAACGGCAAAAATCAAAGACGTAAGCGCATATTTTGCGGTGTCGAAAGCAAAGGAAGAATTAACGCCTTGGAGCGATAAAATAACCGTTTTGAGCCGCGGATACATGCTCGGCTACAACGACTTGAAAGATAAATCGGCAAGCGGATTTTTCAGATTTTTGGCTAAGGCAGGGGACAATCTGATGAAAATGCAGATTGTAAGAATCGATTTTAAGGAGTAGTTATGGAGAGGGTGCATTTCGAGGTTGAAAAAGACGGATTCCACGGCGTTTATTGGCAAAACAAAATACAGGCGAACGCTTCGATTATCGCTATGCTCGGCGACGACGCGGAAGATTATATGGCGAAAAGTTGCGTGAAATGGTTACAAAAACAAGGCGTAAACGTTCTGACAATGTCGCCCGCGAAAAAGAATTACAGCCATCACAATTACCAGCTTGAAAGGATCGAAACCGCAATAAATTGGCTTAAAAGCAACGGAAACGATAAAATCGGCATTGTGGGCGCGTCGACGACGGGTACGCTTGCGCTTACCGCGGCTTCGTATTTTCCTGATATTACTTTGACCATTGCAATGACTCCCAGCGACTTTGTCTGGCAAGGTTTCGAGCAAGGCAAAAAAGACGGTTGCAACGAGTGGCCGGTAGACGGCGAATCTCTGTTTACCTATCGCGGCAAGCCGCTTGCTTACATGCCGTTTTGCTACAATCACCCTAAGTATTGGCAAGTGATTAAGGCGGAATCGAAAAAAAACGGCGATATGGTAAATTCGCGTAAGATTTTTGACGATTCCGAAGCCGCTCACCCGATAGAGGAGGACGAGTTCATCAAGATAGAAAACATAAAAGGCAAACTTGTTCTGATCGGAGCGGAAGACGACGCTTTGTGGGATACCGCGAAGTATATAAGAAGGGCAGAAAAACGCCTTTCTGAAAAGCCACATTCCTGCAACGCGGAGTTTCTCGTGTATAAGCACGGAACGCATTACGTTTTCCCGGAAAGTTTGTTAAGAAGCATTTTACCGATAGGCGGAGGATTGTTTTTAAAACTTGCGTTTAAGGCGGCGAAAGAATTTCCAAAAGAGTGCAAGCAAACGCGTGTCGATATAGACCGTCGCGTTGTCGAAGTTATAAAGGAGTGGAAAAAGTGAAATACGGTTTTATGCCAAAGTTAATGTGGACGGTATACAAAGGAACGTTCAAAAAACAACTGACCGAAACGCTGCGAGAAGAAAATCGGGGCGAAGTGATGAAGTCCGCGCATAAAAAGTACAAAGAAATCCTTTTTGGCGTTGACGAATTTGAAAAAGGCGACAGCTTTTTAATCAATATTTTAAGCTGCGCAATGCTTTCTTCAGTGTTGCTTAGCGTAAAAAACAAATATACGGTTGAAGAAGTCCGCGTGTATTACCGCAAGGCAATGTGCGACAATTTTATTACCAAGTTTGCGGCAACGAAAAGTAAATCTTACACGGTAAACGGGCGTAAAAAGCTGAAAGAACACGCTGCTAAAAGCCAAAGCAATACAAATCCGTATTCATGGAAATTCACCGTCGAGGACGGCGAAACGATAAATCAATACACGGCGACGTTTTATACCTGCGGCATTTGCTACCTTATGACCAAACTCGGCTTAAAAGAATATATCCCTGCGATGTGTTCGCTCGACTACGATATGGCGGCGATGAACAATACGGTTTTCACGCGCGAATACACGCTTGCAGGCGGCGGAAAATATTGCGACTGCCATTACGACCACAAGGGGTAAAATGATGAATCAATATCTCAAAGAAACGAAAATGCTCGATTATTCACATAAATCGATACAAAAATTGATAAGAGAGCGGAAGTGGAGCGATTTTCCCGAAAAGGAAAGGGTTAAAAAGATTTATAACTTCGTGAAAGACGAAATATTGTTCGGGTATAATTCGGACGATAAAATCAAGGCGAGTAGGGTGTTAAAAGACGGCTTCGGACAATGCAACACAAAAGGCACGCTTTTTATGGCTCTTCTTCGCGCGTGCGGCGTTCCGTGCAGGATACACGGTTTTACGATAGATAAGGCGCTACAAAAGGGCGCGATGACGGGTATAGTGTATAAAAGCGCGCCGAAAGAAATTTTCCATAGTTACGTTGAAGTTTGCGTTTGCGGCGTTTGGTACAATCTCGAAGGTTTTATTCTCGATAAGGAGTACCTGACGACTGTTCAGAAAACTTTCAAACCCGAAAAGGACGGCTCGTTTATCGGCTACGGCGTTGCGACGAAAAATTTTGTGAATCCGCCAGTAGAATTCGATTGCTGCGACACTTATATTCAGAAAGAAGGTATCGTGCGCGACTTCGGCGTATATAGCGATCCCGACAGCCTTTTAAAGGAACACGGACAGCAAATGAATTTTCTAAAAAAGTGCGTTTATCGACTTATAGGCAGACGTTTGATGAATAATAACGTGAAGAAAATCAGAAATCGTTCGGTATGATTAGCCGGAGGCAATGGCGTTCGAACGGAAAAAATATTCGGCTTTACTGTCGTTTGTAAATAACGACGCAAACGCCGAAAGGAGGAATATATGGATCCTGTAATACTAAAAATCATGTCGGGGCTTGGGATAATAGGGCATGCAATCAATATGTATGTATGGTCGTAAAACGGTCATCGGCATAGTAAAATAAAGAAATAAACAGCACAGCGAATAACACAGTATAGTGAATAATAGGAGATAAATATGGGATTTTTTGAAAATACACGAAAGCCACAAGGATTCGGTGGGAAGATAATGGTAAAAATGATGAATATAGGTCATAGCAAGTTAGCAAAGTGGGGTTTTACCAAAATTTACACAAAGTCAGATTCTAAGGTCTTGGATATCGGCTGTGGCGGTGGGGCAAACATTGCCAAATGGTTAGGAAAATGTACAACAGGGCATGTGACCGGGATAGATTATTCAAAAGTCAGCGTAGAGGAATCGAAAAAACGAAACGCTATCGCAATCAATCAAGGCAAGTGTGATATTGTTTATGGCGATGTATCGTCTATGCCGTTTGATGATGAGGCTTTTGATTGTGTTTCTGCGTTTGAGACCGTATATTTTTGGGAAGACCTTGAAAAATGTTTTGCAGAGGTTCACCGTGTTATGAAAAACGGCGGTACATTCCTTATATGCAACGAGAGCGATGGTACAAATTCCAAGGACGAAAAATGGGCGAAAAAAATAGGTGAAATGAAAATCTACAACGAAATGCAACTTCGCACGACGCTGGAAAAAGTTGGATTTTGCGATATTAAGAGTTTTGTAGATGCTAAAAAACACTGGCTGTGCATTGTTGCGAATAAATAAGCGGTAATCAGACATATGAAACCTTCAACGGATATGACTGAAAACTAAATAATAAACGGCGGCGAAAAAAATTTACAGCTGTTTAATTTATTATGCAAGAAAAATGCTTGACTTTATTGAATAACAGTGTTATAATAACGGTGTTATTAAAAAAGGAATTTTGGCAATGAGGAAAAAAGACGATTTAGCCATCGATAAAATAATAGAATGCGCCAAAACGGAATTTCTCGAAAAAGGTTTCGAGGGCGCGTCTATGCGCAAGGTTGCCGAAAATGCTGGCTATACTACCGGCATGCTTTACGGCAGATTTGCAGATAAAAGCGAATTGTTCAAAGCGATAGTGAAAGCCTCGGCGGAAAAACTTTATTCGTATTATGCGGAAGTGCAGGAGAACTTTGCGGGTTTGTCGCCCGAAACGCAGTATAAAGATATGCATGTTTACGTCGACAAAAGGATAGACGAAATGCTGGATATCGTTTACGGCGATTTTGACGAATTCAAGTTGATTATCTGTAAAAGCAAGGGCAGCGAATACGAAAAGTATATCGACAGTCTTATCGAAATCGAAACCGAAAACACCGTTCGATTTATAAACGATATGAACACTGCGGGGATAAAGGTTAAGTCGGTAAGAGCGGATCTTTCGCATATGCTTGCCACGGCGATGTTCAACGGAATGTTCGAAGTGGTGGAACATGACTTTTCAAAAGACGACGCGCGGCAGTATATAAAGCAGTTACAGTATTTCTTTAACGCCGGTTGGGATAAAATTTTAGGGCTTCCGTCAGACTGGACTTTGCCCGAATAATAAACCCGTTAAAAAGGGAAAGGAATTTCCTTTTTTATATGTCGTAATGTTAGACGTTGCTAACTAAAAATTCAACCCAAGGAGGTTTTACATTGAAAAAACAATCGGATTTATCAAGACTTATGGGGTATGCGGGGAAGCATAAGTACTTCACTTACGCTTCGTGGGTGCTTGCCGCCCTTTCCGCGTTCGTCGCGCTTCTTCCGTTTATCTATATATGGAAGATCGTAAAAGAGGTGCTGGACGTCGCGCCGAATTTTTCGGCGGCAACCGGGCTTGTGAAAAACGGCGTTATGGCAATGGTTTTTGCCGTGGCGGCATTTTTAATTTACATATGCGCGCTGCTTTGCTCGCACCTTGCGGCGTTTCGGGTTGCTACGAATATGCGAATCGCGACTACGGAGCATATAGCGAAACTTCCGCTTGGCTACGTCGACAGTTTCGGCAGCGGAAAACTCAGGAAAATAATAAACGACTCGACGGGTGCGACGGAAAACTATCTCGCGCATCAACTGCCCGACAAATACGCGGCGATCGCAACGCCGATAGGGCTGCTTGCTTTGCTGTTTATATTCGATTGGCGTTTGGGGCTTTTGAGCCTCGTTCCCGTAATTCTCGCGTTTTTGATTATGTCGACGATGACGGGCAAGCGCATGGCGGAAAAGATGAAACAGTATAACAACGCGCTTGAAAATATGTCTAACGAAGCGGTGGAATACGTCCGCGGAATCCCCGTTGTGAAAACGTTCGGTCAATCGGTATATTCTTTCAAAAAATTCAAAGGCACGATCGACGAGTACGAAAAGTGGGTGGTATCGTATACCAAAGATTTGCGCGTGCCGATGATGCTTTACACGGCGGCAATCAACGGCGTATTCGCGTTTCTGATTGCGGGCGCGTTGTGGTTTACGCACGACGGCGTTACGAACGCGTTTTTGCTCAACCTTATTTTTTATATCGTAATCACGCCCGTAATTTCGCTTACGCTTACGAAAATTATGTATATGAGCGAAAATAATCTGATCGTCCGCGACGCGCTTGAAAGAATAGACGAAGTGCTGAACGCTTCGCCCGTACAAGAGAGCAAATCGCCCGAAAAGACGAAAGACGGTTCGATAAAGCTAAACGACGTGCATTTTTCTTATGACGGCAAAAAGGAAGTTATCCGCGACGTATCGATGAATATCGGCGCGGGGCAAACGGTTGCTTTGGTCGGACCTTCGGGCGGCGGAAAATCCACGCTTGCAAGCCTAATGGCGAGGTTTTTCGACGTAAATAGCGGCAGTATAAAAATCGGCGGAGCGGACGTTCGGGCGATAGAAAAGAAAGAACTTGCAGATATCGTTTCGTTCGTGTTTCAGAATTCGCGCCTGATAAAGGCGAGTATTCTCGAAAACGTAAAACTCGGCAGACCGAACGCGACGGACGAAGAAGCGGTCGCCGCTCTTCACGCCGCGCAGTGCGACGATATCATCGAAAAAATGCCGCAGGGCGTGAATACGATTATCGGTATGAAAGGCGTTTATCTTTCGGGCGGAGAGCAGCAGCGAATCGTAATCGCCCGCGCCGTCCTTAAAAATTCGCCGATTATCATTCTCGACGAGGCTACGGCGTTTGCCGATCCCGACAACGAAGTAAAGGTGCAAAAAGCGTTTTCTTCCCTTGCAAAAAACAAGACGGTGGTTATGATAGCGCACAGGCTTTCCACCGTGGAAAATGCCGATTGCATTTACGTTATCGCCGACGGGCAGGTAAAAGAAAGCGGAAGTTTCGGAGAACTTATCGAAAAGAACGGCTTATTTGCGAAGATGTGGAAAGATTATTCGGCTTCGGTCGAATGGAAAGTTAAAAAGGAGGTAGGCGCAAATGTCAATGATTAAAGCCATACAAAGAAAAACGGCTTCGTCCCAAAATGGCGCGAAAGGGCTTATAAAAGGAATAATCGCGTGCGCGTTTCAGAACATTGCGTTTATGCTGCCGACGAGTTTATTGTATTTTCTCGTTGCCGATATGATGGATGGCGGCGTTACGGGCGGAAGAATTTGGTTTTACGTCGGCGGTATCGCCGTGTGTTTCGCGCTTATTCTCGTTACAACGTATTTTCAATATAACAATACTTATTTCACGACTTATGAAGAGAGCGGAAAAAGAAGGCTTAGTTTAGCCGAACGCTTGCGCAAATTGCCGCTGTCCTTTTTCGGGAAAAGAGATCTTGCCGACCTTACGAGTACGATTATGGCGGATTGCGAAGTACTTGAAAAGACTTGTTCGCACTTTATTCCGGGGCTTTTCGGTTCGCTTATATCTACAACGATTATCTCGGTCGGGTTGTTCGCGTTCGACTGGCGAATGGTTCTTGCCGCGCTGTGGGTTATTCCCGTTTCGGTGCTTATCGTTCTTTTAAGTTATAAAATTCAGGACAAAACGCAGGCAAAGACGATGGCGGTAAAAATGGCTTGCGCCGACGGCATACAGGAATATATCGAAACGGTACGCGATTTGAAAGCCAACAACGCCGAGCAAAATTACCTGAAAGGGCTTAGCGGAAAAATAAAAAACGTAGAAAAGCAGAATTTCAAAGCCGAACTTATAAGCGCCGTGTTCGTAACGGGCGCGGGAATGGTATTAAAACTCGGAATTGCTTCGGTTGCGATCGTCGGCGCGGCGCTTCTTGTAAACGGCAGTTTAAGCGCGCTTACCTTCTTTATGTTTTTGCTTGTCGCTTCGCGCCTTTACGATCCGATGCAAGCCGCGCTTCAAAATCTCGCGGCGATTATCGCAATGCGCACGAACGTTGCGAGGATGAACGAGATTCTCGATTATCCTGTTCAGACGGGTAGCGAAACGCTCACGAATAACGGCTGCGATATAGAATTTAATCACGTCGGATTTTCTTATAACACCGGCGAAACTGTGCTTGATGACGTTTCGTTTACGGCAAAACAAGGCGAAGTAACGGCTTTAATCGGTCCTTCCGGAGGCGGAAAAACAACCGTTTCGCGGCTTGCCGCAAGGTTTTGGGATAACGGGACGGGTAGAATCACTGTGGGCGGTATGGATATATCGAAAATCGATCCCGAAAAATTGATGAGTCTTTATTCGATCGTTTTTCAGGACGTAACGCTATTCGATAACACGATTATGGAAAATATCCGACTCGGCAAAAAGAGCGCGACTGACGAAGAAGTGCTGGCGGCGGCTCGACTTGCCAACGTGGACGAATTTGCCGAAAAATTACCCGACAAATGGAATACGAATATCGGGGAAAACGGCTCGGAACTTTCGGGCGGGGAACGCCAACGCATATCCATAGCCCGCGCTTTTTTGAAAGACGCCCCGATCATTCTTTTAGACGAAGCGACGGCAAGCCTCGACGTGGAAAACGAAACGCTCATTCAGACCGCGCTTTCAAGGCTTATCAAGAATAAAACAGTGCTGGTTATCGCGCACCGAATGAGAACGGTTGCCGGCGCGGACAAGATCGTCGTATTATCGGGCGGAGTTGTTGCCGAACAAGGCAGTCCGGACGAATTATATCGCCGTGGCGGAATTTACAGGCATATGTCCGACTTGCAGGCGGATAGCGGCAAGTGGAAAATTAAATAACGCAATTCCTGTGGTTAAAAAGCCCGTTTTTTGCTTAGAAACGGGCTTTTTGCTTGTTTTTTTCTGCCTTTTGTGATATAATGATTCAAACATATGAGAGTCGAGGGGCAATATGTACGGTAACGAATCGCAGGAAATGTATCTTGAAACGATACTTAAAATTCAAAAGAGAAAGGGTAGCGTAAGGTCTATCGAAATAGCGGAAGAACTCGGTTACAGCCGACCGAGCGTTTCGCGCGCCGTCGGGATTATGAAAGACGACGGCTTTATCGTCGTCAAAAAAGACGGACTTATCGAACTTACCGAAAGCGGCAGAAAAAAGGCGGAGAACGTATTTTTACGCCATAATATTTTAACCGACGCCCTTGTAAAAATGGGGCTTGAACGCTTAGTAGCGGAAGAAAACGCTTGCAGGGTAGAACACGTCCTTACCGAAGAGGCGTTTGAAGCAATAGAGAATTATTTTAAGAATAAATAAAATATGTTTTATATTCAACTAATGATATTCGAGCGCACCCTGAGTGGTTATTTACGGGGTGCGTTTTTATATTATCCGGCGAAAGGTTTTGCTTGCCGTCGGCTTTGAAAAATTTTTAAATTTCATATTTTTTTAACATAGAAACGCTTGCAATGTTTTGCTGTTAGTGCTATAATATTTCACGGTTAGCAACGACTAACAATCGTCGGTGGCTGTGTTTTCGGAAAGTATGTATTTCCAAAGCATATGATGAGGGCGGGGGATAACCCCTATTTTTTAAGACGGTTTGTTAGCAATATCTAACATAGAAAGGGGCAAAACGGTGTATTCGGCGCGCCTTATTTTTATGTGAGTATATTAGACTTTGCTAACAAAAATTCAATCAAAACGCAAAACCCGTAAATTCATCGGAGGAATGAAAATGCTGGATAAAGAACTGTTAAAACTTATCGGAGGGAACAAGAAGTACATCGCATACGTCGTAGTGCTGTCGGTTGTAGGGCTTCTTGCCAACCTTGCGATAACGGCAAGCATATGCTATGCGGTAAGCCTTGCGATGCGGGCGGCGGACGGAACGCTTGAAAGTTACGTTTCGTTTGGATATCCCGCAATAATCGCCGCGATAGCGATTGTCGTAAGATATATAATTACAAGGCTTACGGGATCTTTACGCGAAAAACTTTCGAGAGAAGTAAAGAAAGACCTTCGCGAAAAGACCTACAACAAGATACTTTCGCTCGGCGTAAAAAGTACCGACGGAATGAATATGGCAGGGCTTACGCAAGTTGCCATGGAAGGAGTAGAACAACTCGACTTGTACTATTCGGCATATCTTCCGCAATTCTTTTACGCTATGATCGCTCCGTTTATTCTGTTTTTCGTATGCGTGGGGATAGATTGGCGCGTTGCGGTCGTTCTGATAGCGTGCGTTCCCGTTATCCCTATTTCTATCGTTGCGGTGTCGAGATACGCCAAAAAGGTGTTTGCCAAATATTGGGGTAAGTACACCTCTATGGGCGATACGTTCCTTGACAGCGTGCAAGGCTTGAAAGAACTTAAAATTTTCAAAGCGGACGCGGCGCAGCACAAACAGATAAACGAGAGTGCGGAAGAATTCAGGAAAATCACGATGAAAGTACTCGTAATGCAGCTTATGAGTATCACTATCATGGATTTAATCGCGTTTGCCGGTGCGGGTGCCGGAACGGCGTTGTCGCTCGTGGGCATTATGAACGGTTACTTAAATCCGGCGGCGGCGTTATTTCTCATTCTCGTAGCGGTGGAATTCTTTTTGCCCCTCCGCGCGCTTGGCGGCGCCTTCCACGTTGCGATGAACGGCGCGAGCGCGGGTAAGAAGATAATAACGCTTTTAAATACTCCCGATCCCGTATGGGGCGAAAAGGAAGTTAAAGGCGACGAGTTGAAACTTGAGAATATCGACTTTTCTTACGACGGCAAGAGAAACGTTCTTAAAAAGGTAAATATGACTTTCCCCGAAAAGGGCATGACGGCAATCGTCGGCGAAAGCGGCTGCGGAAAGAGTACGGTGGTAAATCTTTTGATCGGCGCGATTCGTCCGCAAAACGGAACGGTTACCGTAGGCGGAGAAAAACTCGAAAACGTTTCGAGAGAAAGCTATTATTCCCGTCTTTCGGCGGTCAGTTACAACACATATCTATTTAACGATACGGTAAGGGAAAACTTCCGTCTGGCAAAGAAAGACGTAACCGATAACGAAATCTGGAATGCGCTTAAAAAAGTCAATCTCGATACGTTCATAAAGGAAAACGGGGGCTTGGATAAAGTGATCGTCGAGGACGCGAATAACGTTTCGGGCGGACAAAAACAACGCCTTGCCTTGGCGGTGAACCTCGTTGCGGATAAAGACGTTTACGTGTTCGACGAAGCGACGAGCAACATAGACGTGGAAAGCGAAGCCATTATTATGGACAACGTAAAGGCTATGAGTAAGGAAAAGAGCGTTATCGTCATTTCGCACCGACTTGCTAACGTAGTCCCCGCGGACAATATTTATTATATGGAAGACGGCGAAGTAAAGGAGAGCGGAAACCACGAAACGCTGATGAAGAAAAAAGGCGGTTATGCTTCGCTTTACGAAACGCAAAAGACCTTGGAAGAAGGATACAAACAGTTTGCGGCATGGAAACAAGCGAAGGAGGCGAGAGTATGAAAGAGAAACTTCGCAGAAGCGGCGCTAAGATAATGGCGAGTTTAATCGTCATGCTCGGCAGTTTGTCTTACATTATGATTCTTGCCGTAATAAACGGCGTAATCGGTTATCTTTGTGCGCTCGGTGTAACGCTTTTCGGTGCGTTGGGCATTGCAAAGGCATTAGGCGAAAGCATCGCACTTTCTTACGGCTGGCTTATAGGTTTGGCGGTAGGTTGCGGAGCGGTTCGCGGCGGACTGAGATATATAGAACAATACAGCAACCACTATATTGCGTTCCGTCTGCTTGCCAAAATAAGAGATAAAATCTTCGGCGCGCTCCGCGTTCTTTGCCCCGCGAAACTCGAAAACAAACAAAAAGGAAGTATCATTGCGATGATTACTTCCGATATAGAGGCTCTCGAAGTTTTCTACGCGCATACCATTTCTCCTATTTGTATCGCAATACTCGTATCGACCGCGGTATTTCTGTTCGTCGGGTTTATGTCGAGTTGGTATCTCGCGCTTGTGGCTCTTGTCGGATATATCGTAATCGGCGCGATTTTGCCGCCGATTGCCTCAAACAAGCAAAAGGCTTCGGGCGTTAAGTACCGCGCGGAATTTGCGTCGTTCAACGCATATTTCCTTGACAGTATCAAGGGCATAAGAGATATCGTCATTAACAACGCCGAAAAGGAAAGAGAAAAGGAAGTAAACCGCCGTTCGGACGAACTGCTTGCCGAAACAAAGAAGATGAAAGATCAATCGACGAAAACCGCCGCGGCAACCGAACTTTTGGTAACGCTGTTTATTATTGTGACTCTTGCGGTGGGCGTGGTTCTCGTATGCGCGGGCAAATTGAGCGTCGGCATGATGATTGTCGGCATTACCGCCGTGTTCGGATCATTCGGTCCCGTAATCGCGCTTGCAAGTTTGCCGTCTAACTTAACGCAGACTTTTGCGGCGGGCGACAGAGTGCTGAATTTACTTGAAGAAAAACCTGCCGTCGAAGAAGTAAAGAACGGCAAAACCATAAATTACGAAAATCTCGAAGTCAAAGATTTGTCGTTTGCGTATGAAAAAAACGTACCCGTATTAAAAAATATTTGCATGTACGCCCAAAAAGGCGAAGTAATCGGTATCGTGGGTGAAAGCGGTTGCGGCAAGAGCACTTTTCTTAAAATGCTTCTTCGTTTCTGGGAAAAGGACAGCGGAGCGATTGCCTACAACGGCATAGACATAGACAATATCGTAACGAGCAATCTCCTTGACAACGTAACGTTAGTCAGCCAAAGCACTTATTTGTTTGACGAAACGATTGAAGATAACCTTCGCATCGCAAAACCGAACGCAACGCAAAAAGAACTCGAAGAGGCTTGCAAACTCGCTTCGGTACACGACTTCATAATGAAACTTCCAGACGGATATAAAACGAGAGTGGGCGCGATGGGCGACAATCTCTCCGCAGGCGAAAAACAGCGTATAGGCTTGGCAAGGGCATTCTTAAAGGGCAGCGAGCTTATTCTTCTCGACGAGCCTACAAGCAATGTGGACGCGATAAACGAGGGTATGATACTCAAATCTCTTGCCGAGCAGAAGAGCAAAAAGAGCATAATTTTAGTATCGCACAGAGAGTCTACCATGGCGATAGCGGACAGAATTTATAAGGTGGACAACGGACAAATGACGGAGGTCGCAAACGCATGACGGATAACGAAAAAAGACAAAACGAAATAGACGAAGCGGCTTCTTCGCTTATAGCGAACGCAGATGAAATGACGGGCTATAAGTCGATTAACGAGCAAAAATCAGTTAAAGCGGAAGAAAAAACCGACGGAAAAATATTTCAAAAATATAAAATTAAAGACATAGTGTTTCTTGCAATTATTACGGCTTGTACGCTTGCAACGGGTGCGGTTATGCCGCTTCTTGTAAACGTTCCGCTGTTTGGAATCGTGCAATTAGGGCTTGGGCTTCAATTCTCGATTTTCCCCGTGATAGGAATGATGAAAGTAAGAAAACCGGGCGCGCTTTTATTTCAGTCGATATTCATATCGGTGTTTTTAATCTTTATGTTTCCGCCGATGGCGCTTATTATCGTGTGTGCGGTTGTAGCCGAAGCGCTTGCGCTCCTTATATTCCGCGGATATAAAAACGATTGGGCTTGCGTGTTTGCCGGAACGATTTACATGCCGATGACGTTGCCGCTTATGTACGGATATTATAAACTTTTCTATACCGTTACGGGCGAGGAAAAAGCGGCGGTCAGTATGCTTATCGGCGGAGCGAATCCCGCTATGGTAATCGGAATTTCCATTGCGGTCGTCGCGCTTTGTTTCGTAGGCTCGGTTGTAGGTATGCTTATATCGAGAGAACTTAAAAAAGCCGGAGTACTTAAGAAATGAGTTTTTTCTCCTTCAAGAAAAAAATATATCCCGTATTCGTGTTTTTGTCGAGTTTGTTTCTGATGATTTTCGGCATTTTAACGGCGAGGAATATTAAGTGTTCGTACTTTCTTGTCGGGTGCTGGATGTGGCTGTTTGTATTCGGCTCTAAAAAGGGGTGTTTACGCGTATTGCTTCCTTTTATCGTGTGCGGCGGATTATTCGGCGTTATAGCGTATTTCGCTTACGGTAACGATATAAACGCCTCGATTGCCATGATAAATCGTTTCGGAGCGGTGTTTTTGGCAGTTGCACTCGGAATGAGCGTGGAACCTGCGGATATGACGAGAAATTTGTCAACGTTAAAAGCACCGAGAGGCATAACGCTCGGAATGCTTATAGCGACTTCCTTTCCGCCGGTACTCGGCGCGGAAACGAGAAGAGTAAGAGAGGCTATGAAAACGCGCGGCGCGGGAAGCGTATTAAACCCGAAAATATTGTATCGTGCTTTTCTGGTACCGTTCGTTATGCGAATCGTAAACATTTCCGACACTCTTTCTCTGTCGGTGGAAACGCGCGGATTTTCTCTCGAAAAAACGCCGTATACGGTATATAAGAAGGAAATCGTTTGCCTGTCCGACGTGTTGTTTGTTTTAGGGCTTGCCGCAGGCGCGATAGTCACGGTGGTATTATGAACGCGATAGAACTTAAAAACGTAACTTTTTCCTACGACGGAAAGACGAAGATTTTGGATAGCGTGAACTTTACCGCCGAATACGGCAAAGTTTCGCTAATTTCGGGGCATTCGGGCGAGGGAAAAAGCACGCTGATGTACATAATAAGCGGAATTATTCCGAATATAACCTACGGCGAATTAAGAGGCGAAGTTAAAATAAACGACGAAGATATAAAAGGTAAAAAACTCGGAGAAATTTGCCGTAAGGTTGGCGTGGTACTTCAGAATGCCGACGAGCAGATTATACAAAAGCGCATAGAGGACGAAATAGCGTTCGGTTGCGAAAACCTCGCTTTCACGCCCGAAAAGATACAAAAACAGATAGAAATCGTCTGCAAACTGATGAAGTTGAACCCCGCGTGGGAGTGCAGAAAACTTTCGGGCGGGCAAAAGCAACGGCTGATTACCGCATCTACGCTTGCGATGGGGCAGAAGATAATAATCTTGGACGAACCGCTTGCAAACTTAGATAAAGACGGTGCGGCGAACTTAATGCAAACGCTCAGATCTCTTGCCGGCGCCGGATATTGCGTCCTCGTCATAGAACACCGCTTGGATATGGTGCTTCCGTATGTGGACGGCGTGTATCACGTCGGAAGCGGTAAAATAAAAGAGATAGAAAACAAGGAAGAATACCTTGTAAGCCAAACGACGAAAATAGAAGATATTTGTCCCGTTTTTGCGGAAAATAAGTCGCTTTTCGATTTAGATCACGTTGCGTTTTCGGTAAAAGAAAGAGAGATACTTAAAGATATTTCCTGCAAAATTCCGAAAGGCGGAAGAACGGTGTTCTTAGGCGAAAACGGGTGCGGAAAAACCACTCTTATGCGGCTGATCGCAAGGCTGTATAAACCGACGGGCGGAAAAATAACGCAATATATTGAGGGAAAATTCGGACAGAAAACCAAGGCGAATAGAAAGTGGTTCAAAAAGGTCGGAGTGATTTACCAGAACCCCGATTACCAACTGTTTATGCCGACGGTGGAAAAAGAAGTGGGTTTCGGCGCGGAATCTCCCGAATATGCCGAAAAAATAGCCGAACTTTTCGGAATAAAGCACTTATGGAATCGTCATCCACAGTCCCTTTCTGAAGGACAAAAACGGAGAGTTTCCATTGCGGCGGTTGTTGCCTGCAAACCCGAAGTTTTGCTTTTAGACGAACCGACGGTGGGGCAGGATTACGAAGGTCTTTGCAAAATGACGGACATATTAAACAGACTTCACGAGGAAACGGGCAACACGATGATAACGATAACTCACGACGTTCGTTGTGCCGAGGCGTTATGCGACAAAGCCTTTTACATAGAAAACGGTGTGGTTGCAAAAACGGGCGGGAAAGAACTCGTGAGAGAGTATTTCAAAGGATAAAACAATAAGGAAACGGGCTGTATGGCAGAAAAATCGGTTTTATTAAAACTTGATAACATCGGAAAGATATACGACAGTAACGATATTTTAACGATCGGTATTCGCGGAATAAATCTCGAATTCGATTACAACGAGTTTGTAACGATAGAGGGCGAAAGCGGCAGCGGTAAGTCCACATTGCTTAACGTTATCGGCGCAAACGACAGTTACGAAGAGGGCGAACTGTATGTAAACGGCGAAGAAACGTCGCATTACGGAGCCGTTGAGTGGGAAAAGTATCGTGAAAAGTACATCGCAACGGTTTTTCAGGACTTCAATATAATAGAAAACCTTACGGTGCTTGAAAACGTAGAACTCGCACTTTTAAGATTTTCGGATAAAAAAGTTCGTTGCGAAAGAGCGCGAGAACTCATAGAAAAAGTGGGGCTGATAAAACAGATCAACCAACGCGGCAGTAAACTTTCGGGCGGCGAAAAACAAAGAACGGTTATAGCCCGTGCACTCGCGAAAGACGCGCCGATAATTTTGGCGGACGAGCCTACGGGCAACCTGGACGTAAAATCTTCTCGTGAAATCGCCAAACTACTTAAAGAATTATCAAAGGACAAACTTGTAATAGTCGTAACGCATAACCCCGAATTTTTCGTAGAGTATGCAACTCGGCGCGTTACAATTTTTGATGGCGGAGTAAAAGAAGATAAGGTAATAGAAAAACCGATAAAAACAGAAATACAAGAAACCGCCGAAGAAATAAAAGACAAGAAGAAAAACTTAAAAGACACGCTGCACATAGGCGTGCTGAACTATAAAAGCCGTCCGAAATTTACGGTGATGATGAGCGTTGCGCTGATTGTTTGCGCGGTAACGTTGTTTGTGGTGCTTTCCGTGTTCGGAAGTTCGCTTATAAAACCCGTAACGACTACGCTCGACGACATAGGCGTAAGCGGCAAGGTTATTATTTCAAGCGAAAAAGGCAACTTTACCGAAGACGACTTGGATAAATCTGCCGGCGAAACGGGCGCGGGATTTTATCTTCTTAACAAAGATTTTTCCGAATTTACGGTAAACGTGCCGAAGAAAAGCGGAATGCTTTCAAAGTATACGGTAACGTGCCTCTATGCGCCTTATAAGTATAATCTTAAAAAAGGCAATGCCGTTCTCGTTATCCCAAAATCTGCGGAGAGAGATAAGAACGCGATTATAGAAACGTTCGTAAACGCAAACGCAGGGATAAAAAGCGTAGAAGTGAAAACCACGCTTTCGGGCGATGGAATTTTGCTTTATCTCTCCCACGACGACGTGACGGAAAACGGCGTAAAGATAAAAGCGATCAACACGAATATGAAACTCGGCGAAACGAGCGTTACGGTTTACGCGTTTGAAAAATCCGACGAAATCGAAAGCGGAAAGATAGAACTTGTAAACTCGAATACGTATCAGGCGATGAAGTATTCGGCGGTGTTCGCGGTAAAATCCAACAAATCTTACGAAGTGGCGGACGATTCCGCAACCGACGAAACGAGAAGCGGACGGCTCATCGTTAAAATGAACGCGGACGATTACGCGGCGATTTTTGAAACCAAAGAAGCTTCCGCAAGTCAGTCGGTGTTGTATTTTGCGGATGATAAAACGGCGGAAAGTTATTTAAACAATCTCCCCGAAGGCGTAATGGGTATGCTCTCTTCGAGCAAAATTTACGTTACGAACGCGGGCGATACTTACGCGATGAACGTGATTTATTATATCGCCTTGATTGCCGTTTGTTTACTCTTTGCCGCTCTCATATCCGTGATTTTCGGCAGAAGCGTAAAGGTTTTCCAAACCGACTTTGCAGTTTACAGAACGCTCGGCATTTCAAGCAAGATTTCTTCGCGTTCGCTATATGTGCAAATGGCTTTGATCTTTTTGCCGACGATAGTGTTGCTGCCGATAGTAAGTCTGATTGCGGCGACGCTTCCGGGTGTGGGAATATCGTTTATTTCGGCAGGAAATTATTTCTTTATAGAAGTGATGCTTCTTCTCATAGTCGAGTTCGTGGCGTTCGGATTTAACCGCACGATAAACGGACAATCGATACGCAAGTCTTTAAGAAGGGGGAGCAAGGGCTGATATGTCGAAGATAAAAGTAGAAAATATAGTAAAAACGTTTAATAAACGCTTAAGAAACGCCAACAAGGTGTTGAAAGGCGTGTCGTTCGAACTTCCCGAAAAAGGTCTTGTGTGCATTTTCGGTAAAAGCGGCAGCGGTAAAACTACGCTTCTCAACATCATCGGCGGACTCGAAAAAGCCGACGGCGGCAAGGTGTATATAGACGGCGAGTGTACGAGCGGAAAAACGGACAAGATAAGAAACGCGAAAATAGGGTTTATTTTTCAGAACTATTACCTTGAAAAAGGATATACGATAGCGGAAATTCTGCGCAATCAGATGATAATCGCAGGATTTAAGGACGAAAAAGAAATTGCCCGCCGCACCGAAGAAGTGCTTAAACTCGTCGATATGGAACGCTTCAAAAACAAACTCGGCGACGCGCTTTCGGGCGGTCAGCAGCAAAGAGTCGCAATCGCCCGTGCAATCGTCAAGGGTAGCGACGTTATTCTTGCGGACGAACCTACGGGTAACCTCGACGCGGAAAACACGATGAAAGTTATGGATATATTGAAAGAAATATCCAGAACGCAACTCGTGGTAATCGTTACGCATGAAGTTTCGCTTATAAAGAAATACGCCGACAGCCATATAAGAATAGTCGACGGAGAACTTGTGGAAGACGGCGAGATAGAAGAAACCGATCTTGCGCCTGCCACTTACGACAGTATTTTAAGCGGCAAAGAAAGCCACAGCGAAATATTAAGCACCTTTACAAAAAGCGAATCGAAGAGAAACGGGCGACTGTTTAACTTCAAAAGCATTTTTAAGCGCAATAAAGCGGACGGCGGCGAAAAAGCCTATTCCACCGGCAATATATTCAAGCAGATATTCATTCTCGCGCTTGCGGTGGTTGTGTGTTTCTTCGCATTCAATTCGTTCGAGGCGGCAAGCGCCGTTACGGAAACAAAAACGCTCGGCAACAACACGTTGTATACAAATCTCAATACATATAGAGATCTTAGAGAAATGGATTCAACTTTATATGACAACATTGATTTTTTTGATGCAGATTATTCAGAAGGAACATTTTCTTATCCGGGTGTCACGGCATTGTCTGATATGAAACTCAAATATGTGCCGCAAGCCATAGAAACTAATGAAGAAATTTTCCCGAGTTATGGTCAAAGCCCTCAAAAAGGTGAGGTAATGATTTCGCGGAAACTTGCCGAAGAAATAAAAAAACAATTGAGATTAGAGGCTCTTAATACCGATCGCACAATGCTGATGCTTATGTTTGAAAATGAGTTTAAAGTATCGGGGATTGTGGAAAGCGAAGAGAAGATTGTATACTTCAATAAAATTGACTATGTGAATTTTTTAGGGGTATATAAGTATATTCAAATATCAGATGCGAGTGAAATATTCCTTCAAAAAAATTATTCGCTTAATTCTTTTACTGCGGAAATATGTCTTGCTGATGAGATCTTCGGTTTAAAAAACAATCAGGTATTACTTGAAATAAGCCGCAATTCTTTATATAAGATGATGTCGGATACGATTCAGGCGGATTCTTTGATAACACAGGCGAACAGTCAATTGGCTTTCAGAGATACGGCAATGTACATAATTGACAGTAAACCTATGTACGTGAAGAAAATACAGATGACAAGAGACGTCATGTCGACAGATATTAGGTTGTATGTAAACAGCGACGTGTTAAACAATATATTTGTTTACCTTAAACCGAATATGACAGTGCTAAGTTCTAACGGGAATCAAGGCGACGATTTCTATTTCAGCATAAAAACAAATGATTTGAATCAGTTGAATCTTCTTTTCGAAGAACTATCAATGCGTGGGATAAAAACAGTGGATTTAAATCAAATTTACGAAAGAAGGACATCAGAAGAGAAAACCGAAGCGACAAGCGGACTGTATTTATACGTGCTTTTGATTGCGCTATTGCTAATAATTTATTTCTTTATTGAGAAGTCGGCAAGTATTCGTAGCAGCAAGGAATACGGCGTATATCGCGCGATAGGCGTAAACAGAAGCAATCTATTGTTTAAGGAATGCGTAACGGCGATTGCAAACAACATAATAAGTTACCTTGTATTTACGGTGATAGCGGTAACGCTCGTAGCCGTGCGGTATGCGATTATGAATGTTGCGTTTGTCGGGTTTATAGGTTTAGCCGCGGCGTGCTTTGCCGTTTCCGCTGTTCTTATGATAGGAATATCTCTTATCCCGTACTTGTTTGTTCTGACGGAAAGTCCGTCCGAAATTCTGGCAAGATACGACATTTAATTAACGATGTTTCCCGAACGAAAGGTCGGTTGACATACAAATAAATTTTATTAAGGAGGTCATTTTATATGACAAAAAGCAGAAAGGGCTTTATCGGATTGATTTTATCGATAATGCTTCTTATCGGTGTCTGTGCGCTTACGGCGTGCGGAAGCAAGGATGGTAGTGCGACCGTCAAGTTCATGGTTCAGAATGAAAACGGCGTATGGACTGAATATGCCTCAGTTGAGGCGAAAGACGGCAAGGTCGAGTTACCTCAATCTCCGGAAAAGGCTAATTATGTTTTCCGTGATTGGTATGATTACTCCGGTGAGCCGAAGACTTTTGATAAGGACAATGTAAGCGGAAATAAAGTTGCATATGCTTATTTTGTTCCTGCTACGGTTAAGATTTCATTGAACGGCAATGAGTCTGAACAGACAAAACTTACTCAGTTGGAAGCCTTGACCTGGGAATACACATCTAAAGCATTGGCAGAAGGCCTGTCCTTTGACGGATGGTATACGAATTCGGGATATACGGAAAAATACGTTGAGGGCGTTGATGCTACGGAACTTTACGGCAGATACAAGGCACATATCGAATTTTACAATGGTTATGAAACATTGTATACTGCTGATGTGACGGTAGGTTCACAACTTTCGGGACCGACTGATGTTGTCGATAGTGATTCTGACGGAAACCCTGTGACGTTTGAACAGAAATATATCGCTCAATATTACATGGACGCGGATACGATTTCATATGTTTGTAACGGTGTGGATGTTGACTTTACGAAAGCTGTTTCTTCAAATATGCAAATTACCGTTCGTTGGCAAACACCTTATTTGAATTATAGTAAAGATTCGGATACGGGAAACTATTATGTAAATTATGTGGACAATTCGCATTCATCTGAAACCGCTACATATCCGGTTGTGTCTATTCTGTCATCCGGCGCAGTTGTCAATAAATCCGGAAGCGGAGATAGTTTAAAACTGACTCGCGGTACCGTTAACGGTGTTGCTTATGATTCCTTAGTATCCTCTTACTCTGGTGCAAAAAAGTTTATATTTGAAGAAGGCATAGAATATATAGTCTCCTTTAACGGAACAGAAGCTTGTGCTCTTGAAGAGGTTCAACTCCCGTCAACGCTTAAAGTGCTTGAACGTTCTTTTAACTTGATGCCGAAATTGACCGGGGTAACACTCCCTTCTAAACTCGTGTCCGTTCTTGATTGTTTTTGGGCTGACTATAAAACCGTCGGTAACAGAGCAGGTCGTATAAGCGAAAAAACATATAATTTTGATATAAGCATTCCGGATTCCGTAACAAATATCGTTAGCCTTCCCGAAAACGTAACGTTTTCTTCTAAATCGGCATTTGTAAGAGGCGAAAACGATAAGAGAATCTATAAAATAAACGGTAGTTCAAAAACGTTGGTTACGGAGTATATGTCGAACGTGGAAAACGGAGTTTTATCCGTTCCGCAGGATGTAACCACATTGCAGGTAGGAGTGTTCTCGGATATTACTTGCGACGTATTAAAGATCCCGTCAAAAACTACAAAAATAGATTATAACGTTTCGGTTTCCGTAGTTCCCGGTTATGAAGGTGCGATGTCATATAACAACAGTCTTCTTTATCGTCCCGGTAAAATCAGCAGTCTTGCAGAAAAAAACTATGGTAGTACCGGAGCAGGATGGTTTGCTGTGGTTGATAGTATCGGAAACGGTATCGGCAGAGTGGAGTTCGAAGCAACGTCGCGCCCGAGAAACTTTAAGGATTACAGTATCGTAAACTCGTCAAGCGCATATGATGTTAAATCTTACGTTGATATGAACGGATTCTTTGTTGTGTTTACGAAAGAAATCGCAGCGAATAAAGCCGTAACTCTGAATATATATGCAAGTAACGAACAAAACGGCTTTGAACTTACTAAAGCGGATAAAACATTAAAGAGCGGGGAAAGGCTTACGCGTGAAAAGTTGATTGAGTTGATTGGCAGCGAAGGACTGAACGATGCTTTTGTTATCACGTCGGTTACCGAATTGAACGGCGAATATGATTTTAATAACGTCGTTAACAGAAACCTTTACCTGAACGTAACAATTGAATACGCTAAGTATGGAATCACGACGAAAGAAAATGCAGACGGAACGCTTACCGTTACCGGTTTTGACAAGAAAAATGCTCAGAAAATTAGCGAAACGGAAGAGTTGTATGTCGTTAATATTCCCGCAAGCATTAACGGAAAAACGGTTGTTGAAATAGCGGAAAGTGCTTTTGAAGGAAATGAGTACATAGCAAAAGTATTTATCAAGAATTCCGTAAAGAAGATCGGCGCAAAAGCCTTTAAGGATACAACGAATTTAAGTCTTGTAAAAATACAGGCAGGCGGTCTTGAAACTGTCGGAAGTTATGCGTTTGGCGGAGCAGGTAGTTATTTCGATTCTTCCAAAAACACATATGTTAAGAACCAAAAGCTCGAAATTTATTTGCCTCTTTCGAATATGAAAGAAATTGCTCCGTATGCATTTAAAACTCCTGCAATCGAAAGTTTTTCGGCTGTTGAATGTGAAAGCGACAGATATTTATTAGGGTATCCGTCTTCCGATAATTTCGTGTATCCGGGGCTTGAAAGCGGAATGTTCTTCTTTGTCCATGATAACAACGGATATAATTACGGCATTATAAAATACGTTTCTAAGTCAACGGAGCAAAAAACCGATGCCGCAGGAGACGTAACCGTAAACGTATACGACGTACAGTATATTGCCACGGCAGGCGGAGTAATGACCGGTTCCAGCACGTTCGCAATCGGTTGTTCATATCGTAATTGGGCTTCTTATTACCCGGTGGTTAATTATCACGTTATGCGCTATGAAATGATGGAAGGTTCTGTATATTATCTTAATTATCACAGCACAAACAACGGAGATCCGGACGATAACAGATCCTTTAACGAAATTACTTTCGGAATAGTAAAGAAAATACATACAAATGCATTTACCGATATGATTATCGATAGATTTGCTTATTATTCCACTGATATGGATACGTGGATTACGAAAGATGATATCGCTAATCAAAATTCTTCAATCTTTGAAGAAGGTTGGTGGCAAGGAACATCGAATTCTGCAATGAAAGATAAATTGGCAGACATTGAAAAGTATACAAATTCAACATTAGGTTGATAAATTTTGTCTTAATACGTCTTGGTGAGGGTTTGTTATATTGCAAGCCCTCGCAAGATGGTGTAGATATAGTTTTAGGAGTAAACCATGAGAAAAAACATATATGCGTTTTTGTGTTTGATTTTAGTAAGTATAATGGCTATTGCCCTTGTCGGGTGTAGTAATGCCTATACCGATCCCAAGGATGCTATACGCGATCAATATGGCAATAACGAATATACGATATCGTTCAGTACAAACGGACTTGATGTGCCTTTGGACGATATTTCCTATACGGCAAATAAAATGCCGACATTGCCTACTCCGGCAAGAGTCGGATATGTTTTTTCCGGTTGGTATATGGATTCCGAATTGTCGATTCCGTATATAGATAACATTCTTTACTTATACATGAAAGACGTTACTTTATACGCAAAGTGGAAAAAAGAAGAATTATCTAACAACGGTATTTACGATTTAGAAATTGACGGGAATATTCTTGAAGAAACTATTGTCAAAGGGTTGAAAACCGATGAGTACGGAGGTTTCAAAAATTTTATAGAAAGTATTAACGCCGATGATGTTTATATAGAGAACACGGACGGACACAAATATTTACATATTGAATATGATTGCGGCGTGATTGAAGATATGTATTCTGCGGATGTACTTGCAGTATTCAAAGTCAGTGACAATATACAAAATAAAGGATTGGCATATATAGACGAAACGCGTACAATCTGTAATTATGCCGAAACAAAACGAACCATATTTGTAAATATAGATAATTGGGATATGGAAAGTTCTATTTATCTTGATATAAGAACTACAAATTGGGATACGCCCGGACTTGATACTACGACGAGAGCGCAGACAACTACAAGTTATACGATTGAACTTAAAATTGCAAGATTCATAGGTTTTTCAAAACCGTATGCCGATGCTGACAATACTCTCGAAAACGGATGGTATTTAGTAAAATCGTATTATAGAAGTGAAAACAATCAAACCAATATGGGATCGAGTTTTAATCCCGTATACTCATACTTGCAAGCAAAAAACGGTAAGTATACACTCGTAAAGCAATTTATTCCGTATCTCGGATTGCTTGGAGGAAGCAGCGATTTATTATCGCCTACAACAGCGAATTACTTTTATCGATTAGCGAGTTTTGCTCCGATACAACTTTATTATTCTATGGATTCTTCATCCTACGGTAATGATGAAGTCGATTCGGATTACTATCCTGCAACATACAAAGGTTCGGGATATGGAACATATACGGCAGAATTTCATGCAGATACAGGCAAATATTATGCTATATATGATTTCGGCAATGATTTAAAACAAGAAAAAATGGTAATGGGCGGAATTACCGGATTTATGGAGGCTGCTTCTGCAATGGGGGCGTCCAACCAAATATTGTCGCTTGATTACAATCATATAGTAAAAATTTCCGATGAAGAGGCGGCAAAAGAATATGTTCCGCTTGATGAAACCGAATCGGGACAAGCGTATCGGTTTGAAGAAACGATGCAATATTATCCCGGAAACAAAAAAGATTTAAATGAGAGAAATATTACTTACGATGCTATAAAAAAGTATGGTATAGGAACTCATTTATATAATTTTTTCTATTCGATGACAGACTCTTCGGTTTCCTATACGAAAAGAAATATTTATAGCAGTCGTATAACTGTATCTCCGACAGCTGATACGAGAGCGCAAAATGTTGCGGATTCCCGATACTCGCTGGCTCATTTTTCTGTCAATACAGAAATTTTCGGTTATGATTATGAGTGCGGCGAAAATTTGTATGCCGATTCGTTGACGATACAATCGCTCGGAAATAACGCTATGCGTGAAAACATTGCGATTTGTACCGGAAAAACATTGAAAAACGGAGAACTTGTTAAAATTGAGGACTTATATAGGGAAAAGGTAAGTTCTCAGGATGATTGGAAAGATATTAAATACTCCGCTTACAGAATTGTTGATGGTAAAACCGATTATAAACAAGCGATAAGTTTGCCGCTTTCGTTTACTTATGGTAAAAGTTATTCAAATGTTACTATAGTTTTTGAACGAAAAGAAAATAATGTAATCGCTAAAACTCCGGTTATGCTTACGGATTATGAAGAACCGACAATCAATAAGATTACGAATAATCCGGCAGGTGGGAAATATAGCGTTAATCAGACAGTGACAATACCTGATATTTCATATAGTTGGTGCGGCAAAGCCGATAATTTTATAGGCGATTACTTTGAGTCTTCAGACGGGCGAAAGGGTATCAATATACTTAGGGCTGTTAAGTTTAATGTCAAAAACGGAGTTTATGATGCCGCTTTCTTTCAGTTCGCAGGCACGCCCGAAACGACAATAAATCTTAAAGAAAAAGAGACCTATATATTGTATGAATTGCAAAATCCTTATGGGGAAAGATATTATTATACGCTTGCCTATAATTGCGAACAGGCAAAGCGTTATGAGATAACGGACAGTGATGGAAATATTTTAGCAAGCGACGCCATTGGATACGAAAGCGACGGTTCAAGGAAATTATTAAATGAAACTTTCGATAACTATTGTTTGAATTTTGGAACGTTAAAAGATGAAGTTTCAAAAGAAATCATGTTAACGGTTGATGGGGTTTCTAAACAATTGCCTTTAACTATATACACGCTTTATACAGATAAAGTTGCTTACACTGAAATACCTGTGGATTCTGCGACGAATTTGCTTAGTGAAATAGAACAGGCGATAATTAAATCGAAATATTGTTATTTACAAGTGATTTATACAGACGGCACCGATAAAGTAACGAGGAAATTTGTATATAACGTTACTTTTGGAGGGCGGTTAACAAATGATATTTATGATTTCGATGCATATTTTGTTGGTAAATCATATGACGCGCCTGCACTTGAAGTACGTGGAATAGACGGAACGTATTTGGGTTCTCTTTCTGCTGTTCGCCTGTCCGCTTATATAGGAGATGAAATCCAAAACAATATAGTTTCTCAAAAATACGGGAAAAGCACAAAAAGCGGATATAATGTAACTACTGAATTTTATTCGGAAGGCAAATTCAGGCTTGACTATTCTTTTAGTTTGGTAATAAACGGGAACTCGGCACAGCTCGGTTTTACTCAATATTTTGATGCATTAAGTGATAAAAGTAATGTTTCCATTACATATGTAACGGACGACGAACATCCTTTTTCCGATGGAACGACAGAGAAAACCATCTCTTACAACCTTACGGAAACGATGAATTCGTTATCGCAGAACGACAATTTTATCCCGTCCGACGATATTCTTTATGGCTGGGTTACTGATAGTAAGCAGAATCCGTTATCTGCTATTATAAGCGGCGCAGAAGTCAAGAATTATTTGTCTTACAATACGGCGAATTTAACCTTGTATGCTATGTGGGATTGCGGAATAAAGGTCACTACATCAGTGAATGGGGAGTTAAATACCTATAGTAAAGTTTATTACAGGGCAAAAGAAACGAATAAGGAAACAAAGGAAAACGCCGGCTCGTATATGATTGACCTTTCTGTTTTTGCGACGCAACCTCCGACAGTCGGAGCTGCTGATAATTATGAATTTATCGGATGGACAGGCGGTTTTTTGGGCAGCGCGGTGCGTACAGGAATAGTTTATATCAGTAAAGGAAACATATCTGAGGAAGATTTGATTATAATGCCGGTTTATAAACGGTATATTACGGTTAATTACGTTTATAATTCCGATTATTCGGCTTCGCAATATGTTTTTAGGTCAGATAAAGTTTTGGACGGAAACAAGATTGACAATGCCGGGGCAAAAATGCGTATCAGAGGTAAAGACGGCTATACGTTTAAGGGCTGGGCAGTTATAACTGACGGTGTCCCGACTTTTGTGGATTTGTATTCTGACAAAATGATCGAATCTATGGCTAATGAAAACTACGAAATAACATTAGTTGCTGTGTTTACTGACAGTGAGGGGAACGAAGTATGGTAAAAAACAGAAGATTATATAAATTCGTTCTCGTTATTACAGCATGTTTGCTTTTAGTTCTCGGAATATTTTCCGAGGAAAATGTCGCTTATGCCGTGGAAACTACGGAGGACGGAACGTATTCCGTCCCCGTGGATTTATCGGGCTTGACAATGGGTAAAGATAACTTTACCGAAACCGCTACGGTAGAAAAGCAAGGCGAGAAGTATTATTTCACTTTCGGGTTTTCTTCGTCTATAGGATATGTGAATTTATCCGTCGGCGGAACGGATTCCGGTAAAGAAATCGGCAAAACCACCGAAAAAAAGGACGGATGGACTTATCATACTTACACATTAAGCGAAACGAATCTGAAAGGCAATTTACGCGTTGCGGCATACATAAATGCTATGAAACGCGAAACGAGTTTCAATATTTCAATTAAGTGGAGTACGCGCAAAAAAACGTCGGAAGAAATTCGGGATATAGGCGAACGCCCGGCGGAATTCGTTCCGGTAATTCAGACGAAGGCGGCGGTAACGTATTCTTTGAAAGTCGGCACGGTTTTTCCTGTTCCCGAAGCCACTGCAACTCTCGGTAATGAAAATTGCGAGGTTTTTACAACGGTAACTCGTAACGGCGAGGCTGTAGAAATAACGAACGGCAGATTTGTACTTGACAGTGTAGGGACATATAAGTTAGTCTATAAGGCGACCAACTCGCAATACAAGACTTCGTCAGATAACGATACGTTTGCCGAATACATAGTTGAAATAGATTCTACTACGGGTGAGAACAATATCGTCAAATTCGAGGACGAAAACGAAATATTGCCCGAAAATGCAAGCGTTCTTGCAGGTAAAGCGGACGAAACTTCTTCGGAATACAAAAAAGCGGCTTCGGCAATGAAAAAGATAGCGGACAATTTCGAGGTGTTTTCTCTCGAACTCGTTGACGGCAACGGGGAAACTATAACGCCCGACGGCAAAGTAAAACTTATGTTCCGCGCGGACGATTATTTCGACAGAAGCAAAGTTAAAGTTTATTACATGAACGAAAACGGTGCAATAACCGAACTTTCGGCAAAAGGTTACGGCAGATATGTTTCTATCGAAACGGATAAAACGGGAACGTTTATCGTATGCGTTCCGGGCGTGGCGTTCGTAATGCCTATGTGGGGTTATGCGTTAATTCTCGTAGGCTGTGTGATTTTGATTGCTGCGGCGGTAGTCGTAACGATAGTTCTTGTAAAGAAAAAGAAGAAGGCAAAAGCAGCGTAAAACATTGCATACGGCAAAAGGAGGGATATATGAGCAACCTACGACAAAGTAACACTTCGTGCGGCAACGAGTCGCAGGAAATGTATCTTGCGACGATTTACAAAGTATACAAAAAACGCGGGTGCGCATATCTCAGTGCCGTAGCGGAAGAACGCGGTTGCAGTAAACCGAGCGTGCTGAGAGGATTAAAAACGCTCGAAGAAAAGGGGTATATAATCTACGACAACGGCAAGATTACGCTTACGAAATCGGGACTTGAAAAAGCCAAGGATATCGAAGAAAAGCACAGAACTCTTGCAAAGGCGTTCGAGCTTTTAGGCGTGGAAAAAGCAGAGGCGGAAGAAAACGCTTGCCGAATGGAACACGTAATAAGCGACAATGTACATAAATATTTGTATGCGTTTGTAAACGACAAGCAGGGCGAAACTCCGTCGGTAGAGAAACAGGGCGAGTGCTTTGGTTTGTTGTTGGAATATTTTACATTATCCGGCATAGAAAAATCCAAAGCGGTTGAACTTGCCACAAATATCACGAAAGGTATAAGTACGAGCGAATTTCAGAGAATAGAACCTAAACTCGCTACCGTGATAAAAATTCTGAAAGCCTTTGAAAAATAGTGAATCGATTAAAAGGATTTTGGTATGGCAAACGATGTTCATAAAATCAAATTGCTTCTTTTGTGGGATATTCTCTGCAAGAATACCGACGAAAATCACGCGCTGAATACGGACGAGATTGCGAACCTGCTCGCTTTACGCGGGGTGAACGTTTCGCGGAAGATACTTGTTCAAGATATTGCTATCTTGTGCGATAACGGCTATGAGGTTCTTTCCTATAAGAAAAAATATCATTACTATTATGTAGTCAATCGGTCTCTTGAAACGGCAGAAGTGGTTATGCTTGCGGACGTTATCAATGCATCGAAACTTCCCGTGTCGCAAAAGAAAGCACTTGTACAAAGACTTTCGGAAACGCTTTGCTCACATCAAGCGGAGAACATTTCAAAACATATTGTTTCTCTCGATAAAGGAAGAAAGGGAAATAGTTCGTTTATCTACAACGTGGACGCAATAGACCGTGCTATCAACGACAACAAACAGATTTCGTTCCTTTACTTCGATTACGACGAAAAGCATAAAAAAGTTTATCGCAAAAACGGCAACCGTTATGTCGTAAACCCCGCCTTTATGGTATGGAACAAGGATAATTATTATATGCTAAGTTTTTCAAACGGTCACGATAATGTGGTAACGTACCGCCTTGACAAAATGGACGACGTAAAGGTGGAAGAAACCGAGCGCGAGCCTCACCCCGAATACGAAATCTTCAATACGGAAGAATATCGCAAGCGGGTGTTCTCTATGTTCGGCGGCGAAACGCAGAAAGTAACGCTTTTGTTCGAGCCGTGCATATTGTCGGATATGTTCGACCGCTTCGGCGACGATATACGTATTAAGAAGGCGGACGACAACACTTTTTCCGTAGACTTAACGGTGCAGATTTCCAAAACATTTTTTGCTTGGATTGTAGGAACACAAGGGAAAGTTAAGATTAAATCGCCACGGAAAGTGGTTGATGAATTTAACGAGTTTGTCGCAAAAATCAAGGAAGCATATTAACTTCAACAAAAACTCAAATGCTCTTACTTCGGTAAGGGCATTATTTTTTTGCTAAAAAATAAAAAAATATCGCTCACTTCCCAATATTGGGAAATGAAAATTTGCAAAGCCCGAAAAAATATGATATACTACGCTCACAACCTAAATTGAACGCAATGTTCAACATAATTAGAAAAACGGAGGTGAGAGAAATGCGGACGCTGAATCAGACAACTTTGGCGAATATGCAGGAGTACATAATCGCCTTTCAGAAGAAGAACGGCAGATCTCCGAGTTACAGGCAGGTACAAAAGGCAATGAATATGAGTTCGTTGAATCTTGTGCAAAGGTACGTTCTCGCTCTCGAAAGGGAGGGCAGAATAGAGAGAACAAGACTGGGGAGCATTGATATGCTGCCGAAACTCAAGCCGAGCGGGATGGCAATCACGCCTATTGTCGGTTCTATCGCGTGCGGACAACCCGTTGATGCAGTAGAGAACATCGAAGAAAGCGTTGCGCTCCCGCGCGCCATCTTCGGAAACGGCAGTCTGTTTATACTTCGCGCAAAGGGCGACAGTATGATAGAAGCAGACATCAGAAACAACGATATTGTTGTGATCCGACAGCAGAACACGGCGGAGAACGGCGAAATCGTGGTGGCGATGATGAACGGCGAAACAACGCTCAAACGCTTTTACAAAAGAAACGGGAAAATCATTTTACACCCCGAAAACAAGGAAATGCAGGACATCGTCGTAAAGAATTGCGAGATACAGGGCGTACTCATAAGCTGTATCAAGATGTACGATTAAAATCGGTACTTAAGCGTTTTTTGCCCCAAAAACGCTAAGATATATAGGTTATAAACGGTGTTCGACTTTCGTATAGGAGTTATCCCGACCATACATTGGCAGTCGAATAAATACAAACCGTTTGTAACATTGGGAGAAAGGAGGTTGTTATTATATGAAATACGCTGTATGCACGAAGTGCGGACGCCGGTTATTCAAAGGCGAAGCAGGAACGCAGGTAGAGATGGACTGTCCGAAATGCGGCAAGTTTATATCGGTCGTCATTGACGCGGATAATCTGAAAGTAAGCGACAAGCCGCTTAACGCAGAGGACAAACCATTGCAGGCACAAGCCAACGCATAAGACAAATACAATCAATACAATTACATAAACACCGGGCATATCTTGCTTGACCGTGAGGTGTGCCGACGTTTGTTATGAGGCTGTACTCGGCTTAGAATCGTGAGGAGTCTGGCAAACAGTAAAATCCTGAAAGCAAAGGGTTTCTGTTTGTCAGGCTTCTTTTTTGATGCCACATTTTGCCCGATTGCGAGGATTTTACGACTCGCAGTCGGGCTTTTTTCGTTGCGGGCAGGAATCTGTCCGATTGCGATTTGAGGAGTAAAAATGCTTGCTTGCAAAGGCATTTTTACGACGAAAACAAAGGTTTTTACCTTTATTTTCAAACACAAAAATCAAAATCGGAGGATTTCAACAATGAAAAAGAAAGTCTATTACAAACTTAACCGTTACAAAGTAGCAAAAGTAGAAGTAGAAAGCGTAGAGCAGGAACAAGCGGTAAAAATACTGAACCGTGACACGGATCGCTTCGCAAAATCGGAAGATACATACCGCGAGAGATACGCTTCGCTCGATGAAATGTATGAAGAATCGGGTTTCGAGCCTGCGGACGATAACCCGTCCCCGGAAGAGCAGTTTATAGAGAGCGAGCGGCAAGCCGAAACAAAAAAGCAAGTACATAAAGCAATTCGACATCTTAATCCGCGTCAACAGGCTATGGTGCAGATGGTTTTTTTCGAGGACAAATCGCAAGACGAAGTTGCCGAGCATTTTGGCATAAACAAACAAGCGGTAAGTAACGCAATGCAACGTATTTATGCCACCTTAAAAAAATTTTTAGAAAAAAATTAAGATTTATGTCGCCAGACCGTGTACTGACACCCCAAAACTTTCCAATAGTAGTGAGGGGGTATGAATCCCGAACAAAAAAACGGCAGTCAGGAGGTAGGACGCAATGACCGAAATTAAAAACAGACATTTGCCCGAACAGGGCGAAATAGACAGAACAAAAATCGAAGGATATTCCTTACGGAGCGGTGCGTTCTATTCTTGGCTGAAAGAAAGCGGCTATACAACGAGCCAAATCGCAATGCGTCTTGATATGGACGAGCAAGAATTTGTACATAAGCTCAAGACAAAACAACTGTTCGGCAGAGAACAACTGCGTGTGCTTATTCGATTGATGGGTGCGTCGTCGGCGTGTTTCGTGATGTATTTCCAGACCTTTGAGTTCCGCAAACAGATTTACTTTGAAGTGTTCGGAAAAGAATTGCCCTTGCAGGAAAAAAGACAAAGGAGGTGGAAGAAAAATTGAGCGACATCAGAAGAAATGCAGACAGAAACCGCGCGATACAAGCGATGATGACGGACGGAGAACAACTGAAAACGTTTTATCGTTTCGTTGCGAACAATCCGCATATTCCGTTGCACGATGCCTGTCAGATCGTAATCGCAAGACCGGGCGCGAGTGTATGTTTTTCTTTTGAAGAGTGGAACGTTCAGGGCAGACGGGTTACGAAAGGCAGAAAGGGTATTCCGTATTACGACGGCGACGGGAACAAATATTTCGTATTCGACGTAACAGACACGCACGGCGAAAACCGTTACAGGCGCGCCGCGCAGCCCGTGAAAAAGATTTTGGACGGACTCGATCTTCTTAACGGCACGGAGATAGCGGACAGCAATCGCGGGGATTACCGCATTATGCTTTCGGGAGTGGTAACTTATCTCGGACAAAACGATTTTCTTACCGAAAACGACGAGATAAGGAACAGACTCATTGCAGAGGGCGTGGCGTATTCGCTGTATTCGTCAACCGGTTTTCCGAAAGAGTGCGGAATTACGTTGAAAGGCTATCCTTACGGGCTGGGCGATAACGCGGATCTGTTTCGTGAAGTGCAGAAAGCGGTGGAAGTCTTACAACAAGACATAAACGACGCGATTTACAACAAGCAAAACGAAGTACCCGTTATCGACGACATTGACGAAGAATATGTTTCGGACGAGCCTGTAATTCCGAAAGCGGACGAACAGCCCGTAGCTCAGGAAGAAAAAACGACGGTTTTGCCGTATTATGCGGAATATCTACGAGTTCAAAAGGCGAACCCCGACAGCATAGTCGTATATCGTTTGGGCGATTTTTATGAAGTAATGGGCGAAAAGGCTGAACAAGCCGCGAACATTCTCGATTTAACGCTCACGGGGCGGAACGTGGGCTTGCCCGAACGAGTACCGATGTGCGGTTTTCCGTATCACGTTGCGGAACAGTATATCGAAAAACTGCTCGACAAAGTAAGCGTTGTCGTTGTAGAACCGGACAAAGAACCCTTTTTCATCAAATCTCACATCGAAGAACCGAAAACGCCCGAACTTGTAGAATTATCGCCCGAAGAAAGCGAAGAGATTGACCGCATTTTTTCCGAACAGGAAGAAGCGGAAGAGCAACCCGACTACGTGGGCGGGATAGACACTCGTTTCCCGATTGACGACGATTACGGAGATGAGGACGAACCGACCGATGAAGAAATCGAAGAAGCGTTTGAAGCCGCCAAAGAAGAGGAATCGGGCGAAGAAACGGAAGATTACGATTACGAAGAAGATAAAAAGCAGACCAAAGAAACGAAACCCGAAAACAGAGGGAAGCCGATTTGGGAACGCCGTAATCGTCCGAGTATGCAAAGGTCGCTGTTCGACGCGTTTGAGGAAAAATCGCCCGAAGAAAAGTTTACCGAACAAATACTGAAAGACGGTAGCGGTGTAAGCGGCGGGAAAATCCGCATTTATACGGAATATATGAAAAATCCGTATGAGAAAGATTTTGCTCGTTTTTTAAGTCGTGAGTATGGTATCGGCGGTCGCGGCGGTCCGGACGGCATTGACGAAATGCACGACGGTAAGGGCATTCGTTTCAGCAAAAAGAACACGGAAACGGGCGAAACAGAAGTCGCGGTGAACTTGAAATGGGAGCAAGCGGCGGCTAAAATCGCAGACCTTATCGACGAAGAAAACTACTTAAACGACGAGGAAAAGGAAGAATACGACACCCTCGTGAGATTCCGCGAAGAGAGAAGTTCGGCTAAAAGCGACGACGACCTTATAAAAATCATCGCAAGGCAAATCGTGGAATACGGCACTTCGCATACCTATGGCGAAAAATACAGCGCATACCCGCATTTCCTTGGCGAAGCCATGCCGTTTTATACGCAGCACTACGAAGAAGTAAACGCCGAGCTTATAAAATTCGACGAAGTAAAAAGCGTGGGTAAAGGCAATATTTACCCGTATTCTTCACCAAACCTGTCGTTCAAACTTCCGTATTGTCCGTTGTGGCAGGCGAAAGAAGCGCGATTGAGAGAGTGCGACGAGCGCATAAAAGAGTATGCAGATAAGTTTACGCGAAAATGTGCGGACGAGTATCGGCCGACCTATGACAAAAACGTTATTTTAACCGTAACGCCGGATGATATTTCAAGCCGCGAGTATTTGTTTCTCAAAGACAATCGCGAAGATTTTATCAAATACTTCTTAAAGCAAAAGGGCGTGCAGGACGTAAATCTATCTATGCAAAAGATAGAAATAACGTTTGACAGACGGTATATCGAATCGCTTATTGCGGGGAACGAACAAACTCCCGAAGAACGCGGAAAAATACGAAAAATAGCAAACGGCATACTTGCGGAAGGAATCAAAGAAAGCACGGAAGGTAACTACTGTTCGTTTTTCGAGGATTTCAAAGATAATGAAAACTTTGTTCGTAGCCACAAAAATGAAATAGCCGAAGAACTGTGCAGGCGAGAAGAAGTTTCCAACGTGGAAATGACCGACGACGGCTTTGACGTCAACTACTACACTCAATATCTTTGGAATTACAAGGACGAACAAGAGGATAGCACGGCTGTTTCGGATTTGGACGCGGAAGAAGATGAAGAGTGGGAAAGTCGTATCGCAAGCGGCGAGATAAAACCTATCGAGAGGCAAAGCGAACCCACAAAGGAAAGTAACACCGACCTTACGGAAATCGGGTTCGAGCAAAGCGAACTCGGCGGCGCGAAGCAGCGTTTCAGAAACAACGTCGAAGCCATTAAACTGGTCAATAGGTTGATTATCTCGCAAAAAGAGGCAACCGACGACGAAAAGAAAGTGCTTGCAAAATACGTCGGTTGGGGCGGTTTGGCGCAGGCTTTTGACGAACATAACCTTGCTTGGCAAAACGAATATAAGGAACTGAAAGACGTTCTGAGCGTAGAAGAATACGCGGCGGCAAAAGGTAGCGTTCTGAACGCTCATTATACAAGCAAAACCGTAATCGACGGTATTTATAAAGCGCTCACTCGTTTCGGCGTAAAAGGCAATAACCGCATTTTAGAGCCGGCAATGGGAACTGGCAATTTCTTCGGCTTTATGCCGAAAGAGATTGCGGACGGTGCGAAACTTTACGGCGTGGAACTCGACAAAATCACGGGTAAAATCGCAACGAAACTGTATCCGCAGGCGAAAATTCAGATCAAAGGCTTTGAAGAAACAGCGTTTCAGGACAATTCGTTCGACCTTATGGTTACAAACGTGCCGTTCGGCGGTTACACGGTATTCGATCCCGACTACAACAAGTATAACTTCTATATCCACGATTATTTCATAGCCAAAGGTATCGACAAAATCAAGCCGAATGGCTTGATGGCGGTTATCACAAGTAAAGGCACGATGGATAAGCAAAACCCGTCTATCCGCAAGTATATCGCGGACAGAGCCGAACTCGTTGGCGCAATCAGATTACCGAATACGGCGTTCAAGCAGACGGCGAATACCGAAGTCGTAACGGATATTTTGTTTTTTCGTAAGCGAGAAGATAAGATCAACGCGACGATTGAAAATACCGAATGGCTTGCGACGGGTAAGACCGAAGAAGGGTTTGAGGTAAACAACTATTATATCTCTCACCCTGAAATGGTACTCGGCACGCTTGTAAAAGAAACGGGGCTTTACGGTGCGGAAGATATAACGGTAAAGCCGGACGGCAGAGAACTATCGGAAGCGATAAACGCGGCTATAGGTCGATTACCGCAAGATTTTTACGTCAATCCCGAATACACGGAAGAAGCGGAATGCAAAGAAGAAGTCGAGGTTGATTACGACGTAAAGCCGATGAATCTGACGGCGGTAAACGGCAAAATATATATGCGCGTGGGAGATAGTATGGTAGAACAACCCGTGCCGCCGTTCCCGAAAGACGCGTATCAGAGAATTGCCGAAATGATCGAAATCCGCAAGCAACTCCGCAAAGTGCTGGATTTGCAGGTGGAAGGCTGCTCGGACGAAGTGTTATTAAAAGAGCAACGGCAACTCGGCACGAAATACGATGGTTTCGTCAAACGCTTCGGGTATATCAACAGCAAAAATAATTTACGACTGTTCAAACCCGACGGCGACAGCGCGCTGTTGTTTGCGTGCGAGAACGTATCGGACGACGAAGAAACGGTAACGAAAGCCGACGTGTTCACGAAGCGCACGATCAGACCGTATACGGCGGTAACGAGTACGGACGATTGTTTCGAGGCGTTGCAGATAAGCAAAAACGAGCGCGGCTCAGTGGATATTTCGTATATCGAAGAACTCACGAAAAAGGACTACGATACCGTAATTAAAGAACTCGGTAACGCGGTATTCCGTAACCCCGCGGCGGTCAACCCGGAAGATAAGTATTCGGGCTTTGAAACGGCGGAAGAATACCTTTCGGGAAGAGTTGCGGACAAATTGCAAACGGCGGAGCGAATGAAACAAAGCAGCCCCAATCTTATCGACTATGATAAAAACATTTCGGCGCTTAAAGAAGTTCAGCCTGCGCCGGTAAAGGCTTCGGAAATCGCGGTGAGAGTGGGAACGAGCTGGATAGACAAAGAACTGTATAAAGAGTTTTTCTGTCAGTTAATTGCGCTCCCGTATTATATGCGCGACGGAATCGAACTGTATTACAACAAGCACGACGGCAGTTGGCGCGTAGACCGCACTACGGGATATGTGCGAAATTTCCGCACGATGAACGTAACGAGCGTATACGGCACAGAACGGGCGAACGCATACAGGCTGTTTGAAGATTGTCTGAATCAGCGTTCCACGCAGATTTACGATACGGTTTTGGATGCGGACGGCAGAGAAAAGAGGGTACTGAACAACTCTGAAACGGTCGCGGCGAGAGAGAAGCAGAACAAAATCGTGGAAGCGTTCAAGGATTGGATATTTCGTGATCCTATTAGACGCGACGAGCTTGAAACTGTCTACAACAGACTGTTCAACCAGATTCGTTTGCCGAAATATGACGGAAGTTACTTGCGGTTTCCCGAAATGAACCCTGCAATCGAACTTCGCCCGCACCAAAAGGACGCTGTTCACCGAATTATTACAAGCGGCAACACGCTTTTACACCATATCGTGGGTAGCGGCAAAACGTTTACGATATGCGCGGCGGCAATGAAACTCCGTCAGTACGGTTTGGCGAAAAAACCGATGATTGCCGTGCCGAATCACTTGGTACAACAATGGGCTAATTCGTTTAGAGAACTATATCCGACGGCGAAACTCTTGATAGCAACAAAAGACGATTTGGACAAAGACCACAGAGAACAATTTGTGTCGCGTGTAGCGATGGGCGATTGGGATTCGGTGATTATAGCGCAATCGAGTTTTGCAAAAATCAATATCTCGCCCGAACGACAGATAGCAAAAATACAGGAAGAAATAGCTGCTATCGAACGCAGTATTGAAATGCAGTGGGAAGATAGTAATTCGCCGTCCGGTTCAGTCAAGAACTTGGAGCGTATCAAGAAAGGCAGAGAAGCGCAACTCAAAAAACTGCTTGACGAATCAAAGAAAGACAACGTGCTTATTTTTGAGAAACTCGGCGTTGACTACCTTTTCGTGGACGAGGCGGACGCGTACAAAAACTTGTTCCTTTACACGAAGATGAATAACGTAGCGGGCATTTCAAACGCGGCGAGCGCACGAGCGAGCGACTTGCAGTTGAAGATTGAGTACATCAACGAACTGCACGGCGGGGATAAAGGCGTTGTGTTTGCAACGGGTACGCCTATTTCTAACTCAATGACGGAAATGTACACAATGCAAACCTACTTGCAAAAACGAACGCTTGAAAAACTCGGTATCGACTACTTCGACGCGTGGGCGGCAGACTTCGGAGAAACGGTAACGGCACTCGAACTTGCGCCATCAGGCAAAGGGTACAGAGCAAGAACGAGATTTGCAAAGTTTACGAATCTGCCCGAACTTTTAACGCTGTATCACTCGTTCGCGGACGTAAAGACGGATGTAAAACTTGACGTGCCGGAAGTGGAGCGAAAGGTAATTACATTAAAGCCGAGCGATACAGTCATTGACTTAACCGAAGAAATAGCAAAAAGGGCAGACGCGATTTACGCAGGCGGCGTTGATCCGCATATCGACAATATGCTCAAAGTTACGGGCGACGGCAAGAAACTCGCGCTCGATCCGAGGTGTATAGATCCGTTGCTTTCCGACGAAAGCGGAAGCAAACTGAATTATTGCGCCGACAACGTTTGCGAAGAATGGAAAAACTCGGCGGACATTAAGGGAACGCAACTTGTGTTCTGCGATTTGTCTACGCCGAAGAAACCGTATTCGGAATATGTTTACGGCAAGGATTTCGACGCATATAACGACCTGAAATATAAACTCGTCGAGCGTGGCATTCCCGAAAACGAGATCGCTTTTATCCACGACGCAAATACGGATAAGGCAAAACAGGATCTTTTCAACGCAATCAACGCGGGAACGGTGCGCGTGCTTATAGGTAGTACGGAAAAATGCGGTGCGGGAACAAACGTGCAGGAACGGCTCGTTGCGATACATCATTTGGACGCGCCGTATCGCCCGCGCGACCTTATTCAACGTAACGGGCGCGGTATCAGGCAGGGAAATACGAACAAGAGTATCCGTATTTACACCTATGCGACCGAGAGAACGTTTGATAGTTACAGTTATCAGATACTTGAAAACAAACAACGTTTTATCTCACAGGTTGAAAAAGGGGATATGACGGTCAGAGAAGCCGACGATATAGACGAAGCAACGCTTTCGTATGCGGAAATCAAGGCAATCACGTCAGCCAATCCAAAAATCAAGCGAAAAATGGAGCTCGATATGGAAATGGCAAGGCTTCGTGATTTGGAGAGCCGTTATAAGAAAGAACTGTTTGCATTGCAAGACAAAGTGCGAAAGGAATTCCCCGAACAAATCCAACGTCAGGAACTTTATCTCGAAAGAGTGAGAAAAGACGTCGAACTTGTAAAGGAAAGGTACAACCCAGACCACTTTGAAATAAGCATAAACGGAACGGTCTATTCGGACAGCGTAGAGGACGGAAAGAAGAACGGCGGACTTGCCCTTATGGATGCGCTGTTCCATAGCAAAACGGGAACGGTAGTAGCCGAGTATTGCGGTTTCAAAATCTCGTTGAATCCTATCGAACTGCTATCAAACGAACGGAGCATTATGCTTTCGGGCGCAGGACAGTACAAAATGGATATAGGCGAGAGTGCGAGCGGAAACCTTACCCGTTTGGAAAATTTTATAAAAGAATTTGCCGCCCGCGAAGAACGTGCGGTAAAGCGTTTGGAATCCACAAGAGCAGACTTTGAAGTGGCAAAAGAACAAGTTAAAGTACCGTTCGAGCATAAGGACAAGATTATGGAACTGAACACGGAACTTTCCGAACTCAATGCCGAACTTGACCTTAATAAGCGTGAAGAAGTGGTTATCGACGACGAGGAAAGCGGAGAAGAACCTGTTACTGCCGAAACGGAAGATAACTATATGGCGTTGCCGCCGAAACGAACTGAAATAAAAGCAAGGACGAATAAGAAAAAAACTATGTTGACAGAAAAATTATATAAAACCTACAAACAAACAGAAGAGCAGAATCCCGGCGCGATGGTGTTTGCCGTGAAGAACGGGGATTACACTTGTTTCGACGATACGACCGAAGAACTCACGGCGTTGTCGAGTTTATCGCCTTCGTATTTCAAAGTGGGCGAAAAGGAAGTAAAAACTCTGACGATAGACGAAACGCTGTTCAAGGAATTTGCGAGCGCATTTGTAAGCGCGGGCTTAAAAATCGCATTGTTTGACGAACCGGAAGAAGAAAAATCGTTTATCGACGAGAGCGACAGGGTTGCCGCAATGCAGGTTGATATACTTCCAGATTACACCGTATCGCAGGAGCAAATGCACGAGTACGGTTACACTTGGGACGGAATGCTGCCTGTGAGAGTCAGAACGGCAAGAGTGCTTTACGGCACAGGCGTGGAACTTTACAGACTCGGTAAAAATGATACCGAGGGAAAAGTCGAAAACGGGGATTTTGAAGATACCGAGAGTTTATACGGTGTTGAAAAGCCCGCATGGCAAGCGTTTATTTCTTCCGAAAGGGGTAAAGCGTATCTGACCGCTTGGCACAACGTTGTCGAAAGCGCGAGTGAAGTCGTGAACGAAAAAATGAGTTATCTTGACGGAATGTACGCAGATTCGATTTCGGACGGATTTTATGAAGAACGGATAGCGATAGACCGTGTGCTTAACGGTGAATATGCGCTGAGCGAAGAAGCGAAACCGTTTATAAAGCCGCTTCTTGAAAGGTATCATAAGCGTTTCCCGTTGGATATTTTGCTTGAATACTACGGGTGGGATTATGGCGACGTTTATAAAGCGTTGGCTGAAAACATTCCCGACGCGGAATTGCGCGAGTATGCGACGAACACCGAAAAAGAAGTATCGTTTGACGAGTTTATGCAAAAGCAACTTGCCGATATAGATTGGTCGGATATGGTTGACGGCGAGAACGACGGAAGTTTTGACGATATTATAAGCGACCTGAAACCTGAGTTTGAAAACTCGGCTTTCAACGAGAGCAACGACGAGTATCCCTACGATTATTGGTATGACGATTTTGCAGAGGAAAAGATTATGCCGTATCTCAGAGAGCAAGTAAAAAAGTCGGGCTATAAGTCGATAAACGAGCCTATTTCGGTGGGATTGCCGAATTACAAAGAGCTTGTAAGAGAAAGCGTTGAAAAGGAATTTGAAGAGTTCAAAGCAAATCTTATGGGTAAGTCGGCGGAGGAAATTTTCCAAAGCAACTACGAGATTCACATTAAAACGGAACTCTTCGATACGCTTTGCGGCGAGTATGTAGATGTCGGTGAAGAATATTACAGGGCTTTGTATGAAGAAGTGGATCACGGCGGAATTTTGCAACAGCTTTACGACGACTTTATAAGTTCGGAGAATGCGAGCGTTTCTACGGGCGAAGATACAATTTTCTTCATCAAAGATTATTGCGAGCATTATCATTCGGACGTTATGAAAGAGTATCTCGGCGAAGAGAATTTTGCATATTTCGGAACGGATGAAGAGAATACGGCTTACTACTATTTCAAAGACAGTTTGAGCGTTGATAATCTGAATCGTATCAAGGAACAAGCCGACGAATATATCATTGCCGCGCCTGTCTTGTATATGTCGCAGGAATCTTTGGAAGATAAGAATATTACTTTTTTGAAACTCGGCAGGGACGTCGATGAAGCGGAACTGAAAGTGAACGACGAGATAGCGAAGTTTGCGATGAAAGCGGCGTATAACAAAAAATTACCGCTCGAAGCGACGATGATAAGCCGAAATTGCGGATTGGATATTGAAAAAGGTATCTCGACGCACTTTGACGGTATGCACTTAAATACCGATTTTATCGCAAATCTGTATGCGTTATATGGGGAAGAGCGTATGAATTACGTTCTTGCAAACACCGTGCAGATGTCGGACGGCGACGGCAGATACAGCCCCGGCAATAAAGCTTGGGCAAAAGAAATCAATATCAATAACGCCGAAGATGACAGACGAACGTTTTACGTTAATTCCCATCCGGCAGTTCTCGACGGCTTCATTACGGCTTACCGCAAATACGTTAAAGAATTCAAAGAACAATTAGACAAGGAGGAAAACAAAGAACAAATGAGCGAAAACACGCGTGACTACACGAAACTCACCGCAAGGGGAGATAAGGTAGTCAATATCGAAAAAGACACGGGCGGCAGAGATATAGCGATTATAGACCGCACGGCAACGTCAAACAAAGACTACGTTGTGGCAATCGGCTATCATACCGCCACGGGCGATTGGGAGCAAGGCAGATACGGTTTTGAAACGCAGAAAGCGGCGGAAGAGTGGCGAGAAAAAGAGTATGCCGCCGATACGAAACCGAAAACCCTGTATACGAAAGTCAACGTTGCAAACGACGCGTTTATCAAAAAGTCGGGCGTAGGGAGCGTATTCAAAATGCCGACAAACGGCGAATATGCAGGATTCACTTACTATATGTTTAATGACAAAATCAGACCGTCGCGCCAACTCGTGGACTTACAAAGCGACAGCAGAGAGCTGTGCTACGAACTTTCCGTCCGCGAGGATAGAGAAATCGAACTTCGCAAAGGTTACGGAGATAACGAGCAAATTGTCGTGCTTACGGCAGAAGAGTTTAAGGAAGCGGTAGGCGGAACGACCAACAAGGACTACGAAACGCAGGAAAATACGGATACGAAATGGCTGAATACGAGCGTGCCGCAAGAAGCGTTCCGTAAAGAGTACCCGAAGAGTATGCTGTTCGTTTTGCCGAATAAACAGGACTTCGGCGGTATGTCGTTCTTTATCCCGTCGGCTTTTGTCGGGGAAGATAAGAACAGCGACGACGGACGTATTCTGATCCGGTTGCCCGAAGATTTCGTTATCAAGGCGCAGAGTCGTGACGAAACGAGAGAAGCAATGCTTACGGCGTATGATTTCAACCAACTTTGCAACAACACGACCGCAGAAGATTATAAACAGACGCAAGCGGAAAGCGCACCGGGAAACGAAACGCCGAGCGATTGGAATTACGTTTCCGTTCCCGAAAAGGCAAGAATTGCGAGCTTCGACGACAGTACCTTATTCAGAATGCCCGACGGCAAGTATCAGGATTACACCTATTACGTTCCGAACAAGTGTGTTAAGGAGAATACTGAAAAAGGCACGATCAGATTGAGCTTACATAACGACTACACCGTTCGTTTAAGTGACAACAGCGGCGAAGAAAAGAAAACGGCGGAACTCTCGGCAAAGGATTTTTGCGAGGAAGTCAGAGGAAAGGATGCAGTCGCATACGGCACGGAATACAAACGACCGAGCGTTGAGGCAAATACTTCTTTCGACGAAAAAGAAAAAGCGTTACGCGCCGCCGTTCCCGACGAAATGAAAGCGCGACCGAATTGGGTTGTGGTTAAAACGTGGTGGAACGCGGAAAAAGGGAAATACAATAAACGCCCCGTCAACTGCAACAGCGACAAGGGCGAGTATGCCGAAAGCGATAATCCCGAAACGTGGACGACTTTCGATAACGCCTTAAAGTACCTGAAAGAAAAAGGCGGCACGACGGTCGCCTATGCGCTTGACGGAAAGGACAATATTTCCTGTATAGACCTTGACCGTTGTTACGACGAAAACGGACAGCAGACCGCGCTTGCAAAAGAGGTTCTTTCAAAGTGCGGAAAGACATACATCGAAAAGTCTGTAAGCGGAAACGGATTGCATATTTTCGGCAAAACGAGCGGTATGGATATTCGCTCTTTCTCGAAAGACGGGGATTTGGAATTCTATCAGAAAGAACATTTCATCGCAATGACGGGCGACGGCGCAGGCTATTCCCGCCTTGAAAGTTTCGATACGCCCGAAATAAAAGAACTTTTGTCCCGTAAATGCGAGAAACGCGAAGAGTGGAAAGGCGTATGCAAAGGCGTGAACGGACTGTCAACGATGACCGACCGTGACGTCGTGGAAAAAGCGTCGAACGCAAAGAACGGGGATAAATTCAAAAGACTTTATGCGGGGGAAGATTTGCAGAACAATCACTCGAACTCGGATATGTCGCTGATGAATTTACTTGCCTATTGGTGTAACGGGGATAAAGAGCAAATGCTTCGTATCTTTGCAACGAGCGGATTATTCAGACCGAATAAATCGCCGGACTATTACGAGGGAACGGCAATCAAAGCCTTGCGCTCAATGCTCGTTAAATCGACCTATACGCCGACTATTCCGAAAAATACAGGCGGAAACGGCAAGCGATGATACGACTTTATCACGGCGACTGTCTGACGGTGATGAAAGATTTGCCGGAGCAAAGCGTTGACCTGATTTTGTGTGATTTGCCGTATGGCTGTGGAAAAACAAAGCATAAGTGGGATAGGGAAATCGACCTTGCGGAGCTTTGGAAAGAGTACGAAAGACTATTGAAACCGGACGGGATCGTCTGCTTGTTCGGAAACGAGCCTTTTACGAGCAAACTGATTCAGAGCAATATGGATATGTTTCGTTACAAAATGGTATGGGAAAAGGAAAGTCCGACGGGATTTCTGAACTCTAATTACAAGCCGCTGTCCCTGTTTGAAGATATTGTTGTTTTCAGCAAAGGGACGGTGGGCAGTAAGAGCAAACTGCCGATACGGTATTACCCGCAAGGACTTATTCAAAAAGAGCAAATAAAACGAAACAGACCGAACTCGACGTGGCGAAGCGGAAAAGGGTACGGCGGCAATAACAAACTCAATTCGGATACGGAATACGTTACGCATTATGCGAACTATCCGACGGATATATTGAAATTTTCAAGAGATAGGAACGCCGTTCACCCGACGCAGAAACCCGTCGCGCTTCTCGAATACCTGATTAAAACCTATACGAAAGAGGGGGAGGTGGTAATGGATAACTGTATGGGATCGGGAAGCGCGGGCATTGCCTGCAAAAACACGGGAAGAGGGTTTATAGGTATCGAAGCGGACGATTATTACTTTCAGACGGCAAAAGAGAGAATAGAAAAAGGCTACGGCGTGTAGCCGTAGCCGAGAAATTATTCGTTAAGCAAAAATTTGATAATGTTGTAATGCTTGATACCGTTACGCGAAAAGTCGGGGAGATCGCCCGATATGACGTATTTCGGATAGTTGTCTTTGATTCTTTCAAGATTTCCGAATTCGCGTTCGACTGTTTCGGTAGAAGCGAGGAGATAACAGACCTGAACGTAAAGAGTATCCGAACCTTTGTAAGCAACAAAGTCGATTTCGTAATCGTCGGTTTTACCGACTTTCACGTCGTAACCACGGTACAAAAGTTCAAGATATACGATATTCTCGTACAGTTTATTATAGTCGATTTCGCCGCTCGCTTTTACGCAGTTTCTGAGTCCCAAATCGACGGTGTAATACTTTTCGTTCGTGGTAAGAAGTTTCTTGCCCTTAATATCGTAACGCTGTGCGCTATACACGACCATCGCTTTTTTAATGTAGTCGATATATGCGATTACCGTTTCTACCGTTGTGTTAATGCCTTCTTGTTTTAACGCGGCAACAATGGAGCGCGCGGAAAAGGGATTGGCAATGTTGTCCATCAAAAAGGCGAGAATCATATTCAAAAGATTCGTATCTTTAATGTTGTTCCTTTGAATAATGTCTTTGACAACGATGGCGTCGTAAGTGTCCGAAAGGTATGCTTCAAGCGAAATTTCTTCGAGTGAAAAACGCATCGGTAAACCGCCGTATTTGAGATAGTCTTGAAACAACACTTCGTTGGACTTGAATTTGCCGTTTTGTTCAAGCATTTGCTTGGCTTCCGATAGCGTAAAGGGGTAGACGTGGATTTGAATATAACGTCCCGCAATCAGCGTTGCAAGTTCGCCCGAAAGAAGCTTTGAATTTGAGCCGGTGATATAGACGTCGCAATCGATGTCAACGAGAAGAGAAGAAACAACTTCTTCCCAGCCTGAAACGACCTGTATTTCATCAAGGAAAATGTACGCTTTTGCGTTCAACTTTTCACAAGCGGAAATGAGATACTCGTACAATACGTCACCGTCTTTGAACTTCTTGTTCTTTTTGGATTCAAGACTGATATTGATGATTTGCGACTCAGATCTTCCGTTTTTCAAAAGATAGTCCTGAATTTGCGAAAGCAAAACGGTTTTCCCGGAACGGCGAACGCCTGTTAATACTTTAATCAGATTCTTATCTATCAGCGGAACGATTTGGCTGATATATGCTTCTCGAATAATCATAAAATCACCTCATTTACTATGATGTGCTTTTATTATAGCAGACAAAAATGTAAAAGTCAATACTTTTGTCTGTTTTAGGACTGACAAAAATACAAGAAAAATAAAATTTGTAAGGAGAAAAACACGAAAAATGAAGAAAAATAACATACGAGATACCCCCGTAATCGTAATTCCGAAAGGTTACACGATAGACGACCTGATGGACTTCGACGACGAGGGTTACGAGAACGGCGAGCCGGCAATGGTAGAGGAGGTGAAAGTTGTCTTTGAATAGTGAAGAAAAGAATACGGCGTATGAGAAACTTACGCCGCAGAGAAAGCAACTCGTTGATAAGGTAATGGAAAACCTTGAAAAAGGCAATCTCTTTTGGACGCAAGGTTGGGTATCGTCGGGCGCGCCGGAATCGGCAATTACAGGAAAGAAATATCGTGGAATCAACAACCTTTTTCTGTCGCTTATTGCAATGAGCGAAAACTACGGAGATAACCGTTGGGCGACCTTCAAGCAGATGGAAGAAAAGGGTTGGACGTTCAAAAAAGACGAAGAAGGCAACAGCCTTGCCAAAGGAAAGGGCGCGAGCATCGAGTATTACGAAATGCGCGACAAAGAAACGAAAAAGCGTTTCGATAGAAGTGTTCTCGACGGAATGACTGCGAGCGAACAGCAAGAGTATATGGATAAAAATGTGTATTGGCTACGCAAATTCTACCGTGTGTTCAACTGTTCGCTGATGGACGGCGTCCCCGTAAAGGAAAAACCGCAAATCGACGTCAACGACCGTAACGACAGAGCAGAGGCAATCCTTGATTATTGGGATAAAAACGAAGCGAAAATCATCTACGGCGGCAGTCGGGCTTTTTATCGAACGGATACGGACGAAGTGCATTTACCCGAACGCGCGGACTTCAAGAGTATGCAGGAATTTTACTCGACCGCATTGCACGAAATCGGGCATAGTACGGGACACGAAAGAAGGCTTAACCGAGATTTATCGGGCAGATTCGGTAGCGAGGACTATGCAATGGAAGAATTGCGAGCCGAGATTGCTTCTATCTTTATGGAGCAAGATTTAGGCGTAGAGCCGAGCGATGGGCGATTGCAGAACAACGCGGCGTATATCCAATCGTGGAAAGAAGAAATCAAAGAAAACCCGAACGCGCTGTTTACGGCAATTACCGACGCGGATAAAATCGCAAAGTACGTTTCGGAAAGAACGCAAGAATATCGGCAGACCAAAGACGTGCAGTATTACGCGATTATCGAAGAAACAAACGCTTATTCGGAGCAGGTATATAAATGCTGTATCTGCGACGAAGAAGGCAGAGTAAAACCGCTTATCAATTACGGCTTTGCCGACCGTGACGCGCTCGAAAAAGAGTTGGACAAACTTAAAGAACTCGACTTGTGGAAAGATAAAACGTTTGAAGAAGTCGGAATCGACGAACTCAAAGAAAAAGGCGCGACGGGCAAAGTGGAGCAAGAGAGGTCAACGGAATACATACGACCTTCCGAACTTGTAGCGACGGAAGTCGCGGCGCGAGCATTGCCCGTCAGTATGGACGGCAGGGGCAAGGCGAGCCTTACGCGGATGAGCGACAGAGAAACGCTTGAACGAGCAGAAAAACATTTCGGAACGGACGCAAAGTTTTCCGATCTCTACAACGGGAAAACCGTGTTGGGGAGCGAAGAAAAGAGCGAATATGCGTTGATGTTGCGCCTTGCCTTATTCTGCGGAAACGACAAAGAGCAGCTACTTCGCTTATTCAAATCGTCGGGGCAATTCCGCGACGAAAAGCCGAACGCCTACTATATGAAAATGGCAGAAAACGGCTTGAAATTCATTGCAGACAAACGGAGTGCTTTCGGCGGAGCGAACGAAGCGAGCGGCTTTACCAAAGGCAAAGTCGGTATCAATTCAAAGAGGTGACGAGATGTAATAAGGGGAATGAAAAACAAACTGATTCTCTCTATAAGCATTGTTCTGACAATTCTGTCGCTGTTGCTTTGCATAAAGACGGCGGCAGATAAAAGGGAGATAAACAAATACAAGCAGGGACAATTTTCGTATGCCGATTTTGGAAACGGCATAGTGGAGTTGACTATGGCAAGTGGAGAAGTTGTGCGATTGTGCTTTGATAAAAATTCGGTAAAGGCAGAGTGTTCGTACAAAGTAAAGGACAGAGCCGAGCAAGTATATCTGATCGCTTTCGTTTATTTCTACGGACGGAAAACGGATATAAAAATAGAAAGATCGGTTACGGATATGCTCGGAGAACTTCGCTTACATAATGCGTTATACGTTGTGGGATACAAGAGAAAAAATACGGCAGACGCAGACTTGGGCTATGACCGTGACAGACGGTGGTACGTTAATTTTATAAGCAAAATCATTTAAGAAAAGGAGCAGAAAACATTGAAAGAAAGAAACTTCAAATTCAGAAAAAGTTATGCGGAAGTTATCCGCGTAATGGACGACAAACAGGCGGGCAGATTTATCAAAGCAGTATCGGATTACGTCTTTGACGGGAGAGCATACGACGGCAACGACACGGCAATCAAGAGTGCGTTCACTCTTGTGAAAGTATCTCTTGACAACGAAATTGCAGACAGAGAAAACGGCAGACGCGGCGGTATCAAGAGCCGTGAACTTCGTAAGGCAAAGGACGAACAGCCGAGCGTTGCAAGAGTAATCGCAAGCGGTATCGTTGCGAGCGAAATGCTGAAAAGTATCCTTGAAGGCAGAGAAACACCGTCTGACGACGAGGGTGAAACCACCGAAAATTGTTTTGGCAGAGAGGACTTTTAGCAAGCAGGATAAGGATTTTCCAAACTATCGGAAAATCGCAGAGTAGAACAAGTCGGAAACCGACTTTTCAGGGAGGTGATAACAATGGGAAGAAAAATGAAACTCGACGGCAACTGTGGCAGTAAATTCATTACGATTGACGACGAAAAGAAGTGGGCGTTAATCCGAGAGATAGCGACGGTTGACAGATACAAAAATAGTTTTAACGCTATCGTCAACGACGCGCTGATGTTCGGACTACCGGAACTGCACAGACGGCTTTTCGATAAAGTCGAAATCGACGGCGAAGAAAAAACGGTCAGCGTTCCGAGAGAATACAGCGAGGACGCGTTGTACTTTGAACTCGTCAGACTTATGCGTGAAAACATTGCAAATCAGGTGGTGCTGAAACGATTGGTCTGTTCCATATTCAATCTTCTTGCCGTATGGGGCGAGGGTGCGAGAATGGGCGAGGCGTTCAAAAAAGGTTTTCTCAAAGACACGCCGGACTTCATCGTAAAGGAAGAAGCGCGGCTGCTGAAAGAAGCGGGGAGGTAAAAACATAGGAAACAATCAACCCGTCGTATTCAACATACAGTATACACCGTATCGGTTGCCGAAAAATGCAAGCGGGCTTGAAACGGAAGCCCACAGAGCGGAACGCTCGTTCTTCGATATGACGGGCAACACGAACGTTTACGACTACATTACGACGGAAGGAAAAATTACGGGAAAGAAGTCGGGCAGAATCACCGCGCTCGAATACTTGCAAAAATCAACGGGCGTATTTAACGGCAACGGACTTTTGTCGGAAGAAAAAGTCGCGGAAATGAAAGAACGGCTGAAAAACAACAAGGGCAACATTTGGCACGGGTTTATCTCTCTCAACGAAGAACAGTCACACAAGATTGATACGCCCGAAAAATGTATCGGGCTGATTAAGCGGACATTCGGAGAGTTTTTAACCGACGCAGGATTCAACAAAAAGAACATCGACCTGATGTGCGCGTTGCACTTGGACAGACCGCACCATCTGCATATCCATTTCGTTTTTTGGGAGAAAGAGCCGACGTATAAATCGAAGAAAGACGGAACGCTCGACTACCGAAGAAAAGGCAAAATCAATATGGAAGCCATCAACAAACTATTCGTCCGAACAGGACTTTACATAGATGAAAACAGGGACAGGCTTTTTAACACGAGGGTGGAGGCGATTCGCGCGCTTAGGGGTATGACTTCCGTAAAAGCGGCAATGGGCAGTAGCGATGAGATAAGAAAGGAGATTTTATCGCTTGCAAAAGACCTGCCGAAAACGGGCAGGCTTTCCTACGGCAGTAAGGATATGGAAGCATACGTTGGGCGGGTAGATAAAATAGTCGAAATGCTGATCGGCTATCAGGGACAAGCGCGGCGTTCGCATTTACGGTTTTTGGACGAACTCGAAAAGCATAAACAGGCGATTAAAATTATTTGCGGGACACCGTTTGCGTTCACGGACAGGAACGTAAAGGTTGAAGAAGTGGAACGGGACTTGCCAAAGTATCATAACAAAATCGACGAAAAAACGCTGTCGATTATACAGGAAATAGAAGCCGACTACAAGAGGCGGCAAGGAAATCTTGTTCTGAAACTCGCAAAGTTTATCAAGCCGGAGATTTACGAGAAACCGAGATACGGAAAAACAAAGCCGAACGATAAAAACCATAAACGGCGTTTAGCAATGTCCCGCCGAAAAATAAAGTCGTTGTTCGGAAAATTTCTCTTATCGTTCGGTAGCGAAAGCGAACTCTTGGAAAGAGATTTTTCGCACCGCTTGCAGGATATTGAAAAGGAAATGGAAGAACAACGGAAAAAGGAAAACGGAGAATACAAGGAGGTGAACTATAAAGATTGAATAGAAAAGATATAACAAGGCACAAAAAGAGAAAAAAGAATAAACTCCAACTTCTGTTTTGGGGCATACTCTTCGCCTTTGTAGCCGTTCTCGTTATGTATCTGTTTTCGCTTGGCGGGAAAAGCATAGGCGAGATATTAAGCTATAAAAACTATTGGCTTTCCGTCGGCGTGGCGAACGGCTTGATACTCATAGGGTATCTTATGATGTATCGGGTAGACGCGCAGAATATCGCAATGAACGAAAACGACTTGGAAGATACCGAGTGGCTGACGGTAAAGAGGCTTAAAAAACTCAAAGAGTTTCAGGTTTACGATTACAAATCGGCAGAGGAAAAAACGGACGGTATCGTCATCGGCGCGGAGAAAAAGGGCGGAAGCGTTGAAGTCATTACAACGAGTCAGTTGCACGCTTTAATCGTCGGCACGACGGGTAGCGGTAAAACAACGGGCTTTGTCGATCAGAATATAGCGGTGCTTGGCAAGAGCAAGGGTAAACCGTCAATCGTCATAAGCGATCCGAAAAAAGAACTATACGAAAAGCACGCGAGAACGCTTGAAAAGGAAGGATACAAAATATCCGTGTTGGATCTGCGCGAACCGTATTCTTCAGAGCGGTGGAACCCGATGAACGTGCTTCTTCGCCGTATCAGGCTCGTGAAAGACCTTGAAAACAACTTACAGCAAAAAGACGGCAAGTATTACGGTGCGGGCGAGGTGTTCTTATCTTATCGCGACGCAAGAACGCGTATGCAGGAACTCAAAGACGAAATATACGAAAACGCACAAGACCTTGTATATACGCTTTGCCCCGTACAGAACAGAGATCAGCCGACTTGGGAACAGGGCGCGAGAAACCTTATCTTCGGTTTCGTCCTTGCCATGTGCGAGGATTGTATCAAAGGGAAAATCGACGAAAGTCAGTTGGTGCTTTTTAACGTCTACCACAATATTACGAAGTATTGCTCGGAGGATACGACCGCGCTTCGCAACTACCTGATTGAGGGACGCGACGAGTTTTCAAAAGTAAGAGGCTTGGTAAATACCGTGCTTATCACTTCGGACAAAACGCTTACTTCGTATCTTTCGGAAGTAAACAGTTATATGCAACAACTTTCGGACGACGGCATTATGTCTATGACGAGCGAGAATGATTTGGATGTCGTGAATATGGATGAAAGTCCGAACGCGGTATTTATTATCGTGCCGGACGAACGTTTTACAAGACACCGTTTCGTAACGCTTTTTATTACGCAGATGTACAAAGAACTCGTCGAAAAGGCAAATCTAAATCTGCGCCGAAATCAAACGGAAACGGCAATTCTGAAACGCAATACTTATTTTGTGTTAGACGAGTTTGCGAACCTTCCGAAATTCGAGAATATCGAGGGAATGGTAACGGTAGCGCGTTCGCGCGGCATACGGTTTTTGTTCGTATTGCAGTCGTATTCGCAACTGACCGCGAAGTACGGCAGGGACGTCGGTGACATCATAAAGACAAATTGCAACGTCAAAATCTTTATCGGCTCGGACGATTCGGAAACAAGGAAAGAGTTTTCGGAACTTTGCGGGCAGAAGAAGATAAAACAATTCTCGGTCAATACCAATGCGGATAATCCCGCAAGCAGTAATACGGGCGCAACGCTTCAACCACTTATTTCGGTAGGTATGCTTGAAAGATTGAACGGCGACGAGAAAGGCGACGCGATTGTTTCGGTCAGAGGATATGAACCGATATGGACGGTGTTCACGCCGTCTTACGAACTCAAAAAGGTCTATTTCCCCGAAGGTAAAGCTGCAATCGGCAAGCGTGAAGCCGTGCTGTTTGAAAAAGAGAACTACGTTTTCGACATCACGGGCGACATCGGACAAAAAATCGAAGATAAGCTTTCAGAACTCATCGAAGAGCAGGAAGCGGAAGAAGCGAGAGCCGATGAAAACGACAAAGCAAAGCGCGTTGCAAAGCTTACCAAGCAATGGGACGACGTGGAAGCCGAGCTTCAGCGCGTGGTGGACAATATTTGCGTGTACCTTGACGGTAAAGACGAAAAGGCGGTGCGGCAAGCGGCGTATGAACACAAAGTACGATTACTACTTGCAATTACCGAACATTACAACAGGAGTATAGCAAACGAAATCAGAGTGGCGGCAGACAAAATCCAACTCGAACTGTTGCCAAGAATGAAAGAATATCAGGAACAAGCAACAAAATAGCTTGAAAGGAGGAATCATTTGAAAAAACTAAAATTCATTTTGTCGGCGTTAATGCTGACGGTGTGCATGAGCGCGTTTATCGGCGCGGGCGGAGCAACCGCGTTTGCATACGAAGGCGAGCAAGAACCCGTAGCCGAGTGTACGCACGAATACACGGAAGAGGTGGTGGAAGGTACTTGCACTACGAAAGGGTATACGAAATATACCTGCAACCTTTGCGGCGATACCTACACCGATAATTATACCGATGTGAACGGGCATAAATTCGGGGAAATCGTGATCGAACCGACCTGTACGCACCGCGGATATACCATTCATTACTGCGAAGATTGCGGTTATGAATATTCGGACAGTTATGTTCCCGCAACGGGACACGCTTATGAAGCCGAAGAACATCCCGCAACTTGTACGGAAAACGGCTACACCGTTTATACTTGCAAAAACTGTGGCGACGAATATACGGTGGACGGCGAAGAAGCAATCGGACACGATTACGAGGTAAAAACGGTTGGAAGAACGTGCGAATCTTACGGTTATACGGTACATACCTGCAAGAATTGCGCAGATAGATACGTTACCGACTATGTAAAACCCGCAGGACACGACTATGAAAAGACTGTCGTAAAAGCGGAAGAGGGAAAAGTCGGTTATACGAAATACACCTGCAAAGAGTGTGATTATAACTATGTTTCGGATTTTGTGACGAGCGGCGACGACGGCTATATCGAAGAAAATCCCGATACGCCGACCGATCCTGAACAGCCCGACAAACCGACAGAACCCGATAAACCCGAAAATCCGGATCAGCCTGAAAATCCCGATAAACCCGAAAATCCCGACGAGCATATGCACGTTTACGTTTTCGACGCAGTGGTAAGGGAACAGGAAAAGACAATGACGGTATCTTACGTTTGCGAGTGCGGTGATAATCGCACCGAGTTTGTGAAAGTGGAATTTACGAGCGCGGACGACGGAAGCGGCGTTGTGCTGATTCCGGGCGAGAACGGAGAACTCGACTTTGCGGTACTTGAAGGGAAATATATCGTTACGGTAACGAACGATAACGGTGAGGAACTGATGGTTTACGAGGTAAATTTGGCGAAAAACGAACCTGTCGAACCCGAACAACCGGATAAACCGACCGAGCCTGAACAACCGAAAGAGCCTGAAAGCCCGGAAGAAACCGACAAACCTTCCACTCCGACAGAATCAGAAGGTAAAGACAATACCGAAACGCCGAATGATAGCGTAAAAGAAAAGAAAAAAGTTTCAGCGTCCGCTATCTTATTGCCTATTTTGCTTGTTTTGGGCATTGGCGGTGGAGTGACTTTCTTCATCGTTAAGAAAAAGAAAACAGGAAAAATTAAGAAAACCGAAAAAGAAAACGAAAAGGAGAACAAATAATATATGAACACATTGCTTGCAGCAGGACTTAACGAAAACCTTGCCGAAATCGTCGGCAAACTTCAAACCCTTATGGATTCGTTTTGGATCTATAGTGCGACTCGTTCCTAAGTTAAAAGCTTAGGCACAAACAAGGTTAAAAACTTTGATTGGAGAACTGACAATCTGATGAGTGGAATGACGGAGTAACGCCCCGAAACGCTCACTCTAATACTCCGACTTGCCGTACAAAGAGAAATCTTAACGGTAAGAAGCTCGGTGAAGTCGGCTGAAAATAGCCGTATGCCAAGTAAAAGGCAACGAAATCTGTCCGGAGGCGGACGGTGCTATCGACAGGTCGGGAGTCTATAAATTATCTATGGTTAGAATGTCTGAAAAAGACTGACGAATTCGCGAATGTACGGGTCTAAACCAAAACTATATAGAAATGTGTAGGACGATAAAATCGTCGCTAATGTGGTTAAGTAAAAGTTGTAAATATGAAAGACCATAATACGTTACAGACGTATTCACGTTAGCAGGCTTAAAGCGGAAACCTAAGGATAAATGTAAAGATAGGATTATCGGAACGAGGAAAGGTACCGAGCGTAACAGCAGACAGACGAAGAATGATAAGCTGTCGAATCGGTGCTGAAAAGCAGAGCTCGAATCAATGAAGCTTTTGTAATGAAAGTGGAGAAATGGGCTCAAGTCGTATGTAAGAACAAATACTTCATCAATCATATAAGGATTGCGAGTAAGACAAAAAGGGTCACTCAATCAAGCAAAACGAGGAGGTGATGCCTTATGCCTAAAAAGATTAAAGAAAAGCAGTTATGTGTTGAAGATTTACGCCACGCCGAATATTACGGAATGCAGAAAACTTTTGACAACCTATATGCGGACAGCAAAAACGGAAAGATATTCACCAATCTTATGGAACTAATACTAAGCCGTGAAAACATACTTTTAGCGTATAGGAACATCAAAGCAAACAGCGGAAGTAAGACGGCGGGAACGGACAAACTCACGATAGATTCAATCGGGAGAATGTCTGCGGAAAAGGTCGTGGAAAAAGTCCGCTTTATAATAAGCGGAACTAAACACGGTTACAGACCTAAACCCGTAAGGCGAAAGGAAATACCGAAGCTAAACGGAACAACGAGACCGTTAGGAATACCTTGTATATGGGATAGACTTGTACAGCAATGTATAAGACAGATATTAGACCCTGTATGTGAAGCGAAATTCAGTCATAATAGTTACGGATTCAGACCGAATCGAAGTGCGAAGAACGCAATGCGCAGAGTGTATAACTTAATGCAGTTGTCAAGATTGCACTATGTTGTGGAATTTGACATAAAAGGTTTCTTCGATAACGTCAATCATTCCAAACTGATAAGGCAGATATGGGGTTTAGGAATACGGGACAAACATTTGATATATCTCATAAAACAGATACTTAAAGCACCTATAAAAATGCCTGACGGTAAACTGGTATATCCTGATAAAGGAACGCCGCAAGGCGGTATAATCTCGCCGCTCCTTGCAAACATAGTTCTGAATGAATTAGACAAATGGATAGAGAGTCAATGGCAATCTAATCCACTGACTCAAAAAATTGCGTCTACAAGGTGTAATGGAAAGGAATATCCGCGATACAGATTACTTGAAGCGACAAGATTAAAGAAGATATTCATAGTACGCTACGCCGACGATTTCAGAATATTTTGCAGAAACAAGGATGAGGCAGAGAGAATAAAAGCCGCTACGACTCAATGGTTAAGGGAACGACTTCGGTTAGAAGTGTCTCCTGATAAAACAAGAGTCGTGAATGTAAGGCAGAAATATATGGATTTTCTCGGTTTCAAGGTAAAACTTTTTCCAAAAGGCGATATATACATAATTCGCTCACGCATCTGCGACAAACAAATTAAAAGACAAAGTGAAAAATTAAAAGACCAGATAAGGAACGTGGCAAATCCCCGTAACGGATATAGCCAGACGGACGAGGCTCGACTTTATAATTCAATGGTAATGGGGCTGCACGAATATTATTGCACGGCAAGTTGTGTAAGTGCGGACTGCAATTCCATAAGGAACAAAGTAGAGCGAACACTCGTAAACAGAATGCAGAAAAGTATGAATTACCAATTAACCGACAAAGGACGGGAATTGACGGCATACGAAAAGGAAAGGTACGGAAAATCCAAACTGCTCAGATATCTGAAAGGTTGCGGAGAGCCGTTATATCCTGTAAGTTATGTCAGATATGAAAATCCAATCGGGATACAAATGGGATTCAGTTGTTATATACCGCAAGACAGGAACAAGATACACGCGGATTTGAGGCTTAATACAAAACTTTTGCACCGAATAATGTTGCAAAAAGTAAACGGAGAAAGTGTCGAGTATGCGGATAACAGACTGTCGCTCTTCTGTGCGCAATGGGGCAAATGCGCTGTTACGGGAAAAGAGTTCAAAAACGTTTCTGAAATTCATTGTCATCATAAAATCCCACGTTGTATGGGCGGTGACGACGGATATTCAAATCTTGTGCTCGTAGATAGAAGAGTTCACGAACTTATACACGCCACAAATCCGAATACGGTCGGGAAATACAAAACTTTGTTAGGTTTGAAAAATAACCAAATAGAAAAACTTAATGTCTTGCGAGAAAAAGCAGGACTGGATAAAATCTTTTAGGTTGATTGTATAGAAGTAAAAATTTTACAGACGATGGAACGCGGAATGCGGCGAAAGTCGCACGTTCCGTGTGAAGGAGGGGAAAAGTCTGAGATAATTTCAGGGACTTACCTATTCCTATTCGTAATGGCACTTGCCGGCGTAGTTGTCGTGTGGGGTGCTTTTGTAGGAATCAAGATTGCAATCGCACACAAGAACGAAGAAAAAATCAATGCTCGTGATATGGTCAAAAACCTTATTATCGGTATCATTATCATCTTCGTCGTCGCAATGGGCGCACCTTTGCTCATTAACGGTCTTTCCGCTTGGGTAACTGCGTAATCGCATAGAGCGGATATTTTGCGCGGGGCGGCAGAGATTTTTGCCGCCCTATATTTTTAACTTTAAGGAGGAGCAGAATGCTTATATTTTTTCAACAGTTATGCTTGCTTCTTTTTCTGTGGCTTCTAAAACTTGTAGACGGACTGATGGAGATATTCTCGGCAATATCGGGAATTACGGACGTAACGTATAAAGGTGAAAAGGTCAATATCATCGAATTTTTGGCAGGCGATAGCACGGTCAATACGATATTTTGGTGCATTTTCATTTTGGCGATAGGGCTTACTTGTATTTTTACGATAGCCGCGCTTATCAAAAATATGATTAACTCGCAACGGAACGTATCGACTATCGTCGGCAAGTTCTTTTTGGCACTTCTCGGCACAATGGCAATGCTTACCGTCCTGTTCCTGATTATCCTTATATCCAACTCTTTGCTCGTGCTTGTATCGCAGATCTTTCAAATCGGCAATACGACGAAATTATCGAGCGCATTGTTCAACGCCTGCGCAGGCGATTGGATAAACGGGTATTCGGTGTCAGAGTTCGATATATCACGGCTCGGCGTAAAGGAGATTTTCGGAGATTATACTACGGGTTTCGTATTTCCCGACAAATGGAAATATAACGGAATGGTCAATCCCGACAAGTTCTTGTATCTGCCGTCGCTTATTGCAGGCGTTGCGCTTGCAATTGCGCTTGTGGTTGCGGTTCTCAACTTGGCGAAAAGGGTATACGAAATCATTTTTATGTACTTCGTAATGCCTATGAGCATGTCAACGCTTCCGCTCGATGACGGGGCGAGATTCAAAACGTGGAGAGAAACTTTTATAACGAAAATCGTGATTGCCTACGGAACGGTGTTCTCGGTAAATATCTTCGTTCTGCTTCTGCCGCTTATAACAAGAATGCGAATAGACGAAATCAGCGGTTTCGGCAATTCGATGTTCCTTATCTTTATGATAGTCGGCGGGGCAATGGTTATTCCGGCAGGACAGGCGCTGTTTTGTAAACTGTTCGGACAGGCGGACGATATGCACGCAGGCGGGAACTTCTTACGTTCGGCGTTTTACGGTTCGCGTATGGTCGGAGCGGCAACGTTCGGCTTGGCGCATAAAATCATTCACGGCGGCGCGAGTGTCGGGAAAGCAATCTCGAATCACAGGAAAAACAAAGCAGACAACAATGGCGGAGGGGAGGACAATTCGGATAAATATTCCGAAGATAAAACTTCTGCCGAAACAACGGAAGGATCGGAAAGTAGCGGAGGTGAAAGCACAGAATGAGAATAATTCCGAAGAAAATCAAAGTAAAAAACACGGTATGGAAATGCTATTCGATGGCGGACGTAATCGTTGCGTTGATCGTGTTTGCAATTATTTTCATTGCAATCACTTCGGGCGCGTTCGCGTTTGCCGTAATTATGGGACTGCTTGCCGTCGTAATGTTTATGCCGACGCAGGACGGCATTTTCTATTCGTGTATCTTGGAAAACATAAAATTCCTGTTTGCGAAAAAGGTTTATACCGAAAACGCAGACAAACAGAAAGAACGCGTGGACGCGCTTCTAAATCTGAAAGACATCAAGGAAAACGGGCTTATCGAATACAGCGGCGGGTACTACGGCAGAGTAATTAAAGTCGGGCAAAAGAATTTCGGTATCGAGGACGTCGTTCAGCAGAATATCGACATCGATTATCTTGCAAACGCCCTTAAAATGCTCGACGGAACGCAATGTGCGGACATTATAAAAATAGACCGTCCCGTAAACTTGGATAACTTTGCGCAAGACCTGTTCGGCAGGCTTGCGGAAATGAAAGAAAGCGTAGACGAGGAAGAAGTCAGAGAGATTAAAACGGCTATTTTGCGTGAGAGGATTGACCGTATCGACAAGATGAACAATATCCGTAAGCAGTATCTTTCGGACTATTATATCGTCGTTTACGGCAGAAACGAACTCGACCTTGAAAATACGACGATAAACGTTGCAAGCGAGATAAACAAGTGCGGACTGAACACGAAATTGCTCGGAAGAAAGGAAACGGCGATATTCCTGAAATACAGTTTTTCGCGTAACTTTGACGAACGAGAAATAAAAGAAATCGAAGATAATCGACTTATAGCGTGGGTAAAGCCGAAAAAGGTTGAGTTCAAAGCCAACAGTTATACGATGGACGGAACGCAAGCGGCGGTGTTTGCTATTGCGGATTATCCGTTACGCGTTTGTAACGCGTGGGGCGCGGACGTGTTCAATATCCCGAATACGAAAGTCGTGCTGCACGTCAAACCCGTGGATAAGTTCAAGGCGATCAAGCGAATCGACAAATGTATCGGAGAAATGGAAACCAAGCAGATTTTATCCGAAAAGGCGAGCGAAGCAAACAGCGCGGAAACCCACAGAGAAACGATGAACGCACTTTTAGATAGTCTGCAAACGGAGAACGAGTCGCTTTTGGACGTTACGCTTACTATCACGGCGTATAACTATCTCGATGACGACAACTATAAAAAATCCGTTCGCCGTGCGATTATGACGGGCAATTTCAAGCCGTCCAACCTTTACGGCTTGCAGATAGAAGGTTTCAAATCGTCGGCAATTTCGCCTGTGAGTACGCTCAAAAACTACGAACGCGGAATCAACAGTTCGTCGCTTGCGGCGGTATTTCCGTTCGTTCGCACGTTCGTTATGGACGACGGAGGTATTATGCTCGGAGAAAACAAGGCAAACGGGTTTCCGTTTATCTTCAATATGTGGAAACGCGGAAATCTGTATCAGAACAGCAACGGTATGATTATAGGTAAATCGGGTTCGGGCAAATCGTTCTTCTTAAAATCGCTTATCGCAAACGAGTGGGCGAACGATACGAGGGTAATTATACTCGATCCCGAAGCCGAGTATCTGACTTTGACGAAAAACTTGTCGGGAAACCTTATCGACGTCGGCAATGCGAAAGGGGGCAGAATCAACCCGTTTCATATCTATAAAATCTTGACGGAAGACGGCTTGCCCGCCGATCCCGTGGTAACGTTCAATACGCACCTGAAAATGCTCGAAAGTTTCTTCAAGATTGTTTTTGTAGGAGCAAACAGCGACGTTATCGAGCTTATAAACAACCTTGCGGTGGAAGCGTATGCGAGAAAAGGAATCTATGAAACAACGGATTGTACGCAGCTCAATGCCGAGGATTTTCCGCTGTTTACCGACTTATTGGCGGTCTTACGGGAAAAGAACAAGGAAGAAACGGACGGTCTGACTTTGCGTGATATGCGAACGGCGGAGTTGTATTTGCAGAAATTCGTAAGCGGCAGATATTCGGATATTTGGAACGCGCCGTCTACGTTGAAAGTGAACGCCGACTTGATTGACTTTAACTTTCAGTCGTTGTTTGCAAACAAGAATAACACCGTGGCGAACGCGCAGATGTTGCTTGTTTTCCGTTTTATCGAGCAGGAAGTTATCAACGCAAGGGAAGCGAATAAAAGCGGAAAGAATTTGCGAACGCTTATCATCGCTGACGAAGCGCATTTGTTTATCGACGCAAAATTCCCGATTGCATTGGACTTTTTCTTCTCGATGAGTAAGCGAATCAGAAAATATAACGGCTCGTTTATTCCCGCAACGCAGAATATAGCCGATTGGAACGCGAACGAAGAACTCCGCAGCAAGACGAGCGCGATTCTCAAAAACTCGCAGTATACGTTTATTTTCAAGTTGTCCGCACCGGATATGAAAGACGTTTTGGACGTTTACAAAGCGGGAGACAGTTTTAATGCGGACGAACAGAGAATGATTATCTCGGCGGTAACGGGACAGGTATTTTTCATCGGCTCGACGGAACTTCGCACGAACGTGAAGATTACGACGGGCGAATATATCAAGAGCCTGTTTGAAGATAAAACAGGCGAAAATTACAATAAGGAGGGTAGTTAAGTGGTAAAAACCAAAAGAAAAAGCATTTTACGAACGCTGTTGTGTGCCGTGGTCGCGCTGTGTTTTGCGGTAGGCTTGTCAAGCCTGTTTGCAAGCGGCACGACTGCGTATGCGGCAACCACGCCGAAATATACCGTCAAGTTTAATTGGTCTACGAAAACCACAACGGGAACGGGCGGTGGAACGGGAAGCAATACGACAAGCGGTTCAGGCGTAAGTTACAGTATGCAAACAGGACAATATAGTTTTGTGGACTATTCGGTAACGCTTTACGGCAGTTCGTCGTCGGGAACGGGAACGTTTGAAAGCGGCAGTTATATCGGCTCGAACTCGGTCAACGTCATTATAAATTCTTCTGTAAAAATCCCGACAACCATTTCGGGCAACGGTACGACGGTGGCAAAAGGAAACAATAACTCGTTTTCGCTGTCTAACCTTGCAGACGGTACATATACGGTAACTTCGAATTTTAGCGCAGGATGGGCAACAAGCCCGCGTTCGGGTATCGGCAAGTCATATTCGTTCACGTTTCAGTTTAAGATAGATAGCACCGCGCCTACAATGAATAACGTTTCGACTTCGTCTACGGGGAAATATACCAATTCTTCTACATACGTTTACGCTTCCGATTCGATGAGCGGCGTGGACGCTATTTATATGAAAACGCCCGGCAGCAGCAGTTACGGTAATATGGGTACGTCTACTACGGTATCTTCGTCCGGGACGAACGGTTTGTATTCATTCTACGCCAAAGATAAGGCGGGCAATATATCAAGAACATATTTTCTGTATCTCGATACTGTAAAACCCACGGGGACGATTAAGAACAGTAGCGGGGCGGAAATTACGGGTAATTACACGAATCAGGCGTTTTTATATACGGCGAGCGACGGCGGGAGCGGAATCAGTTACTTACAGTATAAAAAGCCGGGCAGTTCGTCTTGGCTGACCTATACGTCGGGAACAAGTATTTCCGCAAGCGCGACAAGCGGAACGTATCAGTTCAGAGCCGTAGATAAAGCGGGAAACATTTCCGCGACGAAAAGCATTGCGCTTGATTCGTCAAAGCCGACAATGACTTTATATTCGGGAGATGTTTCGGTATCGAACGGATTCAAAAGCATAGCAAACTATATCAAGGCAACGGCGACGGACAGCGGAAGCGGTGTAAAAACAATCTACGTTAAGAAGCCCGGCGCGTCGAGTTATACCGAATACGCAAGCGGAACGCAACTGACGGCAGACGGCGCGTATTCGTTCTATTGCGTGGATAACGCGGGGAACGCTTCGCAGACCTATACGATTTCGATGGATCACACAAGACCTACGATTACGAGTTCGGTCGGCGGGTTCGGGAAAACGTTGAAAGACGGTTTTACCGTTACCGCTTCGGATAATTACAGCGGCGTAACGCTGTATTACAAAACGCCGAACAGCACTTCGTTTGTGGCAAGCACAACTTCAAGCGTCGTCTTTTCCAAAACGGCGGTAAACGGCACGTATGTTTTTTATGCGGTGGACGGGTTCGGCAACAAGAGCGATACTAATTATATGTATATGAGTATCGACGCGCCCGAAGCAACGATAGTAAGGTCGGACAATAGCCATAAGGTTTGCGTGATTTGGACGGCGAGTAACTGCTATGCAACGCTGAACGGGAAAAGCTATACAAGCGGAACGTGGATTGAACAAGAAGGCGAATACACGTTCATAGTCACCAACGACGCCAACCGTTCGACAACGTATAAATTCACGGTAGATCACTACTACGCAAGGTATTCTATGGTTGCGCCGACCTGTACGCAAAAAGGTTATACTATATATAAATGTACGGGTTGCGGAGATAGTTACGACGGAGATTTTATCGAAGCCAAAGGTCACGATTACGAAAGTAAAATCGTAAAACCGACTTGCACGGCGCAAGGTTATACGAGATATACCTGTAAAACCTGCGGCAACACCTATACGGATAACTTCGTAGAAGCGGAAGGACATAAATACGGCGAGTGGACAAGGGTAAAAGAACCTACTTGCGTTGACTTAGGAAAAGACGAACGAACTTGCTTGGTATGTTCTTACGTTGACGAACGGGATACAGACGCGCTCGGTCATAGTTATAAAGACATCGTTGTAGATCCGTCCTGTACGGAACGCGGCAATACTGTTCACGAGTGCGAAAGGTGCGGTCATACCTATACGGATTCTTATACGGACGCGACGGGGCACGATTTCGGAGAATGGACAAGTCTGACGAAGCCGACTTGTACGGCGAGCGGCGTAGAGCAAAGAAAATGCACGAGTTGTCCGCAGACCGAAACAAAAATCATAAGTCCGCTCGGTCATAATTATAAGGCGGAGATTGTAGAACCGACTTGTTTGGAGCAAGGGTATACAACGCATATTTGTTCGCGTTGCGGGACGGGATATAACGATACGTTCGTGCCGCCGCTCGGTCACGACTATGAGGAAATCGAAGTTGCGCCGACCTGCACGGAAGAAGGCTATCGCGGAAAGAAATGCCGCCGTTGCGAAGATTGCGTAAAGACGGAAATCCTGAAAGCGGTGGGACATAAATTCACCGATTCCTATTTCATTGCAACTTGCGAGGACGAAGGTTATACGTTACATACCTGCCTGTCTTGCGGAAACGAATATAAAGACAGCATCGTTCCCGCAACCGGACACGATTACGAAACGGAAGTCGTGCGCGAACCGCATTGCGAAACGGAGGGCGAGAGAAAATTCCACTGCCGTAAGTGCGAGAAAGAGTATTATTCGGATATTCCCGCAACGGGGCATAACTACGAACTCACGGGAACGGAAGAAGTAAACGGCGAAAATATCCGTACTTACGTTTGCACGAACTGCGGAGCGATTACAACGCAGAATATGGGCGAGCAGTATGAACAGGTATCTTCGTATATCGGATATTTGTTCGGTCAATATCAGCCTTATATGTGGTGGGTGCTATTAGCGACCGCGGGAGTATGGAGTATCGTGATGGGCGTATTCTTTGCGATTGCGCAGAAGAACGAAGATAAAGAAAAGGCGAGAAAAATGATTAAAAATTACGTCATCGGACTTGTCGTCATCTTTGCTATTCTCGTTGCTTGTCCGTATCTTGTAAAAGGTATCGCGGCACTGATTGCTGGGTAAGGTATAAAAACAAACGAAAAAAGCCATAATTCAAACCTAAATTGCACGAAAACTATTGACAAATAGATAGTTTTCGTGTATAATAGGTTCTGTAAGGAGGCGATAAGATGTTTGAATATGCTTTTTTGAATAATGCGCTAATAAAGGTAGACGATATAAAAAAAGATTTTGCGTCGGAAGCAACTTTATTCGGCGCGTTGAAACGTCTGTCAGACAGCGGAAAAATAGTCAAACTGAAAGGCGGATTGTATGCGACTGTAAATCCGATAGGTAAAGATATATATGTCAATCGCTTTGAGATAGCGACGGCTTTACACGACGGTGCTTATTGCGCGTATCATACTGCTTTGGAATATCACGGGCTGGCTACACAAGTGTATTCAGACGTTCACGTTATAACCGAAAAACGCTATGCTCCGATGACGATAGACGATTTGGAATATCAATTTTTTCAATCGGGATATAACGGCGGCATAACAGAAACCAAACGAAATGCGAAAATACGAGTGACGGAACTTGAGCGTACCGTGATAGATTGTCTTGATCGTATCCTTCTGTCGGGAGGATTGGAAGAAGTATTTATGGCTTTGACGATGATAAACTATTGCGATGAGGATAAACTCTTAAAGCATTTATCCGGTTACGGCAAAAAGATAATATACAAAAAGGCGGGGTATTTATTTTCGGTTCTGAAACCGACATATCTCACCGAACGGTTTTACGAAGAATGCAAGCGAAATATGTCCGAATGCGACGACGATATACGAGAGAATAAGCAAAATGCTTATGTTTATAGTAGCGAATGGAAATTGTATGTTCCGAAGCAATTGATGAATACGGAGAATTAAATATGATAGATTTAACGGCAGATAACATAAGGGCAACAGCAAAGGCTACGGGATTTATAAAGGATAACGTAGAAAAAGTAATGCGGCTTATAGATATTCTCGAAGCGGTTTTTTCGACTAAATGGAAAGATAAGCTTGTGTTAAAAGGCGGCACGGCTATCAATATGTTTTATATGGATATGCCGAGATTGTCCGTTGACATTGACTTGGATTATACGGGAACGGGCAGAGAAGAAATGCTTGCCGACAAAGAAGCGTTGGCAATCTATCTGAAAGATTCGCTGTTCCAAAAGAATTATTCGTTATCGAATGCGAGTAAAAGTTATTTCGGATTGGATTCGTATGTGTTTCAGTATCTGAATAACGCAGGGAACAGGGATGTTATAAAGGTAGAAATAAACTATCTTGACAGGACTCATATATTTCCTGTTAATAGAAAAACGATCGATGTTTTGGGCTACAAAGGCGAAACAGAGATAAGTGTTCTGAACGAATATGAGTTATACGGCAGTAAACTTGCCGCCCTTATCGACAGAAGCAAGCCGAGAGATGTTTATGATGTTTATCGAATGATACAGTCGCGGTTGTTGGAAGATACCGAAACATTGAAAAAATGCCTTATATTCTATAACTGTGTCGGCGGTGACGCAAGCGTTCTTGATTTTCATACCGATAAATTCAATGCAATGTCTAAACGCGATTTTGATCGTATGCTTAAACCGATGTTGTCGAAAAGCGCAAAATTCGATTATAAAACGGCGATAGACGAAATACAACAATATCTCGATAAATTATTGTGTTTTACGACGGAAGAAAGACTGTTTGTTGAAGAGTTCAGAGATAAAAATTACTCTCCCGAAAAACTCTTTGGCAATCATAGTATTGCCTTGCGTCTTGCTTGGCATCCTATGGCGTTTTGGAAATGTGGCAAGACGGATAGCGAAAGTCAAACCATTCAAGCCGAAGCAATGAAAACGGCGTTGCTTATGGAAGGACGTGGGGAAGAAAGTCTTGCTTGTATGAGCGATAGAGATTTATTGCGACAAGTCCGAAACTTTTATAAAGAAAAAGATGAAAAATTTTCTGAGTTATACGACGGTAGACAAATTTTTCCGAAAGAGGAACAGAACGAGGAAGGCTTGATGACGAGGATTGCACTATTCTGCGGCGGCGATAAAGAAAGATTGTTGAGGGTATTCAAATCTTCGGGACAATACAGAAATAATAAGCCTACGGAGTATTATGAACGTATGGCAGAGAGTAGTATAAACTTTATTGCCGAACAGAAGCAGTCGATTACGGAAACAAAAACTGATTCGTCACCGAGAAAAGCAAAAGGAACGAATTCAAAATAAAAATTCTATGAGTGGAATAAGGGACGTTCTTCGGAGCGTTCCTTTTCTATACCGAAAATGCGCTAAAACTATGCAAATATCAATAGTTTTAGAGTAAAATCGGTTTTACAGACAGATTCAGAAAAAAATTTATAAAAAGTAGGCAAAACAGCTTGACTATATCGTGCTATCACGATATAATAAAGACGAAGAAACCAAAGGAGGTGCTTTTATGAACGTAGAAGCGATAATCAAAAAGGCTGAGTCAGACGAAGGTTTGACGGTAAAGGAGATTAAGGTTTATCAGAAGGCGGTAAAGCCTGTAAAACACGTTTACGGGAAATACGGCACTCTCGCTAAACGGTATTTGGAGGATAAAGGACTCGATTGGACGATTGCGAATCTTCCCGAATACCTGCACGGCGTAGACAGAGCCGCCGATGAACTGTACGAAACGATGTACGAAAAGTTCTCGAAAGAAGAGCGGTTCAAAAAGTCGGCGGACTTTATGGAAAATCTGAAACGGGAAACGGAAATGCAAAGGCTTATCGAAGAGGAAATCTTAAACGAAATCGTTTACGTCAAATAAGGAGGCAGAATATGAAAGCGTTAAAAGTAGTTGGAACTATCGGCAGATTTGCTTTGGCAGGCGCGCTCATTTTGGGACATTTTATAATGAGCATTATAGGCGCGTTGATTTGCGCAATCACTTCGCAGGGGTGAGCGTTGATGGAAAGAGTTGCAATTTATGATCGCAGTTGTACCGGTGACGTATCGATAACGGTCGAACGGTTGAAATCTTTTGCGGAACAAAACGGTTTGATCGTAACGGAAATCTACAAAGATGAAAGATATAGCGGATTGAATGAAAATCGTCCCGCTTACCGTAAAATGCTGTTGGATGCAGGACTCGGAAAGTATGATATACTGCTTATAAGGGGCGTTTCGAGAATTTCAAGAAATATTACAACGTTCCTGAAAGCAAAAAAATCTTTGGAAGGAAAAGGTATAAGAATATACGATTGCGAATACGGCGGCTTTCTGGACGCTGTTATAAGTGAGGTAAGACTATGACGAAAACGATGACTCCAAAACAACGGGCAAGACAAAAATACGAGGTTGTTCACAAGGAAGAACGCGAGCAAGCGACGAAACAGTTTAATACAAGACTTCCGAGTGACGAGTATGAGGAAATCGTCGCATTTCTTAAAAAGCACGGGATTCCGAAAGTTGACTTAATCCGCATAGGATACGGAACGCTTTTGGAAAACCACAAAGAAATCAAACAAAAATAACTGATTAGCTGTAAAGGCATAATCACGGATAACGAATCAATGAATAATTGATGGAGCGTAATCGTGGTTATGCCGATACGACAACTTAATATTTTTACGCTTCATCGCAAGGAGGAAACAACGATAAGCGTAGAAAATAATAAGAAAAGAAGTTACACGGTGAAAATCGACAATACGGTTTTTATTGTGGAAACGGAAGAATCGGAATCGGCACGCGAAACCGCAGAGCAGAAAATCAAGAAATTGATAGAAGCGGGAATAGACGGTTTGGTAGACGAAGAACGTCGCCGATTAAATAATCAAAAGGCTACATTTGAAGGCTGATTTTTCAGAAGGAGTATTAAATGAGAAATCAGTCAGCAATCAACAAAATACCATTTGCAGAAGGTGATGAAACCGCACTGTATACTCGTTTGAGTAGAGATGACGAGTTGACGGGCGAATCGAACAGTATAAAAAATCAAAGAGAATTACTCTTGCAATATGCAAAAAGCAAAGGCTATGCAAACGTTCAGGTTTATGTGGACGACGGGTATTCGGGAACAAACTTTAATCGACCTGATTTTAAGCGGATGATGGAAAGAGTCGAAGCAGGACTTATCAAACGAGTTATCGTCAAAGATATGTCCCGTTTCGGCAGAAACTATCTCGAAGTCGGTTACTATACGGAAGTTATTTTCCCCGAATACGACGTGCAGTTTATTGCGGTCAACGACAACGTGGACAGCGAAGTTCAAACAGATAACGACTTCACGCCGTTCAGAAACATAATGAACGAATGGTATGCGAAAGACATCAGCAAGAAGATGAAGTCGGCAATCAAGGCAAAAGGCAATTCCGGTAAACACACAAATCCGTTACCGCCTTACGGGTATATAAAAGATCCGAACGATAAGAATAAGTGGCTGATTGACGAAGGAGCGGCAACGGTTGTAAGAAGAATATTCGGACTTTGTATGCAGGGCTTCGGTCCGACGCAAATTTCACGGATATTGACGGACGAAGGTGTCGATACGCCTAAAATACACGCTAAGAAAATGGGCAGGAAGGTTACGATAAGAGCGAACGAAATGCCCGAAGCGTGGGCAGACCAAACGGTTGGAGCGATACTCGGTTATTGGGAGTATCTTGGGTGGACGGTAAATTTCAAGACGAAGAAAAAATCGTTTAAGTCGAAAAAGGTTATCTTGCTACCTTCCGATGAATGGCAAGTATTCAAAGATACACAGGAGCCGATCATCGACGAAGAAACGTTTTGGGCGGTACAGAAAATCCGAGAAGGAAAACGCCGCCTTGACAGTCTTGGCGAACCGAACGCATTGTCGGGAATGTTGTTTTGCGGAGATTGCGGACATAGATTATATTTACGCAGACAACGTGATCCGCACCAAAAAGATTATTTTGTGTGTTCGGTTTATCGAAAGAAGCGCAAGTATTTCTGCACGTCGCACTTCATAAGACTTGCGGACATTGAGAAAATTCTTTTACGGGATTTACGTCAAGTAACGGCATTTGCAAGAGAACACGAAAGCGAGTTTTTAGACTTGGCAAAGAAACGTTCTTTAAGAGAAACCGAAAAACTACGAGCCGAAAACAAAGCGTTGCTCGACAAAGCCGTCAGACGTATTGCAGAAATAGACGGAATTATTCAGAAACTGTACGAAGATAACGTTTCGGGGAAAATAAGCGACGAGCGATTTGCAAAGATGACGGCAACGTATGAAACGGAACAAAACGGATTACAGCAAACCGCTCAAAGGCTGAAAAATGAAATATCTGCCGTTCGAGAAGAGGGCGAAAGCGTGGATCGGTTTATGAAGTTGGTAAACAAGTATTCCGACATCACGGAACTGAACGCCGAAATCATAAGAACGTTTGTGGAGAAGATAATCGTTTATGAAGCCGAAAAAATTGACGGTGTAAAAACGCAGAGAGTGAAGATAGTCTATAACTGCGTTGGAACAGTAAGTGTTCCGAACGCCGACAACGAGCCTGTAAAAACAGACAAAACAAAAATTATAGAAGTGGCGTGACAATGAAAGCCACGCCACTATCTAAAAAGAAAGAAAAATCCCTTAGCCTATTGATTGTGCTATATTCAGGACAGAATAGGCGCGACAAACGCGTGGGGTATAGACGTGCAGAATCGTTGCTGCACCTGCGTGTCCGCGATGAAAATCGCCGCGGATATGTTGAGAGCCGACGACGAAATAAATACCATTATGATTTGCGGCGGTTACCGCAACGGCGACTTCGTGGATTTTACGGATAAAAATATGTCCATGATGTACAACCTTTCCGCAGGCGGCGGCGCAATCATACTGAAAAAGAATTACGGAAAAAATTTGCTGCTGGGCAGCAAAATCATGTCCGACGGCAGCCTTGCGAGAACGGCGGGCGTCGAAATCGGCGGTATAGCTCATCCTTTCACAAAAGACAACATCGAAGAGGGATACAAGTCGTTGAGACTTCTCGAACCGCAGAAGATGAAGGACAGACTCAACGAGGTGTCCATGCCCAATTGGTATCACTGCATAGACGAAAGCTTGAGACAGGCGGGAATGACGAGAAAGGACATCGGATATCTTGACGTCCTGCACATGAAACGCAGCGGCCACAAGGGAATGCTTGCTGAATTGGGACTTACCGAGGAGCAGAGCATTTATCTCGAAGATTACGGTCACGTAGGACAAATAGACCAGATTTTGTCGTTGGAGCTTGCTTTGAAAGCCGGCAAAGTCAAGGACGGCACGGTAGTGTGCATGATAGCCGCCGGTATCGGGTACGTCTGGTCGGCAAACATCATCAAGTGGGGTAACAAATGAATTTTTTACAAGTCATTGTAAATAGTCTGCCGCAGATGGCGATTTACTCTCTGGCGACAATAGGTATCGTTCTGATTTTCAGAACAACGGGTACCACCAACTTCGCGCAGGGGCTTATCGCCACCTTGGGTACGTTTATGACGACGCAGATGGCCTTGTATGCGGGGCTTCCGCTCTGGCTGGGGTTGATTATCGGTATGGCGGTGGCGTTTTTGATGGGCATATTCATGGACGTCGTGCTGATTCGCAACGCGCGTAAAATAAATGCGTCGGGCAAACAGATGATAACCATGGGTATGCTGCTCATACTCTCGTACGTGATTCCCGTAATATTCAAGAATATAACTTCAAACGGCAATCTCGGAGAGGTATTCGAGTCGGGACCTTTGACCTTTAAATTGTTCGGCGTCACTCTTACAATCGCGCGCAATTACGTTTACGTAATCATACTTGCAATTTTGCTGTTGGCGGTGGTGTTTATCTGTCTCAAATTCACCAAATGGGGACTGGGCGTCAGGGCTACCGCTTCCAACGAGGTGGTTTCTCAGATGCTCGGCATAAACACCAAGGTGATTACTGCTTTCAGCTGGGCAATTTCCGGCGCGCTTGCGACAATTGCCGGCGTATTTCAGGCGGGCGGCGTCGCGCTCAACGTCACGATTATGAGCAACGTGCAGGTGTTCGGCTTCCTTGCCTGCGTATTGGGAGGCTTCAACAGCTTTTTCGCACCGATCATCGGTACGATAATCATACCTTTGCTCTACAACATATTCGGCTCGCTTCCCATTCAAAATGCGGGAATGTGGCAAACGGCAATGACGTTTATTGTCGTTATGATACTAATCCTGGTATTCCCCAACGGTATATTGGGCAAGAAAACTATAAAGAAGGTGTAATTATGTTAGGATATCATTTGAAAAAGAATGTTAAACCGATAGTAAAGCATCCGTTTTTCGCCTTCATAGTTTTCGGATTGGTATTGATTCTGCTCCAAATTTTAAGCTGGACTGCGGGATTTCCCAAGTCGTCGGCAATGAGCGGAATTGCGACGGTGCTTATCTATTCGATAGTGGGCTTCGGTTTTACGTATCTGTTGGGATACGCGGGGTTGGCGTCGCTCGGCACGGCGGGCTTTACGGGGCTGGGAGCATATATAGTCGGATATTTTCTGCGTGAAACGGGCGTTCCCTACATCGTGAGCATTCTCGTCGTGCTTGCCGTGTCCATTATTCTGGGCGTTGCCGTAGGATTTATTTCCCTTCGTATAGAGGGTATATTCCTTGCAATCGTTACTCTCGGTCTTTCGGAAATACTTTACCAGATTTTTACCAACTGGATCGATTTTACGGGAGGTCCGAACGGCAGCTCGGCTTCCATACCGATTTTTCAGAAATGGCTTGGACTCAGTACGACGACGTCAAAAAGAGCGATGTTTATCGTATTGGTTGTTGTAGTGGTTTTTCTCATGATAATCACCTTCAACCTGTGCAAAAGCAGCACGGGACGCGCCATGCTCGCCATGAAAAACAGCACGTCGGCGGCGCAGGCGATGGGCATAAGTTTGCTCAGATACAGACTGCTCGCTTTCGTTCTCTCGACGGTATATGCAGGTATCGGCGGCATTATGTTCATGAGTTATCTGGGATACGCTTCGCCCACAAACTGGACGCTTATGTTCTCCCTCAATCTGCTTGCCGCAGTCATTATAGGCGGCACTCGCAGCCTGTGGGGAACGATTGTCGGCTGCTTTATCGTATTCGGACTGACTCCGATTTTCTTCCAGGATATTGCGTTTTTGAGAGATAATTCGTGGTTCATGTACGCGTTGATAGGCGTGTTGATTATTCTTATAATCATGTTCTATCAGGGCGGCTTGGTTCAGCTTGTCAGAGATATAATAAACGGCATAAAGAAGGCGCGCGCAAAGAGGAGACTCTACAGATATGGAGAAGAAGAATAATCAAATGGTCGACAAAGAAAAGGAGCTTAAAAACGTTGCTCCCGACACCGACGTTGCTCCCGATGTGACGGACGCTTCCTCTTTTCAGGGAGAACCTTCCCATCCTTCGTCCAACCGTCAACAGATGCGGTTGATTAACAGGATAGATTATTACAAGTGGAAAATCAACCTTTTGACCGAGTTGATTTCCGTGGAAAGAGAAAATCTTGAAAAGAGTCGGGATAACAGAACCGGCGCCTTCAAAGAAAGGCAGAGGAGAAAAATTTTCCCGTTAAAACTCAAAGCGTCCGATGTCGACGAGGCGGTAGAAGAGCTGTACGGTCGGGATATAGAAAAATTCGACAAGCGGCAAAAGCTGAATTTCAGAGAATACAGACAGAATCTGCGCAGAGCGGAAGGTCTGCTCAATACCGACGGCACGCTCAAGCGTTTCGAGCTTGATGCGGAAGGCAACGAAATTCCATTTGAAGCAAAGCTGTCGGCAGAGTCCGAAGAGCTGCTCAAAGCGTTTGAGGTTTCTCAAGCGGAACAGAGAGCGGCGTTTATAGAAGGGTTGAGAGTCAAGGCCGTAGCAGCCGTCGGCGAAGGGGCGGCAGACGCGGAGGATATTTACGAAGCGGCTCGATTAGAAGACGAGACTGCGTTGGAGTCTTTCGTCGCGGAAGAAAATTCAAGAATAGAAAAGCGTATGGAAAAATACGTCGAAGCGACGCAGCAAAAAATCAACCGCTACAACGAAAAGCTGCTTTCCATGCAGGAAAAGCTTGCCGAGCTTATGGCGGAAGAGGAAGCAAAATTCGGTGTGGAGCTGCCTGCCGACGTCATATTGCGGCTTGACCGTCTGATTATGGAGTTCGGCGGCTTGAAAGCGGTAAACAATTTGTCCTTCGACGTCAAAAAAGGCGAAATTTTCGGTCTTATAGGTCCCAACGGCGCGGGCAAAACAACGGTTTTCAACTGCATAACTCAATTTTACAAGCCTACCGGCGGATTGATTTATTACAGAAACCGCGAGGACAAAGTAATAGTTCTCAACAAATATCAGGTTCACGACGTAATAAAGACGGGTATAGTGAGGACGTTCCAGAACGTAGAGGTCATTTACGAGCTTTCAATACTCGACAATCTGCTCATTGCGGCGCATACGCAGTACAAAAGCAATATTTTCGCTCAGATGTTCAACACAAAGGGCGTAAGGCAGGAGGAGGCGGTCAACCGCAAAAAGGCTTTGAAGGTGCTGGAATACTGCGGTCTGCTGGACAAAAAGGATTTGCCTCCCGTCGGTTTGCCCTACGGCGTACTCAAAAGGATTGAGCTTGCGAGAACGCTTATGGCGGGTGCGTCTCTCATTATACTGGACGAGCCTGCGGCAGGTCTCAACGACAACGAAACAATCGAGCTTGCGCAAATGATAAGGCGCATCCGCGACGAATTCAACGTCACGATTTTTCTTGTGGAGCACGATATGGGACTTGTCATGGATATATGCGAGCACATCTGCGCGATTTCCTTCGGCAAAAAGCTGGCTTACGGCACGCCTCAGGAAATTCAGGCGAACCCCGTCGTTCAGGAGGCTTACCTCGGTACCAACGAAGTGAAAAAGGAGGCGCAAAATGGCTAAAATTCTCGAACTGCGCGACTTGTGCGTGAGCTACGGAGCTATTGACGCCTTGAAATCGGTCAATATAAGCGTCGAGGAGGGCAGCATCGTTGCATTGCTCGGTGCAAACGGCGCGGGCAAAACGACAACTCTCAGAACAATATCCGGCGTTGTCAAAGCCAAAAGCGGACAGGTTCTGCTCAAAGACGAGCCAATCACCAACAGAGTGCCTTACAAAATTGCCAGTCTCGGCGTAATTCAGTCCCCCGAAGGTCGCCTTATTCTCAACGGGCTGACTGTGGAGGAAAACTTGAAGGTCGGAGCATACGGCTTGAAAGGACAGGCAATACGGGTGAAGAAGCCTGACGGCAGTTACGAAACCGTCAAAATGAGCAAGTCGCAGCTGATCAAATACAACTTTGACAAGGTGTACAAGCTGTTTCCCATTTTGCAGGAGCGCAAAAAGCAGCAGGCGAACACGCTCAGCGGCGGAGAACAGCAGATGTTGGCAATCGGCAGAGCGCTCATGGCGTCCCCCAAGGTGCTTTTGCTTGACGAGCCGTCGCTCGGACTTGCACCTCTGATTATCCGCGATATATTTGAAATAATAAAGCAGATAAAGGAAGAGGGCAACACCATTCTTATCGTAGAGCAGAACGCTTATCAGACGCTCAAAATCGCGGACTACGCTTATGTTTTGGAGCTTGGCAAAATCAGTATGCAGGGTCCCGCAAACGAGCTGATTCACGACGAGCGCCTTGTTGAAGCATATCTTGGCGGCAAAAAGGATTAAGTCGCACAAAATCGGTATTTTTGTCCCGAAAGGGGCAATGATATAAAATAAAAATAAAAACGACTGATGGAAAGACATCAAAGGAGAAAAAGTAGACGAAAAAAGTTCTAAAATCAGTAGTCGCGGTAGTTTTGTGCCTGGCTATGGTTTTGTCTTTGGCAGCCTGCGGTCCCAAGTACACTAACGGTATTTCTACCGAAGAGTTTACCGACAAAAAGACCGGCGTAAGCTACAAAGGCAGAATCAAAATCGGCGCGGCGATAGCGCGCACGGGCGCTTACTCTTTGGTCGGTGAGCCTTACGGCGGATTCTATGATTTGTACGTAAGATACATCAACGAGGAGCTTGGCGGAGTTGCCAAAGGTACGGGCGAGGGCGCTTTGGGTTACAAGCTCGAAGCAACCACGTATGACGATCAGGGCGACGGCGCGCAAGGCAAGAACTATATCCAAAAGCTGGTCGAAGACGACGGCGTATTCGCGTTGGTCGGCAATCTCGGCACATGGAACATTGTTGCCGCTCAGGACTATATAGAGGAAAGCGGAGTCCCCAGCGTTTATTGGGGAACGGGTTCGTCCTATCAGTATTTCAACCCCGCAGAGGGAAATGAAAGATACACTTTCCCCGTGCAGCCCATTTACAACACCGAAGGCAGAATAATGTACCTGCGCGCTATGCAGCTTGCCTCTCTTGAAGGCTCCGGAGTTACGTCCGTCAGCAAAATCGGCGTTATCCACTCTTCTTCCGACGACGGCGCGAGCATCAAAGCCGGTATCGAAGAGCAGAGAAACATCAACATTCAGACCAATCCTGATCAGCCCGAGGTTATTTTTGCTCAGATTAATTCTACCACTGCAACCGAACTGGCCTCTCAGGTTCAGTTGGTAAAGGATTGCGACGTTGTTATCATTGCGGGCAACCAGACTTATTTCCAGGCGGCTTACACCGCAATGCAGACCGCTGACGTAAGAAAGCCCGTTATCACTTCTTACGTCAATATCGCTCCCGCGACCGTTCCCGATGAAGCGGTTGATGCCAATGCGTCCGATATTTACGGCGGAGCTTGGGTTATAATCGACGATTCCGCGGATGAGCGTCAGAAAGCCGACTTCACAAGATTCGTAGGTATATGCACTTGGGGCGTAGAAAAGGGAATTATCAGCCAGAGCATCGCAGATTCTTATATGATTTCTGCTTACGCAATGTCCTCCTTTATCGCTCTCGAAGTATTTATGGAAGGCATCAATAGACTTGCCGACAAGGAAATCACCAGAGAAGCGTTTCTCGAGGCTATGGAAAGCGCGCCTATCAATGTGCCTATTTCCGGCGGCGTAAATTATGCCAACGGTCAAAGAATCGGTTTGGACGGCATGAGCTTTGTTAAGTATGTCAGACCTACCGAGGCAGGTGCGGCAGCTTCCACGGGAACATTTGTGAATGTTATCGGAATGCAGTCTATCGACCAGATACTCGGCGAACTCGGCGACGCAGAATAATTCTGTCAGACAAAATGCAGTAAAAGGGGAGGGTTTCCTCCTCTTTTATTGCTAAATTCTTTAATTTAAAAGCTTTGATATAGTTGAACGTGAAGCCGCGTTTTTTGAGTATGCGGGCTTATCGGCAAGCGCGTCGATGCGTCCGCAAATTTAAAAAATTCGAGAGAGGTAAATTTATGTCGGAGTTTTTGTTCAAAGGAAAAAAAGTTTATTACGAGCTGCACGGGGAAGGGGAACCCATCCTTGTGCTTAACGGAATCATGATGTCTACGGAAAGCTGGAACGCCTTCAAGCCTTCTTTTTCCAAAGACAACCTTCTGATTCTTGTGGACTTTTTCGATCAGGGCAGAAGCGACAGGCTGGATTTCGAGTACAAACACGATTTGCAGGTGGATTTGCTCAAAGCTCTGCTCGAACACATAAAAATCGACAGGGTAAACGTGGTGGGCATTTCCTACGGCAGCGCAGTCGCGCTGCAATTCGTGCTGAAATATCCCCGATGCGTCAGACGGCTGTGTCTGTTCAACGGCGCGGCGCGTACAAGCAGCTGGCTTACGGAAATAGGCTGGGCGTGGAACGAAGCCGCAAAGCTCGGAAGCGGCAGAGATTATTATTACACGACAATCCCTCCCGTTTACTCCACGTATTTTTACGAAAGGCGTCTTGACTGGATGAAAAACCGCGCCAAAAAGCTTATTCCGTATTTTGACAGAAAGGACGTTCAGGAGAGCCTGATCAGACTGACAAACAGCTCCGAGGGCTACGACGTTTCCGATCGTCTGGGAGAAGTCGAGTGCCCTACGCTGATTGTGAACGCTACCGACGACGTTCTTATTCCGCTTGTGGAGCAGACAAGACTTCACGAGGGCATAAAAAACAGCGAAATGGTGATTATCCCCAAGTGCGGTCATGCGAGTATGTATGAAAAGCCCATGCTGTTTTCAAGCCTTGTGCTCGGTTGGATAAACGTCAAAGACGAGGATTACGAATCTATTTTCGCTTAAAAGGAGGGAATAGGAAATGGAAATTTACGACAAAAAGTTTGTGGAACTCGGCAACGGAGAAAAATACGCGTTCATCGAAACGGGTAAGGGCGCGCCGTTGCTGCTTATTCACGGCAACATGTCAAGCGGCGTGCATTTTTCGCCTATCTTGCCCGCCCTTGCCGAAAAATTTCATTGCTTCGCACCCGATTTGCGCGGCTTCGGCGACAGCAGCTACAACAAACCCTTCGGCAGCCTGAAAGAGCTTGCCGGGGACGTAAAGCTGTTTGCCGACAGAATGGGCTTGAAGGAGGCATACGTCATAGGTTGGTCCACCGGCGGCGGAGTGGCTTTGGAGCTTGCGGCTGCCGAGCCGCAATTTGTCAAAGCCGTTTTTTCCATTGAGGGAGCGAGCCACAAGGGATATCCCATATTCAAAAAAGACGAAAAGGGTATGCCGATAGTAGGCAGTCTTTATTCCTCTCCCGACGAAATGGGAGAAGACCCCGTTCAGGTCAAGCCCGTGAGTCTTGCCTTTGCCGCCAAAAACTTTCAGGCGACGGACGCGCTGTGGAAAGCCACCATATACGTTGTGAACAAGCCCTCTCAGAAGGACAACGAGATACTTATAAACGAGACCATGAAGCAGGTTTGTCTCAACGAGCTGGATTGGTCGCTAGCAAACATAAATATGTCAGACTCGCCCAATTTTTATCAGAAGGGCGACGACACAATTAAAAACGTCGTGTGCCCCTGCGCGTTCACAAGCGGAGAGCTGGACATGGTAGTTCCGCGCTACATGGTCATGGAAAACGTAAACGCGGTGAAAAACAGCAAGCTCTTGGCTTACGAAAAGTGCGGACATTCGCCGCTTGTCGATTGCCCCGACAGACTGATAAAGGACATAACGGAATTTTTTGCCTGACGGCGCAAAGGAGAAACGGAAGCTTCCGTTTCTCTTTTTTTCTTTGCTTTCGGGTGCCGTGCAATGACTTGATAAGCTGCGCGAATTATGCTAAAATATAAGAAGATTGTTTGAAGCGGGGTATTCCATGAAAACAGGTATTGTCGCTCCCTCCCGACAGGAGCTTGAACCTTTTTTGAAGCGTTGCGAAAACGTAGAGGCAACAAAGCGCAGCGGTTTTGAGTTTTTTACCGCCACGCTTTTCGACAAGGAGCTGGTTTGCGTCATCTGCGGCATATGCAAAACAAACGCCGCGTGCGCTACGCAGGCGCTTTTGGACGGCTTTGACGTAAGCCGTGTGTTTCTGCTGGGCGTGTGCGGAGCAATCAGTCCCTCCCTTAAAATAAAGGACACGATTGTGTGCACCTCTGTGGCTCATCACGACGTGGAGCAAAGTATTTTGACGCAAAACGAACCGCGCTTTGCTTCGGCTGCGTTTGAGTGCGACAAAACACTGCTCAACGCCGTGCAGAGGGCGGAGCTCAACGGGCTTCCTTACGGTGTGAAGCTCGTTTACGGAAAGGAGGTTACCGGCGAGTCGTTTGTGGACAGGGAGGGGCGCGAGCAAATCGTCGCGGCGCATTCCCCGTTGGGCGTCGACATGGAAACGGCGGCGGCGGCGCAGGTGTGCGCGCTCAACCGCGTGCCTTTTCTTGCGCTGCGCACCGTGACGGACACGCCTTTTGAAAGCGGTCTGGAAGTGTTCGGCAAAAATCTTGCAAGCGCTTCGGAAATATGCGCTTTGGCTCTGTATGAAACGCTGAAACAGCTGTGACGGAGTAGATATGCACAAGGTTGTTATTGCACCAGATTCGTTCAAGGGAGTTTTGAGCGCAAGAGAGGTGTGCGACATAATCAGCTATAAAATAAACAGGCATTATCCCTTTTGCCAAATTGTCAAAGTGCCTGTCGCGGACGGAGGAGAGGGAAGTATCGAGGCTTTTCTCTGCGCAAAAAACGGAAAAAAGATTTTTTGCGACGTCAAGGGCGCAAACGGCGAAACCTTAAACTGCTATTTCGGCATTTTTGAAAAAACCGCGGTGGTGGAAGTGGCTCAGGCGGTGGGGCTGAGTCTGCCTACGCGCGCGCCCGCGCTTTCGGGTACTACCTACGGCGTGGGACAGCTTATCGGTCAGGCTGTCAAAATGGGCGTGGAAAAAATACTTCTGTGTCTTGGAGGAACAAGCACCGTGGACGCGGGCTGCGGGATGGCTGCGGCTCTCGGCGCAAAGTTTTACGACAAGGAGTTTAGGGAATTTCTGCCTGTGGGCAAAAATCTGTGCGAAATCAGGTCGGTGGATTTTTCCGCGATGCGCCGCCTGTTGGGGCTTGTCAGAATCAATGTTTTGTACGACGTGGACTGCAAGCTGTGCGGCGACGAGGGGGCGGCGGCGGTGTTCGGTCCGCAAAAGGGACTTACGCCGTCCGAAATTTCCTTTGCGGACAAAAATCTTGCTCATTTTGCCGAAGTCGTAGGTCAGGCTTGCGGCTTTCGCCCCGAAGAAATCAAAGGCGGCGGCGCGGCGGGAGGTATGGGCGCGGGCGCAAAGGCGTTTTTCAACGCCGACATGAATCGGGGCATAGACGCCGTGCTGGAAACGATAAATTTCAATTCTCTCATACGAGACGCGGATTTGATTATTACGGGAGAGGGGCGGCTGGATTCGCAAAGCGTTTACGGCAAGGCGCTGAGCGGCGTTTGCCGCGCGGCAAAGAGGATGAACGTGCCCGTCGTGGACATCGTGGGCGAAGTGGGCGCCGTGGACAGAGAGCAGCTTTACAGATTCGGTCTTACCGCCGTTTTTGCGCTCAACAACGATATAAACTGCGGAAACGCCAAGGAAAAGAGTACGCTTGCCTTGTCTGCGCTTACAGACGAAATTCTCAACCTTTGGTCAATCGGTAACAGAGCGGACAACGCAAGGAGCTTTAACAAAATATGAAAAAAATCGCGGTGTTGACAAGCGGCGGAGACGCGCCGGGAATGAACGCCTGCATCAGGGCGGCGGTTCGTTTCGGGTTGTCAAAAAACATGGAGATGTACGGAGTCATGCGCGGGTACGAGGGGCTTTTAAAGGGCGACATATTCCGCATGTTCCGTCATTCCGTCACCGACATAATACAGCGCGGCGGCACGATTTTGAAAACCGCCCGCAGCGAAAGATTTTTCGATGAGGAAGGGCGCAAAGAGGCTCGGGACAGACTTGCCGCTCTCGGAATAGAGGGGCTTGTGGTCATCGGCGGCGACGGCAGCTTCAACGGCGCGGCAAAGCTCGCTTGCGAGACGGATATAAAGGTCGCCTGCATTCCCGGTACGATAGACAACGACTTGAATTACACCGACTATACGTTGGGCTTCGACACGGCGGTGAACACCGTGCTGAACGCGGTAAACAACATACGCGACACCATGTCCTCCCACGACCGCGCGTGTATCGTGGAGGTTATGGGACGCAGCTGCGGAGACATTGCCCTGTTTTCGGCAATCGGCGGCGGCGCGGACGCCGTTGTAACGCCCGAAAAAGGACTTGACCTTGACGCGCTTGCCGCACAGTTGAAACAGGGCGAAAAGCTCGGAAAGTCAAGCAACATAATTTTGCTTAGCGAGGGAGTGTGCTCCGCCCAGTCTCTCAAAGAACAGCTTGCCGCCGTCACGGACATGACTTTAAGGACGGTGACTCTCGGTCACGTTCAGAGAGGAGGCTCTCCTTCGTTGAGAGACAGACTGCTTGCCGCCCGTTTCGGAGTCAAAGCAATCGAGTGTCTCATTGCGGGAAAAAAGGCGGTTGCCGTGGGCGTAAGAAACGAAGAAATCGTGGCGGACGACCTGCAAAAGGCTCTCGCTTATCCTGCGGCGGACAGAAGCGAGCTGTTTAAAGTGTGCGAAATCCTCTGCCGATAGAACATGAAAGGACAAAACAAATGAAAAATCCGACATACATTGCCGATATGCTTTACAGATACGCCCGAAAGCGTCCTTTGAGACTGCATATGCCGGGACACAAGGGACGTATGGGCAAGGATATATTCGACTCCCGTTTGGATATAACGGAGCTGGGCTTTTCCGACGATTTGCGAAACTCGGGCGGGGCGATTCTCGAAAGCGAAAGGCTTTGCGCGAGGCTTTACAAAACCAAGCGCGCGCTGTACACGGTAGGCGGAGCGACGAGCGGCGTTCACGCGTTTGTAGCTGCTTCAAAGGGAAAAATTCTTACCGACTCCTCCTGCCACGTTTCGGTGGACAACGCCGCCGAAATTTTCGGAAAAACGCTTGTAAAGCTGGAAAAACCCAAATTTTCCGCACTGAGTTTGGATGATGTAAAGCGGGCGATAGACAACGACGGCGAAATAGGCACGGTGCTTTTGACGAGTCCCGACTATTTCGGTTTGTGCGCTCCTCTTGAAAAAATACGCGACTATCTTGCCGAAAAAAATATCATGTTTTTTGTGGACGGGGCGCACGGCGCGCATTTCGGTCTGGACGACGAACATCTGCCCGCTTGCCCCGCGAAATTTTGCGACGCGGCGGTGGTGTCCTGTCACAAGACGCTTCCCGCGCCTACCCAAACGGCGGCAATCCTGACAAACAGCGATATTTTGGCGGACGAGCTTAAAAAAAAGCTGAATATGCTCTGCACCACAAGTCCGAGTTACATTCTTCTTGCAGGGCTTGACAGAGCAATCGCCTATTGCGGCGAGCGTGCGCAAAAAAGGCTTGCAGAGCTTTACTATTGGCTGCTGGTGTTGAAATTCAGGCTTGCGCTTCTTGACGTGCCCGTGCTGGAAAACGACGACTTCACGCGAATAGTCATGGACATGAGCGTGTGGGGAGTATCGGGGAAAGCCGTCTTTGAATATCTGTGCAAAAAAAATATTTTCGCGGAAATGTACTGCGACGACAAGGTGGTGCTGTTGTTTTCCATGAAAAACGACAGATGGGACGTAAGGCGGGTAATAAACGCAATGTCGCGTCTGTCAAAAAACAAGCCCCCCAAGGAAAAAGCGACGGGTACGGGACCGTTTGAATATCCGACAAAAGAGCAAAATCAATTATGAACAAATTTGTTACATTCGAGGGCTGCGACGGCGTGGGAAAAACGGCGCAGCTCAAAAAGCTGAAAATTTACTGCGACGCCTTTAAGCCCGACGTCGTTTTTACGAGAGAGCCGGGCGGGAGCGCAGTGGCTGAAAAAATCAGGGGAGTCATACTGGACGCGGGAAACGCGGGCATGACGGATATGTGCGAAGCGTTTTTGTACGCCGCCGCGCGCGCCCAACACTTGAACGATATTGTGCTGCCCGCGCTCAAAGCGGGAAAAACCGTTTTCTGCGACAGGTATGTGGATTCTTCTCTGGCTTATCAGGGAGCGGGGCGCGGTTTGGGCATAGAGCGCGTGTGGCGTCTTAACCTGTTGGCGACGGACGGAGTTATGCCCGAATGCACCGTTTTTTTCGATTTGCCTCCCGACAAATGCTTTGAACGAAAGGGCGGCGCGGACTGCTCTGACAGAATCGAAACGGGCGGAAGGGATTTTCATATGAGAATTTACGACGGTTACAGAGAGCTTGCCGCGCGTTGGCCCGAAAGATTCGAGGTTGTGGACGCTTCGGGAACGATTGACGAAATTTTCTCCGACCTGACGGCACGTCTCAAAAAACGCGGAGTTTTGTAATGGACGGAGTGGTCATGGATTTTCTGCTTTCGGACGCCATTTTCGGCGAGCTTAGAAAGCAGTTCGGAGAGTCGCGCGCGGCGCACGCTTTTCTTTTGGAGTGTCCCGACGCTTATTTGCGGAGGGACGCGTTAAGACTTCTTTCGGCTTTTGCAGTCTGCCGCGACGGCGGCTGTCTTGTTTGCCCCGATTGCAGACGCGCGCTCAAAGGCGTGCACTGCGACGTAAAGTTTCTGCCCTTTGACGCGGAAAAGGGAAAAATCACCGTCGCGGACACGGACAAGCTGATTGAAGACGTGCCGCTCAGACCTCTTAACGCAAAGAACAAGGCTTATCTGTTGGACGCTTCTTTAAGCGCGGGACGGGAGGAGTGGCAGAACAAGCTTTTGAAAACATTGGAGGAGCCGCCTGAAAACACCTTTATTTTTATTGCGACGGCAAACGCGGAATCTCTTTTGCAGACGGTAAAAAGCCGTTGCGAAATTTTGCGAATAGGCGGCATGGAAAAAGAGAAAATTTTCGACGCGCTTTGCTCGCGCGGCATTGACGAAAAAACCGCGCGTTTTGCTTCGGGCATTTGCGGCGGGCAGCTTTCCAAGGCGGTTGCAGTTGCGGAAGACAAGAAATTCATCGATACCGCGCGTTTTGCAGTCGATTTTTTCGCAAGGCTTAAAAACACCAAAAAAACTCCGCCGTTTATTGCGGAGCTAAACAGGAGAAAGGACTCCGCCTTGCTTTTTTACGAAATGGCGGAGTTGATTATGAGGGACGCGGCGGCGATTTCCTGCGGTTTGGAAACCGCGTTGCCCGACGAGTTCAAGGAGCAGCTTGAAGTCATTGCCGCGGATTATTCGCCCGAAGCAGCCGCAAGCGCGGTCGGGCATATAGAATACGCCAAGCGCAGAACGGACAGCGGAGGAAACTTTGCGGTTGTCGCGGACGAGCTTGTTTTGAAAATATTGGAGGACAAATACAGATGCCGGAGATAATAGGCGTTAAATTCAGAACGGTGGGCAAGGTATATTATTTTGCTCCGAACGATATAGCTTTCGAGGTAGGCGACGGCGCGATAGTGGAGACGGCGCGCGGATTGGAATACGGCGACGTCGTGACTGCAAACAAGGAAGTCCCGCAAAGCGAAATCGTGGGTACGTTGAAGCCCGTCGTGCGCAAAGCAAACGCCAAGGACAAGGAAAAGCATTTAAAAAACGAAAAACGCAAGGCGGAGTGCATGGTCAAGGCACGGGAAAAGATAGAAGAGCGCAAGCTTGACATGAAGTTGAAAGATGTGGAGTTTACTTTCGACGGCAGCAAAATCATATTTTATTTTTCGTCGGAGTCGCGCGTGGATTTCAGAGAGCTTGTAAAGGACCTTGCGTCTATTTTCCACGCGAGAATAGAACTCAGACAAATAGGCATAAGGGACGAAACAAAAATGTTGGGAGGACTCGGTCCGTGCGGCAGAGCGTGCTGCTGCAATCAGTTTCTCAAGGATTTCGAGCGCGTGTCGATAAAAATGGCGAAAACTCAGGGGCTTTCGCTCAATCCCGCAAAAATCAGCGGTCTTTGCGGCAGACTCATGTGCTGTCTCAAATACGAAAACAATCATTATACGGAAACCGCAAGACTTATGCCCAAGGTGGGCAGCGAGGTGGTTACGCCCGACGGACGCGCCCGCGTTGAAAGCGTGAATCTGCTTAAAAAGAGCGTGCTTGTGAAAATCGTGAACGGCGACGCGGTGGAGTTCAAAACTTTCGACGTCGCCGACGTAAAGGCAAAAAAGACCATAGCCGAGGACGTGGACGACACGGTTGCCGACGAAGAAATTAAATCGATTTTGGATTGATTTTTGTTGACATTTGAAATGCTCGGCATTATAATATCCGTACAAAGTATTTTTACAAGGAGATACGTATTATGGCTTACAAAATCGGTTCTGAGTGCATTTCTTGCGGTAGCTGTCAGGCTACCTGCCCCGTCGGCGCAATCAGTCAGGGTGCGGATAAATTCGAGATAAATCCCGAAGTTTGCATCAGCTGCGGAGCGTGCGCCGCACAGTGCCCCGTGAGCGCAATCAGCGAGGAATAACACGGTTTTAAAGTCCGCCTAGTGGCGGACTTTTTTATTGCCTCAAAACAGCCGACGCGCTGTTGACCTGTCCTGCAAAAAAATGTTATAATCGATTTATGAACAATTTGAAGCCGGACGAAAGAATAGAGGATTTGCAGTACGGAGGGCTTAAAATAATACAGAGCGCGTCGGAGTACCGTTTTACGACCGACGCCGTTCTGCTTGCAAACTTCGTCAGAGGCGCCAAGGGCAAAACGGTGGTGGAGCTTGGCGCGGGCTGCGGAGTCATATCGGTGCTGATTTCAAAAAAGCAGCGTCCCGCAAGACTTGTCGCCGTGGAAATACAGCCTGTCATGTACGACCTTTTGGAACGCAACGTAAAGCTCAACGGACTTGACATAGAGACCGTTTGCGCGGATATGCGCGACGCCGAAAATTTTGTAAACGGCGCGGACATTGTCGTATGCAATCCTCCGTACCGCGCATTGAACAGCGGCGAGGGGCAAATCAAGGAAAGTATAAAAAACTGTCGGCACGAAACACTGATAGACCTTTTCGGAGCGGCGGGGGCTGCGTCGTCCGTTCTGAGGTTTAACGGAAGCTTTTTTCTCGTGCATCAGGCGGAGCGCTTTGCGGACGTGGCTTGCGCCTTGCGCGCCAACGGAATGGAGCTAAAAGAGGCGTGCCTGATTAAGTCATTTTCGGGACAAGTCCCCAAGCTCGCTCTGTTTAAAGCCGTCAAAGGAGGTAAGGTGGGGTTAAAATGGCTTCCCGACCTTGTGGTGTTTGACGAGAACGGCGGCTACACGCCCACCGTCAGACGCTTGTACGCAATGGACGAACAGTAAGGAGGAAATTTTTTTGGTTTATTTCGTAGCGACGCCTATCGGAAATCTCGGGGAAATAACGTCCCGAGCGACGGAGGTTTTGAAGTCTGCGGACGTGGTTTACTGCGAGGACACGCGCCGCAGCGCTCTTTTGTTGAAGCATATAGGCTCGTCGGCTCCGACAAGGAGCTACCACAAATTCAACGAGGAGCAGCGCTTAAAAGAAATTTTGCAAGCGGCGCGCGAAGGAAAGAACATTGCGATTGTTTCCGACGCGGGTATGCCGTGCGTTTCCGACCCGGGACGCGTTTTGGTAAACGCTCTGATTGAAGACGGCTTAAAGTATACCGTCGTCAGCGGAGCAAGCGCGTTTCTCAACGCTTTTGTTTTGAGCGGCTTTGCCGCGCCTTTTACCTTTGTCGGTTTTCTGCCCGAAAAAAAAGTTGACAGAGAAAGACTTATGCAAAGAGTTGCGTCCTTGTCCGCAATGATTTTTTACGCGGCGCCTCACGACGTCAACGAAAATCTCGGTTATCTGTACGAAAGGTTGGGAGACAGGAGAGTTGCGGTAATAAAAGAAATAAGCAAAATTCACGAAAAAGTGACTTTTTTCAATCTGTCCGAAGCGCGCGTCGAGGAGCCTCGCGGCGAATACGTGTTGGTGACGGACGGCGCAAATGAGGAAAACGCGCTCAACGGTTTAAGCGTGGAGGAGCACGTTTCGTTTTATGCGGACAAGGGCATGAGCAAAATGGAAGCAATCAAACAGACTGCAAGAGACAGGGGCACGAGCAAGAACGAAATCTACAAACTCTTTTTCAACAAAGACGAAAACAATTGAAACGCAAACTGCAACACGGTTCGACAAAGAAAGACACGGGAGAAAAACTGTGTTTTCAGTCTTTAAAAATCAAGGCTTGATTGCACTTGCAAAAATACAGGCGCTTTGATATAATTTAACAAATGTTGAAAACTCACGAAAGAATAGCGGTGCTGGACGACTTCAAAGGTTTCATGCTGTTCTTTTATATTTTTGTCCAGGTCATGACGCTGCCCAAGACGTTTGCCACGCCCGAATGGTTTGCGCACAGCAAAATCGGCGGACAAGCTTTGCCCTTCTTATCAATAAGCATAAGCGATTTCGGTCCCGCGCTTTTCTTTTTCGTCATAGGCATGGCTGCCGTCTGCGCTTTTGAAAACAGAGTAAAGAGGGACGGACTCAAAGCCGCGCGCAGGCACTATCTCTATCGCAACTTGGCGGTCGTGGGCATTGCCGCCGCTGCGCAGTTTGCGGGCAACGCCTTGTCAGGCTCCTCATACGACTGGAACGCGCTGTCGAGCGTGGGGTTTGTCGGCGTTTTGATGTATCCCTTTTTGAGAAAAGGAACCTGGTTTCGTCTTTCCTCCGCCTGCGTCCTGCTTGCGTGGTATCAGCTTTTCCGTAGCGAGCTGTTTGCCCTTTTGGGAGGAAACGAGGGAGGCATTGCCGCCTGCTTCGGTTATCTGGGGCTGACGCTGCTTGCTTCCGTGCTGTCCGATTTGCTGAAAAAGGAGCTTATGCTTTACGGCGCGGGAGTGGTTTGCCTGGGAGTCGCCGCTACTGTTGCGCATTTTGTTTTGCCTCCCGTTTTCAGAGAGTACAACGTGTCGTATGTTCTGATGTCTTTGTTTGTGATTTCGTTGCTGTTCTACGGCTTTGCGGTAGTCAATTCCTTTGTGAAAAAGAACATACCTTACGTCAACTCGGTGGGAAAAAGTTTGTTGTTCTTTTTTGTACTCACCTACGGGAGCACTTTCTTGTCAAGACAGCTAATCAAAGCGCCTCTGACGCTTGCCGGCTGCATAATACTTTCCTGCATTATTTTCACGGTTTATTGCTTTATTGCAGGAGAGCTTGAACGCAGGAATATAGTTATAAAATTGTAAAGGAGAAAAATTATGGAAGAAAAGCAAGTCGAGACTGTCGGAAACGACGCCGAATATGCGGACGGGACTCAAGTTCCCTTAGCAGCGCAGACGGAAGTCAAGGAAAACAAAATTGTCGCAATCGGGCGCAGCCGCGCGCTGGACAACGTGAGAGGATTTATTATTATCATGCTTGCGCTAAACAGCGTGTACGCCAAGCTTATGCCTGTTGCCAATCCTTTGGCATGGCTCGGACACGCAAACATAAACCCCTTCAACAGTATGCCGCAATACGGAATTTATCTTGCGGACTTCGGCGCGCCTATATTCATGCTGTCTATGGCGTTTGCCGCGGTGATAAGCTACAACAAAACGGTGTCGGCAGAGGGACGCGGGAAAGCAAACGGGAAATTTATGCGGCGTTATTTGGCGCTCATTGGCGTCGGATGCGCTTATGTTCTGATTTACAAATTCATAGAAATTTTTACCGGCGGCGACGGAATATACAGGGGCAATCTCAATGTCCTTATCATATACGGCTTTGCGGGACTCATTTCCATGATTTTTTTCCGTCTGAAAAAATATTGGCGGCTTGGTGCGGGCGTCGCGCTCATAATCGCGTTTCAATGTCTGCATTTCATCGACAAGGCAATGCATTACACCGTGAGCACGGAGTTCGGCGGTCTAATCGGTTCTGTCGGCTGGGCGGGATTTTTCCTTATCTGCACCTACTTCGGAGAAACCTATTTTTCCCGCGAGAGAAAGGAGTTTTATATAGCGGTCGGGGGAAGCGCGATTGTCGCAGCGCTCTTTGCGTTGGGCTTTTTCCTGACAAAGGACGGCGATATTCTGACCGACCTCGCGGCGCGTTTCTTTACGCTTAACCGTCTGATGTATTCTGCCTTTTATCTGTTCCTTACGCTTTTTACAAGTCTTGTGTGCTTCGCGTTCTTCGATTTGGTTTCCCGCGACAAAAAGATTATGTTTCTTACAGCGTGGGGGAGAAGTCCGCTTTTCTTCTATCTGTACGGATATGTGCTTTACCTTATTTGTTCGTTTTTGCCGAAAAGCTGGGTCATGTACGCGGTTTCCATTGTTTTCACTCTGGCGGCAATGATGGGCGTGGCTTATATTTTTGAAAAGAAAAATATCAAAATCAGTATCTGATTTTCAATTTTGCTTGTACAAAAAGCCGCACGAAATATTCGTGCGGCTTGTTTTTTTGCGCCTGTCTTAATCGTCAAAGACTCTTTTTGAGTATTTCGCGTATTTCGCTTTTGTCCAGAGTTTTGTAACCACCGTCCATAATCAGCACGCTGTCCGCAATATCGTTTATACTGCTTTCGGACGCGCCCAGCTCGGTTATGTTCATCACAAGCCCGATTTTTTTCATCCAGCTCTCCATTTTTGCCAAGCCTTCGAGAGCCGTCTGCTCGTCCGTCTTACCCTGCGGGTCGACGTTCCAGACGTTGACGGCGTATCTTCTGAATTTTTCGAGACCGTAAGGGAGAATATGGCGGTAGTAGGGCAGAGAGACCGCCGAAAGCGTCATGCCGTGCGCCGCGTCCGTATGCGCGCCGACTGCCTGTCCGAGCATATGCACCTCCCAGTCGGTTGATTTTCCTTTCGCCACCAGCGTGTTCAGCGCCCAGGTCGCCGTCCACATAATGTTGCTGCGCGCCTCATAGTCCAACGGGTTTTTCACCGCCGCTTCGGCGCTGTTTATCAGCGACTTCAAAAGACCTTCCATGATATAGTCCGACGTATTGTCGTCCGTCCCCGAAAAATACTGTTCGAGTATGTGGGACATGATGTCGTAAATGCCCGAAATCATCTGATAGCGGGGCACCGTCATGGTAAACTCCGGATTGAGCACGGAGAATTTGGGAAAAACATTTTCTCCGAAAACGTGACCTATTTTAAGCTTTTTCTCGCGGTTGGTGATGACCGAGCCGCCGTTCATCTCGCTGCCCGTGCCCGCCATGGTCAAAACGCATCCGACAGGCACTATGGGATTGTCAACGTCCTCGAATCTGTCGAAATATTTGTCCCACGCGTCCTCGTTGCAGAAAACCGATACGGACACCGCTTTGGCATAGTCGCACACCGAGCCGCCGCCCACCGCAAGCAGCAGGTCGGCTTTTGCCTCGCGCGCCTTCTCTACTCCGTCCCTGAGTTTTTCCGCCGTGGGATTGGGCATAACGCCGCCGTCCTCGAAAATTTCCTTGCCGTTGCGTTTGAGAATTTCAACCACTTTGTCGTAAATTCCGTTTTTCTTGATGGAGCCGCCGCCGTATATGAGCATAATGTTTTTGCCGTAACGCGGAAGCTCCTTGTTCAGTCCGTCGAGAGCATTTTTCCCGAAATACAGTTTGGTGGGATTGCAGTAAGTAAAGTTTCCAAGCATATTTTTCACTCCTTTTGACGTTTTTTATCTGATAAAATCGGTTCTCGCGGTTTTTTCGTTCTGCGGAGCGTCCAAGCCCGCTTTTCTGCCCGCTTCTATACATTTGATGAGCCAAGCCATGTTTCTTGCGAGATTTCTCATGGTCTGCATGCCTTCTTCGTCCTTTTTCGTCTCTTCCGGCAGGCTTCCGTGCACTATGTTCCAATAGGTGGAGGAGACTATCGGCATCTGCGAAATTGACGGATATTTGTTCAGCACGTCGAAAGACGCCGTCGTGCCTCCTCTGCGTGCGGAAGCGACTACCGCCGCGGGCTTGTGCTCGAAGCAACCGCGCGCCGCGTAAAACATTCTGTCCAGCACGGACAGAATGCGCCCGCTCGGATGCGCAAAGTAAACGGGCGTGCCGAAAATAAATCCGTCCGCAGTCTTTGCCTTTTCTATCCAATCATTTACGCAGTCGTTTTGAAACACGCAGCGGTTGGTCTTGGCGCAAACCCTGCACCCGATGCAATCCGCAACGGGCGCCGCTCCGATTTGCAGGATTTCCGTTTCTACGCCTTCTTCGTTTAAAATCCTCGCCGCTTCCGAAAGAGCGGTGAAGGTGCAGCCGTGTTCTCTGTTGCTGCCGTTGAAAAGCAATACTTTCATATTTTTCTCCTTGCATTGCCGAAAAAACAGCCGACAATTTTTACAGCTAAATTATACAGCCGAGTAAAATATCCTGTCAAATACCTTTTTTCTATGATTATCCAATACATTTTTTTATAACGCAAACAGCGGAGGGCTTTTGCCCTCCGCTGTTTGCGAAAAACGTCGAATTTCGACGCTGGCGGAGACGGTGTTAACAACACGAAAAAATTATGTATCCGAAAACATTACAAGCTCTTAATTGCATAAACAACTTTTTGTATAAACGTATCGTAATCGTTATAAATGACAGTATTCCCAAAATCAAAACTCAATGAGGAAATAGTCATATCAAAATCATTAAGCAAGTAATGATTTTCGTATTCTTGTTTATTTGAAATCTTTGCAATAGTATTTTTATCTTGAATATGAACAATAAATACAAGCGTTTTATTGGGTGAATGCAAATAAAAATCTATATTGTCATTCGATAATTTGATATATTTGTTTAAACTATACTCATTTATCCTTTCCCATTTTGATATTCCGCCGTCTTTATCAAAATAGGGTATTTTATCGGGAATTACAAAAATCTGGAAATAAGGAATTTTTGCGCAACGAATATTCGCTGTTTCGCCAAGCATATTTTCAAAGTAGTTGTTGGAATTTTGAGAGTAATTGCTCATTACATATTTGACGGCAATTCCTGCCACGGGCGTATTGTTCTCGGAAATAGTAATATCAACGGTTTTATCAACATAACGCCCGCTGATTTTATGTTCTTTTCCTTCCCTGAATCCTAACGAAAAAACGGAATATTTACTATCATTTAAACGCTCATTCAAATCTTCCGCAATTGCACCATGCAGTATGCCTAACTTTTTGTTGCTTCTTGCTCCCGTTTGTAAATATGTGAGAAAAGATTTTTTTAGAATTGTCAAAAATTGAGAATTATTCATTTCCAAAACCATTCCTTTGTGAGTATTTATATTCAAGATAGTTTTTTAAATCTTTTGACGAAAAAGTATAATAACCTCCGCTTTTATATTTGCCAAGCAACGACATGTAAGAAACAAAATCTTCACTATATAACATTTCTTTTAATTCGCTTTCCGTAGCTTCCGTTAAAATGTAAAGTCCGCTGTAAACTCCGACGCCTTTATCGCATTTTATCAGTCTTAAATCAGAATAGGTTTTAATTAAAGTATTGACAGCATATTTACACCGATAGACGTCGTTTATGCCTTGTGAACGCCCAAATCCATACCAATCGCTGTTTTTTTCTAAACTGCGTTTCAAAAGCAAATTCTTGTATGCTTCAAAATAGTTTTTAATATTTTTATTTGCAGTTAAAATTTCAAAAGGCACTAATTTACCTTTGGAATAAGGAAAAATACATTTATATTGTTTACCCGTTGATGCTTTGATTATCGGTATGGTAAATTCGTCAAAATCAAAGTTGCCGATAAAAAATCTGTCGGCAAGAGTGGCAAATCCGTTTTTTACAATGAAATTATCTTTTATTGGTTTATATTTTAAAATGTTTTTTAATTCTGCTAATTTCTTTTTATCTGCGAAATAAAAATTATCGCAAATGCAATAATCTTCTGCGTCTAATGTATCTACATAGTAAGGGAAATTATTTTTATCTTCAAACTGATAATATTCTGTCGTATGTTGTTGACGGTTGTATTTCAAAATTGTAATTGCGGTATAGGTTGTTGCGGCAAACGCCTGAAAATGTTTTAAATCAACTATTTTATCAAGCAAATTATTACTTACTAAATGTAACCGCATATTTTTGCCGGCAAGACTATTGAAGAATGAACTCGGTGTAATATACCCCAAAACTCCGTTTTCATTAAGCATTTTCAGTCCGATTTCATAAAATACGATGTATAAATCAGTCATACCGTTTTGAGCAAAAGAAAATTTTTTAATATTGTTAAATGAATTACCCAAATTATGGACTCTGACGTAAGGCGGATTGCCTATCACATAGTCCATTTTGCCGTTATATTTATCAACTGTCAAAGTATCGGCGCAATTTATGTCCCACTCAATATTTTGCAAATTGTAAATATTGACTGCGTTATTCAAATTTTCGATACATTTTTTTGCTTCGGTTGCGTTTATTTCAATTCCGTGGATATATTTGACTAATTCTTTTGAAAGCGTTTGTAAATCTGCGCTGATTTTTAAATATTCAACGCAATATCTCTTTACAACAACAACTAAAAATGCGCCGTCACCGCAGCTATTGTCAATGACGTGTTTTTTTAATATTTTTTGCCCGTGATAACTTGATAAATCAAGGACATTATTGACAATGAACTCAGGCGTATAGAAACGTCCGTTAAGTTTTTCGGTTGAAATTGCTAAGGATTTCATATTTATTAATTATATCATTTTTTAAATTTTTTTCAACTATGTAATGTAATTCGAGTAAATAAAAAAGAACGAGCAGGGTATTAGCCGTATCGTGCAAT